>LNFM01002452.1_pt1 | contig 78063 bp, 40 predicted proteins | sample 596031 | NCBI WGS metagenome assembly LNFM01 (sample SAMN04254537, study PRJNA301005) | activated carbon metagenome | isolation source: dual media filters at the Ann Arbor, Michigan drinking water treatment plant | place: USA: Ann Arbor | reverse complement strand
TCAGGAGTGCCGCGGCCGCCGTCGGTTCGAAGGGAACCCGAAGAAGGTCGTTTAGAAGAGCCGCCCGGGGGTCCGCCGGGGGGCGTCCGCCGGCGGCACGACCCGCTGGACGAGGAACCTGGGGGCGACGATCCGTTCGCGACGGACGCGGGTCGGTCGGCCGAACGGGCCGGCCTGGGCGTCCGCCGGTTCGCCGTCGGTCGTGGACTGGCCGGTGCCGAACGCGAGGGCGGTGGCCCCCATGTCGAGGGCCGAGCCGGACCCGGCGGCGGCCTTGGTGAGCGAGGCGGTCGTCCCCGTCTGGTTGACCGTGCCCCCGGTCATGTTCGGGAGCCGGTAACGGTAGGGGGCGACCGGCGGGACGTCGGCCGGGCCGCCGAAGAGCGGGTTGATCAGGGTCGGCGACGGGTTGCTCAGGGTGGAGGTGAGCCAGCTGTTCGTGCTCCCCCTGTAGACCGTGGCGTCGGTCAGGCCGTCGCCGTTGTAGTCGCCGGGGGCGGGGATGTCGTTGGGGGCGAACGTCGCCTGCAGGCGGCCGCCGTTGGGGCCGAGGACGAAGTACTGGCCGGTGCTGGGGCGGAAGACCGCCGGGGCGACCTTCCTGCCGGCCGAGGGGTTGTCGTAGACGCCGGGGACCGGGACGTCGTCGGGCCCGCCGAAGGGGACGGCCGTGACGCCGTTGGCCCCGACGATGAACCAGGTCTGCGACATCGGCCGGTAGAAGGCGACGTCGTCGATGCCGTCGCCGTTGTAGTCGCCGGGGACCGGGATGTCGCCGGCGATGGCGAGGTTGGGGGAGTTGATGACGCGGGTCGTCCCGTCCGCGTTGCGGATGTACCAGTTCCCCGCGCCGTTGGCGGCGGTCAGGGGGGACTGCGGCCGGTAGACGGCGACGTCGGTCACGCCGTCGCCGTCGTAGTCGCCCGGCACGGGGATGTCGACGTTGGCCCAGCCGAACCCGTTGGGCGTCAGCGCGTCGGCCGAGCCGGCCCGCCTGGAGTACCACTGGGCGGTCGAGGGCCGGTAGATGGCCGGTTCGAGCTTGCCGTCGCCGTTGAAGTCGCCGGCGACGGGGATGTCGAGGCTGCCGGCCCCGAAGCTGACCGGGGCCATCCCCCGGACGTACCAGTCGATCACGCCCGGGTTGACCCGCCGGAAGACGGCCTGGTCGGAGGTCCCGTCGCCGTTGTAGTCCCCTTCGGTGGTGACGAGCCTGACCGTCAGCGGGGCACTCGCCGCGCCGAGGGCGCCGCCGACGTTGCGGGCCCTGACCTGCACCGTGTACGACCCGTTCGGCAGGTCGGCGTTCGGCGAGAGGCTGATCGTGTAGACGCCCGACGCGTTGGCGGTGGCGCTGCCGACCACGACGTTGTTCGACGGGTTCGCGGTGTCGACCCGGATCAGGTCGACGATCGTGTTGGCGGCCGCCGTGCCGGTGATGACCGGCCGCCGGGCGCTGGTGACGTTGTCCCCCTTGAAGCCGGTGTCGGTGGCCGGCTCCAGTCCGAGGGTCGCCGTGGCGGTCACGACGTTCCTGTAGACCAGGGGGGACGTGATCGGGATGTCGCCGAACGTCCCGAAGGGAACCGTCCCCGTCGTCCCGTTGACGACGAACGAGCCGGTCGAGGGGCGGAAGACGGCGGTCTGGAACTTGCCGGTGCCGTCGTAGTCGCCGGGGGCGGGGATGTCGCCGGCCTGGTGCGAGCCGGGGGTCACGACCTCGACCTGGCCGTTCGGCCGGACGATCGCCCACTTGCCGGTGGTCCGGTTGTAGACGGCCGGCTCGGTCCTGCGGTAGGCGGTGCCCGTGCCGACGTCGAAGCTGTCGTCGTAGTTGCCGGGGACGGGGTCCTCGGTGCCGCCGTCGCCGGTGGTGACGGTGACCGGCTGGGCGACCCCCTGGATGAAGAACTGCCGGGTCGAGGGCCGGTAGACGGCGATCTCGACGCCGCCGAGGCCGTCGTAGTTGCCGGGGACGGGGATGTCGCCGGCGGCGGGGGCGGTGACCGGGGTGTTGAGCGTCTGGGTCCCGGCGGTCGAACCGGCGAAGACCCAGGTGCCCGTGGTCGGGTTGAAGACGCCGACGTCGGTCACGCTGTCGCCGTCGATGTCGCCGACGACGGGGATTCCGCCGGGGCCGCCGAGGGTGAAGCTGCTGAAGCCCGCGGCACTCCGCTGGATGAACCAGGTCTGGGTGCTCGGCCGGTAGACGGCCCGGTCGGAGAAGCCGTCGCCGTCGAAGTCACCGGTGAAGGGGACGTCGAGGGCCGACGAGCCGAACGGGACGCCCGCCGGGGGCGTGGCCCCCTGCGAGAACCAGAGCCCGCCGTTGACCGGGTCGCGGCGGAAGACCGTCGGCGTGGTCTTGCCGACCCCGGTGTAATCCGACAGGACGGTGATGATCGACACCGAGGTCGGGTCACTGTAAGGCCCCTGGTTCCCCGCGACGTCGGTCACGCCCACCTGGAGGGTGATCGTGCCGTTGTTCAGGGCGTTCGGGAGCTGGATCGAGTAGTTCCCCGACCCGTCGGCGGTCGCGAGGGCGACCGGCTGGCCGACCCTCGCTCCGTTAACGACCCGGAAGAGTTGCACCTTGCCGTTGGGCTCGGTGACCCCCACGAACCTCGGCCTGTGGTTCGAGGTGACGTTGTCGAGCGGCAGCCCGGTGTCGTCGGCCGGCAGCAGGCCGAAGGTCGGCTTGAGGGTCGGTGCGGTCGTCTTGATCTGGAACGAGACGACGGGGCTGGGGGTCGACGACCCGAACGTGTTCGTCGCCACCGCGACGACCCGGTAGCTGCCGTCCCCCTGGTTGGGGAAGGCAATCGTGTAGACGCCGTTGAGGTTCGACGTGCCGGCCGCGAGGGGGCCCCCGATGGCGTTGCCGTTCGCGTCGGCCAGGAACAGCTCGACGGTGACGTTCGGGTCGGTGACGCCGGTGAACCGGGGGGTCGGGTTCCGGGTGATCAGGAGGCCGCCCGAGGTGTCGTCGCCGGGGACCATCCCGATCGTCGGCGCGACCGGCGGCTGGTTCACGTTGCTCAGCGACGTGTTCAGCTCGAACGTGAAGGTGGCGAGGTTCCCCTCGGTCCCCGAGGCGTCGGTCGCCCGGATGCCGACGGTCTTGATGCCGTTGCTGGTGAACCCGTCGGCCCGGACCTGGACCGAGAACCTGCCGAACGAGTCGGTCCGGTTCGCGGCGACGTCGGTCGAGCCGTCGGCGGGGTTATAGCCGCCGATGATCCTGGGGTTCTGGAGGTCGGTCAGGTCGACGATCGAGATCCGGACGACGTGGCCGAACGCGGTCTGCTGGCTGAGCCCCTCGAAGACCGGCTGGCTGATCGTGACCAGCGGCTGGTTGTTGCTGTTGCTCCCGTTGACGCTGCCGTTGGGGGCCGGGAGCGTGGTGCTCAGCGCCAGGGTGTTCTGGAAGACGACCGGGGCGAGCCGGATGGCGAACGTGCCCCGGCCGTACGTCGTGGCGACCAGGATGTTCGGGTCGCCCGGCTGGGCGACGGGCCGGCCGTTGGTCGGGTCGATGTTGCCGAGCGAGAGGTCGAGGTCGCGGACGTCGGCGTTGGGCAGTCCGCCGTTGGGCCCGGCCGGGTTGGGCGAGGCGTAGTAGCTGTTCGCCTCGGGGGAGGGGAACAGGGTCCAGTTCTGGCCCTTGTCGGTCGACCGGTAGACGCCGCCGTTGCCGGCGACGTAGAGCATCGGGTGGGTCGGCCCGGACGGGTTGGCCGGGTTATCGGGGATGACGTATCGCCAGTCGGCGATGATCGATCGGAGGGTCAGGAGCTTCTCTTCGGCGAACGACTGGATGCCGAACGGGGCGTGGGTGATCTGGAAGACGTTGGCGGTGATGTTCTGCCAGGTCGCCCCGTTGGCCAGCGAGTCGGCCATGTAGTAGACGCCGTTGCGGGTGACGGCGTAGGCCTCGCGGCTGCCCCGGGTGGGGTTGGTCACGATCGACATGACCGACGAGCCGTCGAGCCCTGCGGAGAGGTTCGTCCAGGCGTTGCCGTTGGCCCCGCCGCCGGTCGTCGTGATGAAGATCCGGCCGCCGAGGGTGCCGGCGTAGATGAAGTTGTCGAGGGCCCCGGTGGGGTCGCTGGGGAGCGGGGCCCCGTAAGCGAGGGCCCTGGCCTCGGTGTTGTCGAGCGTGGAGGGCTCGCCGATCACCAGCCAGAACTGCCCCTGGTCCTGGGTCCGGAAGACCCGGCCGACGGACGAGCTAATGATGATCTGGTTGCCGTTGACGGGGTTGACGGCGAAGTTCGCCCCGAACGTGTTCGGCCACTGAGGGTCGGGGACCTGGCCGCCGCCGCTGGCCTGGATCAGGCCGAAGGTCCGGCCGACGCCGTTGACCAGGAAGAAGTCGGTCTTGTTGCCGCCGCAGCAGGGCCAGTTGAACTGGTAGAGGGTCCCCGAGCCGGTCTGGTCGGTGGCGACCCCGGCCCCGTCGCCGCGGGCGGAGAAGCCCCAGAAGAGGTTGCCGCTGGAGAGCACGTCGGCCGAGGAGCGGGGGAAGCCGTCGTCCTGGGCCTGGCCGTAGAAGAGGGCCTGGGCGATCTGGGCCGCGGCGCTGCTGGGCTGGACGGCCCCGTAGTAGAACTGGGTGATCTGGAGGTTGCCGTTGCGGTTGCCCGCCGTCGCTGCGGCGGTCCCGATGCCGAAGTCGATGGTTCCGTCGCCGTTATCGACGGTGGACCACATGCCGTGGTCGTTGCCGATGATGAGCCGGGCCTTGCCGGTGAGCGGGTCGCGGATCGACGTCATCCGGTGGATGTCGGCCCCCGAGAGGAAGCTGTCGACCGGCACCCACTTCGCCCCGGCCCCGGTGTTGTTGAGCGTGGCGACGTTCGAGTTGTAGAACGTGCTGGCCCCGCCGAGCGGGTTAAACGGGTTGCGGAGGAGGTTGATCGTCGGGGTCGACCTCGGGTCGCCGTAGAAGTTAAAGGGCGCGAACGGTCCCGAGACGCCCGGCAGGGGGTTCTGCTTCAGCGCCGCGGTGTCGGTGGCGTTGACGAAGAGCGTCCCGCCGTCCGGCCGGTCCTGGGCGAGGTAATAGGCGTGCGGATCGCCGAGCGTGGAGAGGTCGACGCGGACGAAGCCCGAGGGCTGGCTGCCGAACCCGCCGAGGTAGACGATGTTGGGGTCGGTCGGGTCGATCGTGATGGCGATGTCGTAGTTGCCCTGGCCCTGGAAGGCCGGGTCGCCGAGGACGTCGTAATCCGCGAGGCCCGTGTCGTTGGACGGGACCACCCGCTTCACGCCGTTGATCGGGGCGAGGCCGGGGATGCGGATCCGGGTCCAGTTCTGCCCCTGGTCCTTCGTGACGTAGAGGCCGTCCTGGAAGTCGTTGGGGGTGGCGACGTAGGCGAAGAGCCAGCCCTGGTAGAGCAGGTTCTTCAGCGCCGCGTTCGGCTCGGAGCTGGGGACGAGTTCGGGCTTCGCCAGGACGATCCGGCCCTTCGCACCGTTGGGCGTGGCCCCCTGGTTCTGGACCGGGAAGGAGGGGGAGTTCGCCAGCGACGGGTCCTGGAAGAGCGGCTTGCCGACGCCGCCGAGCATCGCGGACCAGACCTGCCCCTGGTTCGGGCTGATGTAAACCCCGTCGCCCCGGAAGGCGGCGTAGACGACCTGGAGGTTGCCGGTCGGGTTGGCGACCGCGTCGACCGGACCGCTGCCGGGGTCGAGGAGGACGTCCGTCGCCTGACCGGCCCGGACCCGGGTCCAGGTGTTCCCGGTGTCGACGCTCCGCCAGATCCCGCCGTTGCCGCCGCTCATCGCCGCATAAATGATCGTCTGGCCCGACGGCGAGGGCCTCGGGTCGACGACGACCTTATACGAGCTGTTCCCCAGGAAGGCGTGGTCCCGCTGGGCGAACGGGAGGTTGTTGTTCGTGCTATCGAGGAGGGTCCAGGTCGCCCCGCCGTCGGTCGACCGGAGGAAGCCGACGCCGGGCGTGCCGGCGTCGCCGTCGCCCGTCGAGACGATCACGACCGACTGGTTCGGGTCGTTGTTCCGGCCGAACACGGCGATCCCGCCGATGTTGATCCCCAGGGTGGGGCCGAAGTCGGTCAAAGGGATGTAGATCGGGCCGTTCGAGTCGTTGGTCAGGAAGTTGTTCGTCTTCCAGACCCCGCCGGTGGCGCCCGCGACGTACACCGTGTTGCCCGAGGGGTCGGACGGGTCGACCGCGATCCCGCCGATCCGGCCCGAGCCGCCGCCGGACGCCGCGATCGAGGCCGGGCCGACCGACGTCCAGGTCGTGCTGGCCAGCGGGTTGGTCGGGGCCATCGTGAAGATGCGGAAGTCGACCGCCGTGCGGTCGGCCACCAGCTCGCCGAGGCCCGTCCCCGAGACCGGCTCGGAGAGCGTGACGGACCAGTTGTTGATGGTCCCGGTGCTCGTGCCGGAGTTGGTGATCCGGAGGGTGTAGACGCCGCTGCCGGTGCCCCCCGGGCCGCCGATCGAGGAGGACCCGTTGAGCTGGCTCATCCCCTGGGGGTCGAGCGGCCGGAACCGGCCGAAGAACGGCGGCCCGCCGTTGGCGATCGACGTGGAGGCCGCGTCGTCGAAGATCGTGTTACTGAAGTTCGCCTGCGTGCCGGTGGATCCGACATTGGTGAAGAGCGTGATCACCGTCCCGTCGGGGGCGATCAGCTGGGCGGTCAGGTCTGGGTTCCTCGGGAACGTGACGTTCAACGCGAGGGTGAAATTCTGGACGACGAAGTTGGCGGTCGTCGGCAGGGTGATCGCGCTGTTGACCGTCCCGTTCGCCGGGATCGCCACCGTCCCGGTCGAGTTGAAGGTCAAGGGGACGGGCGCGGAGGTCGAGACGCCCCGGAGGACGTCCACGCCCGCGTTCTGGTTGTTGTCGATCGCGTAACCGGACGCCGACAGGATGTCGGGCCCGAGGCTGATCGTGTAGGTCCCGCTGAGCTGCTGGGTCGGGAACCCGATCCGGAAGACCCGGGCGCCCTGCGCCGTCACGGTGAACGGGCCGCTGATCAGGCCCGCCGGTCCCTGGATGCGCAGGACGTCGGCCGCGGTGAACGTCGATGCGTTCATGTCGCGGTCGAACGTGACGTCGATCGCGGAGACCGTGGAGTTCAGAACGAGGTTGTCGGGCGTCGACGGGTGGCCGGGCACGCCCGTCGAGATGACCCGGGGGCCCGGCACCACCAGCGGGAGCGTGTCGCGGACGAACGGGGCCACGAACGGGGTGCTGCCGACCGTTTCGGGTGCGGAGAAGCGGTCCTGGTTGGCCTCGCCGCGGACGGCGTCGCCGTCCTGGTCCATCAGGTTCCCGGCGGACGTCTGCGTCCCGGCCGCGTCCGCCCTGCGGAACCGGTCGCTGATGTTCGGGCCGATGGTGTAGCTGTAGGTGCCCGGGACGGAGGGCCCGGCGGTCGCCTGGCTCTGGAAGGTGACCAGAAACTGCGTCGCGCCGAAGGAGTCGGTGTCGAGGGCGGAGACCCCCGTGACGACCGGCTGGAACGCGAGCAGCGCCCCGTTGACGCCCCGGCCTTCCATCTGCACGTCGGCGGCGGTGAAGGTCGACGGATCGACCCTCCGGTCGAGCGTGACCGTGAACGAGTTCGCAACCGGCCCGCCGTCGGTCGCCAGCGAGTTGTTGACCGGCCCCATCGTGCCGTTGATCACCCGGGGGCCGGCGGCGATCGTCGCCTGGCCCACCCGGACCCGGAGGAGTTGCAGGCCGTTGTTCCCGCCGTTGACGTTGCTCGACCAGGCCGGGTAGACCTTGCCGCCGAGCACGGCCAGGCCCTGCCGGTCGCCGAACCCGAAGGTCCCGTCCTTGCCGGTCATGTTGTTGCCCGACGAGTTATTGTCGGGCACCGGGCCGAGGACCACCGTCTGGCCGGTCGCCTGGTCGTAGGCGGTCTGCGAGGCGTTGGCGAAGGTCTGCGGGCCGAACGTGGTTCCGCCGTCGGTGCTCGCGGCGATCATCGTGGCCACGCGGGCCTGCGCCGCGTCGAACCGGGTGTCGGAGTACGTGACGACCACCGTCCCGTTCGCCTGGTCGACCGCGACCGACGGCATGAACTGGGCCCGGCCGCCCTGCGCGAACCGGCTCGTCGCGCCGCCGAAGACGTCGGCCCCGGAGAAGCCGTCGACGGCCCCCACGTCGTCGTTGACCCGCACCGGGGACGACCAGTTCGCCCCGCCGTCGCTCGACGTGATCAGATAAATGTCCGTGTTGGTCGCGGGGTTGTTCGCGTCGTCGAACCGGCCGACGAACGTGATGTAGAGGTTACCCTGGTTGGGGCTGAACGCGCCCAGCGTGTTGTCCGACGCGATCGAGGGGGCCGGGCCGATGCCGAGCGGCTGCGCGGCCGAGGTCGTCAGGCCGCCGTAACCTTGCTGGCCCCGGACGAAGGTCGTCGCCGCGCTGACGTTTCCGCCGACGGTCACCAGCGAGCCGGCCTGTGGGCGGTACCGCTGGACGCGGATGATGTCGAACGGGGTCGGCGTCGCCGTCGCCCCGCTGCCGAAGTCGTCCCAGACCACCGTGACCTGGCCGCCGGCCGTCGCGCCCGTACCCTGGCTGACCGCGATCCGCGGGGAGGTGTGACGCTGTGCGCCCGTGTTCCCGCCGGAATCGACGTTGACCGCCGCCCCGAAGCTCGCGCCGTTGTCGAACGAGGCGACCAACTCGATCCGGTTCGGGTTCCAGTTCGCGACGCTCGCGGGGTTGTCGTTGTTCGTCGCCCAGGCGACGTAGACGTTCCCCGCGCCGGCGGTCGTCTGCGTGTACGGGTTGTTATTGGAGTCGGTGTCGGTGAACGAGGCGACGCCGCTGTCGACCGCGATCGTCGGCTTCAGCGCCCGGTTCACCGGCGTGACCGACGACAGCCACGACTTCAGGACGACGTTGGTGGTGACCCCGGCGCCCGTCTGGAAGTTGAACTTGTTGTACTGGATCTCGCCGTTGTTGTTGTCGGCCGAGTGCTGCGCCACGACGACGTGGAAGTTGCCGTTGCGGTCGAAGGCCACCTGCGGGTCGGTCACCTGGGCGTAGAGCGCGGGGGTGCCGGTCGCGGTGCTCGGGTCGATCTTCGCCGTGTAGGGCGTGAAGGGGGTCCAGGTCTGGCCGCCGTTGCTCGACCGGGCCCCCTCGACCCTGACCGTCTGCGACGACAGGTCCGGGTCGATCCGGGTCCAGACCATCGCCAGGTTGTTTTCGTTGGTCGGGTCGACCGCGATCGACGGGGCGCTGTAATTGCCGCCCGAGATCGACACCTGAACCGGTGCCGAAACGAGCGCCGCCGGGATCTGAGCCAGGAGCTCACGCGTCTCCAGCGACTCCAGCGCGAACTGCCGGAGCTTCGCCTTGCGGGCGACCTCGACTCGTCGGCGGAAACCCATCCCGGTGCGGGTGCGCCTCTCCTCAGCCTGGACCTTCGACGGATCCGAACGCATGGCCTGCTCTCCGCGTGCGATATGTCTGAGCACCGCCCGCGCGACCGGGGCGGTTTCGGGGTGTCAGCACGTCAAGGTCGGATAGAAATCTCTGAGGAAGGGCAACCCAGGAGTCCCCGAAGCATGCAACCGGCCGCGTCATTAGTCAAATCGACGGCCACGCTCGGTAAGCCCCGCGGGTCACTCAACCAACTCGGACTCTGGCGATCATCACGGTCGTAATGAGAGTTGCATGGATGGTAGCAAGCATTTGGCAAGGGGGTCAAGAGGCGGACGAACAAAAAATGTGAAATTCAACTCGACGGACCCAGGCCGGGGGGCCCCGGCCCGGGGCGCCCCGGGGCGCTCCAGGGGGGACCCAGGGTCGTTCGATCATGCGGGCATTTCGGGATACGCTGATTTCGGCGAGCATGAGTGACCGAGCAGACTGCGTCAAGTATGCCAGTTGAAACCGTCCACAGGCGACCGTTCCTCGAGGAATATTTTCGGGCAGGAGGACCGCGGCCCGTTCCCACCGGCACAACCCGCCCGACCCATACTGCTGGGCGTCGGCCGGGGCCGGGCCGGGCCACAAAAAGTGGCCGGGGGGCCTAGCCGGAGTGGGTTTCCGCCGCACCGGGTTAGGCGGAGCGGCTTTCTGTCCGGTGAGCGGTCCCGGTCGGAACGGTGGGGACGCGCGCCTTTGGGGCACGGTTCGGGGGCGGCCCCGGACGCGCCCACGGGCGGGTCCCGACCCGGAAAATCGACCGATGACTCGACTAAACAAGAGTGGGCAGGCCCCGGAGGGGCGTTGCCGGAGGAGCGTCTGGGTGGGGGGTCAGGCCCTCTGGGACGAAGCCGACAGGATGAACGAACGGGCCTTCGTCTCGCCGACGACACCCCTGGCCTGGGGGAGGGAAGACGAGGCCCCTCGGCCCGACCCCGGCCCGGCCGACCCCGGTTCCGAGGCCCGACTCTTCGACTTCCTCCGACAGCGAGGGCTGGCGGGGGACGACCGGGCGCTGACGCTCCTTCTGCGTCCGGTCCGAGGGGCGGGTCGCGGGGCCGACGCCTCGACGCCGGGCCGGGGCGAGGAGCCGCTCCCCCCCGAGGTGGCCGCGGCGATGATCGCGGCGGGGCTCGCTGCGATGGGGGAACCTCTGACCGAGATCCCCCCGCCGGCGGACAAGGGGGGCCCCGGTCGGCCGACGGAGGCTTGACCGTCGGGGGGGTCAGTCGGCGTCGAAGAGGGTTTTCTGCCGGCCCCCCTTGATCCTGGCGTCGAGCGCGTCGAGGCAGAGGGGGTCGAGCATCTTCCGCCAGCGGGTGAGGCCGGGGTTGTCGGCCTTGACGGCGGCGAGGATCTCGTCGCGCTCCGGGGCGGGGAGGGCGTCCCAGGCGGCCCGGAGTTCGGCCTGCCGCTCCCGCTCGGCCCCGTCGGCCTCTTCCTGTTCGGAACGGGCGCGGGCACGGGCCGCCTGCGCCTCGGCGGCCTCCGCGGCGGTCGGGGCGGGCTTTGATTTGCCCCTGGGGGGGTCGGGGTTCTCGGCGCAGGGGAAGTCGCCGGGGGCCTTGTAGTCGGACCGGATCGACGCCACGAGGTAGCCGGCGGGGTTCTTGCCGACGCGCTTGTCCTCGTTGCGGATCAGCCAGTCGAAGACCTCGATCTTGGTCTGGATCCGGCCCGCGGGGTGGGCCGCGACGATCTCGGCCGCCGCCTTCGCGGAGACGCCCCGCGACTTCAGGGCCTCGGCCAGCTCCGAGGCCGGCTGCGCGGGGGGGGCGCCGCCCGCCCCGGCCGACGCCCCCCGGATCAGGATGATCCGCCAGGTCCCCCGCTTGACGTAGGAGTACCGCTCCTCGGCGCCGAGCGGCTCGAGGAAGCCGAGCTGCTCCAGCTCCTCGAGCGCCGGCTTGAGCCGGCGCTTCAACGCGGTCGGCGCGTAGGAGCGGCTCATGCCGATATGCTCACAGGCGAGCGTACGCAGGTCGAAGTCGAGCCGGGCGCGCCGGTAGAACCGCTTGTCGAGGAACCGGAACATCCGCTTGGTGGTCGGGAGCCGCAGGCGGAGGTAGAACTCCAGGTCGAGCTGCTTGAGGTTGCCGCTCTGGAAGCTCTGGAAGATCACCTCGTTCCAGCGGAAGCTCGACAGGGGCAGGGGGGTCTTGTCGGCCCTCGCCGGCGCCCCCTTGCCCGACGACGCCTTCCCCTTCGCCGACGGCCGGCGGCGCTCCCGGTCGTAGAGCGTCACGTTGTCCAGGACGTGGAAGTTCTCGTCCACCCAGCTCTTCGCCGCGTTGTCCCACCAGGCGTTCTCGTACATCAGGAGGACGCCGACCCAGCGGTGGAGCGACTCCTCGATCCTCCGGTAGCTCTGCCCGCTCTGCGGCCAGCCCAGCAGCTCGATCAGTTCGTAACGCGAGAACTGGACCTTGGGGTCGGTGAAATTGTTCCGGCGCTTCGTGAGCTGGATCAGGCCGACGAGGACCTCGTCGTCGAGCGAGGTGGGGAGGCCGTGCTTGTGCGTCCCCATGATCGTCAGCCGCCGGACGATCGGCGGGCTGTCCCTGCGCTCCAGCCTGTCCTCGAAGACGAGGGTCGTCTGGCCGTCGGGGACCCGGTCGGTCAGCGCCGCGATCGGGAACTCCGCCAGGTTCAACTCGTCCTTCCAGACCGTGTCCGACCCGGTCGACTCCTCGGCCGGCTCGATCCCCCCCGCCTCCTCGATCGGGGGCTCCCACTCGTCCATCCCCTGATCCTGGTCGGTCGCCATGGGGGTCGGTCCCGCCTCTTGGGTTCTGGTTCCCTGTCCCGGTCGAGAAGAAGGCACCAACAAAACGGCCGCCGGCTGTTTTTGTCTTTCTGTCTAAACAAGAGTCTAAAACAAAGTCTCTGCGCCGCAAGTGGTTGGTAATCAACAAATTACAATTGCTAACTATGTCCGGTTAATCGGTAGTGGTATGTCCGGTTAATCGTGCCGGGGGGCACGAAGTATGTCCGGTACATCGGGAAAAGTGCGTCCGGGTAATCGTGAGTGGACCCCCCCACCGTGTCCGGAAAATCGTTGTGGTCTAACGTATACTATGCCCCAAAAATCGGTAGTGATTTTTCGTTCACAAGGGGGGCCGGGGCTGAATCTATGTCCGGTCGATCGTGGTGGATGGAAGTCCACGATGCCCCGATCCTATGTCCGGTCGATCGGTATGTACACTTGACCAGGACCTTTCAAAGTATGTCCGGTCAATCGGTAAGGGGAGGTCGCCGGTGCCCCTCCGAAGTATGCCCGGTTAATCGCCAAGGGGGGGAGAAATGCCCGGCCGCCGAAGTATGTCCGGTCGATCGGTAGCGGCGGCCGTTTGCCCCCGCCGGAAGGCCCAAGTATGCCCGGTTAATCGGTAGCGGGGAGGCGGCCGGTAACTATGCCCGGTTAATCGTTAGTGGCGGAGGGTGGGGCGGGGCCGGGGGGGGACAAGTATGTCCGGTTGATCGGTAGTGGGAGGGGGGTGCGGGGTGCCGGAGTATGCCCGGTTAATCGGTACGGAGGGGGCGATTCAGGGGGACGATTTCGGCGTCGAGATCCTCCCGAGGAGGTCCTTCCAGGCGGACTTGTTCTCGTTCTCGAGCTGGCCGACGCGGTCGAGGAGCCAGGTGGTGGACGCGCCCGAGACGGACGTCGGCTCGGCACCCGGCGCGGGCCGGGGGACCCGGAGCGGGGTGACGCTCGGCGGCGCGGGGAGGGCTTGCCGGCGTTCGAGTTCGGCCCGGAGGCCGGCGATCTCCCGGTCGATCTTTTCGATCCGGGAGAGGTGCGCGGAGAGGAGCGAGGCGCTGTCCTGCTGGATCTGCCGGAGCGTCTCGGTGACGGCGATCTGGAACTCCCCCTGCTGCCGCTGGCCCCCCTGGATCGCCCCCACCATCCAGGCGAGGATGTTGTCCCGGGTCTCGGCGGGGAGCTGGCCGGTCTCGATCTGGCTGAGCGCGGGGAGGAGTTCGACCGGCGGCGCGTAGAGGGCGAGCGGGTGGTTTTGATGGGGGGCCGCCGGGAGCGACGCGGAGGCCCCGCCGCGGCCGGCGGCGGCCGGGCCGATCCTGACGGTGAACTGGGTCGACCCCAGCGTGATGAGGTCTCCGTCTCGCAGCGCCGCGACCCCCCTGACCGGCTGGTCCTCGACCCAGGTCTGGTTGTCGCCGAGGTCGACGAGCGACACCCCCCCCGGCGACCGGACGAGGGCGCAATGCGTCCTGGCGACGGACTCGTCGCGGATCTGAATGCCGCAGGAGCCCGACCAGCCGAGGAAGATCAGTTCGGAACTGACGACCCAGGGGGCGTCCGACCCCTGGAGCGGCTCCAGGGAGACCGCCGGGAGGTCGGGCCGGTCGGCCTCGGCCAGGAGGTCCGAAGTGCAGGGCGGTGGGGAGACGACCTCGCCGTCGATCCGGATGCGGAGCAACTCGATCCGGCGGCCGGCGACCTCGATCCGGTCCCCCGGCCGGAGCCAGCCGACGGCCAGGTCGTTGCCGTTGATCCGGGTCCCGGTCCGCGTCACCAGGTCGACGACGTAGACCCCCCTGGGGTCGAGGTGGAGGTAAGCGTGGTTGCCGCTGGCCCCCCGGTCGTTGACCGGGATGTCGGCGGTCCGGGCCCGGCCGACGGTCGCGAACGGCCGGTCGATCTTGACGAGGCGGTCGGCCTCGGTGCCGGAGCCGGCGACGCGAAACATCATGTCACCGCGGGCCCAGAGCGGGCGTCCGGTGTGGTCGGGCTGGTCGGTCAAGGGGATCGTGCTCCTCTGGCCGGGGCTTCCGGACGTGGGTCGGACTCTAGAGGTCCTTGACGGCGTCCCAGTCGCCCCGCTCGTCCCCGTTGAGCGTCTCCGGGTTGAGCCCGGCGGCCCTCGCCCGGTCCCGGAAGTCGCGGGCCTGTTCGAGGTCGCCCTTTTTCATGTAGGCCACAGACAGGTGGAACAAATAGGCCGGGGTGGGCGAATCGGCGACGGCGGCGGTGAGGTCCTTGATCGCGTCGTCGGGGCGACCGAGGCGGGTCAGGATCACGCCCCTGGTGTCGAGGATCTCGGGCTTCGGCCCGGCCATCTCGACCGCCTGGTCGGCGTAGGTGATGGCCTCCTTGGGCCGGCCCATGTCGACGGCGAGGGTCCAGGCGAGGTTGTTGAGGAAGAGGAAGTTGTCCGGTTTCTTCTCCCGCATTTGCTTGTAAAGCTCGATCTCCTCGTCGTGGCGCTTCTGGAAGTGGCGGAGCAGGGCGATCCGTTCGAGGAGCGGCAGCGACGGTTCCCCCGACCCCTTGGCCCGGGTCAGGTAGCGGTCGGCGAGTTCGATCCAGCGGGGCTCGCCCGGCCGGGTGGCGGCGAGGGTCAGGGCGGTGCCGCCGGCGTTCTCGAAGTCGCCGGCCTCGGCGGCCCGTTCCAGCTCCGCGGCGGCCTCGTCGGCCCGGCCCTGGCCGGCGATCAACTCGGCCAGCATGCAGCGCCCCTTGGGCGACTCCTCGGCGAGCTTGCGGGCGACCCGCTCGGCGGCCTCGTATTGCTTGACGCCCAGCAGGGCCCGGAGCACCTTGACCCCGGCTTCCGCGGCGGCGGGGCCCGGGGGCATCGCCGCGAGGGCCGACTCCAGCGGCGCGGCGGCCTCGGACACGTTGCCACGGGCGGTCAGCAGCCGGGCGCGCAACTCGGCGACCGGCAGCGTGTCGGACGCCGTCCGGGCGAGCCGGTCGATCTGGACCTCGGCGGCGTCGAGGTCCTTCGCCTCCAGGAGCAAGGCCGCGTGGAACAGGACGGCGTCGGGGGTCGGCCGGGGGCCGTTGGCCACCTTCGCGATCTCTTCGAGCGCCCTGGCCTTGTTCCCCTCGCTGTAAAGCAGTCTGGCGAGCAGGTCACGGGCGTTATCGAGGCCGGGGAGTTCGGTGAGGAGGTTTTCGAGGATCGCGATCGCCTTCTGTCGGTCGGCGGGGCGGGGCCCCTGGCCGTAGACCCGGGCGCGGGTCAGGAGGTCTTCGGGGACGTCGTCGGGGAGGGTCTCGGGGCCGATGACCTTCAGGGCCTCGGACCAGGCGGCCTGGTTCCCCGACCGGGAGGCGAGGCTCTCGGCCAGCCGACGCTTCGCCAGCACGTTCGACGGGTCGCGGCTGAGGACCGTCCTGAGGATCGCCTCGGCGCGATTGGGGAGGCCTGACTGCTGGTAGAAGCCGACGGCCGAGAGCATGACGCCCAGGTCGTTCGACCAGCGTCTGAGGGCCGCCTCGTAGCTCTCGGCCGCCCGGACCGGGTCCCCGGCCGCCCGGTAGCACTGCGCCAGGAGCAGCTCGGGGTAGTCGGTCTTGACCTTCGTCCGCATCCGCTCGATCGTCGCCAGGGCCTCGACCTTGCGGCCCCGGGAGACCTGGAGCATCAGGAGCTGGAGCCAGGGGGCGGGCTCGGTGGGGCGTTTTTCGGTCACGGCGGTCAGCGTCTTCTCGGCCTCGTCGGGCTTGCCCAGCGCCTTGAGGACCTCGGCCTGCCAGGTCCGCAGGTCGGTCCCCTGGGGGTCCCCCTGCACGGCGAGCTCGGCGAGCTGTTCGGCCCGGTCCTTGTTGCCGGCCCGGAGCGCCTGGACCGCGGCGAGCCGGTCGAACTCGACCGAACCGCCGGGGTAGGTCCGGCGGAGGCCTTCGAGGTCCCCCTCGCGGTTCTCCCGGACCAGCAGCGCGATCAAGGGGTTGAGCGCCGCCTCGCCGCCGTCGACCTCGACCCCCTTGCGGTACGCTTCGATCGCCTCATCGACCCGGCCGCGGGCCTCCAGCATTCTCCCTTCCATGACGAGGCCGAGGGGGAGCTGGGGGTCGGCCTCGCGGATCTCCTTGACGAGCTTCTCGGCCTCGTCGAGCCTGGCCGCGTCGGGCTTCTCTCCGGACCGCGGGCGGAGCAGGTCCTCGATCCGGACGTAGCGCCAGTAGTAACCCCTGGCGCCTGTGACGTCTCGGACCGACTGGATGGCGGCCTCGATCGTCTTTTCGTCCCCTTCCTCGATGGCGACGAGGACTTGCGCGATCCTCGGGTCGGGGTTGTCCGGCTCGAGCTTCGCCCATTCCTTGAAGGCGGCGGCGGCGGAGGGGAGGTCGCGCCGGGCCTGGTAGAGTTCGCCGAGCGTTTTCCAGAGGAGCGGCTTCTGCGCGGCGGGGCAGAACCCGATGCCGTCGACGAGGGCGTCGCGGGCCTTGGTGACGTCCCCCTTCATGACCAGGATCGACGCCTTGGTGATGTAGAACCCGGCCTGGTGGCCGGCGGCCTTGATCCCCTGCTCGATCAGGTTCTGGGCCTCGCTCAGCTCGGTCCGTCGGACCGCCCCGGCCGCGAGCGCCAGCCAGAGTTCGGCCGACTCGGGGCGGAGCTTCACGGCCGCCTCGAGCAGGCCGTAGGCCTCCTCAATCTTGCCGGTCGCGGCGAGGTACTCGGCCCGGATCAGGGCGACGTCCGGGTCCCCCGGGGCGGCCCGGCTGGCTTCGGCGAGGAGCCTCTCGACCTCGGTGAACCGCCGACGGTCGACCGGCTGCCGCAGCTCCTCGGTCCAGAGGATCCGGGCGAGGCTGCCGAGGAGCCGGGGGTCGGACGGGCTCAGGGCCAGCCCCTTGCGGAGGGTCGCCTTCGCGCCGGCCGGGTCGGTCTTGATCTCGATCCCGGCGGCGGCGAGCCAGGGGCCGCTCCAGTTCTGGGAGAGCTCGGCGGACCTCCGGTACGCCTCCAGCGCCTTGGCGGGGTCGCGGACCCCTTCGTAGGCCTGCCCGAGGGCGAACTGGAGTTGCGCTTCGAGGTCGCCGCCGACCTTGTAGCGGACCTGCTCGAACTCGGCGACGGCCTTGGCGGGCTGATTGGTCTTGAGGGCGGCCAGCCCGACGAGGAACCCGAGCCGGCCGGCGTCGTCGGGTCCGGCGAGCCTGCGGTACTGTTCGATCAGGACCTGGGCCTCGTTGATCCGGCCGACTTCCAGGAGGACCTGGGCGAGCCGCCAGGCGAGGTCGGCGTCGATCCCGCCGGTCTCGACGAGCCCGGCCCGCCAGGACCTGATCGCCTCGTCCGGCCGGCGCTCGGCCAGGTCGATCAGCCCTTCGAGGAGCCTGACGTTGCGGTCGGTCCGGTTGCCGTCGGGGATCGCCTTGAGGTGCTTGCGGGCGGTCTCGGTGTCCCGCCGCTGGAGGGCGACGCGCGCGGCGGTCATCCGGGCCTTGGGGCTCCCCGGGTCCTCGGAGAGGGCGAGGTCGATATCGGCCTCGGCCACGGCCATGTCGCCGTTGGTCTCGATGACGAACTGGGCCCGGGCGAGCAGGGCCTCGGCGTGGGCCGCGGGCTGGCCGGCGTTGGCGGAGACGGCCCGGTCGAGGACGGCCGCGGCGCTGGCGTCGTCGCCGAGCCGGTCGTGGTAGAGTGCCGCCAGCCGGACCGCCCCCTCGACGTCCCCCGGTGCGAGCTTCTCGGAGGTCTCGTACTCGCGCCGGGCCTCCTCGATCAGGTCGGTCCTCTTGGACTCGTCCGAGGCGACCTCGGCGGCCTGCTCGAGCGCCGCGGCGAGGAGCCTGTGGGTCTTCGCGTCGACCGCCCCCGGCCCCCCCTTTTTCTGCAGGACCTCCATCAACTCGCGGGCCTGCGCCTCGGCCGCCTGTCCCCTCCCGGGGATCTTGAGGCTCAGCTCGACGAGCCGTCGACGGGTCGCCAGCCGGTCGGGGCTCTCCTCGACCTCGGCGGGGAGCCCGAGGACCCTGGCGTGGACCTGGGCGGCCTCGGCGAGCTGATCGGGGGTGACGGCCGTCTCGTAGAGGACCCGGCCCTTGAAGTCGAGCGCCTCGGGGTTGGCGGGGTCGAGATCGAGGTATCGGTTGATATAGGTGAGCGCCAGGTCGGGGTCCTTCTTGTCCAGGCTCGCCCTGGCCTCCCTGAGGAAGGTCGCCTTGCTCCGGTTGTTCTGGACCGACCGGAGGACGAGGAGCCCCGGCAGGCCCACGACCAGGAGGCCGCAGATGACCAGCAGGGCGCGGAAGTTGAGGCGTCTTCGTCGGGTCGTGCTGGCCTGGCTCAAGGAGTCACTCCCATGCGGAAGGAAGGCGGGGGGGATGGGGCGTCTCGCCGTCAGCGTCGCTGCGTCGGCTTGATTGTATTCTAGATTAGGCGCAGGAGCGTCCCGGCCGCAATCCCGGGTGGCGGCCGTCTGCGGGCCGTTTCGGGGAAGGAACGGGCCGGCCCGCCGACCGCCCGGGTGGGCCGGCCCGCCGGCCCCTTCGGTGTTGACCGGGAGCCGCCTTGGTTCAATTACGGCTTGCAATGTGGTGTAGCGGCCGTCACAATCTTGTACTGTAATAGGAGCGGCGCGGGCCACGTCACTCCTCACCGCTCCCGTAGGCGATCCGATCCCGGCGGACCTTGTACCCACCCCCCGAACCTTGCGCCCCGGCTCTGCCGGCGGCCCGGACCGCCCGGGCCGCCCAGAAACGGCCGGCGGCCGCGACCGACGGAAACGCCCATCCATGAGCGCCCCCGACCAGAACGCCCTCGGAGCCCCGCCGCGGGCCGGGCGGGCCTTCGGGCCCTCCGCCGGCCTGTGGGTCCGGGTCTGCCTCGTCTGCGCGGCCCTCGTGGCGTCCGGTCTGGTCCGGGCCCGGCAGTCCGAGCGGGTCGACCGTGCCCTGGAACGGGGCATGGAATCACCCGTCGATCTCGCCGCCCTGCCGATGGACCTCGGCCCCTGGCGGGGCGAGGACACTGTGATCGACAACGAGATCGTCCGGGGGACAGGGGCGATCCAGGTCGTCACCCGGCGCTACGTGAACCAGTCGACGGGGGTCCGGGTCGAGGTCATCCTGCTGTTCGGGAAGGCCGTGAACATGTACATGCACATGCCGGAAATCTGCTACCCGGCGGCCGGCTTCGCGCTGGAGTCCGGCCCCGAGGACCGGCAGATCCCGGTGGACGACGGGTCGGTCACCTTCCGGACGATGGTCTACGCCAAGGGGCAGGGGGCCCGGGCCGAGCAACAGGAGGTCTTTTACTCCTGGTGGTACGACGGCCGTTGGACCCCCCACGTGGGTGTCCTGAAGCACTTCGAGCGGATCTCCGGGATGTACAAGGTGCACGTGGCCCGGAACGTCGCCCCCGGCGAGGCGATCGGGTCGGGGGCGGGGGCCAAGAGCCCCGGGCAGGAGTTCCTCGAGGAACTCCTGCCGGAGTTCGAGAGGCGGCTCGCCGCCCGGAACGCGCCCGACGCGTGACCGGGCGCGTCGCCCGGCGTTTGGATCAGGTCGGCGGGGAACCAGGACTGCTATAGATGGACACATCGGACCGGCCGGATAAGTCATTGCCCGCGAGAAGGCCCGCCCAGAGCCTCCGCGCGGCCCTCCCCGACTTGCCCGCGGCCGAGGCCCCGACGGGCTCGGGCCGCGAATTCTCGTTCCGACAGGTCTGGCGGGCGTTCCGGCGGCACTGGTGGCAGGCCCTCCTGCTGTGGGTCTTCGGCTCGGTCGGCCTGGTCGCCGTGGCCTATTACAAGATCCAGCCGACCTACGACGCCTTCTCCCGGATCAAGGTCGAGAACACCAGCTACTCGATCCTCACCGAAAAGAATATCTTCGCGCCGGTCGACTTCGGCCAGTACATGGAAACGCTGGTCGCCAACATCACCAGCCCGACCGTGATCGGCAACGCGCTTTCGAAGAACCCGAACCTCTCCGACCTGCCGATGCTCCGCGGCTCGACCGAGCCGGAGATGGTCATCCGCAAGGCGATCCGGGTCTCGATCGTCCCCCGGACCAACCTGATCGAGGTCGCCCTGTCGTCGAAGAACCCCGGCGAGGCGGCCCTGATCGTCAACGCCGTGGTCGAGACCTTCCTCAAGCTCGCCGAGGACCTCTACGACGCGTCCACCCAGGAGCAGATCAAGCGCCTCAAGAACGAGCGCGACAAGCAGCAGGAAGAGGTCGTCCGCCGCCGGAAGGAGATCGAGGGGCTCACCAAGACCATCAACGTGACGGCGCTCGACCGCGTCAAGGACCGCGACGTCGCCTCCTTGGAGACCTACCGGCAACTCCAGGAGGAGCGGACCCGCGTCGAGATCATGCGGATCCAGGCCGAGGGGCGGCTCAACCAGCTCAAGTCGGAGAAGTTGACCCCGTCCCGCCCCCGCGACGACTCTCAGCTCGAGGACGCCGTCACCGAGCTCTTTTACAGCGACCCCGCGGTCGCCGACCTCCAGGCGCAGCGCGAGCAGGCGATCGCCCGGGTGGCCGAGACCGAGCGGCTCTCCCGGTTCCCCTCCGACCCCTCGCGGGTCCGGGCGGTCGACCAGAAGAACGCGCTCGACCGCAAGATCGACGACCTCTGGAAGAAGATGGAGCCGAGGCTCCGCCGGCAGCTCGCCGCCACCCCCGTGGACGAGACCCACGAACGGATGATCCTCGAGGCCGAGTCCAACCTCTCGGCCCTGAAGATCCAGGAAGAGGCGCTGGCCTCCCGGCTCAACACCGTCCGGGTCGAGAACCGCGAGGCCGAGACCGAGGCGCTGCGGCTCGAATTCGAGCGGCAGGACCTGCTGTCCGCGAACAACGTCCTGGAGCGGGTCAAGGCGGCGCTCAACCAGCTCGAGTTCGACGCGAGGAGCCCCGTCGCCCGGGTCGAGCTGAACTTCAGGGCCACCCCTTCGATCCGACCCGACGGCAACCTCAGGACTCAGGTGATGGGGGCCGGGCCGGTCCTCTTCGGCCTCTCGATCCTCGTCGTCCTCCTGATGCTGGAGCGGTGGGGGGCCCGGGTGGGCGACCCCGACGAGCTTTCGAACCGGATGAAGCTGAAGGTGATCGGCGTCGTCCCGCCGCTCCCCCAGATCCGCGCCCAGATCAACCCGACCGACGGGGCGCTCGCCGCCCCCAACGACATCAAGGCCAGGCGCCAGCTCGACGAGTTCGTGCAGAGCCTCGACCACCTCCGGGTCGCCCTCTGCGCCCGCCGAGACCCCTGGGGCCGCGACCGGCACTGCATCATGATCACCAGCGCCTGCGGCAGCGAAGGGAAGACGACCCTCGCGGCCCAGCTCGCCGAGCGCTGCGTCAACGCCGGCCAGATGACCCTTTTAATCGACGCCGACCTCCGCAACCCCACCCTCAGCCGGATGCTCGAAGCGTCGGAGAACCCGGGGCTGATCAACATCCTGCGGGGCGAGGTGGTGGCCGACGACGTGATCTCGGTCGTCGGCGACGCCGGCGGGTTCCACCTGATCCCCGCCGGCAACCCCAAGATGGACCCGAGCCGTTTGCTCGCCTCCGACCGGCTGTCGATGCTCCTCGCCCAGGCCCGCGAGAGCTACGAGATGGTGATCATCGACGTCCCCCCCCTCCTCCCCGTGCCGGACGCCCTGACGATCGGCCGGCTGACCGACGGCGCCGTCCTCGTCGTCCGGTACGACACCAGCCGGTTCCCCCTCGTCGAAAAGGCGTACAGCCGACTGACGCACGTCGGCGTCCCGATCCTCGGGGCGGTCCTCAACGGGGTCCGGTCGATGGAGTCGGCCTACGGCGGCTACTACGCCTACGGGACCTACGGCAGCACCTATTATGGCAGTGAGGACTCGGCGACGGCCTCCACCGCGAAGGGCGCCTCCGACCGGCCGATGGACGACTGAGCCGGCCGCCGACGTTCCCGGGGCCCCCGCCCCGGGCCCCAAGCCCTTGACGGGCCTGACGCGCCCCGCCCGACGCTGACGGAGGTATCCGAAACGTGGCGACTCTCCCGGACGAACCCAAGGCCGCGACGACGACAGCGACCGGGCCCTCGGTGGCGACCCCGCTCAGCCTCCCCAGGCGGATCGCGTACCTAACGGCGGCCGCCTTCGTCACCGTCGCGTTCGCCTGGTCGTACGCCCCCGGCTTCGCGTTTCTCGCGGCCAAGTGGGACGAGGACCCGAACTACTCTTACGGCTACCTGGTCATCCCGATCTCGCTGGTGATCCTCTGGAGCCGCCGGGACCGGTTCGACCCGGCGAAGCTCAACCCGAAGTGGTGGGGGTTGCTCCCGGTCGCCGCCCTGACGCTGATCCGCTACCCGCTCTTCGAATGGAACGAGCTGTACATCGAGCGGGCCACGATCCCGCTGGTCGTCGGATCGCTCACGTTGGCGCTGGGGGGGACGCACCTGCTGCGGGTCGCCGCCCCCGCGATCTTCTTCCTGTTCTTCCTGCTGCCGCTGCCGCAGAGCTGGAACATCTCACTGGCGGCCCCCTTGCAGCGGGTGGCGACCACGGGTAGCGTGGCCGTCCTCCAGGTCCTCGGCCTGCCGGTGATGGCCGAGGGGAACGTGATCCTCGTCGGCAAGGAGGCGCTCGAGGTCGCCCGCGCCTGTAACGGGCTATCGATGCTCCTGAGCTTCGTCACGCTGATCACGGCGGTCGTCCTGCTGATCCAGCGCCCCCTGGCGGAGCGGGCCGTCCTGCTCCTGAGCGCCGTGCCGATCGCGATTTTTAGCAACGTCTTGCGGATCGTCGTCACCGGCCTGGTGTATTACTGGCTGGGGCACGACGCCGGCGAGAAGATCGCGGCGCACGAGTTCGCGGGCTGGGCGATGATGCCGCTGGCCCTGGCCCTGGTCTGGCTCGAACTGTCGGTCCTCTCCTGGCTCTACGTCGAGGAGGACGTGATCGACTCCCGAGGGCTGCTCCGGCGCGGGCCGGGTCGCCCGGTGCAGAGCCACTGACCGGTGTCCGGGACGGGCGTGAGACGAGTCGAATGGTCACGAGACCGGGCGGGGCCGGGGTCGGCCCGGGGCCCGAGGATCGGACGCGGACGCAGGGGCCCCGCCGCCGTGCCCCGGGATCTACAAGCATGAAGTGGGTCATCACCGGCGGCGCCGGGTTCATCGGCAGTCACGCGGCGGAGCGGTTCCACGGCCGGGGCGACCACGTGGTCGTCGTCGACAACCTGAGCCGCAAAGGGGCCGACCTCAATCTCGACTGGCTGAAAGCCAAGGGGTTGAAGGACGTCGTGAAGGCCGACATCCGCGACGCCGACGCCATGAACGCCCTGATGGCCGAACACGCCGACGCCGACGCCGTCCTCCACCTCGCCGGCCAGGTGGCGGTCACCACCAGCGTCGCCCGCCCCCGCGAAGATTTCGAGATCAACGCCCTCGGCACCCTCAACGTGCTGGAGGCCGTCCGGAACGCCGCGGGGGGCCGCCCCGCCGTCCTGTACAGCTCGACCAACAAGGTTTACGGCAACCTCGAGCACGTCCGGGTCGTCGAGCGTGACGGCCGGTACGCGTACGAGGACCGGCCCCACGGCGTCGACGAACACGAGCCGCTCGACTTCCACAGCCCCTACGGCTGCTCCAAGGGGTCCGGCGACCAGTACGTCCGCGACTACGCCCGGATCTACGGCCTCAGGACCGTCGTCTTCCGCCAGTCCTGCGTCTACGGGACCCGTCAGTTCGGGATCGAGGACCAGGGCTGGGTCGCCTGGTTCTGTGTCGCCGTGACCACCGGCAAGCCGTTCACCATCTTCGGCGACGGCAAGCAGATCCGCGACGCCCTCTGGATCGACGACCTGACCGACCTCTATGAGATCGCCCTGCGTCGGATCGACGAGGCGAGCGGACAGGTCTTCAACGTCGGCGGCGGCCCCGACAACACGATGAGCCTCCGCGAACTCGTGGCGAAGCTGGAAGCCCGGTTCGGCCGGCCGCTCGACCCGCCCTACGCCGACTGGCGGCCCGGCGACCAGCGCGTCTTCGTGGCCGACGTCCGCAAGGCCCGACGGGTGCTCGACTGGTCCCCGAAGGTCGGCGTCGACGAAGGGGTCGGCCGCCTGATCGACTGGGTCCGCGAGAACCGCGGGCTCTTCGGACGCTGATCGCGGGCCACGCCCGGACGCGGGTCGCCTTGTGACCGGGGCCGGGCGTCGGCTAGCATGGGGGCGTGTCACGGGCCCGTCAACGTCCCGGGGAGATCCTTCGCGCCATGCCCGCCGGCAACGTCAACACCAAGGGGATCATCCTGGCCGGTGGTTCGGGGACCCGCCTCTACCCGATCACCCGGGCCGTCAGCAAGCAACTGCTGCCGGTCTACGACAAGCCGATGATCTATTACCCGCTCTCGACCCTGATGCTCGCCGGCATCCGGGACGTCCTCCTGATCTCGACCCCGACCGACATCGGCGGCTTCGAGCGGGTCCTCGGCGACGGCGGCCAACTCGGGCTCTCGATCAAGTACGCCGTGCAGCCCCACCCCGGCGGACTCGCGCAGGCGTTCCTGATCGGCCGGGAGTTCGTCGGCAGCGCATCACCGGCCCTGATCCTCGGCGACAACATCTTTTACGGCCAGGGCTTCCAGGCGATGCTCGCGAGCGCCGCGTCGCGGGCCACGGGGGCCTCGGTCTTCGCCTACCCGGTCAAGGACCCCGAGCGCTACGGCGTCGTCGAGTTCGACCGCGAGGGGCGTGCGATCTCGATCGAGGAGAAGCCGAAAAAGCCCCGGTCCAACTTCGCCGTGACCGGCCTCTACTTCTACGACAACTCCGTGCTCGACATCGCCGCGGACCTCCGGCCCTCCCCCCGGGGCGAGCTGGAAATCACCGACGTGAACAAGGTCTATCTGGCCCGGGGCGCGCTGAACGTCGAGTGCTTCAGCCGGGGGTTCGCCTGGCTCGACACCGGGACCGTCGAATCGCTGACCCAGGCGGCGAACTACGTCGAGGCGATCGAGCAGCGTCAGGGCCTGAAAATTGCCTGTATCGAAGAGGTCGCTTACCGGATGGGGTTCATCGACGCCGGCCGGCTCGAACGCCTGGCGGCCGAACTCCCCAACGACTACGGCGCGTACCTCCGGGCGCTGCTGACCGACCCTTACCAGCCCTCTCACAATACTTGATTGGCTTTTGATTTATGTGGGCGTTCGCCTGGCAGAACCTGATCACCCGGCCGACCCGGACCGCCCTGGCCGTGGTCGGCCTGACGATCCCCGTCCTGGCCTTCCTCGGCCTTTTCAGCATCACCAGGGGCATCCGCGACCTGATGGGGAGCACCCTGGACTCGATGCAGGGGCTGATGGTCCTCCGCGAGAACGCCCCCGCCCCCGCGTTCAGCGACCTCCCGGCCGATGTCGTCGACACCCTCAAGGGGATGAGGGGGGTCAAGACCGTCGCCCCCGAGGTCTGGCGGATCGCCCCGTCGATCGACGGCAAGGGGGGCGTCGCCTCGACGGCGATCGCCATGCTCACGAAATCCAAGGAGCAGGGGGTCCGCAGCCTCATCAACACCATCATGGTCGAAGGGATGGACATCCCCGAACACCTCAAGCTCCGGTCGTTGATCTTCGCCCGTTCGCTCCTCCCGAAGGAACAGGGGGGGGGCCGGTTCCTCAACCCCGACGACGCCGGGGAGCCGAACGTCGTGATCAGCAAGAAGATCGCGGCCGACTTCCCCAACCCCGACGGCAAGCCCAAGGAAGTCGGCCAGTCGCTCAAGATCGGCGGCAAGGAATTCCAGATCGTCGGCATCTATGAGACGGGCTCCCTGGTCCTCGACGTCACGATCGTGATGGACATCGGCGTCGCCCGCGACCTCCTGGGGGTGAGCGAGGACACCGTTTCCTCGGTGAACGTCGAGCCGCTGAACGCCGCCGACACCGACGACCTCGCCCGGCGGATCACGGAGTCGATGGAAGGGGTCCGCGCCCAGCGGATCAGCCAGTTCAACCTGACGGTCCGCGACATCATGGGGAAGCTCGACATGTTCCTCCTCGCCGCGGTCAGCCTGGCCCTGCTGGTGGGGGGGGTCGGGATCGCCAACACGATGCTGATGAGCACGTCGGAGCGCTACGTCGAGTTCGGCGTGATGCGGACCAACGGCTGGACCCGGCGGAACGTCCTCTCACTGGTCACGGCCGAGAGCGCCCTGCTCGGCCTGTTGTCGGGCGCGGCGGGGGCGGTCCTCGCCGCGATCGGGGTGACGGCGGCGAACCGGCTGCTCACCGGGTTCACGCTCGACCTCAGCCCCTGGCTGCTCCTGTTCAGTCTCGCCGTCGCCCTCTCGATCGCGACGGCCTCCGGGCTGTACCCCGCCTGGAAGGCGTCGCGGATGACCCCCATGGACGCGATCCGACACAACGCCGCCTGACCCGACGACCGGGCGAGGGAATGACCGCAGTGCCGACCGACACCCTGGCGTCCTCGATCGACGTCGAAGACCTCCAAAAGACCTTCCGCAGCGGCGACGAGGACGTCGAGGCGCTCCGCGGCCTGTCGTTCCACATCCCGTCGGGCGCCTGCTGCTTCATCGTCGGCCCGTCGGGTTCGGGGAAGAGCACGCTTCTCTATCTCCTCGGCGCCCTCGATCGGCCGACCGGCGGGACGATCCGGGTCGACGGTCAGGACGTCACGGCGATGTCCGAAGGGGAACAGGACGACTTCCGCCGCAACCGGGTCGGCTTCGTCTACCAGTCGTTCAACCTGATCCAGAACCTCTCGGCCGTGGACAACGTCCTCCTCCCTTACATCCCGACCGGGCTCACTCCGGCTCTTAGGGCCAGGGCGGCCGAGCTGCTGGGGCAGGTCGGCCTGGGGAAGCGGACCCGGCACCGGCCGAGCCAGCTCTCCGGCGGCCAGCAACAGCGCGTCGCCATCGCCCGTGCCCTGGTGAAAGACCCCCGCCTGATCCTCGCCGACGAGCCGACCGGCAACCTCGACCGGGCCGGCGGCGACGACATCGTCGAACTGCTGCGGGCCCGCCAGCGTGAAGGGAACAGCACGCTCGTGATCGTCACCCATGACCGCCGGTTCATCCGGCCGGGCGACCTCGTCCTGGAGATCGAGGACGGACACCTCAAGGAGTCCGGCGACGGCCGGGCCGACCCCGGATCGATTGAGGCCGCCCGGCGACACGGCTGAGCCGACCGGGACGGAACGTCCTTCCCTCCCGGTCCCCCCGGCCCGTACGCTGTCGGAAACGTCACGCTCCAAGGTCGTTCCCGGCGGTTCAGCGCCATGAATGAAGTCACGCGCATCCTCTCGGCCGTCGGCCAGGGGGATCGGCAGGCGGCCGAACAGCTCTTGCCACTGGTTTACACCGCACTCCGTGAACTCGCCGCGCAAAAGCTCGCGCACGAGAAGCCGGGCCAGACCCTCCAGGCCACTGCGCTGGTCCACGAGGCCTACCTCCGGCTGGTGGACCCCGAACAGACCCTTGAGTGGGACGGCCGCGGCCACTTCTTCGCCGCGGCGGCCGAGGCGATGAGGCGCATCCTCGTCGACGCCGCGAGGCGGCGGGCCCGCCCCAAGCACGGCGGCGACCTCCGCCGGGTCGAACTCGACGAGGCCGCCGACGCGATCGCCGAGCCGGTCGACGACCTCCTCGCCCTCGACGACGCCCTCAAGGCGTTCAGCGAGGTGGACCCGGACTCCGCCGCGCTCGTCAAACTCCGGTACTTCGCCGGGCTCTCCCTCGCCGAGGCCGCCGAGTCCCTCGACATCCCCCCGCGGACGGCCGACCGACGCTGGGCCTACGCACGCGCCTGGCTCCGCAAGGCGATGGGCGACTGACCGGGGGCCCCCCGAACAAAATTGAGGAGAAGGTGGCGTCCGACGCGCCGGAAACTCGCATGGCAAGCCGGCGGGATTTCAGTCGGCCTTTCGACAGGGGTCAGGGCGATGAACGAGCGTACCCTCTTCATGGAAGCGCTGGACCTCGCCGACCCCAGCGAGCAGGAGGCCTATTTGCTCCGGGCCTGCGGCGGCGACCGGTCGCTCATGGAACGGGTCGCGGCCCTGCTCGAATCGCACCGGTCGGAGGGCCAGTTCATCCTCGACGGAACGCCCGACGTGGATCTGGCCGCCGCCTCGACGTTCTCCGTCGGGTCGGAGGGTCCGGGCGCGACCGTCGGCCCTTACAGGCTCCATGAGCTGATCGGGGAAGGGGGAATGGGGGCCGTCTACCTGGCCGAACAGACCGCCCCGGTCCGTCGCCGGGTGGCCCTGAAGCTCATCAAGCCCGGGATGGACACGAGGCAGGTCCTCGCCCGGTTCGAGGCGGAGCGGCAGGCCCTGGCGATGATGGACCACCCCAACATCGCCCGGGTGCTTGATGCCGGGTCGACCGAGGGGGGGCGGCCCTACTTCGTGATGGAACTGGTCCGCGGCATCCCGATCACCGAATACTGCGACCGTGAACAGCTTTCGATCCCCGACCGCCTCGACCTCTTCGTCCTGGTCTGCCGGGCCGTGCAGCACGCCCACCAGAAGGGGGTCATCCACCGCGACCTGAAGCCGTCGAACATCCTGGTGACGGTCATCGACGGCGCGGCGGTCCCCAAGGTGATCGACTTCGGGGTGGCCAAGGCCACCGGCGGGACACTGGCGGACGGGTCGATCCTGACCGGCTTCCATCAGTTGGTCGGAACGCCCCTCTACATGAGCCCCGAGCAGGCCGACCTCTCGGGGGTGGACGTCGACACCCGGTCCGACATCTACGCTCTGGGCGTTTTGCTCTACGAACTGCTGACCGGCAACACGCCGTTCGACTCGGAAACCTTGAAGGAGGTTGCGTTCGACGAGATGCGGCGGTTGATCCGGGAGGTCGAGCCGCCGAAGCCGAGCGCCCGGCTGACGACTCAGAACGAGACCCTCTCGACCGTCTCGGAGCGCCGGCGGACCGACCCGAAGAAGCTGAGCCGTTCGCTCCGCGGCGAACTCGACTGGGTCGTGATGAAGGCACTGGAAAAGGACAGGCGGAGGCGCTACGAGTCGGCCGGTGACTTCGCCGCGGACGTCCTGCGGTACCTGACCGGCCGCCCGGTTGAGGCCCGCCCGCCGTCGTCCTGGTACCGGTTCCAGAAGTACGCCCGGCGGAACCGCGCGGCCCTTTTGACGGCCGGGGTCGTCGGGCTCGCGCTCGTGACCGGGACGGTCGTGAGCATCCGGCAAGCCCGGCGGGCCACCCTCGCCGAGCGGGACACGGCCGATGCGCTTGTCGAGGTCCGCAGGCAGGGGGAACTCGCCGAGCAGCAGTTCCGACTCGCCCGCCGGGCGGTCGACGAGATGTATACCGAGGTGGCCGAGGACTGGCTCAAGAACACCGCCGGACTTACCAAGGTTCAGCGACGGTTCCTCGACAAGGCCCTGGGCTATTACCGGCAGATCGCCGAGGTCCGGGGGAGCGACCCGGCGATCCAGAGGGCGACGGCCGAGGCCCACCACCGGGTCGGCCAGATTCTCCTCGCCATGGGGAGTAAGGCCGAGGCCGACGAGCACAACCGCCGGGCGGAAGAGATTCGAAGGCTCCTCGTGGCCGGCCCGAGGGGGACGCCTCTCGACCGAGCCGGCCTGGCCAATACCCTCCGCATCCGGGCGGTGATCCGGGGACAACTGGGCCACACCGCCGAGGGCGAAGCGATGAACCGCGAGGCGATCACGATCCTCGACCGGGTCGTCGCCGAGGTGCCGGACGAGCCCGAACCGCGTCGGGCCCTGGCCAAAGCCCTGGATAACCAGGCCTTCAGTCTGGACAAGGCGAACCGCCCCGAGGAGGCGCGGTCGGCCCTCGACAGGGCGCTGGGTCTCTGGGAGGCCCTGGTCGCGGAGGGGCACCCCGGCACCGCGGACCGCGAGGGACTCGCCCACGCCCTGAATTCCGACTGGTACCTGATCTCCCGGCGCGGCGTCTGGAAGGACGGCGAGGCCCCACTCCGCCGCTCCCTGGAGCTGCTGGAAGCCCTGGCGGCCGAGAACCCCGGGCGCCCCGATCTCAAGTATAATCTTGCTGGTGCCTACGTGAACATGGGCGTGGTGCATTCCAGCGGCACGGGGCCGGAGAAGGCCGAACCCTACTACCAGCAGGCGACCGCGATCAGGGAGAAACTCACCAGCGACTTCCCCGACGTCGCCGGTTATCGCGACGGCCTGGCGAAACACGACCGCCTCCTCGGTCAATTTTATATGAAGATTTCCCGCAAGGGGGACGCCGAACCGGCCTACCGTCGCTCGATCACCGGATTCGAAGCGCTCGCCCGGGAGGCCCCTGACGAGCCCGGACATTCCTACGAGGCCGCCGTTTCGGCGGGGTACCTCGCCGCAATGCTCGATGGGAGTCAGCGGTACGATGACGCCCTCGTCGTCCGCCGGTCGCAGATTCGTGAACTCCGAGCCGTGGCCTCGCTGGCCCCCGAAAGTTCCGTCTACCGTGACGCACTCGGGAAGGCGCTGGTCGATCTGGCTTACACACTCAATGAACTCCGACTTGACCAGGAGATGGAAGCTTCCCTGCGGGAGGCGCTGGAGATCTACGGGACACTCGTCCGCGACTTCCCCTCGAACTTGCACTATCCCAACGGTTTGGCGACCGGTCAGGTGAACCTCAGCAGCCTCCTCCGCCGGCAAGGGCGATTGGAAGAGGCCGAGGCCCTGCTCCGGTCGGCGGTGAAGACCCGTCGGGAGATGCTGGAAAAGGTCCCCCGCGCCGCCGGGCCGCTGCACGGTCTCGCATTCGCCCTTCACCACCTGGGGACCGTCCGCCGCCTCCGGGGGGCACCGTCGGAGGCCGTCCGTCTCTATGAGGAGGCGATCGGGCACGAGAAGGCCGCATTGACGATGATGCCGGCGTACGAGGCGTTCCGCCTCGACTGGCTCGGCCACCACGAGTCCCTGGGCCGCGCCCGGGGGCTGGTGGGCGACCTGGACGGTGTGGCCGCGGCGGCCGACGCGGTCCTCAGCGAGTACCCCGACGACCCCCACGCCATGGCGACCGCCGCCCGGCTCCTCGACCGTTACGCCAGGCTGGCCTCCGAGGGCGGCGACCCCGGGCGCGTCGAGGCCGCCGAGGCGAAGGCGCGGGGACTGATCGACCGGGCCGCCGTCTCGGGCGACGGTGACGCCAGGGTCCTTTCCGGGCTGGCGACCTTGCTTGTTGAGTCGCCCCGGCCGGCCATCCATGACCCGACCCGGGCGGTCACGCTGGCGGAGAAGGCCGTGACACTCACCCCCCAGGCCGGGCTGGTCTGGAAGTCGCTCGCCCTCGCCCGGCTCCGGGCCGGCGAAATCGCCCCCGCCCGCGAGGCGGCCGAGAAGTCGATCTCGCTCCGGTCAGGTGGCGACGGTGCCGAGAAACTCATCCTGGCCCAGGTCCTCGCCCGCCAGGGGGACGCCACCGCCGCCCGTCGCCACTTCGACGAGGCCGTGGCGTGGAGAGCGACGCATCTCCCCCATGACGATGAGGAGTACGACACACTGAAGGCCGGGGCCGCCGCCCTGTTGAATCCGCGTCCCCTTGAACCGTAACGACCGCCGTACGGACCGATCTCCCCGCCCTCGAAAAGCTCGACAGTAGTACGACACCGTCGCGAGGCGCACGCGGCGGCCGCGTCCCCCCTGCGCGCCGATCCCTCCCAGCGACAACGAGGAACCGACCGATGTGGCACCGCACCGCGACCCGACCCCGACTTCGGCACCAGCACCGTGCCCGCTCCGCCCGCCGGCCCGGCCTGGAGGCGCTGGAAACACGGGCCCTCCTCTCCACGTTCGACACGGTCGACATCGGCCAGATTCTGGGGGACCACGACCACGGCCACGACCTCTTCCAGGGTAAGGGCCACCCTGAAGCGAAGTCCGGCACCGAGTTCCACGTCGTCGGCAAGGAACGATATGAGTTTGTCTGGGAGTTCGCACCCGCCGAGGCCGTCGCCGCGGGCGACCCCGTCTCGCCCTCCACGTTCGGCGGGCTCCACCCGCTCAGCAGTGTCCCCGCCCTCAACAGCAATCCGGGTGCGTCGGCCTCGCTCTATCTCGACTTCGACGGCCACTTCGAGTCGGTCTGGGGGGCGTACAGCAACGTCTCGAACCCGGCCTACGACATGGACGGCGACGAATCGACCTTCAGCGACCGCGAGCTGGCGAACATCGAGGACATCTGGAGGGCCGTCTCCGAGGACTTCTCGCCCTTCAACATCAACGTGACCACGGTCGAGCCCGCCGTGCTCGCCCCCGGTGTCCCGATCGCCAACGCGAACAAGGTCGCCCTGCGGGTCGCCATCGGCGGCACCCCCGCGATCCTCGGCCTGGGGGCCGGATACGCAGGGTATGCTTACATCAGTGCATTTACGAATAGCATCGCGAACGTCGCGTACGTCATGCCGGCGAGCATGACGACCAGGGACGCGCCGACGAGCATGGCGAGCTTCGTCTCGCACGAGGCGGGCCACGCCTTCGGCCTGCAACACCAGAGTGTTTACGACGACAACGGCGTCCAGACGCTCGAGTACAACCCGGGGGACAGGCAGACGTGGGCCCCGACCATGGGGACCATCTACTACTCGTCGCAGACCACGATCTGGTACAACGGCCCGAACAGGTTAGGACCCACGAATCTGCAGGACGACATGGCGGTCATCTCCGGCGCCACGAACGGGTTCGGCTACCGTGCCGACGACCACGGCAACACCACGGCCGCCGCCACGTTCCTCCCCGCCTCCGGGCCGACCTGGGCCGGCTCCGGCCGGATCGGCACGAACACCGACGTGGACGTCTTCCGGTTCACGGTCGGAGTCGAGGACACCTACCGGGTCGCCGTGACCGGGGACCCGGTCGCCTCGAACCTCGACGCCGTGATCGAGCTTCGGAACGCCTCTGGCACCCTGCTCGCCACCGGCGACCCCGCCGATTCGCGGGGCGCCCGGGTCGTCAAGAACCTCACCCCGGGCAATTACTACGTAACGGTCAAGAAGGTGAGCGCCTACGGCTGGCTCGGCCAGTACACCGTCGACATCGACGCCCCGCCCGCCGGGATCACCGTCACGCCCTCGTCGTTCTTGATGTCAACCGCCGAGGACGGCCGCCCCGCCACGTTTACTGTCGCACTCGACACGATGCCGCTGTCTCCCGTAACCATCCCGGTCTCTTCCACCAACCCGGCCGAGGGAACGGTCTCAACGTCCAGCCTCGTCTTCAACTCCTCTAACTGGGACACCCCGCAGACGGTGACCATCACCGGCGTCGCTGACGGCGTGGCGGACAACGACTCGCCCTTCGCCGTCGTCCTCGGCGCGGCCTCCAGCGCCGACCCTGATTACGCCGCCCGCGACGCGGCCGACCTCACGATCACCAACATCGACACCGATGCGACCGGCTCGATCTACCGCGTCGATACCCTCAACGACGCGATCGTCCGGTCGACCCTCAGCGGCTCCCAGGCCGCGACGTTGATCGACCTGAAGGCCGCCTTCGGTGCCGGCACCAACTTCAACCCGAGGGTGATCGCACTCGACCCGATCGAGAGTCAGATCTTCTGGATCGACGCCACCACCGCCACGATCTACCGCGCCAATCTGGACGGCTCCAACGCCACCGTCGCGGTGACCCTCGGGGCCGGCGGCTACGGCCTCGCTCTCGACCCGGTCGGACGCAAGCTGTACTGGCCCGAGAACAACGTCGGCATCCGGCGTGCAAACCTCGACGGCTCCGGCGCCGAAACGATCTTCTCCCTCGGCACGAACGGCTTCCGCAGCCTCGCCGTCGACCCGGTCGGCGGCAAGCTCTACTTTACCGATACCACGGCCGACGTGATCCGCCGCGCGAACCTCGACGGCACGGGGGACGAAATCCTTTACACCAGCGCAGCGCTTGCACTCAACGGCCACATCGCCCTCGACGTCGCGGCCGGCAAGATGTACTGGACCGACCCGGGCATGAGCCTGATCCTCCGGGCGAACCTCGACGGCTCGGGTGTCGAGACCCTGGTCGACCTCGCGGCGGTTCCCCGCTTCGGTACCGGATCATCGGGCGCGGTGAGTTTCGGTCTCGCCCTGGACATCCCCGCCGGCAAGATGTACTGGAACGACTTCGTGGCCAAGGCCCTTTACCGGGCCAACCTCGATGGGTCGAATATGGTTCTCCTGTCCTCGGACATCGGGTACCCCGATGGACTGCTCATCGTCCCGCCGACCCCCGGGTTTCGGGTCAGTCCTCGATCCGGTCTGGTGACCACGGAATCGGGCGGCACCGCAACATTCTCGGTCTCCCTTGCCACCCCGCCGACGGCCAACGTTACCATCCCGGTCAGCAGCAGTGACGCCTCCGAGGGAACCGCCTCGACCACGCTCCTGACCTTCACCCCCGCCAACTGGAACATCCCCCAGGTCGTGACCGTCACAGGAGTGAACGACTCACTATATGACCTGGACGTCCCCTACACGATCGTCCTGGGGGCCGCTGTCAGTGCCGACCCGGCCTACGACGGCCGCGACCCGGCCGACGTCTCGGTCACGAACACCGACGACGACCCGGCCCCCACGAAGTTCTTCATCGTCAACGACGGCAGCCCCGACCGGACCTATGAGTACGGCCCGACCGGCGCGGCTGTCGAGAACTACGGCCTGAACTCGGGCAACACCGCACCCCGGGGCGCGGCGAGCACGGCGGCGGGAGATAAGGTCTGGGTCGTCGACGCCAACAGGAAGGTCTACGTCTACGACACCGCCGGCGTCCTGCTCGGGTCCTGGTCGGCCGGCAGCCTGGCGAGTAACGCGACTGTGCAGGGGATCGCCACCAACGGCACCGACGTCTGGATCATCGACGCCCGGAGTGACAGGGTCTTCCGCTACACCAACGCCGCCGGGCGCCTCTCGGGCAGCCAGAACGCCGCCAGCAGCTTCAAACTGAACAGCGGCAACACGGGCCCCAAGGGGATCGTTACCGACGGGACGTACCTCTGGGCCCTCAACGATTCCAGTACGGACAAGGTGTTCAAGTACACCTTGTCAGGATCTCTGCTTGGGAGCTGGACGGTCACCGGCGCGGGCTCCAGCCCGACCGGGATCACGCTCGACCCGACGGGCGGCGGGGAACTCTGGGTCGTCGACAGCGGCACCGACCGGGTCTACCAGTTCGACAACGCCCGGTCGCGGACCTCGGGTTCGCAGTCCCCCTCGACAAGCTTCGCCCTCGCCGCCGGCAACACGAACCCACAAGGGATCGCCGACCCGCCGGCCGGCGTCGCCTCGCGGTCTTCCGCTCAACCCGTCACGCCGGACGTCCGTGACCGGGCGCTCGAAGAACTGGGCCGGGGCCGCCGGGCCCGATTCGCCCGTCGGGCTCCGTCGATCCTCCAACCCGTCACCGGCCGCGAGATGCTGGCCGAGCCGTTCCGGGCGACCTTCCAGGGACGCAGGAGGTCCCGCCCGTTCGCCGGAAGGTGACCCCCCGATCAACCCCCGGGGACTGTCCGGGGGGTCGACGACGGCCCCCCGGGCGAGCCACTCGACCCGTTGAATTCAAGCGAGCGACCGGGTGAGACGACCGCCGGCCGGTGCGGGCCGGCGGTTCGGGGCGTCCGGGTCGCCGGTCGTGCGGAGGTGAGGGCGTCAGGGGCCTCGACCGGGGGGCGGTCGAGCGCCGCGTCGAAGCCCCGGCAGGTCGCCCGGTAGAGCAGCCAGGCCGCCAGGCCGTGCGCGGCCGTCCCCAGCAGGCAGGCCGACAGGACGGCCCAGTGTGTTTCGGTCCAGGCACGCGACAGCCCGGCGTCGGACAGCATCCCTAGTTGACCAAACGAAGCCATTCCCGAAAGGTCGCCGTGCGAGGCCAGGGAGACTGCCACTCCCAGGGGCGTGCAGCCCGCGTAGGCGATCGGCCGGGGGAGGCCGGGGACCAACCCCAGCACCGGGCCACTGACGTTGACCGCCGCCAGGATCAGGACCGTCAGCGAAAGCGCCCGGGTCGTCGAGCCGACGCGGAGTGAGACCCAGACCCCCAGCGCCGCCGCCGACGCCGTGAACGCAGCGAACTCGACGAGCAGCAGCGCGAGCGCCGCCGGATGAACCGAGCCGGCCGCCACCCCGAGGACTCCTAGCGCCCCGAACGCCCCCGCCGTGTGCCGGATGCCCCAGAACGCCCCGAGGAGCTTCGCCCGGACGATCTCCCGGCCCGTCAGCGGGGTCGTGACCAGGCTCACCCAGGTGTCGTTCTCGCGTTCGGAGGTGAGGCTCGCGGCGGCGTCGCTCGCCACGCCCAGGAGGTAGACGGTCGCGACGCCCGTCGCCACGATCCGGAGATAGATCAGAAAGACCGACCGGGCCGAGCCCGGCGGCGCGACCCCGTAGCCGTAAACCAGGGTCTCGCGGAACGCCGACGCCGCGTGGCCGACCGTCGACCAGAGGAGCATGCCGGCCAGCGCCAGCCCGGTGACCATCGCCAGGGGCCGGTAGAACGCCGGGACGCGCGGGACGACCAGCTCTTTCCAGAGCATCGGGTCGTCTCCGCAAGGGGGGACGTCCGGCCGGTCGGCCGCCCGCCGACGCCCCCCGAAAACCTGAGAAGGCTGCCGGGCGCCGGGCCGGAGCATCGCCGCCGCCAGTGCGATCCAGGCCGCGCCGAAGATGACCTGAAGGCCGACCATCGTGCCGAGAGTGGCCCAGAGGTCTTCGGGAGTCTGCACGGCCCCCCTGGCGAACTTCAAGGCGACGACGAACGGGCTGCTCGCGGCGGCCCAGGCGTTCACCGGCTTGACCCAGGGGAAGAGTGCCAGACCGAACGAACCCGCCCGGGGAAGCAGGACCTCGACCGCCCCCGGGATGATCAGCCAGGAGAGGGCGACGGTCATCGTCGCGTTCATCGCCCCCCGGACGCTCCGGGTCTGAGTAGAGGCCAGCAGGGCGAGCCCGGCGAGGAAGAAGGCGGTCGACGCCATCACCCCCAGCGCCGCGAACGCGGCGGCCGGGCCGTAGCCCCCCAGCTCTGCCGAGACGAGCAGGACCGGCAGCCCGGCCAGGATCAAGGTGCCGACCTGTACGAGCCCGGCGGCCGTCTTGTCGGCCACGATCTCGACGGCCGACAGCTCCGTCGTGAGTAACTCGTCGAGCGTCTTCCGCTGAAACTCGCCGGCGACCGCCCCGGCCGCGAGTGCGGGGGCGAGAAGCACGACGGCCATCCCCTGCGCCAGCACGAGCCCTTCGAAGAGCCGCCGGGCGAAGGCGGCGACCTCCCCGGCCGGGACTCTGGATGCACTTCCCGCGGGGAAAGCGCCGCGGTGGACGGCGGCGACGAACAGCAGGAGGCCGAGGCCGCAGAGAGCCCGGAGCCCGTAGGTCCGCCACGCCCTCGCCTGGGTCAACAACTCCAACCGAAAGACCGGCCCCGGCATGTCGGCGCGCCCCGGACACCCCCACCCGTCCGGCCGGGGACCGTCCCTTGCGGCCGTCGGTTGGGGTCGTGGGAAGTCTAGGACGTGTCGCCAAAGGGGGGCGTCCGGTCAGCGTTCTCCGGCCTTCCCCACGGAATCGATCTGGACCGCGACGGCCCGTTCCGCGGACTTTTCCGGCACGTCGAGGCTGACGAAGGCGTGGTCGAGGAGCAGGCTCCCCTCGGTGGCGACGACCTCCGACGGTTGAAGGCCGCGGCCGACGATCATCTGGTCGGCGCGCTCCTGAACGGGCACGACCTTCCGACGTTCGAACTGGTCGCCGGCCCCCGGTTTACGGACATAGACGGAGTAGCCGCCGTCCGCGACGACCACCGCGACTCTCGGGACGACCGTGTGCCCCTTTTGCGGGGGGATCTCCAGGGTGCTCCTCACGAGCATGTCGGCCTTGAGTCGGCCGTTGGTGTTGGAGATCGACCCCCGGATGCGGACCGTGTGGGTCCGCAGGTCGACCTGGTTGGAGACGTACTCGACGCGCCCCTCGACGACGTCATCGAGGTAGGGGAACCGGATCTTCCAGGTCTGCCCGACGGCGACGAGTGCGAGGTCGCTCTCGAAAACGTTCCCCCAGACCCAGAGGTGGTCGACCGGGGCGATCACCAGCAGGACGTCGGCGGGGTTATAGATGTTGCCCGGCACCACTTCACGGCTGATGACGACCCCCGAGGCCGGGGACCGGATGGTCATGCGGGCCTTGTCGGTCCCCTGCTCGGCTTCGAGGGCGTCGATCTCGGCGACCGTGAGCCCGTAGACCTCCAGCTTGTCGCGGGCGACCTTGTACTGGAGCCGGCTGCGGATCTCCTCGTTCTGGGTGTCGAGGAGCAGTTGCTGGGAGATCGTGCTGGACCGGGCGAGCGGCTCGCGGGACTGGAGCAGCCGCTGGTCGTGCCGCCACTGGGTCCTGGCGACCTCGCAGGCGGTCTTGGCCTCGGCGAGGTCGGCGCTGTAAAGCTCGACGAGAGGGTCACCCACCTTGACCGCCTGCCCGAGCGTGACGTTGACCGATTGCACGAGGGCGTCGAACCGGGGGCGGACCTTGGTGAGGGTGTCGGGGTCGTAGCCGGTGGTCCCCTGGAGTTCGAGCCGGATCGGCTCGGTCTGGGGGGCCACGTCGGCGACCCGCAGGCCGATGGCCTCCCTCTCCTCGGGAGGGACGACGAGGAAGCCGTCCGCGGTGAGGCGCGACTGATCCGGGTGTCGTCGCCCCCGAGAGCGACCGGACCCGTTCGGCGACCGTCCCGGTCCAGCCCCGGACGTAGGCGACGCCGAGGAGGGCCGCGAGGCAGGCGGCCACGGCCGCGATGAGCCAGCGTTTCATGAACAAGTCTCCGTGTGGGGGCCGGGCGGGTCAGGCGAGCGCCTCGTCCCCGACGGGGGAGGGGCTGGGGCCGGGGAAGTAGCTGTACAGGATCGGGATGAGGTACTGAGTGAGGAGCAGGTTGACGGTCAGGCCCCCCACGACCACGATCGCCAGGGGCTTCTGGGCCTGGGTCCCGACGGCCGTCGCCAGCGCCGCCGGCATCAGGCCGAGGATCGCGGTCAGTGACGTCATGACGACCGCCCGGAACCGGAGCGCCGCGCCCCGGATGACGGAGTCGTGGACCGACAGCCCCTCGGCCCGGAGCTGGTTGAAGAAGGAGATCATCAGCACGCCGGAAAGCACCGCCACCCCGAAGATCGAGATGAAGCCGACCGCCGCCGAGATCGAGAACGGGGTCCCCGTCCAGACCAGGGCCGAGACGCCCCCCATCACCGCGGTCAGGACGTTCGCCATCACGATCAACGGATCCTTGAACGTGCCGAATGTCGTGTAGAGCAAGACCATGATCAGGGCGATCGAGATCGGCACCATCCAGGCCAGCCGCGCGTAGGCGTCCTGCATCTGGGCGAACTCGCCGGACCACTCCAGGCGGTACCCGCGGGGGAGGACGTCGGCGGCCTTCACCTTCTCCTGGGCCTCGACGATCGTGGAGGCCAGGTCGCGGCCCCGGACGCTGAACTTGATCGGCAGGTAGCGCCGGTTGTTCTCCCGGTAGATCGCCGAGGCGCCCGTCGTGTGCGGCCGGATCGTCGAGAGCGACGACAGCGGGACGCGGCCGACGACCACTCCGTCGGCGCCCCGGACGTCGATCGGGATCCGCCCGATGGCCGTCGGGTCGCACCGCTGCTCTTCGGGGAGCCGCAGGACGATGTCGAAGAGCTTCTCCCCTTCGACCATCTTGGAGAAGGCGCGGCCGCCGACCGCCACCTCCACGACTTCCTCGACGTCGGCGACGTTGATCCCGTAGCGGGCGCAGGCCGCCCGGTCGATGTCGACCTCGAAGTTCGGCTGGCCGACGATGTGGAAGAGGCCGACGTTCTCGACCCCCCGTACCCCCCGGAGGAGTTCCACGACCTTCTCGCCGGTCCGCTCCAGCTCGGCCAGGTCGGACCCGAAGATCTTCACCGAGTTCGCCCCCTTCACCCCCGAAAGTGCCTCCTGCACGTTGTCGCGGATCAACTGGGAGAAGCTGAAGTCGATGCCGGGGAAGGCGTCGAACCGGGCGGAGAGCTCGTCCTGGATCTTCTGGCGGGTCATCCCCTCGCGCCACTCCTCCATCGGCCGCAGGGGGACGTTGAATTCGAGGTTCGCGAAGGTCGTCACGTCGGTGCCGTCGTCCGGCCGGCCGACGTGCGACATCACGCCGCGGACCTCGGGGACCCCGGCGATGACCTCGCGGAGCCGGGGGGCGAGGCGGTCCGCCTCCTCACGCGCGATCGTCGGCGGGAGCGTCGCCCTGATCCAGAGGTTCCCCTCCTCCAGCTCCGGCATGAACTCGCCGCCGAGCCCGGGGACCAGCGTCGCCGTGTAGGCGAGCATCCCGCCGATCACGAGCAGGACCAGGGGCCGGCACCGCAGCATCCCGCCGAGGGCCCAGGTGTAGCCGCCGGTCAGCGCCCGGGTCACGTACGTCTCCCTCTCCTCGCGCTTGCCCCGGAACAGGAGCGAGCAGAGGACCGGGGCGAGCGTCACGGCGACCACCAGCGCCCCGGCGATCGCGTAGGCGTACACCGCCGCCATCGGTCCGAAGAGCGCCCCGGCCGGGCCGGTCATCGTGAACAGCGGCAGGAACGCGCAAACGATGATCAGGCGCGAGAAGAGGAGGGGCCTTTGCACCTCCTCGGAGGCCATCAGGATCGTCTCGTCCAGCGACCGTGCCGGCCCCTCGGAGTGCTCCGTGACCCGCCGGAAGATGTTCTCCACGATGATCACCGTGCTGTCCACGATGATCCCGAAGTCGACCGCGCCGATCGAAAGGAGGTTGGCCGAGAGGCCCCTGAGGTCCAGAACCGTCACGGTGAACAGGAGCGCCAGGGGGATCGTCAGCGCGACGATCCCGGCGCTGCTCAGGTCCCCCAGGAACGTGAACAGGACCAGGACGACCAGGCCCATCCCCAGCACCAGGTTATGGTAAACGTTGTGGGTCGTGGCGTGGACCAGGTCGGTCCGCTGGTTGAAGACCTTGATCTTCATCCCGGGGGGGAGGAGCTTCTCCTTCTCGATCTCCTCGAACTTCGCCGCGACGGCCTCGGCCGTCGGCAGCGACTTCTCCCCTTTCCGCATCAACACGATCCCCTCGATCACTTCGTTCTCGGCCCCGCGGCCCACGTAACCCAGGCGGGGCTTGTGGCCGATGATCGTCGTGGCGACCTGCCGGACGAGCAGCGGCGTGCCGTCCTCGGTGGTGGAGAGGACCACGTCGCCGATCTCGTCGAGCTTCTCGGTCTCGATCCGGAACGACTGTGAGACGTGTTCGGCGTCGAGCGGGTCGACCCCCTCCCCGATCAGTCCGAGCGCCCGGACGTTGTGGGACTGGCCCCCCATGCTCAGGATGTCGCCGCCGACGTTCGCGTTCGACCGGGCGATGGCCTGCTCGACCTGCGCCATCGTCACCCCGTAACGGAACAGCAGTCGCGGGTCGAGCAGCACCTGGTACTGCTTCACGGTCCCGCCGTAGCCGGTCACGTCGATGACGCCCGGCACCTGCTTCAGGACGCGGTTGAGCACCCAGTCCTGCACCGCCTTGAGCTGGTTGACGGTGTAGCCGGGCCCCTCCAGGACGTAACGGACGATCTCCCCGGTGGGGCTCCAGGGGGAGAGCCCCGGCTTCACGCCGGCGGGGAGGCCGTCGACCGAGGAGAGCCGGTTAATCACCTCCTGCCGGGCGGCCTTGTACTCGGTGTCGTAAGAGAACTGGCACTTGATGTCGTTGAGCCCGGCGATCGACGTGCTCCGCAGGTCGACCAGCCCCGGCATGCCGTTCAGCGCCGTCTCTAAAGGGATGCCGACGAGTCGCTCCATCTCCTCGGGGCCGGCGCCGGGGTTCTGACTGATGATTTCGATCAGCGGCGGCGTCGGATCGGGATACGCCTCCACGTTGAGGTTGACCCCGGAGTTCACCCCGACCCCGATCAGGGCCAGCGTGCCGAGGATCACGATCAGGCGGTTCTGGAGGCTCCAGGCGATAATGGCGCGGACCATGAGAACTCCAGACCCCTGGGGGATCGGACGGAGTGAAGTATCAAGATTCGGCGGGGTGTTGGCGGTCGGGGCGCCGGCGTGTCGTGGGGCCGCAACTCACCCCGGGGGGGGCGGACTCTCGCCGACCCGAGGGGTGCGTGGCCGTGCGGATGCCTGACCGACGTGCCTGCCGATTCGGTCGACGCGCGGCGCGGCGGTGCGGGGCCCGCTCAACAGCGGAGCACGTGCGGCGTGGAGGCCTGACCGAGAAAGGGTGGGGTGAAATCGCGCAGCGGTCGGCAAGGGCCGCGGCGGAAGAGCCATTCCGAGGCGAGATCCGTCTTGAGGGGGTCCGGCCCCTCGACCTCGAGTGGCTCGTCTTCCTCGGCGACCCGCGTCGAGCCCTGTTCGGGTCGCGTGGCCGCCGCATCAGTGACCGTGTGCGTGGGGGCCGCCGACACGCCCGTCGGGTGTGTCTGTGCGTCCGCACGGGCCAGGAGAAGGAAGCAAAGTGTCCAGAGCATGCGGGGACGGGGCCCTACAAAGAGGGGAGGCCACCCGATTCGTCGTGATTCTAGGAGAGAGACGCGATCCGGACAATACGGTCCGGAAAAAAGTCCGAAGGAGCCCCGGGTCCCGTCTCGACGCGCCCCGGCCGGCCTGACAAATTGATGGAACCATGAAATCGATCGTCACCCTTCTCGTCGCCCTTCCCCTGATCTCCGCCGCGGACGTCGACCGGCGTCCCAGCATCATGGCGTTGATGCAGAAGCAGTACCGGGTGTCGCGCGCCCCGTTCAAGGTCATCCAGGCCGAGAGCGATGCGGAAACGCCCGACTGGGCGAAGGTCGAGGAGGCGGGGGCCGCCTTCTCTGCCCTGGCCGACACTCTCTCGGAGCGGACCCCGCGGCTGGGGACCGAGGAGTCGTGGAAGGGGCTCATCAGGCGGCACCTCGACGACGCCAGGGCGATCGGCGGGGCGGCCCGGACCCGCGACCGGTCGGCACTCCGCGATGTCCGTCGGCGGATCGAGGAGTCGTGCGCCGCTTGCCACAAGGCCCACCGGGGCCGTCGTGGCGACTGACGGTCCGTCCCGGCCGCCCGTGCCTCCCCTCCTGGAAAAAGGCCGCAAGACGGTCGGGGGGGGCGGTAACAATCCTTGCGGTGATGGATACGCAACCGCCCCTTCCCAGCCCTGAGGGCACGGTGGGCCGGCCCGGAGTCGCCGCCGAAGCGGTCGACTGGGGGGCCGCGCTGGCCGCCCAGGAGCGCTGGCTTCGGACCGTCGTGCTCGCCCGGGTCGGGGAGCGCCAGGCGGTCGACGAGGTCATGCAGGAGGTCGCGCTCGCGGCCGTCGCCCAGCGGGCCCCCCTGGGTGACCCGTCGAAGGTCGTCGGCTGGCTCTACCGGCTGGCCGTCCGACAGGCGCTGCTCTATCGAAGGAAGTGCGGCCGGAGGCACAAGCTCGTGGGCCGCTACGCCGGATCGGGCGCGGCGGACGCCACGAACCCCGCCGACCCGCTCGCCTGGCTGTTGCTCGACGAGCGGCGGGCGTTGGTCCGCGAGGCGCTCGGCAAGCTCCACCGCAGGGACGCCGAGATCCTGCTTCTGAAGTATACCGAGGACTGGACTTATCGCGAACTGGCCGAACGGATGGGCGTAAGCGAGTCCGCCGTCGAGGCCCGGTTGCACCGCGCCCGGGGCCGACTCCGCGAGGCGCTGACCGCCGCCAGGATGATCGAGGTCTGACATGAACGCCCCGAAGACAAGGACAGACGACGCCCCAGACCTCGGCCGCCTCATCGACCGACTGGTCGACGGCGAACTCCCCGAGGAAGCCCGGCGGGCGTTGCTCGTGCGACTCGACGCCGAGCCCGATTCCGCGGGCTGGAGACGCTTCGCACTCGCCTTCCTCGAGGCCGACGCCTGGCGTGATTCGATGGACGGGCCCGCCGCCGCCCCGGCCCCGGAACCCTCGGTGAACCCGACACCGGTCGCCGCCCCGGTCCGGCGGCTCGGCGGGCCGGTCCGGCTCACGGGTCTGGCCGCGTCACTGGCCTGCGCCTTCATCGCGGGCAGGGGGGTCCGCCCCCCCGTTTCGGGCCCGGTCCCGCCCTTCCCGCCGGCCAACGCCGTTGCTTTGTCGCCCGTCACGGCCGAGGTGATCCCGGCCGAGGTCGGGCCCGACCCGGACCCCGATCCCGAGGACTGGCGGTCGCTCGACGGCCGGGAACCGTCGCGCCCCAGGGGCGTCGACGGCTCCTACTGGCGGCCGTCGCCCTCGTCGCCGGTCCGGGCGGAGGGGGGCCCCTGGGCCTGGACCGACCCGCCGGCCCCCCCCGAAGTGCCGGGGCTTCCGGCCCCGGTCATCGAGGACTGGCGTCGGCGGGGCTACGAGGTCGAGGAACGCCCCCGGTACGTCTCCGTCGGCCGGGGCGATGACGGCCCCGTCGCCGTCCCCGTTAACGACGTCCGCGTCCGCTACGTCGGCGACCGCACCTACTGAGTCTGACCCTCAACCTTAACCCGACCCACGCCCCGAAGTCCGCCCGAGTTTCAAGGGAGACAGACGCATGAATGTTTCGAAGTTGGTCGCGTCGGCGGTCTTGACCGGGTTCGCCCTCGCGGCCCCCGCGTCACCGGCGCAGGATTCCGACCAGAGGCAATTCCTCTTCCTCCGGAGCCAGCAGCAGCAGGACCACCCCGATCGTCCCGGGCAGCGGTTCGACGGACGTTTGCTCCAGATCGAGCCGGGCCAGGTGCCTAACCGCTTCGGCCTCGCCTGGCGCCCCGCGGCCGACCAGGAACTCGGCCTCACCCTGGAACCTGTCCCCGATCGCCTCCGGTCACACCTCCAGATCCGGGACGGGCAGGGGCTCGTCGCCCGGGTGGTCGAACCGGACGGCGCCGCCGCGAGGGCGGGCCTGAGGCCCAACGACATCCTGCTGTCGTTCGGCAAGTATGATCTCGCGAAGCCCGAGGACCTCGCCGCCCGCCTCAAGGCGGATAACGGGGAGAAGTCGATCGAACTCAAGATCCTCCGGGGCGGCAAGCCCGTCACGCTGAAGGTCCGCAGGGTGGTCTCGGTCACGCTCGGGCCCGTCGAGGAGTCGGCGGAGCGGACCGACTACGTCCTCGGGGTGGCGATCTCGGTCCCCGATGAGACCCTTCGGGCCCAGCTCGACCTTCCTAACGACCGCGGTTTGCTCGTCGACCAGGTCGTCAAGGGGAGCGCCGCGGAGAAGGGGGGGCTCAAGCAGAACGACGTCCTGATCTCGATCGCCGGCAAGCCCCTGGAGGGGACCGACGCGCTCATCGATCAGATCCGTGAGAAGAAGGACAACCCGACCGAACTCCGCCTGATCCGCGAGGGGAAAGAATTGACCCTGGTGGTGACCCCCGAGAAGCGGACGGTCAAGGATCGCGTCGTGGCGGGCCGGGAGCCCCTCCGCATGTGGATGTTTGACCAGTCGGCGCGTGAAGGCATGCGTGGGCCAGGGGGACGCCCGGGCGTGCCCGGGATGCCGCCGATGGAAGGCATGGGGATGCGTTTCCGGCCGCTCAACCCCGCCGAGGGGGACGCCCGGGTCGAACGCCTCGAAGACGAGTTGAAGTCACTCCGCGAGTCGATCGAGGCGCTCAAGAACGCCTTGAAGCAGGGCAAGGATCGCGACTGACCGGTCCGTTCCGGAGAACCCGCCGACCCCGCCTGAGCCGGCCGCCCCGCGGCCGGCTTTCGCGCGCGCCGACACCCGGAATCGCATTCGGGGGGGATTTCGGTTAGGATGGCGGCCGTCAGCCGTCGGGGGTCCGTCGGCCCTGGGAACGCCCCGGCCGCCCGGATCCGGTCCCGGCGGTGTCCCGTCCCGCGCCGGACTCCGGCGGCCGTCCACCCTTCTTTCGAAACCGGCCGACCGTTTCCGCGGCCCGCCGGTCCGATCGTGGCCACCGCCGCGCATCCGGCGGACGACCGTCGCGGACCCCGAACGAACGACCCACGGCCCGGCCGATCAGCCCAGGAACGCCGACATGACCGAGGACAACCCGCTCTGGTACAAAGACGCGATCATCTATGAACTGCACGTCCGTGCGTTCTTCGATAGCGTCGGTGACGGCCACGGCGACTTCCGGGGGATGACCGAGAAACTCGACTACCTGCAGGACCTGGGGGTCACCGCGATCTGGCTCCTGCCGTTCTACCCGTCGCCCGGCCGCGACGACGGCTACGACATCGCCGACTACACGAACATCCACCCCCAGTTCGGGAAGCTCGACGACTTCAAGGCGTTCCTCGAGGCGGCGCACGACCGCGGCCTGAAGGTCATCACCGAACTGGTCCTGAACCACACGTCCGACCAGCACCCCTGGTTCCAGCGCGCCCGGAACGCGCCCCCGGGGAGCCCCGAGCGCGACTTCTACGTCTGGAGCGAGACGCCGGAGAAATACAAGGAAGCCCGGGTCATCTTCCAGGACTTCGAGCCCTCGAACTGGAGCTGGGACCCGGTCGCCAAGGCTTACTTCTGGCACAGGTTCTATTCCCACCAGCCCGACCTCAATTTCGACAACCCGGCCGTCTGGGAGGCGATCATGCCGGTCGTCGACTTCTGGCTCGGGATGGGGGTCGACGGCCTCCGGCTCGACGCCGTCCCTTACCTGTACGAGCGCGAGGGGACGAACTGCGAGAACCTCTCCGAGACCCACGCCTTCCTCAAGGCCCTCCGGAAGCACGTCGACGACCGCTACACCGACCGGATGTTCCTGGCCGAGGCCAACCAGTGGCCCGAGGACGCCGTCGCTTACTTCGGGGAGGGGGACGAGTGCCAGATGGCGTTCCACTTCCCCCTGATGCCCCGGCTCTTCATGGCCCTGCACCAGGAGGACCGGTTCCCGATCCAGGACATCATGGACCAGACGCCGGTGATCCCGGAGAACTGCCAGTGGTGCGTGTTCCTCCGCAACCACGACGAGCTGACGCTCGAAATGGTGACCGACGAGGAACGTGACTACATGTACCGGGCTTACACCAGGGACCGGAACGCCCGGATCAACCTCGGCATCCGGCACCGGCTCGCCCCGCTCCTCCGCAACGACCGCCGGCGGATCGAGCTGATGACCGCCCTGCTGTTCTCCCTCCCCGGCACGCCGGTCATCTATTACGGCGACGAGATCGGGATGGGTGACAACATCTACCTCGGCGACCGCAACGGCGTGCGGACCCCGATGCAGTGGTCGGCCGACCGCAACGCGGGGTTCAGCCGGGCGAACCCCCAGAAACTTTACCTCCCCGTCGTCATCGACCCCGAGTACCACTACGAGACGGTCAACGTCGAGGCGCAGCAGGGGAACCCCTCGTCGCTCCTCTGGTGGGTCAAACGACTGGTGACCTGGCGGAAGTCGTTCCGGGCGTTCAGCCGGGGGACCTTCCGGCTCCTCCGCCCCGACAACACCAAGGTCCTCGCGTTCGTCCGCGAGTACGGCGACGAGCGGGTCCTGGTCGTGGCGAACCTCTCGCGGTTCGTCCAGTTCGTCCAGCTCGACCTCAGCGACTACGAAGGCTGCGTCCCCGAGGAGGTGCTCGGCCGGACCCTCTTCCCCAGGGTCACTGCCGACCCTTACCTTCTGACGATCGGCCCGCACGGGTTCATGTGGTTCTCGATCGCCCCGCACGCGGACCAGGTCGAGAAGCAGGCCGACGACGGCGGCGGCGCCTCGGCCGTCGAACTGCCGGTCCTCAAGGGGAAGCGGTCGCTCACCTCGCGGTTCCAGCCGAGCCACTGGGAGGAGATCGAGGCGCTCCTGCCGCAGTACCTCCTCCGCAACGGGCTGGTCAAGGCCGAGGACAGGGTCCGGGCCTGCGACATCACCACGGCGGTGCCGATCAAGGTCGGCGAGGCCGAGGTCTGGCACCTCCTGGTCAAGACCGAGAGCCGGGGGGGCGCCAGCGAGGTCATCTCGATGGGGCTCGCGTTCGTCCCCGACGCGAACGTCGACCAGCTCCTGTCGCCCCCCGAGACGGCCGGCTTCGCCAGAGTGACCGCCCCCGAATCGGGCATCCTCTGCGACTCCCTGGCGGTCCCCGCCTATTGCCGGGCGCTGCTCCAGGGGATCTTCAACGGCCGGACCCGCCCCGTCGAAGGGGGCGAGATTGAGGCCGCCACCCTCCCCGGACAGGAGCCGATCGACGCCGAGACCCTCGCCACGGTGCACCTCTCGGTCCGCCGGAGCGCCCGGGTGAACACCAACGTCATCTACGGCGAGTCGATGATCCTCAAGATGTTCCGCAGGGTCGAGGAGGGGGTGAACCCCGACCTGGAGATCGGCCGGTACCTGACCGCCCGGTCGGACTACCCGAGGGTCGCCCCGGTCGTCGGCTACATCGAATACCGCCGGCGGAACGCCGAGCCGGTCACGCTGGGGGTGCTCCACCGGTACATCCCGAACCAGGGGACCGCCTGGCAATATTGCCTGGATCAGCTCAGCCAGTATTTCGAGCGGGTCGCGACGTTGACGGTCGAGGAGGTCCCGCCGCCCCTGGCTGCGGCGGCCGAGGGGGTGGAGACGCTCGACCCGGACCACGCCGACTCCTGGCGCGAAATGGTCGGCAGCTCGATGGACACCGCCAGACTCCTCGGGCTGCGGTCTGCGGACCTCCACCGGACACTGGCCGCGAACCAGACCGACCCCGCGTTCGCCCCCGAGGCGTTCGGCAAGCTCTACCAGCGGTCGCTCTACCAGTCGCTCCGCAACCTGACCGGCCGGCTCTGCGACCGCCTCACCCTCTTGAAGGGGGAGATCCCCGAACACGCCCGGCCCCTGGCGGCCCGGCTCGTCGCCAGTCAGGAGGGCATCCTCGACCGTTTCAAGGCGATCCTCGACCCCGCCTTCGCCGGCTGGCGGATCCGCTGCCACGGCGACTACCACCTCGGCCAGCTCCTGTTCACGGGCAAGGACTTCGTGATCATCGACTTCGAGGGGGAGACGAGTCAACGGATCGGCGAGCGTCGGGTCAAACGGTCGCCGCTGCGGGACGTCGCCAGCCTGGTCCGGTCGCTCGACTACGCCGTGCAGAGCGTCCTGCTGGGCCTCTCCGACGTCTGGGGCCGCCCCCCCGGCATGGTCCGCCCCGAGGACCGGCCGGCCCTCGTCGCCTGGGCGACCCGCTGGTACGAGCACATCACCCGCGAGTACCTCCGGGCCTACTTCGACGCGATGGAGCCCGCCGGCCTCCTCCCCAAGACCCTCACCGCCCGGCACAGCCTCCTCGAGCTCTTCCTCCTGGAAGAGGCGCTCCTGGAGATCGACGCCGAACTGTCCGAACGCCGCGAGTGGGTCGAGATCCCGCTCCGGGGGGCCCTCAGGCTGCTCGGCCACGACCCCGCCGACCCGGCCCCGGGGGCGGCCGCCGGGCCGCCCCGGGGCCCTCGTCAAACATGAAAAGGTGACGCAATGATCTTTTCCCGTGACGACCTCCACCGACTCATCGAGGAGAAGATGAGCGGCTACCGGTTCGTCGTCGTCGCGAACCGGGAGCCGTTCGTCCACAAGTACGAAGGGGCGGGGATCGCCGTCCTCCGCCCGGCCAGCGGCATGGCCTCGGCGCTCCACCCCGTGATGACCGCCTGCGACGGCACCTGGGTCGCCCACGGCGCCGGGGACGCCGACCGCGCCGTCGTTGACGAGAAGGACCGGGTCCGGGTCCCCCCCGAGGACCCCAGGTACACCCTCCGACGCGTCTGGCTGACCGAGGAGCAGGAGGCCGGCTTCTACTACGGCCTGGCCAACGGCGGCCTCTGGCCCCTCTGCCACATCACGTTCACCCGCCCCCGGTTCTCGCCGGGGGACTGGGAGATGTACCGGGAGGTCAACCGCCTTTACGCCGACGCCGTCCTCGAAGAGGTCGGGTCGGAGCCGGCGATCGTCTTCATCCAGGACTTCCACTTCGGGCTCCTGCCGAGGATGCTCAGGGAGGCGCACCCGGGGCTCATCATCGCCCAGTTCTGGCACATCCCCTGGCCCAACCGCGAGGTCTTCCGGACCTTCCCCTGGGGCGAGGAACTCCTCGACGGACTCCTCGGGAACGACCTGATCGGCTTCCACGTCCGGTACCACTGCCAGAACTTCATGGACACCGTCGACCGCGGGATCGAGGCCCGCGCCGACATCGACCGCTACGAGGTCCACCGGGGGGGCCACACCACCGTCGTCAAGCCCTTCCCCATCAGCATCGACTTCGAGGCGCACGACCGGAAGGCCAGGAGCCCCGAGGTCGAGGCCGCCATGGACCGCTGGCGCAAGGAGCTGAATCTCAAGGACGAACCGATCGGCGTCGGCATCGAACGGCTCGACTACACCAAGGGCATCCCCGACCGGCTCCGAGGCATCGACCACCTCTTCGAGACCCACCCGGAGTACGTCGGCAAGACCCGGTTCGTCCAGATCGCCGTCCCCAGCCGGTCCCAGGTCCCCGCCTACAAGCAGATCGACCAGGAGGTCGACGCGACCGTCAAGGCGATCAACGACCGCTGGCGGACCGGCGACTGGGAGCCGATCACCTACGTCAAGCGGCACCAGGGCCCCCTCGACATGATGGCCCTCCACCGCCTCTCCCGGTTCTGCATCGTCAGCTCGCTCCACGACGGGATGAACCTCGTCGCCAAGGAGTACGTCGCCAGCCGGTTCGACGACGACGGCGTGCTGATCCTCAGCCGGTTCACCGGAGCGGCCCGCGAACTCGGCGACGCCCTGCTGGTCAACCCCTACTCCGTCACCGAGATCGCCGAGGCGGTCCATCAGGCACTGATGATGGCCGAGGACGAGCGCAAACGTCGGATGCTCCGGATGCGCGAGCAGGTGATGCGCTATAACGTCTACCGCTGGGCCGAGCGCGTCCTCTCCACCCTGTTCAAGTTCGACTTGCCAGAGGGCATGGACAACGACTCATGACCCCCGACCTTCTCGAACACCTGCCCGGGGTCGCCCGCCGGGTCGATCTTGCCACGGACGTCCTGCTCGGGCTCGACTTCGACGGCACCCTCGCCCACATCCGGCCGACCCCCGGTGAGGCCGCACTCACCGAGGCCAACCGCCGGACACTCGCCCGGATCGCCGGACTCCCGGGGGTCACCGTGATGATCGTCAGCGGCCGGGGTCTGGCCGACGTCGCCGAGCGCGTCGGGTTCCCCGACTTCCTCTATGCCGGCAACCACGGCCTGGAGATCAACGGCCACGGCCTCGCCTTCCTCGAACCGAGGTCCGCCGCGTTGGTCCCGGCCCTTCAGGGGCTCACCTCGACGATCGAGAAACGGCTGGCGGCCGTGCCGGGCGCCCGGGTCGAGCCCAAGGGGCTGACCGCGAGCGTCCACTACCGGAACGTCCCCCCCGAGCGCTGGGACGAGGTCGCCGCGGCCGTCCGTGAGGTCGTCGACACCGACGCGGAACGGTTCGTCCTCCGGTCCGGGCACCGGGTCTGGGAGGTCCGCCCCCGGGTCTCCTGGCACAAGGGACAGGCGATCGACTGGGTCCTGAGTCAGCAAGGGTCGGCGGCCGGCCGGCTCGTCTTCTACCTCGGCGACGACCGGACCGACGAGGACGCGTTCGAAACGTTACCCGACGCCGTGACGGCCAAGGTCGGCGACCCGTCCACACCGACCGCGGCGCGCTACCGGCTCGCGGACCCCGCCGCCGTCGAGAAGTTCCTCGACTGGCTCGCCGACGAGTTGACCGGACGGTTCCCGCCGAACCCGTCGAGCGGCACCGGGGCCGACGCCCCCTCGCGGAGCAAGTAACCCCCGCCGGCCGTCAGATCGACGAAACGGTCGGTCCGGCCCGAAGGCCAGGTCACGACGACCGAATCGGCCCGGTCGGCCCCCCCCAGGCCGACGTGGACCCTCGGGTCGGCCGCCGACAGGTAGCTCCCGCCGCCGAACCTCCAGGCCGTCCGCTCGACGCCCCCCGCGGTCACGACGACCCTCGCCCCCACGGCGTCGCGGCCGGAGGCAGTCCCTTCGAGTCGAAGTGTGAGGGAACGTCCGCCCGCCGTCACGTTGCGGAGATAGGTCAGCGGCCCCCCTTGTGAGACGACGACGAGGTCGGACCTGCCGTCGTTGTCGAGGTCGCCGACCGCCAGCCCCCGGCCGAGCCTCGGGGCGGTCAGGGGGGGGCCCGCCGCCGCGCTGACGTCGCGGAGACGGCCCCCGCCGACGCCGGCGAGAAGTTGCATCGGCATCTCGTAGGGATAAAGGGGCCGTGAATCATTCACGTGGCCGTTCGCGGTCACGAGGTCGGGCCGGCCGTCGTCGTCGTAGTCGAGGAACGAGACGCCGAAGCCGAGCAGGTAACGGCTGGGCAGGGCGAGCCCGGCCGAGGCACCCCGCTCGGCGAAGAAGCCGGAGCCGAGGTTCCGGTAGAGGGTGGTCGACTCGTCATAAAAGTTCGTCACGGCGACGTCGGGGAGTCCGTCGGCGTCGATGTCGCCCGCGGCCACCCCCATGCCGGCGAGGAACCCGCTGGAGGCGTTCGCCGCGAGTCCGGATTCCAGCCCCCCCTCGCGGAACCGCAGGCCCCCTTCGTTGAAGAAGGCGAGGTTCGCGGTCGTGTCGTTCGCGACGAACAGGTCGAGCCGGCCGTCGCCGTCGAGGTCGGCGGCCAACACGCCGAGCCCCCGCCCGTCCGCGTCCACGATGCCCGCCTCCTCCGATACGTCCACGAAAGTCCCGCCGTCGTTTCGGAAGAGCCGGTCGGGCTCGGCCTCGAACGCCCTCGGCTCGCAGTAGGTCGGCGCGCCGGTCTCCGGGTCGTAACAACGGGTCGGCCGGTCGCGGTCCCATCGGAGATATTGACAGACGTAAAGGTCCAGGTCGCCGTCGCCGTCGAGATCGGCGAAGGCGGCCGAGGTCGGCCAGCCCCGGTCCCCCGCCAGCCCCGCGCGCCCGGTCGCGTCTTCAAAGGTGCCGTCGCCCCGGTTCCGGTAGAGCGCGTAGGAGCCGAACCGGGTGACGAAGAGGTCGGGGCGGCCGTCGTTGTCGTAGTCTCCGACGGCGAGTCCGTGCCCGTAGCCGGGGGGCATCGCCGCGACCCCAGACGCCTCGCTGTCGTCCTCGAAAGTGCCGTCGCCCTTGTTGCGAAAGAGCCGGTCGCCGGCGGACGTCCGGCCCGTCGAAGGGAGGAGCGGACCCCCCTGGACGCAGTAGACGTCGAGCCAGCCGTCGCCGTCGTAGTCGAGCAGGCCGACGCCCCCCGACATCGTCTCGGGGAGTTGCCGGTCGGGGCTCCGGTCCTGGTCGAAGACGAACCGGAGGCCCGACCGCTCAGCGATTTCCTCGAAGGCGGGTCGGGTCGGCTCCACGGGCCCGGGCGAAGGGGTTACGCCGACCGTCAGCGACGGCCCGAGTCCCGCCAGGAGATCGGCCGCCGTCCCTGATGTGGCGAGGGGTCGTTCGAGGTCGAGCTTGCCGAGCGCCTCCCGGGCCTTCTGGTCGTCGGGGTGTTTGCGGAGCCAGAGCGACCACCAGCCCTTCGCCTCGACCCTGCGCCCGAGTGTCTGGGCAAGTTCCGCCAGCTCTTCGGCCGCTCCGGGGAGTTGCCCGGCCTCGTCCTGAAAGAGCCGGTGATAACGCTCACGGGCGGCGTCGATCTCGGCCTTCCTCTGCCTCAGTTCGGCGACCCTCTCGGCCTTGCCGTCGGCCGCCGACAGTTCGGCCAGTCGTTCGAGCGTGCCAGGAGAGGCGGGGTCGCGATCGGCCAGTCGTTCGAGTGCCTCCCGTTCGTTCCCGGAGTCACCCGCCTTGCGGGCGAGCCAGGCGCGGAGTGCCAGGAGTTCCGATTCCCCGAGGACCGCGGCGGGGAGTCGGGCGAGGGCGCGTCCTGCCTCCTCGGGGCGGTCGGCGGCGACCGCCCAGTCGAGCCAGGCCCGCCAGACGGCCGGGTCGTCGGGACGCGCGTTGAGGCATCGCCTGAGCCGAGCTTCCGCGTCGTCGAGTCGGCCCGACCGGCGGTCGAGGTTCGCCAGGCCGAGGGTGACCCGGTCGTCGTCGGGGGCGTCCCCCGCCGCCTTCTCCAGCAGGGCACGTGTCCGGTCGACGGCGACCGCCTCGAAGTCGAGCAGCCAGAGTGACCGAAGGACCCGGGCGGGGTCGCGGGCGGTCCTCAACTCGCGTTCGAGCAAGGTCCGGGCCTCGTCGCGTCGGTCCTCGAACCGGAGGACCCTGCCGAGGAGTTCGAGGGCCTCCGCCTTGTGAGACCCCGGCCGTTCGAGCGCCGAACGGAGGAGTCCCTCGGCGCGCGCGTACCGTCCGCGTTCGAGGAGGATCGGGGCCGAAGCGACGGCGGCCAACGGGGCGTAAGGGGAGCGGGAGTCGATCCGTTCCCAGGAGTCGAGGGCGGCGTCGAGCCGTCCCGCGGACCGCTCGCAGACGCCGAGGCCGTAGGCGGCCTCGGCCTGCCCCGGCCGCCTCGCCAGGACGTCGGCAAAGTGACGACCGGCCGCCGCGAGGTCGCCGCGGTCCATCGCCTCTTTCCCGGCGGCCAGGTCCGCCGCCGCCCGCCAACCGCCGTACACCCAGGCCCCTCCGACGAAGGCCGCGAGGACGGCCGACGCCCAGCAGGCCGCGCGACCCCGGCCACTCATGACCGATCCGCCGCCGTCGGTCCGGTCCCGGCGTACGGTTTGACCTCAGGGAGCGGGAAACCCTGGCGGATGGTCGAGGTCGCGTCCACCGGGACCTCTTCCTCGGAGAAGTTCTGGGCGGAACCGTCGGGCCAGACGACCCGGACGTGATCGACCTTCGTGGTCCCGCCGAGCCCGAAGTGAAGGGCCGAGTCGGACGCCGCGAAGATGCTCCCGCCACGCTTCACCAGGTCGACCCGAGCCCGGCCCCCGGCGAACACCTCGACCCGGGCCCCGATCGCGTCGGTGTTCGGCGGCCTGCCCACGAGCCGGATTGTGACCGAGTGGTTCCGCCGGGGCCCCTCGTTGACGAGGAGCCGGAGGGGGCCGTCGATGGTCGTGACCACGAGGTCGACGTCGCCGTCACCGTCGATGTCCCCCGACGCGACGGCCCGGCCCGACCGGGCCGCGTCGAGGGCGGGGCCCCAGTCGCCGGTCCTGTCCTCGAACCGGTTGCCGTCGAGGTTTCTGAGGAACAACGGGGGCTGGTCGTAGGGGTCGTCGGGGCCTTTTGGGAAGACGTGGCCGTTGGCCTGGAAGAGGTCGGGCCGGCCGTCGGAGTCGAAGTCGGCGGCGATCAGTCCCCAGCCGACGTAAGGGGATGTCAGGTCGTGGACGCCCGAGCAGAGTGAAATGTCGAGATACTCCGATTCATTCAGGCCGCGGACGACCCGGGTCCCCTGGTGGTGGAAGTTGGTCCGGGCGAGGTCGAGCCGGCCGTCGCCGTCGAGGTCGGCCAGGGCGATGGCCATCCCGGCCTCGGTGGTCCCCCTGTCGCTGTAGGCGACCCCCGAGGCGACGGCCTCCTCGCGGAACTTGCCGCCGCCCAGGTTCCGGTAGAGCTCGTTGGCCTGGGTGTCGTTCGTGACGAAGAGGTCGGGCAGGCCGTCGCCGTCGAGGTCCGCGAAGAGGGCCGACATCCCCTTGCCGTGGGGGTTGTCCAGGCCCGAGGCGGCGGTCACGTCCTCAAAGGTGCCGTCGCCACGGTTCCGCCAGAGCCGGTCGGACTGCCCCTGAAGGTACTCGGGGCCCTGAAAGACCAACGCCTCCCGGCCGTAGTAGGAGACGAGCTCCGGCGGGTCGAGGGGGTCGATTTCGAGGTAGTTCGTGACGTACAGGTCGGGGAGTCCGTCGCCGTCGGCGTCCCCCCAGGTGGCGGAGACGCCCCACTCGTCGCCGGAGATCCCGGCCGCTTCGGTGACGTCCATGAAGACGCCCCCCCCGTCGTTCCGCCAGAGCGTGTCCCGGCCGTGCTGGGCGACGAAGAGGTCGAGGTCGCCGTCGCCGTCGTAGTCGCAGACGGCCGCGCCTTGCGCCCAGCCGGTGTAACGCAGGCCCGAGGCTTCGGTGACGTCCGACCAGCGGCCGGGCCCGTCGTTCCGGAAGAGCCAGGGGCCCCCCGCGCAGGTGACCGCACCGCTCTCGACGTTGCTGCCGGCGGCGACGAAGAGGTCGAGGTCGCCGTCGCCGTCGGCGTCGAAGAGGGCGACGCCGGTGCCGAGTGAGTCGAGGACCGACCACTTCTCGGGCGAACCGCACCTCGTCACGACATCGAGCCCGAAGTCCGGGGCACGGTCGACGAACCAGGGGCCGGCGGGCGAGGGGACGGCCGTGGGAGCATCGGGGGCAGTGGCCGCCGGGTGGGAAGGAGGGGAGGGGGGGGCCCCGACCGGATCGGGTTCGAGGCACCCCGCGAGGCAGAACAGCCCGAGGGCGACGGCCGCCGGGTTTCGGGGGCGGGTCCGAACGGCCCTCGGGCGAGCGGTTGGCCCGGTCATTCGAGCTTGAGGTCGAGGACCTGGGGGTCCTGCGTGACGTCGACTTCGAGCTGTGTCGAGTCTTCCTTGCCGTACTTCGTGAGGATGTTTTGCAGATCCTCCGTCGTGAGGCCGGTGGCGTCGGCGGCCTTCTCCTGCGACTCCTTGCTCGCGCCGCCGTCGATCGAAACCTGGGCGGGGTTGAAATAGACCTTATGGTGGCCCATCTTGGCCCCCATGTTGTCGGCGTCGTAATTCATCTCGTACTTGCCGGCGGCGTCGGTCTGGCCCCAGCTCGGGCGGCCCTCGGTCGGCATGAAGTTGACCATCATGTTCGGGACCGGCTTGCCGTTATAGGTGACGGTACCGGTGACCCGGGCGACCTCGGGCATGTCCCCCTTCTTGCAGCCGGTGACGGCGAGCAAGAGGCAGAGGCCGACGGCCCCGGTCGCGGTTCGGAAATTCAGGGTCGGTCTCATGGTGCGTCTCGGTGCTCCGGACGTAAAAACTCAGGTCGATTCGGTTTCTTCTCGACATCGGGGCGGCCCCGGGGCGTGTCGACCCGGGGCCCCCCCTGAGGGGTGGCGCGACGGACGACGGGCCGGGCCTCAATAGGCGTCGGCGGAGACGACCTCGCCGCGGTTCCGGGAGAAGAGCGCCCGGTAGACCTGGAAGTTGACGTTCTGGGTGATCCACTTCACGTGACCGTCTGCGAACGAGACGTTGATGCCGCCGGGGTGTTCGCCGATGGCGCCACGGGAGTTCGGGTAGTTCGAGTTCGGCGGGAACGGCTGGCCGTTGCCTAGCTCGGACGCCGAGGTCATCCCCTGTGAGGCGTGGTGGACCCAGAAGAACTGGTTGGAGCCCTGGTTCTTCGCCACCCAGCTGTGGACGGCGTTGCGGCTCAGTTCGAGGTGGAGCAGCGTGTTGCTGCTGCCGTCGGTCACGTCGCGGAGGTTGATCGAGGAGTTCCAGGTGCCCATGCCGTCGCCGCCGTTGGCCGAGCCGCCGCCGGGCCGCTCGGGGCAGCAGCCGATGAGGCCGGAGCCGGTGTTCAGGCCGTAGTCCTTGAACTCGACGTTGGGGGTGTTGCCTCGGATCGAGACCGACGGGCAGGTGAACGTGCTCGGGGCCGCCCGTGCGACGGTCGAGTTCGCCGCGTGCCCCGACGGCCCGCGCTGGTTGTTCGGGCCGCCCCAGCCTCCGGTCGGCCCCTCGGGGATGTTGAAGGCGTATGCCGGGAGCGTGAAGTTGATCGAGTTGAAGACGTTCGTCCCCTCGATGAACCCCAGCATCAGGGCGGGCCAGCCGTAGCTCCCCCACGGGCAGCAGGCGTTCTGGGGGTCGCGCCAGGAAATCTGGTCGGGGAAGACCGGCTGCCGCCAGTCGGGCGCGTAGTTCGACATCGGGAACGCGCCGTTGACGTCATGATAGTTGTGGTACGCCAGCGCGATCTGCTTCATGTTGTTGACGCACTGGGCGCGGCGGGCGGCCTCGCGCGCCGACTGAACGGCCGGCAGAAGCAACGCGATGAGCACGGCGATGATGGCGATCACCACGAGGAGTTCAATCAGTGTGAACCCTTGTCGTCTTCGATGCATGGAGGGACTCCTGGTCTGGTACGGGTGCGATCGGCGTGGACGGGGCGACTGCCCGACGCCCCAGGGGCGCGCGCCCACACGGACGCGTGACCGGCCGTCAGCGGTACGGCGGACACCCGGCTGGCAGACACGCCCACGGAGCCCGGACGGAACCGGGTGTAACGGCAATTGGGGCCCCACGCCGCGGCACGACCACGCGGGGGCGAAACATATCGACCTGAGACTCGTCGAGCGTTCCGTGAAGATGCCTTGACCGGCCCGGCAAGTCAAGTGGTTCCCGGGTGACGCCGGGCCGGGCACCGGGACGACCCCGACGGCCACGCCAACGGGGCGCACGCCCGACGCCGGGAGGGTCGGCCGGATCGTCAGATACGAGATCCACGATCCGGCCGACCTACGTCGAACTTGAATAACTGGGAATGTGCACCTGCTTAGTTACACCCCGGGTCGCGAGTGAGTCAACAAGATTCCGATTTTTTCACGGAGCGGCCCCCCGTCCGGATCACCTGAAGGGACTGTCCGGGCGGACGGCCCTTAAATCAACCGGAACCCCTGGCATCCAAAGCTTTCCGTTGCGTGCCCGGTGGGCACGGGTACAATCGATCAAGGGAACGATCGTGATCGATGAGACGTCGGCCCGTCGGGGCGGCACCATGGGGGGTAGTTTCCGATGTCCACCTCATCCCGGGTCGTCCCGATCCCCGCCCCGAGGCGCTCGGGCCTCATCCTGGCCGGGGGCGGGGTGTCGGCGGCGGCGGTCCTTTCCGCCTGGCTCCTCTACTGGCTGATCTTTTGTCAAACGCTGCTGAGGCCCGTCGCCCTCTGGGTCGAGCCGCCGAACCGGGCGTCCGCCGCGACCTCACTGCTCTTTCAGCGCGAAGACGCGAGGGCCCTCGACCCCGCCGCCGCGCCGGTGGGGGGGACACTGCGTGACGAGGTCAACGCCCGGCTGTCGAATGCGGGTCGCAACCCCTCGGTCGTCTTCCTCTCGGCGGTGGGGTTCCGCGCGTCCGACGCACGGGGGCGCCCCGGTGACGTTTACCTCGCCTCCCCAGAAATCCTCGACGGAGTGTTGCCGGGCAGCCAGTTCAGGGCCCCCCAGGGGATGGCCCTCTCCGATCTGATCGACGCCTTCCGCAGTCGGCCGGGCCGCCGCCTCGGCCCGCGCCTCCTGATCCTCGACGTCAGCCGGGTCGGTACGGACAGGGAACTCGGCCTCTTCGGCGACGACATCGTCGGCGCGCTCAAGGAGCTGGTCCCCCCCCCGCCGGACCGGTCCTCGGCCGGTTATGCCGAATGGGCCGATTCCTGGAAAGGGTTCGCGGTCTTTTGCGCGGGGGACTCGGGCCAGTGGAGCCACGCGAGCGACCCCGACGGCCGGTCCGTCTTCGGCCATTACGTGTCCGAGGCCCTGGGGCGGGGTCGCGAGGAGAACCGGATCGCCGACGCCGGCCAGCTGATCGACTTCGTCACGAACAGGGTCGCGGTCTGGTCGAGGGACCACGTCCCCCACGCGCGGAACGGCCCGGCGCAGACGCCGATCGTCCTGGGCGACCCGGGCCTCAGATTGGTGATCCCCCGGAACCTCATCCCCCCGCCCCCCCCCGCCCCCGCGCCGGAAGCCCTTAAGGAGGCCCGCGCGGCGTTCGAGGACCGACACCTCAAGCCCGCGTACGAACTCGAACGTGACGCCCGCGACCGGGCCCTGTTCGCCCTCGACCCGTTCGCCTGGCGGAACTTCCGCGCGGCCCTGTTGAGGGTCGAGCGGTTCCACAGGGCGGGTGCCGCGGGCGACGCGGGCGACGCCCTCCGCGACCTCGACGCCGCCGCGGCCGCGCTCCAGCCGTTCGGCGCGGGGGTCGGGGCGCTGCCGGGCCTGGTCGTCTCGGGTCTCGGGTCGTCCGACCCCGCGACCCGCGAGGCGGCCCGGTCGACCGGTTCGAACATCCTATCGCCGCCCCCCCCCGTGGCCCCCGCTCCCGCAGATGAGGCCGACCCGTCCGGGGTGAAGCCGGCCCCCGCGCCCCCCGTCCTTCGGGGGGCGTTCACCGAGACCCGGCTGACGGGCTGGACCGAAACATATGCACGCATTTTGAATTCATTGGGCGGCGATGAGGACTTCGCCAAGGGTCGGTCGGCCGAGGTCTCCCGGGCGACCCGCCTCCGGTTCCTCGCCGAGGGGGCCGCGGCCCCCTGGCCTTCGCACCCCTGGCTCGATCGGTTCGTGGCGGAAGGGGACGCCCGTCGCCACGCCGCCGAGGACGCACTCTTCGATGACGACCTCTCCTTAGTGGTCCGTGACGGAGCCGCGGCGGCGACCTCCTCCTACGAGTCGGCCGGGGCCGTCGCCCGCGCCCTGACGCTGGCGGCGCGGGTCGCGACCGACTTGCCTCCCCTGGGGGCCTGGCACGTCCGGCAACGCGCCCGCCAGAACCTCCCGGCCGACCGGGAGCTACTCGGGAGGATCGTCGCCGGGACCTTGAGCCTGAACGGGTTCCTCGACCGGGCGTATGACGACACCCGATCAGCCCCGGACCTCTCCGAATTAAAGGCCCGGGTTGACGCCCTCGCGGCGGCGTTCAACAAGCTCGAGAACGAATTCCGGGCCGAGTGTGGGCGGGCCGTCCAGTCGAAGGACTGGGAGGCTGTCAACGACCTGCTCGCCGCGCCCGGCATCCCGCCGGACCTCCGTCGGACGCTGGTCGAGGCGTCGACGACACTGGCGGAGTCCTCCCGGTTGAGTGCGCCGGCGGACCCCGACGGCCCGGAGGCCGAGAAGCCCTCCGCGCTGGCGGAAGCCGGGAAGCGTGCCTTGAATAACGATTTCAACGCGCGATCGGTCGTCCAGGGTCAACTCTCGCAACGGAGTTCGGGCGCGCGGGACGACGCCTACTGGGCGGTCGGTGGCGGCCCCCGGTTCCCGCAGGCGGCCGACCCGGCCTACCGGCTCACGGCCGTCGGTATGGGCCTCTTGGAGTGGTGCTTATTGAAGATCGGCGGTGCGGCCGACCCGGCCGATCTCGCCGCTCTCGACGCGGCGCTCGAACGGGCCGGGGCCGCCCCCTCCGGTTCCGCCGCCGCCGACCCCCTCGAACGGGTCGGGCCGATCGTCCGGGACCTCCGCGCCCGCCTCGTTGCCCAGCTCCGGGACCGGACCCCGGCGACCGACGCCGAGTGGGCGGCCACGGAACGCGCCTGGCTGTCGCTCCCGGCCGCCGCCGACCGAGCGGCGGTCGCCCGTTTCCGTCAGCAAATGACCGACCGGCGGCGGACCGCCTTCCTGACCCGACAGGCACGTCGGGCGCTCGACGACCTGGACACGGCCGCCGCCGCCGTCTACCTCGGACTGGTCCCCGACGCGATGAAGCGGGACGAAGGGGTCCGGGCGCTCGACGAGCGACGGGCGGCACTGTCGGTCGTCAGCGGGATCAAGCGGGAGAAGGACGCGCCGGTGACGCTCGACGCCGACCGTTCCCCCGCCATGCTGTTGACGTTTCTGCTCGGCAGTGGGACCGAACTGCCGGCCGGGACCGCCTCGTTCGCGGTCGGGGGTGACCATGAGGGGAAGGTCGTATTGAGCCCAGAGGAGGGTGGGTCCGCCTGGGGGGTCGAGGGGGTCGCCGTCGGCGGAAAGTCGGGGGGGAAGGTGACCCTGAGGGTGGCGAAGTCTGGCGCGATCAACGCCGAGGACGTCGTCGCGTCCCTGGATCCGGTCGCCTTCTTCCGGGGCCTGGTCTTCAAGTCCGACGGGCCGGTCGCGGTCAATGTGGCCCGGGTCACGAGGGAGTTCAATATCGAACTCGGTTCGTCGAACCTGGCGCAGCACAACAAGGCGATCGACGGCCGCCGGACGGTCCTCGACCAGTTCGTGAAGCACCCGAACGAGTGCTACCTGTACACGGGGTCGAACACGGCGGTCCGGGTCGGCCTGACCTACATCCCCGAGCCGGGCAAGCCCGAGGTCCGTGAGGTGTTGGTCACCGCCTTGCTCGACGGCCGTCCGGCCAAGGAGGGGCTCAACAGCAAAGCGGCCCGGGTGACCGAGCCGTCGAGGATCAAGGTGAAGGCGTCGGCCCCGGCGACGGCCTATCGGTCGATTCTGCTCGACTCGGCCGACGTCAAGGAAGGGAATACCGGCTCGGTCCTCAGCATCGTGGTCCGGAACGAGGCCGACGAGCCGGTCGCGCGCCGGGACGTCAAGATCTTCGCCATCGACCCCTCGCCGTACTACCCGACGGCGATGACGCAACAGGACGTGCCGGGCCCCGGCGGGGAGCCGTTGAAGCTTTTCACGCTGACGGTCCGTCGGTCGCGCGAGGACCCGACCTCGCGTGACATCCTGGTCTCCGCGTCGATGCTCGTCCCCCCGGTGGCCTGGTTCTCGGTCGTCCACTCGGTCCCGGGCGTGAACCGAAGGAACCTCGGACAGCGTGAACCCATCTGGCCGTTGTTGCAGGACGAGTCGGTCCAGTTCTCGTTTCTGGCCCCTCCCGGATTCGAAGCTCAAGCGAACGCCCCCGGTGGGTTACAATACATCGTCAACGTGGGCGACAACCGGCTCCGGCAGGCACCGCTGCCGTTGCCTCATGGCGAGGCGCCGCCGCCTCAGCCGCCCGGAACCCCCCCGGCCCCGGCCCCCGGCGGCGGTTGATTCCAAGTCCGCCAGCGCGGCCGGACCCGGCGGCCCCTCGAACTGTCACCGGCGGCGGTCTCAGGCGCAACCCCCCCAATCGGCCAGGTCGGACCGTGGATCGGCGGGCTTCACCCATGATGATTACCGTGAAGTGCCCGGAGTGTGGCGAGTCGGTCAGCGTCGCTTCCGAGGTTTCGAAGGCCGTTTGCCGGTGCGGGGCCGACCTCGACCCTTCCTCGGCGATTGACCCCTCTTCGGGCTACGACCCCTCGACGACGGGGACGGTCACCGAGCCGCCGTCTTCCGGGACGGTCTCGCCGTTCTCGGCGCCGTCGGCGCTCAAGAAGCGTCGGCGCCCGACCCCCGCGACGGTCCCGGGGAGGATCGGCCGTTACGAGGTCGGGCCCGTGATCGGTCGGGGGGCGTTCGGCACGGTCTACCTCGCCAGGGACGTCAACCTCGACCGCCAGGTCGCACTGAAGGTGGCCCACCTGGACGTCGTGCGGAACCCCGACCTGATCGAGCGCTTCAAGAAGGAGGCCAAGGTCGCGGCCCAGATGAAGCACGAAGGGATCGTGATCGTCCACGACGTCGATTCGTGGGAGTCCTGGCTCTACATCGCGACCGAGTACATCGAGGGCCGGACGCTCCGCGAGCTCATGAGGGAAGGGCCGCTGCCGCTGCCGAGGGCGGTCCGGACGGCCATCGCCCTGGCGCAGGCGCTCTCCCACGCCCACCTCGCGGGGGTGACGCACCGCGACGTCAAGCCGACGAACGTCATGATCACGCCCGAGGGGAAGGTCAAGCTGATCGACTTCGGGCTGGTCCAGCTCGAGGAGTCGACCCAGACCCGCGAGCACGCCCTGCTGGGGACGGTCAATTACATGTCCCCCGAGCAGGCCGCGGGGGACAACCACCGGGTCAAGTACTCGTCCGACCAGTACAGCCTGGGCGTCGTTCTGTACGAGATGCTCTGCGGCCGGCCGCCTTACAGGGGCGACAACCACGAGGTCCTCGGGCTCGTCGCGTCCCCCCGGCAGGTGCCGAGCCCGACGGAGGTGAACCCGGAGATCCCCGGCCCGCTGGAGGCGATCTGCCTGAAGGCGCTCTCCAAGACGATCGAGGGGCGTTACGACAGTTGCCGGGCGCTGGCGGAGGCGCTCCAGAAGTGGCTCGACAGCTACGAGAGGAACGAGCCCGGCGCGACCGCCCCGCCGGGGTTCTCGTCCGCGTCGGATGGGAGTAGCCTCGCACTCCCCGCCGCGACGGACGGGGCCGGCGGGACGGACCTTCGCACACGAGAGCCGCTCCGCCAGCTCGTCCGACGCGCCGCCGAACGGGCGGGCGTGGAGGAGCGCGACGCCTTCGCCCGGTCCGCCCGGATCGAGGCGGGCCGGAAGGACGCGGACCGTCGTCGGTCGCTGGCGAAGCAGCAGTTCGACGCCGAAAAAGCGGCCCTGGTCGAGGCGGAGGGACGCCGCCAGCGTCAGACCGATACCATCGTCGAGACCGAACTCGTCAGCGCCGAGACGCTCTACCAGGACCGCTGCGAGCACATCCGTCAACAGGCGGCGGCTTACATCGCCGACCTCGACAAGAAGTGCGAGTGGTCGGTCGCGGTCGCGACGGGCGTGTTCGAGGGGAAGACGAAGCAGGCCCGGGAACGTGCCGTCGCGCAGGCGAAGGCGGCCCGTCGGGCGCACGCCCGGCTCTCGGCCCGCGTGAACGCGCTGGCGGGCCGGCACCAGGTGACGCCGACGGCCGTCGGGCCCGAGACGGACCCGGCCGAGATTCTGACGGTGAGGGTGGGCCTCCGGTCGGTCACGGCCCGGCTCGCCGAGCTGGAGTCGCGGCGGCCCGAACACCTCCTGAACCGGCCCGCCGAGCTGGCCGTCGACGCCTTGGTGTTTCTCATGGTCCTGTTGCCGGCCTCGGTCGTCCTGGGGCAGTACCTTGACCCTCTGACGGGTCCCTGGGGGGCCCGGGCGGCCTCGGCCTTGGTGGCCTTGGGGGTGGCCGCCTACTTCGACCGGGTGGCGCTCAGGAGGCTCTTGAAACCGAGGGGCCAGGAGGTCGCCGCGGCGCTCGGGCCGCTCTGCCAGGACCTCGCCAGGCTCGACCAGATGATCGGCCGGCTGGCGACCGGCCAGGACGCCGCGCAGTCCCGACGCCTGGAGAAAATCCAGAGGCGGCACGACGAGGCGGTCCGCAAGGCGGAGTCTCGTCGGAAGCAACTGGTGATGGGCACGGAGCGCTGGCGGGCCCAGAAGCTCGAAGAGGCGTCGCGGCTCTACCGGTCCCGGCGGGACGAACTCAGGGCGTCGCGCGGGGCCGACGCCGGCCGGGCCCGGCTCGCGTCCCTCGAACGCCGATACCGTAAGGACCGGCTCGCCATCGACCAGGCCGAGCGGGCCAACGAGAAGGCGATCGAGGCCGATTACCTCGAAGCGAAGCACAGGCTCCGCGACCGTTGGGTCCGCGCCGTCAGGTCGGTCGACTCGGCCGTGGGCGCGATCCGGGAAGGGGTCCGTAAGGTCAACCCCCCCTGGGATTCGGCCGACTGGGGCTCCTGGGACCTCCCCGAATCGACGCCGACGGCCGTCCGGTTCGGCGAGGTCCGCGTCAACCTGGCGCTGGTCCCCCACGGCCTGCCGCAGGACGTCCGGGCGCACGAGGGGCTGCCGACGGAGTTCCTCTGGCCGGCGCTGCTCCACCTCCCCGACCGGGGCAACTTCCTGGTGGAGGCCCCGCCGGCGGCCCGCGACGAGGCGGTCGGCGTCCTCCAGTCGGTCACGCTCCGGATCCTGTCGAGCCTCCCCGCGGGCCGGGTCCGGCTCACGATCATCGACCCCCTCGGCCTCGGCGGAGACTTCGGCGCGTTCCTCCAACTCGCCGACTACGAGGCGGTCCTGCCGCCGGTCCTCACCGACGCCGACAAGATCGAACGCTGCCTGGTCGATCACCTCGGACACATCAAAAAGGTCATCTCGTACCTCAGGAACGACCACTCCACCGTCCGCGAGTACAACGAGCGGGCCGGCGAGGTGGCCGAGCCGTTCCGCCTGCTGGTCGTCTCCGACTTCCCCGACGGGTTCAGCGCCGAGGCGGCGGCCCGGCTCGCCAAGATCGCGGCGCAGGGGCCGCGTTGCGGCGTCCTGACGCTCGTCGCCGCCCCGACCGACCGCACCTGGCCGCCGGGCGTCGCCCCCGCCGACCTCGCGGCCAACGCCGTCCGGCTGACGTTCAAGGGGCGCGGGTTCGTCTGGGACGACCCGGACTTCGGCCCGTTCCCGTTGTCGGTCGACCCGCCCCCCCCGCCCCCGGTCGCCACCAGGGTCCTCCGCAGGGTCGGGGCGGCGGCCGAGGTCGCCCGGAAGGTGGTCGTCCCCTTCGAGTTCGTGGCGCCCGCCCCGGAGGAGTTCTGGACCGGCGACACCGCCTCGGGGGTCGAGATCGCCATCGGCAAGACGGGCCCGTCGAAGGCCCAGGCCCTCTCGCTGGGCAAGGGGACCTCGCAGCACGTACTCATCGCCGGGCGGACCGGCTCGGGGAAATCGTCGCTCTTTCACGCCCTGATCGTCAACCTGGCGCTGAAGTACGGCCCCGACGAGATCGAGTTCTACCTGATCGACTTCAAGAAGGGGGTCGAGTTCAAGACCTACGCGACCCACGAACTCCCCCACGCCCGGGTGATCGCGGTGGAGAGCGAGCGCGAGTTCGGCCTGAGCGTCCTCCGGCGGCTCGACCAGCTCTTGCAGGACCGGGGCGAGCGGTTCCGCCAGGCGGGCGTCCACGACATGAAGGGCTACCGGGCGATCGAGGGGCTCCCCCCGCTCCCGCGGATCCTGCTGGCCGTCGACGAGTTCCAGGAGTTCTTCATCGAGGACGACGCCCTCGCGGGGGACGCCAACCAGTACCTCGACCGGCTCGTCAGGCAGGGCCGGGCGTTCGGCGTCCACGTCGTCCTCGGCTCGCAGACCCTCAGCGGCACGTACTCGCTCGCCCGGAGCACCCTGAGCCAGATGGGGGTGCGGATCGCCCTCCAGTGCGGCGCGGGGGACGCCCACCTGATCCTCGGCGAGGACAACGACGCCGCCCGGCTCCTCTCCAGGCCCGGCGAGGCGGTCTACAACGACGCGAACGGACTCGCCGAAGGGAACCACTTCTTCCAGATCGTCTGGCTCTCGGAGGACCGGCGCGACGACTACCTCCGGACGCTCCGCGAGTTCGCCCGGCGGCGGAACTGGGAGCCGATCAGCCCGCAGGTCGTCTTCGAGGGGAACGAGATCGCCGACCTCTCGAAGAACCCGCTGTTGCACGCCAGGCTCGGAGCGCCGGGTTGGCCGGAATCCCCCAGGGGGACCCCGGCCTGGGTCGGCGAGCCGGTCGCGATCAAGGGCCCGACGGCGGTCCTCTTCCGCCGGAGGGCCGGCGACAACCTGCTGGTGGTCGGCCAGGACGCCGAGGCCGCCGCGGGGGTCCTCTGCGCGGCGGTACTGGCGGTCGCGGCGCAGCGGCCGGCGCGGGGTCCGGGTTCGGCCGCCTTCCTCGTCCTCGACGGCGTCCCCGAGGAAGGGGAGGCCGCCGGCGCCCTCGCCCGGACCTGCCGGGCGGTACCGCACGCCTGCGAGGTCGTCGGGCGCACCGGGCTGCCCGGCCTGCTCGAACGGCTCGTCGGGGAGGTCGACCGGCGACTCCTGGACGACTCGGCCGACGGGCCGACCCTGTTCCTCCTCGTCAACAACCTCGCCGCGTTCCGCGAGATCCGCCGCGACGATTCGTTCGACTTCTCGGCGGGGTCGCGCGAGGCCGCCCGCCCCTCGGCCTCGTTCTCGAAGCTCCTCCGGTCGGGGCCCGCGGTCGGCGTCCACGTCCTCGCCTGGTGCGACACGTTGAACAACCTCAACCGGGCCCTCGACCGCAACGACCAGCGCGAGTTCTCCGCCCGGATCGCGTTCCAGATGAGCGCCTCCGATTCGAGCCACTTCCTCGACTCGCCGCAGGCGTCCCGGCTCGGCGCCCGCCGCGCCCTCTTTGTCGACGAGGAGTCGGGCGTCGTGGAGAAGTTCCGCCCTTACGGCCCGCCCCCGGGCCAGTGGCTCTCGGCCGTCCGGGAGCAACTCTTCCGACGCGCCGAAGGGGAGGCGCCCGGCCCGGATGACGGGGAAGAGCCCCCCGACGGCGACGAACCCGCAGGGAGTCCGCCCGACCGATGCGAGTGACATTCCGGGTCGTCGAGGGCCCCCACACCGGCGCGGTCTACGTCTTCGAGGAGAACGCCTCGTTCGTCGTCGGCCGGCACCGCAAGACGCAGTTCCGCCTCTCGCTGAAGGACCCTTACCTCTCGCGTTTCCATTTTTATATCGAACTGACGCCGCCGGTCTGCACGCTGGTGGACCTCGGGAGCACGAACAAGACGAAGGTCAACGGCGCCCCCGTCAGCCGGGCCGACCTGTCCGACGGCGACACGGTGAGGGCGGGAAAGTCGACCCTGTCGGTCGCCATCGAGGGGGCCGACGCCCCCGCGCCGCCCCCTCCGCCGCCGTTCGACGTCGGCTCGCTCCCGATGCTGGCGAACTACCGGATCGAGCGGGCGCTGGGCGCGGGCGCGACCGGCACGGTCTACCTCGCCGCCGACAGGCGGGACGGGTCGCGCGTCGCCCTCAAGACGATCGACCCGAACACCGCGGGGGCGCTGAAGTCCCCCGAACGGTTCGAACGCGAGGCGGCCGTCCTGAAATCGCTCGAACATCCGAACATCATCGCACTTTACGAGGTGGGCCGCGCGGAGCGCTGGCACTACCTGGCGATGGAGTACATGCCGGGGACCGACGCGATGACCCTGTCTCGGCGGCGGGGGGACCGGGGCCTGCCGACCCGCGAGGCCGTCGGGCTCGTCGCCCAGGTGCTCGACGGCCTCGCCCACGCCCACGACGCGGGGGTGGTCCACCGCGACGTGAAGCCGGGGAACGTCCTGATCGCCCGGACCGCCGGGGGCCGGCCGACCGCGAAGCTCGGCGACTTCGGCCTCGCCAGGCTCTACCAGAACCCCGGCATCAGCCGGCTGACGAAGACCAACACCGTCCTCGGCTCGATCGGCTTCGTCGCCCCCGAGCAGATCCTCGACCCCCGAGAGGCCGAGCCCGCCTCCGACATCTACGGCGCGGGGGCGACCCTCTACTACCTGATGACCGGCCACTGCCCCTACGAACTCCCCGACCACGTCGAGGACTGCCTCTCGAAGATCCTCCACGAGGAACCGAGGCCGATCCGGGCGCTCCGCCCCGAGACCCCCGCCTCCCTCGCCGCCGCCATCGACCGGGCCCTCTCGTACAAGCCCGAGGACCGCTTCCCCGACGCCGCGACCATGCGCGAGGCCCTGTCCCCCTGGGCGGACAGGCCGCCCGGCAAGACAGGGCCTTTCTGACCGGGCCCGCGCTCGGCCCGTGGGTCAACGTCTGACGGTGTAGTAGACCGTGACCCGACCCCGGTAGTAGCCCGGCTCGCGGGGGCCGAAGGGCCGGACCTGCCGCCCCTCGACGCTCCCCGTCAGGGAGACCCGTCGATCACCCCGGCGCCAGGAGATCCCCTTGGCCCATTTCGAGTCGGCGTTGACCTTGAAGTCGGAGACGCGTCCGGGCACGTCGAAGTCTTTGATGATGAAGTCGACGCTGCGGCTCGTGGTGTCGAACGAGAACTCCCTTTCGCGGACGACGTAGGCGTCGCCCGAGATGGTGTACGTCCCGTCCCGGAACGACTGGAATTGCACCTTGCGGAAACCCTTGCGGAGCAGGTCCCGCTCCCTTTGCGACCAGCCGTTCTTGCTGACGAAGACGTTGAACCGCTCGTTCGTGACGAAGCCCGGCGACTTGTCGAGCCCGCCCCAGGTTCTCGGGCCGTTGCGGTCCTCGACGTAATAGGCACCGGGGGAGGTCTCGTGGGTCCCGCCCGGTTCGATCTTCTGCCAGCCGCTGAAGTCCCACCCCTCCGGGACCTCCGCCGGGAGGTTGTACTCGCCGGCCGAGATCGACGACTGATATCCCTGGTAGGAGTAACGGGCCAGGAAAACGTCGCGGTCGGAGAGGTTGACGAACCGGGTCTGGGCATCGGCCGTTGTGCCCCAGGCGAGCAGGAGGGTCACGACGGAGATACGAAACGTCAGGGTTCTGAGAGTGTTCACGGGTGAACTTCCCCTCGATGGTCGGGCTGCGTCAGTCGTCCCTGATGTCTGGCGGCCAAGGTCCGGTCCGGCCCCCGCGGCGGCGGTATTGAGGAGACCGCCTTCGCCCTGTACATCCGGGTCGCTCCGGCGCGGGTGCAAGGCCTCACGGCCGGCCGCGACCGCGGCGCTCGCCGCCGACCCGCGTGAAACAGCCGGCGGCCCCGACGCAACGCCTTGCATTTCGCGCGGGCCGGTCTAAATTGGGACTCTCGCGGGCCGACGGGCCGCGAACCCCGCGCCCCCCTTTCGTCGTGGATAAGGTGGACCCCGATGGCGAGCCAGGCCGTACACTGGGAAGAGGGGATGTTCCTGTCCCCGCAACATTTCCAGGCCGCCGACCGCCACGCCAGGCGAGCCCTCGGGGAGGTGGAATCCTGGTTCCAGCCGTTCCCCTGGGGGTTCCGGTCGGTCCAGGTCGATGAAGGCGAGGTCGCGGCGAACTCTCGGGTCGTCCTCACGAAGTGCCGGGCCCGCTTCAAGGACGGCACGCACCTGACCGTCGGCGAGGGGGGGGACGTCGCCCCGCTCTCGGTCGACCTCGGCGACGTCCTCAAGTCCGAGGAACAGGTCGGGGTCCTCCTCGCCCTCCCCTCGTTCCGTCTCGGCCTGCCGAACGTCGAGGAGGAGCCGACCCCGCGCGGCCCCCGCTACGTGATCGACAAGGACGAATGTGCCGACGAGAACACGGGTCGGCTCCCCAAGGACGTCCGGTTCCGCCGGCTCCAGGCGTGCCTCATGCACTCGTCGCAGGATCTGACCGGCTACGAGACGCTGCCGCTGTTGACGGTCCGACGGGGTTCAGCCGTGGGGAGCCGGCCCGACGTCGTCGGCTCCGAGGTGCCGGCGGTCCTGTCGGTCGACGCCTGGCCCTGGCTCCGCGACCAGCTCGGCTCGGTCGCCAGGGACGTCCGCGCCCGGCTCCGGCAACTCGCGGAACTCGCGGTGGACCGGGACATCACGTTCCGGGGGCAGGACGCGGGGGACGCCGAGCGGCTCCTGAAACTCTTCGCGCTCAACGAGGTCGAGCCGCCTCTGAACCTGGCGGCGAACACCCCCGGCGTCCCGCCGCTGGCCGCGTATGTGGAGCTGTGCCGGGCCGCCGGACGGCTCGGGATCTTTCTCCGGGAGCGGAGGCCGCCGCGGCTCCCCCCTTACGACCACGACCGTTTAGGCTTCTGCTTCGGCCGGGTGATCGACCTCATCCGCCTGGCGCTCGAAGGGGCCGAGCCGATCAAGGTGATCGCCGAGACACTGACCAGGAACGGCCGGCACCTCCAGGTCTCCCTCCAGGAAGGCTGGATCGACCTCCAGCGGCTCTACCTCGGCGTCGAGACCGACCTGACCGCCGACGAGTGCGACGCGCTCCTGAAGGACCGGCAGATCGACCGGACGATCGGCAGCGGGGCCCAGGTCGAGGAACTCTACACGAGGCGGTCGCGGGGGCTCTCCCTCCTCCCGGTGGGGAGGCCCGACGACCTCCCCAAGAAATCTAACATCGTTTACTTCAAGATCGACGCGTCGGAGCGGAACATCTGGCAGGCGGTCGTGAACGACCGGACGCTCGCGATCCGGTTCAACGTGACCGAGTCCCCCTTCCTCAGCGACGACGAGGTGAAGGTGGTGACGCGGTCGGGCAAGTCGGCCCGGCTCCGGTTCGTCCTTTACGTGACGGCCGTCCGATGACCGAGAGCTTCGAGGCCCTGGTCGGCCCCGTCTTCGAAGAGGTGGCGGACTTCCTCGACGCGGTCAGGCGGGGCGACCACCCCCCCCTCGATCGCCAGAAACGCGCCCTCAAGGAAACGCTGGCCGACGCCTCGAAGCACGCGAGGCAGGCGGAGGGCTCCGGCCAGGGCCGGTCGTTCGACCGGGTCTTCCCGGTCCTGGTCTACTGGATCGACGAGGTCCTGACGAACTCGGGCTGGGCCCACGCCGGTGAGTGGCGGGACGCGATCCTGGAGTTCGAGTACTTCGGCACCCGGAACGCCTTCGACGACTTCTGGGACCGGGCGAAGGAGGCCGAGGCGGCGGCGGAGGGCCGCGAGCGGGCCTGCCGGGCGTCGGGTAAACTCTACACGGGCGACGACGACCTTGAGGCGGTCTTCCTCTGCGTCGCGCTCGGCTTCCGCGGCAAGCTTTACCTCGACCTCCCCGCGCTGAACGACTGGGTCGCCCGCGTCCGGCACCTGATCGACCCGTCCCCCGCGCCGGGCGACTCGCCGAGGGGGGGGCCCCGCGACTGGGGCCTCCGGCCGCTCCGCGGGGACCGTGTGTTGTTGGCCTGTAGCTGGCTGTTGAGCGCCTCGGTCGTGCTGGCGGTGCTCGGGTTCATCGCGTCGGTCCACGCGGGGCGGTCGGCGCCCTGAGCGCGCCGACGCTCGCCCGCACCCCGTACACGAGGCGGCCTTGCGAGACATCTTCTGGCGGTTCTCCCGGTGGTTGATCGCCGCGGCCATCGTCGTCGTGGCCGCCTACGTGATCTGGCAGCAGCTCATCAGGAACTACGGCCCCAAGGTCGCCAGCGTCGACCCCGCCCTCCCCGAGCTCTTCAGGGCGAACGAATGGGTCTTCTGGTCCTGGTTCTTCGGCCTCGCCCTGGCGTCCGGGTTCGGCGGCTGGTGGACCGTCTCGCGGCTGAGGGCCTGGCGGCGAGAGGGGCCCACCGAGGAAGAGCCGGAGAACGACCTCGACCCGGCCTGGGACGAGGTCGTCGTACAGACCGCCCCGGGGCCGAAGACCCTCGTCTACCTCGCATTTGCGACCACCAGCGAGTCGGTAGCCCGGCTCCTGCAAGCGTCCGGCCTGAGCCCTGCGGTCGTCGCCCCCGACGCCGAGACGTCGGCCTCGCTTCGGGCGTTCCAGACCGAGGAGGGGACCGTCATCTGGTGCGGCGGGCGGCCGTCGCAGACGGCCGGTTACGTCTGCCGGGCGCTCAAGGCGCTCAACCCCGACCGGCCGACGCTCCGGGGGGTGCTCGCGGTGCTGCCCGTGGACGCCCTCCGCGGCACAAGGGGGGGCGAACTCGCGGCGACCTACCGGGCGGCGGCGCGTGCCGTGGCGGCCGGCTCCGAGGTCCGCTGCCCGTTCCTGGTCGTCATAACCGGGATGCAAGACGAGCCCGGCTTCCTCGAATTCGTCCGGCGGATGCCGCCGGAGTTCCGCCACTACAGCCGGTTCGGCTTCTCGATCCCGGCACGCTCCGGCCGGTCCGTCGCCGCGGCCGCCGCGGGATACGACGGCCTGAAACGCTGGTACGGCCGGAAGGCGGTCGGGCTGATGGCTGACCGCCCCACCGACCAGGACGGGAACCTGAGGCTCCTCGCCCTGGGGCGTTCGCTCGACCGGCTCCGGCCGAGGTTAATGGCGGCGCTTGAGGTTCTTTCCGCCCCCGACGACGAAGACCCGCTGGAGTTGACCGGCTGTTACTTCGTGGCCGACGGTGACGACCCCGAGGACTGGGCCTGCGCCGCCGCGACGCTCCAGGGGCAACTCGTCGGCGACCCCGACTCGGCACGCTGGTCGCGCGCCTCCGACGAGGCGGACCGGGCGGGGCTCCGTCGGGCGTACACTTTGGCGGCCGGGGGGGCGGCCGTTCTCTGCCTGGCCTGGGCCTGTAACCTCTGGGGCATCGTTTCCCCCGACCGACTCACCTGGACCTGGCTCTTCCTGGGGCTGACCGCCGTCGGCTGGGGCTGGACCCTCTGGGACTGGCTCTGGCACTCGGGGCGCAAGCCCGGCGTCGGTTAATGGTCTTCCACGACGCGGAGGTACAACTCGCCCAGCCAGAACGTGTCCCCGTGCGACACGGGCGAGACGTCCTCGACCTGGAGCCACGTCCCGCTCTTGCTGCCGAGGTCTTCGAGGTAAGGTTGGTCGCTGTCCTGACCCCCCCAGACGATCTGGGCGTGCCGGGCACTCACTTTCGGGTCGCCGACCAGCGGGAGGTCGACCTGACTCGGTTTGCCGGACGGGTCCACCCCCCCCCGGCCGAGGACGGTCTCCCCCGGTTTGAGGATCGGGAAGCGGACGCCGGGGCGGCCGTCGGGCCGGAGGAACTCGATCTCACCGAGGGGCTTGAGGTCGCGCGCCAGGAGCTGTTCCCCTTCGAGGACCCTCGGCTCCTCCGGCTCGGCGACCAGAGACTCGCGGAAGGTCATGATGAAGTTCCCGATCCGGAACCGGGCGCCGGGCCTCAGCTCGGCCGGACGCTTGATCATCCGATAGACGCCGTTGAGCGTGTCGTAAGGCTTGATGAACAGGCCCCGGCTCGTGTTCTCGAACTTGACGTGCTTCGTGGCGACCCATCGCATCGCTTCGAGCCGGTTATCGAGGTTCCTCCCGAACGCCGGGCTCTTCCCCGTGCCCGCGATCGAGTAGAGCGTGCGCCACTCCCCGGTCTTGTCCGGGAGTTCCAGGTGATAATTCTTCCGGGCGATGTTGAGTTTGCTAATATCAAACCCTTCGATGCCGACCGTCTCGCCGACCCCCGCGCGGGCGTCCGCCCTCCGGGGCAGGGGGGGCGCGGTCGGTCCGGGCTCGGCCGGCCTCGGCCGGCTTTTCCTGGGTCGATCGGCTTCGGGCGGCTTGAGCGGGGGGAGCCCACGCGGCCCCGGTTCAGGGGGCTTCATGACGGGGGGCGTTGGGGGCTCCGGCACCGGGGGCGGGGTCGTCAACGGGCCGGGCCGGGGCAAGTCGACCTGGGAGGCGTAGTAAGGGCTCTTGCACTCCGGGCACCGGTGGCGCCCGGTCCCTTCGTAAACGTGTTTGCAACGCGGGCAGACCTGTGCCATCGATAACCTCCTCGGTTCGCACCATTTTACCGGGAACCGGCCGGCGCCGCCCGGCCCGACGGGCGGGGGGCGTTGCGGCAGGGTAACGCGACCGGCTAGTCTGTCCGTTCGGCCTACGTGAAAGACCGACCCCGGGGGCCCACCGCCGTGACGCAAGCGTATGATTATCTCGCCAGAGGCGACACCGAAGGGGCGGTCAAGGCGGCGTCCGCAGCGCTCCGCGACCAGCCGCTCGACCTCTCCACCCGCCTCCTCCTGATCGACCTCTTTTGCATCAATGCCGACTGGGACCGCGCCGCCAGGCAGACCGACGTCCTCGAATCGCTGAACCTGGTGCCGGCCGGGGTCCCCGAGTCGTACCGTTTGCTCTGTCGGGCGGAACGGCAACGGGCTGAATTCGCCGCCACCGGCGCGCCGGCCCCCGTCTGGATGGTCGAGCCGCCGGGATGGGCGGCCGACCACTTCGCCGGACTCGAACGGCTCCGGGCGGGGTCGCCCGACGAGGCAAAGCTCCTGCTCGATCGATCGGAGGCCGCCCGCCCTGATGTCACCGGTCGGCTCGGCGACCGGGCGTTCGAAGGGTTCCGCGACCTCGACGACGCCCTCGGGCCGCTCCTGGAGGTCGTCACGCAGCAGGGGCTGACCTACGCCGCCTGGGAGGACGTCCGCTACCTCGACGTCGCGCCGCCGGCCGCCGCCAGGGACTTCCTCTGGGCGCCGGCCCGACTCGCCCTCAAGCAAGGGCCGATCGGCAAGGTCTACCTCCCCGCGCTCTACCTCGGCTCCGCCGCCGGGCCCGACGGGACGGTCCGGCTCGGCCGGGAGACCCGCTGGCGGGACCTGGGGGGGGGCCTGGCCGCCGGGCTCGGGCTCAAGATGTTCCTGACCGGCGACGACGCCGTCTCGCTTTTCGAACTTCGGGTCGCCTGAGCCGAGGCGGCCCGCCGGCCGGACGACCCGGGAGCCAGGACGTGTCCAAGACCGACCTGAACGTCGAACGCATCCTCCGGCCGATCGTGCCGGCCGAGGGCAGGGGCGCCGCGGCCTCCGAATACAGTGAGGACGGCTCCGGCCGCTATTACGGCTACGACTACGGCCCGATCGAGGAGGCCCGGCGGATCGTCGAGCCAACCGTGCTCCACGGCGACGAGGGGGACAAACTTCGGGCGCTCTACGCCCAGAAGCCCCAGCCCGCCGACTGGAACAAGGTCTTGAAGCTCGGGACGGATGTCCTCGCGACCGAGAGCAAGGACCTTCAGGTCTGCGCCTGGGTCGTCGAGGCCCTGGGGAAGCTCCGGGGGTTCGACGGCCTCCGGGAAGGGTTCGACCTGATCCGGCAACTCCAGGAGGCGTTCTGGCCTTCCGCCTACCCGCGGATCGAGGACGGTGACACCTACGACCGGCGCTACCCTTACGAATCTTTGAGCGCCGACGAATCGCTCCCGCTCCTGATCCGGAGCATCCCCCTCACCGACGACGGCTCGGGGGGGAACTACAGCTACCTGAAGCGGACGGAGGCGGTCGAAAGCGAACAGACTTATCAAGGGAGGTTCGAAAGCGAGGGGGACCGTGAAGCCTGGCTCTCGGCACGGGTCAACAAGTACAAGAAGATTCTCCTCAAGAACTGGGAGGACGCGGTCCAGTTCACCGAGCCGGCGTTCTTCGAGGAGACCGCCGCGTCACTCCGCGCCTGCTTCTACGCCTTCAAACGCTGGGAGCGCTCGACCGACGACCTCTTCGGCAGGGCGAGCCCCGACCTCTCGCCGATCGAACGCGCGATCGACGACGTCGGCAACCTCCTGATCGCGATCCTTGAAAAGAACGAGAACCCCGCGGCCGAAACTCTCAGCAACGCCCTCGAACGCGCCCGCGCCGGCCATTTTGAAGACCCCGAGCCCGAGCCCGACGAAACGGAAGACGCTGTTGAGGATGGGCCGCCCGACGACGACCTACTTGACGACGACCGACCCGGCGACGTGGACGACGAAGAGAGGCAGGAGGAGGCCGGGGTTCGCTGGCCGTCATCCCCGCCCGTCGCTCGTGCCAGGCCCGTGGGCCGAAGGGAGCCGTCCGGCCCGGCGGTCGAGCCGCAAGGGGACGAGGCGGCGGGTTCGGCCCGTGACCTGACGCCCGAGGATGCCGAGGGGGCCTACCGACAGATCCTCGCCGCCGTGGCGTTCCTTCGAGAGCGTGACGCGGACGACCCTGTCCCTTATCTCGTCGCCCGGGCGCTCCGCGCGGGCGAGGTCTTCCGCGGGGAGGAACTCATCGGGCCCTCGCGCGAGACCAGGACCACCCTCGCGCGGCTGGCGTCGGCCGGCGAATGGGGCGACCTCATCGAGCCCGCGGAACGGGCGATCGGCGGCCCCGAGGGGCGTGGCTGGCTCGACGGCCACCGGCTCGCCATCCAGGCGCTCGAGTCCGAAGGAAGAACGGCCGCCGCGGCCGCCTGTCGGGGGTCGCTCATCATGCTCCTCGACTCGTCCCCGGGGCTCGCCGACCGGACCCTCGACGACGGTACCCCGGCCGCCAACCCCGAGACCCTCGCCTGGCTCGAGGAGAACCTCGGCACACGCGACGCCCGGCCCGATCCCCCGCGAGAATCGACGACGGCCGGGCCGACCGGGGGCCCGACGGAAGGCCCCAGCGTCGAGGCGGAAGCCCTGGAACTCGTCGATGCGGGAGACCTCGCCGGCGCGATCCGGCTGCTGAACGCGGCGGCGACCGCCGCGCCGACGGACCGAGAGCGATTCTCAACGAGGCTGAGGCTCGCCGAGATCTGTGTCGAAGGCTGGCTCAACAGCCTGGCGCTGCCGATCCTCGACGACCTCACGGCGGCGATCGACGGCCGACGCCTGGAGAGCTGGGAAGGGGTCGAATACTGCGCGAGGGTCGCGCGCTCCCGGTTCCTCTGCCTCCAGCAGTCGGGGGGCGGCAGGACCGACGAGCTACTGATCGCCGCGTACGAACGACTCGTCAGGCTCGATCCGGCGGCCGCGCTCACATACAAATGGGACAAGGACGCTTGACCGCAAAAAAATACGGCGGCGCGACGAAGGGGACTCCCGTTACCGACAACGGAACTTTGACGGAGGGCCGGGACCGGGCCGGTTCGGGGATTCCCCGACTTTTTTTCCAAGAACAACTGTGTTCTCGGATTCGTCATTGAAAAGGCCAGATCCTCACGCTCAGAATAGCCGTTCGAGTGTGAAGATGCGCCAGCGCACCTGGCATCCTGAGCGCCTACATTGAAAGGGCCTCCGATGACCCCCCCCCCC
>LNFM01002368.1_pt1 | contig 78066 bp, 84 predicted proteins | sample 596031 | NCBI WGS metagenome assembly LNFM01 (sample SAMN04254537, study PRJNA301005) | activated carbon metagenome | isolation source: dual media filters at the Ann Arbor, Michigan drinking water treatment plant | place: USA: Ann Arbor | reverse complement strand
CCACGACCAGGCGGCGTCGTTCGATGTCTTCGGGCCGCGTCGCCGGAGCGGCGCGACCCGAAAGCGGGTCCCCGATCCTTACGCAATGGCCCTGAGGTGAGCGGCGATGCACATGGTGCTGCTGCTGCTCGTCGCCCTGCTGCTGTCGGGGCCGGTCTCGGCGCAGACGGTCGTCGGCGACGCGATGCCGCAATCGCTCACCGGCCAGCCGGGCGACGCCGAGCGCGGCCGCGCCATCGTCGCCAACCGGCAGGTCGGGCTTTGCCTGCTCTGCCACAGCGGGCCGTTCCCGGAGGAGCGTTTCCAGGGCAATCTCGCGCCCAGCCTGTCGGGCGCCGGCGCGCGCTGGTCGGAGGGGCAGTTGCGGCTGCGCATTGTCGATGCCGGTCGGCTCAATCCGGCCACGATCATGCCGCCCTATTATCGGACCGATGGGCTGGAACGCGTGGCGCGCGCCTTCGCCGGCAAGCCGATCCTGTCGGCGGCGCAGATCGAGGATGTCGTCGCCTTCCTGATGACGCTCAAGGAGTAGGAGCCGCACCATGAGCCCATCGACACGCCGCGTATTCATGATCGGCTCGGCGATCGCCGCACTGCTGCCGCTGTCGCCCGCGCGCGCGACGCCGGAGGAGATGCGCAAGGCGATCGCCGCCGTGACCAAGGGCGCGAAGATCAACACGGGCAGAGTGACCCTCGACATGCCGCCGCTGGTCGAGAACGGCCATACTGTGCCGCTGTCGGTCACGGTCGACAGCCCGATGACACCGGTCGATCACGTCCGGGCGATCCATATCTTCAACGAGAACAACCCGCAGCCGCACGTGCTGCACGCGAGCTTGGGCCCGCGCGCCGGACGCGCGCTGCTGTCGACGCGCATCAAGCTCAACGCCTCGCAGCGCATCGTCGCCATCGCCGAGCTGAGCGACGGCAGCTTCTGGAGCGGCGGTGCCGAGGTCGTGGTGACGCTCGCCGCCTGCGTCGAGGAGATCGTGTGATGGCGAGCATCCTCGTCAACGTGCCGAAGACCGCCAAGCGCGGCGAGGTGATCGAGATCAAGACCTTGATCGCGCATCCGATGGAAACCGGCTTCCGCGCCGGGCCCAACGGACGGTTGATCCCGCGCGACATCATCACCCACTTCACCTGTACGTACGACGGCGCCGAGGTCTTCGGGCTGACGCTCACGCCGGCGATCGCCGCCAACCCGTTCATCGCCTTCACCACGGTCGCGACGCAGAGCGGCACGCTGGTGTTCCGCTGGACCGGCGACAACGGCTTCTCCGCCGAGGAGAGCGCGTCGATCACCGTCGAATGAAGTCGCTGCTGGCGATCGTCGCGTCGGGCGTGGCGGCCGTCTTTATTGTGACCTGGGCCATGGCGCAGACCGCCGACCCGCGGCGGTCCGGCTACCAGGACATGGGCGCCTCGCTGCGCGCCATGCAGGACGACGACAGCGCCAACCCCGGCATGCTGTGGGTGAGCGAGGGCAGGGCGCTGTGGGCCAAGCGCGAGGGCGCCGCCAACAAGGCCTGCGCCGACTGTCATGCCGGCGAGAGCGCCATGTCAGGCGTCGCGGCGCGCTATCCCGTCTTCGACGCGGCGACCGCCAAGCCGATCGACCTCGGCCAGCGGGTCAACCGCTGTCGGGTCGAGCAACAGCAGGCCGAGCCGCTGGCGGCGGAGAGTCGCGCGCTGGTGGCGCTCAGCGCCTTCATCGCGCGCCAGTCGCGCGGCCAGCCGATCGCGCCGCCTGATGATCCGCGTCTGCGGCCCTTCGTCGAGGCGGGCGAAGCGCTGTGGCGGCAGCGGCAGGGGCAGCTCAACCTGTCCTGCGCGCAGTGCCACGACGACAACGCCGGCGGGCGACTGGCCGGCGCCACCATCCCGCAGGGCCACCCGACCGGCTATCCGATCTACCGCCTGGAGTGGCAGGCCGTTGGCTCGCTGAAGCGCCGCCTCCGCAACTGCCTGGTGGGCATGCGGGCTGAGCCCTATGCCTACGACTCGGCCGAATACGCCGCGCTGGAGCTCTACCTGATGAGCCGGGCCAAGGGCATGACCTTCGAGGCGCCGGGAGTGCGGCCGTGACGCCCCGTCTTTGGCAGGGGATACGCATATCGCTTCGGCCTCACCCTGAGGAGCGCCGCTTGGCGCGTCTCGAAGGGTGGGCAACACGCGCGGTGCGTGTGGCCCATGCTTCGAGACGGCCGCAAGCGCGGCCTCCTCAGCATGAGGGTGGGGGATGCGCCCGCCAGGCCGCTCCAGCGGCGTCTTTTGAAGAGCGCCGCTGGAGCGGCGCGGCCCGAAGAACAATGCGCCCCCAAGCGCTTCGCATAGCTCCTGCGCGTCGGAGCGCTGGCTTTCCGTCGCCGTCCGCGCGACCTTAGGCGACATGCGGAGGAACGACCCATGAAATACGACGTCATCTCGGCTGACGGGCATGTCGACCTGATCTGGCTGCCGCCGGACCTGTTCACGGCCAACGCCTCGGCGGCGTTCAAGGACCGCATGCCCCATGTGGTCGACGGACCGAAGGGCCCGTACTGGACGAGCAAGAACGGTGCGAATTTCGGCCTGGTCAACGGCATGGGCTCGGCCGGCCGCGAGTACGTGCCTGGCGTGATCCATCGCTCCGACCGCATGGCCTCGACCGGCCTCTACGACGACGGCAAGAAGGGCGTGCGCCGCCTGACCGAGCCGGCGCTGCGGCTGAAGGACCAGGACCGCGACGGCGTGCAGGCCGAGGTGATCTACGGCGTGCTGGGCTCGAGCGGCCGGCTCAACGATCCTGAGGCCGCGCTGGAGATGCTGCGCATCTACAACGACTGGCTCCATGATTTCTGCAAGGCGGCGCCGGAGCGGCTGATCGGCCTGGCCAATATCCCCAACTACGACATGCAGGAAGCGGTCGGCGAGGCGATGCGCTGCGCCAAGCGCGGCGTGCTCGGCCTCGATATCGCCAACCGGCCCGACATGGTGCCGCTGTGGGACGAGCATTGGGAGCCGCTTTGGAAGTTCGCCCACGAGACCGGTATCCCGCTGCACTTCCACACCATCGGCGGCCGCTCGCCCGACGTCACGAAGTTCCCGCCGCATGTGCAGCGCCGCATCTTCGCCGTGCACATCACCGGCTTCCAGATGCACATGTCGACGATGCTGATGGGCCTGATCTTCTCCGGCGCGCCGGCCCGCTATCCGAACATGAAGGTGGTGATCGGCGAGGCCGGGCTGGGCTGGATCCCCTATGTGCTGCAGCACATGGACCTCGAATGGGAGGACCAGTTCAAGGACCTCGATCTGAAGATGAAGCCCAGCGAGTACTGGCACCGGCAGTTCTACGCCACGTACCAGACCGACCCGGTGGGCATCGAGCTGCTCAAGCACCTCGGCGAGGACAACGTGATGTGGGGTTCGGACTTCCCGCATCCCGACGGCATCTGGCCGGACAGCCAGGAGTACCTGAACAAGGAGCTCACGGGCGTTTCGCCCGAGGTGCGGCGCAAGATCACGCGCGACAACGCGATGCGGGTGTATCGCCTGGGCAACTAAGTCCGTCGGATCAAGGGGAGAGAAACGATGGCACCGCGTATCGTGGTGGCCGCGCCGGGCGATACGTTGTCGATGGTCGACGACATCGCGCCCTCGGGCTACGAGATCGTCAAGGTGGCGCCCGGTTCGCCGCAATGCACCGAGGCGCTGAAGAGCGCCGACTACCTGGTCGGCTTCGTCGACATGCTGGTGAAGGACTCGCTGTACGCTGGGGCGCCCAAGCTCAAGCTGATCCAACTGCTCAGCGCCGGCTACGACCGCGCCGATCTCGCGGCTGCGCGCAAGGCCAAGATACCGATCTCCAACAACGGCGGCGCCAACTCGGTGGCGGTGTCGGAGCATGCGTTGCTGCTGATGCTCGCGGTATCGCGCAAGCTGATCCAGCAGCACGCCAACGTCACCGGTGGCCGCTGGCGCGGCAACTCGGTGCCCAAGGTTAACGAGCTGCGCGGCAAGAACCTGGGCATCATCGGCCTGGGCACGATCGGCAAGAAGACCGCGCGGCTGGCGCAGGCCTTCGGCGTGATCGTGACCTACTACGACATCGCCCGCATCACCGAGGCGGAGGAGGACGCGCTCAACGTGCGCTTCCGCCTGCTGCCGGAGATCCTCGGCAAGTCCGACATCATCTCGCTGCATGTTCCCCTGAACGATACGACGCATCACCTGCTGGGCGCCGCCGAGATCGCGCGCATGAAGCCCACGGCGCTGATCATCAACACCTCGCGTGGGCCCGTGATCGACGAGAAGGCGATGCACGCGGCGCTGGCCGCGGGCAGGATCGGCGGCGCCGGCCTCGACGTCTTCGACGAGGAGCCGCCGCCGGCCAACAACCCGCTGTTCACGCTCGACAACGTCGTGCTCACCGCACATCTCGCCGGCCCGACCTGGGAAAGCAACGAGGCGCGCCTGCGCAACGGCTTCGACAACGTCCAGCGCGTCGCGCGCGGCGAGAAGCCGTTATGGGTGATCCCGGAGCTGGGGATGTAACAATCCTGTCGTCCTGAGCGCAGCGAAGGACCTCGCGGTGGTGCGTACAATCACACCGCCTGTGTGTGACCGCGATACCGCGAGGTCCTTCGCTGCGCTCAGGACGACGAGGTAAAGAGGGCGAATGGCCGACAGATCCGACCAGTGGTCCAGCCGCGTCGCCTTCATCTTCGCCACCGTCGGCTCGGCGGTGGGTATCGGCAGCATCTGGAAGTTCCCCTACGAGGTCGGCAGCAATGGCGGCGGCATTTTCGTGCTGCTCTATCTGCTGGGTCTCGTGCTGATCGTCCTGCCGCTGCTGCTGGTCGAGATGGCGCTAGGCCGCCGAGGCGGCGGCGACGCCGCGCTCAGCCTGCGCAAGGTGGCGGCGGCGGCCGGTGCCTCGCCGCGCTGGTCGCTGGTCGGCGTGCTGGGCGTGCTCACCGCCTTCCTGATCCTGAGCTTCTATTCGGTGATCGGCGGCTGGATCCTGGCCTATCTCGCCGACACCGTCGTCGCCGGCCTGCCCGGCGGTGACGCGGCGCAGGTGCGCACGCGGTTCGAGGGGCTGCTGGCCTCGGCGCCGCGCATGGCGCTGTTCCACGGCCTGTTCATGGCGATCGCCGCCGCCATCGTCGCGCTCGGCGTGATCGGCGGTATCGAGACCGCCTGCCGCGTGCTGATGCCGGTGCTGATCGTGCTCCTGCTGGCGCTGGCGATCTATTCGGCCGTCGTCGGCGATCTCGGCGCGGCCCTGCGCTTCCTCTTCCAGCCCGACTGGAGCAAGGCGACGGCGAAGGCCGCGCTCGAGGCGTTGGGGTTGGGCTTCTTCTCCATCGGCGTCGGCATGGCGGTCATGGTGACCTATGCCGCGCATGCCGGACGCGATATCGCGTTGGGCACGGTGGCGATCACCAGCATGATCGTCGACACCGCGATCTCGCTGCTGGCGGGCATCGCGATCTTCCCCATCGTCTTCGCCCATGGGCTCAGCCCCGAGGCCGGACCTGGGCTGCTCTTCGTCACCCTGCCGCTCAGCTTCGCGAACATGCCGATGGGCGCGCTGATGGCCGGTGCCTTCTTCCTCTCGCTGTTCGTCGCCGCCCTCGCCTCGGCGCTATCGATGCTTGAGATGCCGGTGTCGTTGATCTGCCGGCGCTTCGGTCTCGCGCGTCCGCTGGCCACCGCGCTGGCCGCGCTCGCGGCTTGGGTCACCGGCCTGCTGACCGTCTTCTCCTTCAGCCTTTGGGCCGACTGGCGGCCGATCGCCGGCGTCAGCGTCTACGAGCTGATCGATCAGCTCACGTCCAATCTCATGTTGCCGCTCGGCGGGCTGGGCCTGGCGGTGCTCGGCGGCTGGATCGTGCCGGCGTCGCTGATCGAGAACGAGCTGCGCCTGGGTGCGCGCTGGACCGCCATCTTGCGCTGGACGCTGCGCTATCCTGTGCCGCCGGGTGTCGTCGCGGCGAGCGTCGCGCCGCTGGTTCTCTGAGCGCCTGCGGCGAAGTCGCTACGAAAGCGGCGCCGTCCAGGCGTTGTAGCCGTAGACCCAATCGGTGTCGGTCGCGCCTTTGCCCCAGGCGTTCTGGCGGGACGTGAGTTGCATGCGCGCGGTGCGCGCCTGGCGGTTGGCCTCATAGCGTCGCAGCGCTGGCGCGATGCCGGCGCGCTCGACGCCTTCGAGGCAGCGCGCCAACACCGCGGCGTCCTCGATCGCCATCGCCGCGCCCTGCGCCATGTAGGGCGTCATCGGATGGCAGGCGTCCCCGAGCAAGGTGACGTTGCCTTCGCCCCAACGCGCCATCGGCTCGCGATCGACCAGCGGGCGCTTGAACACCTCGCTCGACGCCGCGATCACGCCCTGCACCTGCGGATGGAACTCGGCGAAGGCGTCGCTGAGCGCGCCCAGATCGCCGGTCGCCGACCACGACTCGAACTCGAAGCCGGGCTCGGGCTGGCTGGTGACGAAGTAGATCTCCGAGCGGTCGGGCTTGACGTAGTACATGATGATGTGGCGGTCGGGGCCCCACCATTTGGTGCAGTCGTCGAGGATCTCCAGCCCGCCCAGCCGCGCCGCCGGATAGACCGTGCGATAGGCGATGCGCCCGGTGAAGTTGGGCGGGCTCTCGCCGAACAGGATCTTCTTGGCCAGCGAGTTCACGCCGTCGGCGGCGATCACCGCGTCGGCGCGCGCCGTCTCGCCGTTGGCGAAGCTTAGCGTCACGCCGCCGTCGCCGGCCTGGTCGAAGCCGGTCAGGCGATGGTCTGGCCTGACGATCGCCTCGGGCACCGCCGAGGCCAGCGCCGCGTGCAGATCGCCGCGATGCGCCAGCAGATAGGGCGCGCCGTAGCGCCGCTCGGCCGGCTGACCGAACTCCATGTCGAACATGATGTCGCCGGTCTTCGAATCGCGGTTGTTCCAGGAGCGCGGATAGAAGGTGTCGGCACGCAGCCGTGTCTCCAGCCCCAACCCGCGCAGCACATGCATGGCGTTGCAGCCGATCTGGATGCCGGCGCCGATGCGTGTGAACCGCTTGGCCTGCTCGTAGACCGTGACGTCGAGGCCCTTCAGCCGCAGCGCCGCCGCGGCCGCGAGACCGCCCATGCCGGCGCCGATGACGGCGATCGAGGGGACTGAGTTCACCATGGGTGGCGCCATGCTAGTACAGGTCGCGCGGTGTGCGCACGCATGTCAGCCTCGCACCATCCGTATTGAACTCCCGATCGATTGAGGGCTATGCAGTCGGTCGCGACTGGATAACCAAGGGGAGGGAGCCGTCATGCGGCCGAACAAGATCAAGCAGATGTGGCGCGACAAGAAGTGCGTCACGCTCGGCTGGCTGTCCGTGGCCAACACGTTCACGGCGGAGGTCATGGCGCGCCAGGGCTTCGACGCGCTGTGCGTCGATCTCCAGCATGGCCTGTCGGAGATGAGCGACGTCGGGCCGATGCTCGCGGCGATCTCGCAGACCGACACGGTGCCGGTCGTGCGCGTCGCGTGGAACGATCCGCCGGCGATCATGAAGGCCCTGGACCTCGGCGCCTACGCCGTCATCGTGCCGCTGGTGAACAACGCCGAGGAAGCCGCCAAGGCCGTGGCCGCCTGCCGCTATCCGCCGGTCGGCATGCGCTCGAACGGGCCGGTGCGCGCCGCGCACTATGGCGGCTCGGATTACGTCGCCAAGGCCAATGACGAGATCGTCGTCATGGCGATGATCGAGACCAAGGAAGGCCTAACCAACCTCGACGCGATCTGCGCCACGCCGGGCCTCGACGCCGTCTATATCGGACCGGCCGACCTGTCGTTCGCGCTCGGCCTGCCGCCGCGCGGCGACAATCCCGACCCGCTGCACATGGCGACCTGCGACAAGATCCGCGCGGCGGCGCACAAGGCCGGCATCAAGTGCGTCATGCACTGCGCCTCGGCGTCGTTCGCGGCCGGCGCGGTGAAGCGCGGCTTCGACATGGTGATGCTGACCGCCGATGTCGCCTGCATGGTCGCTGGCGCCCGCCAGCAGCTCGAGGAGCTCAAGGCGAAGAGTGCCTGACACGGGAACTACCTTCCCCCGGAGGGGGAAGGTGGCGCGTAGCGCCGGATGGGGATGCTTCAACGCACGCGGTGTCCGTCTTCGACATCCCCCATCCGCCCTTCGGGCACCTTCCCCCTCCGGGGGAAGGTAAGAGGCCACCATGATCATCGACCGCATCGAGCCCATCGCGCTCCGTATCCCCTACGAGCACCGCACGGGCGATCCGCCGCCGGCGCGGTATCCGCTGTTCTGTCGCGTCACGACGCGCTCGGGCCTCGTCGGCTATGGCGAGACGCTGTGCCTCGGCGCCAGCATGCAAGCGAGCCTGGCGGCCACGATCCACGACATCGTCGCGCCGCTGTTTGTCGGGCAGTCGGTCGACCAGCGTCAGGCGCTCAACCTCGAAACGCGCCGACGCTTCGCCTCCTTCGGTCGGGCCGGCCACATCCTCAACGCGCTGGGCGCCGTCGACACGGCGCTGTGGGACATCGCGGGCAAGGCGACGGGGCAGTCGCTGTCGGCGATGATCGGCGGTGCGCGGCGCAAACGAGTTCCCGTCATGGCGAGCCTCGATCGCTTCAATCACGCCGGTCGCGTGCGTGCCCGTGTCGAGCAGGCGCTGGCGACGGGCGCCGGCGCGGTGAAGGTGCATGAGTTCGACCTCGACGTGATCGAGGAGGCGCGCCGCCCCGTGGGCGCCGGCATTCCCTTCGTCGCCGATTGCAACGGCGCCCACGCGCAGGCCGACATCATCAGCGACAGCGCGCGCTGGCGGGCGCTGAACCTGCTGTGGCTCGAGGACCCGTTCTGGCCGCCCGAGGGCGTCCTCGACATGCCCGCGCTGCAAGGCATTCCCATCGGCCTTGGCGCCGATCTCGGCTCGGCCGAGCAGCTCGCGCTCTATGCCAAAGCGCCCGCCGTCGCCGTCGCGCAGCCCGATGTCGCGATGATCGGCGGCGTCACGGAATCGATCCGCGCGCTCGCCGCGCTGAAGGCGCTGGACGTTTCGGTGGCGCCGCACACGCCGTTCGTCGGCCCGGCCGCGCTGGCCTCGCTGCACCTCATCGCCGCGATGGACGCGCCGACCTTCTTCGCGACCATCGACGCCGAAGATCACATGGAGCCCTACGGCGTCGGCCTGCTGCGCTGGAAGCCCAGCCTCGACGTGCCCACCGGGCCGGGCCTGGGCCACGATCCCGATCCGGCTTGGCTCAAGCGGTATGCGCTCGCCTGAACTGGACAGCGCCACTCTGTCATCCCGAGCGCAGCGAGGGATCCAGGCCGGCCCTAGATCCCTCGCTGCGCTCGGGATGACAGTTTTTGTGCGTCGCTCTAAATGAGCCTGTACTGCCGCTGAAAGAACGCCGAATGCAGCCCTCCGTCGGGCGGTCTCGCCGCGACATGTTGCGTGGCTTGGGCGCTGTCCGAGCTGTTGCCGGCGACCATCAGCACGACGTGGTTGACCGGCATGGTCCTGAGCGTCCCCTGTTTCAGCAGCGCATCAAAGATGGCCTCGGGCTGGCCCTCGGGAACGGGAATCCAGTATCGCAGCGCTTTGATCATGCTCTGCGTTCGCGCGTCATGCGCTCGGTAGTCGCCGGCGATATAGTGCGTGCCCAAGGTCTCGATGCGGGCGATGCAGATCGGTTCGCCCGCGGCATCCGGGTCTTCCGCGCTATGGTCGGTGTGCAGACCGTGCGGCTGGGGCACCGTGAACTTGCCGTAGGCGTAGTGCCCTTTACGGAAGCGCGCTGACGGAACGAGCACGTCCAACATCGCATCAACGTCGTCATTGTACTGGCGCGCGAAATTCGCCATCGCGTCGGGCGTCCCGCCGGCGAAGTTCTGCGCGAACCAGACATCGTCGACATAGGCCGTCTCGACATCGTCGAACCGCTTCGACTGCGCGTGGATCGCGTCGCTCGTCGCACTGCGGAAGCGGGCGATTGGCATCGGCAAGTGCGTGTGCGCGTCGCGATCGTTGAAGTTCGCGTGCAGGCGTTCGATCAGCGACCACTGGTCGGCGCTGAATGGCGCCGGCTCCAGTATCTTGAGTCTGGGCCGTAAGCCCGCCCATGCCTGCTTCAGAGATGTCATGGCCCGCGCCCTCGGCGTTCACCAGGTGTCGATGTAGGGATACTTCTTCGTCGTCCGTAGCGGCACTGGCGGCAGCCGCTTCAATCCGTTGACGATCCACTGGCGCGTGGCGGCGGGGTCGACCACGTCGTCGATGCCGCCACCCATGACCGCGTTGACCGCCTTGGCCGTGTCGTAGGCCTCGGCGGTGCGGCGCTGGAATTCGGCGAGCCGTGCCTCGGGATTCTCGATCGCCATCAGCTCCTTGCGGTAGCCGAGCTTGACCGCGCCCTCGATGTTCATGCCCGCGAACTCTGCGGTCGGCCAGGCAATGGAGAAGAAGCCGACCAGCGAGCCCGCGCCCAGCATCGCCTGCGCGCCCAGGCCATAGGCCTTGCGCACGACCACGGTGAACAGCGGCGCGGTCATGTTGGCGCCGACGTTGAACAGCCGCGTGCAATGGCGCACCAGCGCGGTGCGCTCGACGTCGGGGCCGACCATGATGCCCGGACAGTCGATCAGGTTGAGCACCGGGATGTCGAAGGCGTCGCAGAGCTGCATGAAGCGCGCGCCCTTGTCGGCGCCGTCGGAGTCGATCGCGCCCGCGAGGTGATGCGGATTATTGGCGATCACGCCCATCGGCCGGCCTTCGAAGCGGGCGAAGGCGGTGATGATGCCGATGCCGAACTTCGGCCGGATCTCCAGCACCGAGTCCTTGTCGGCCAAGGTGTGCAGGATGCGCCGCATGTCGTAGAGCCTGAGGCGATTTTCGGGAATCGCCGAGCGCAGGGTGCGCTGGTCGTGTGCCTCGAAGCGGGCGATCGGACCCTGGAAGTACGAGAGGTACTTCTTCACCGTGTCGACCGCTTCATCCTCGTCCTTCACGAGGATGTCGACGACGCCGTTGGGCACCTGGAACGACATCGGGCCGACTTCTTCCGGCGTGTAGATGCCCAGGCCGCCACCCTCGATCATCGCCGGCCCGCCCATGCCGAGGGTCGAGCCCTCGGTCGCGATGATGACATCGGCGCAGGCCACCAGCGCCGTGTTGCCGGCGAAGCAGCGGCCATTGACCACCGAGATCATCGGCACGAGGCCGGAGAGCTGCGAGTAGGTGGTGAAGGTCTTGGTGTCGATGGCGACGCGCGGGCCGACATGATCGTCGCCCGGCCGGCCGCCGCCGCCTTCACCGAAGAGGATCATCGGCAGGCGGAAGCGATGCGCCAGCTCGAACATCCGGTCCTGCTTGTAGTGGTTGCGGCTGCCCTGCGTGCCCGCCAGCACGGTGTAGTCGTAATGCACCAGGGCGGCGCGCGCGCGCGTCTCGTCGAACAGATCAGCGTTGATCGTGCACATGCCGGCGACCACGCCGTCCGCCGGCGTGTTGCGGCGCAGTTCCTCGATCGTGTTGCGCTGATGCTGGCGCGCGACGATCAGCGGCCAGTACTCATCGAAGGAACCGGGATCGACCAGCCGGTCGATGTTCTCGCGCGGCATGCGGTAGCCATTCTTGCGCCGCCGCGCGACGGCCTCCGGCCGGTTCGCGTCCAGGGTCAGGGCGTGGCGCTCGATGTTCTCCCGCAGATCGTCGCGGATGTGGTCGAGGTCGATCGTCTCGGCGGCGGCGATGGCGCCACCCTCGACGTCGGCCTGCTGCACGAAGACGATCGGGAAGCCCTCCCGTACGACGTCGCCTGCCGCCATGGTGATGCCGCGCACGATGCCCGCATGCGGCGCGGCGATGACGTGCTCCATCTTCATCGCCTCGACGACCGCGACCTGCTGGCCGGCGCGCACCGCCTCGCCGTCGACGACGTTGATGGCGACGATGGTGCCCTGGATCGGCGAGGCGACGCCGACCGATCCGTCCGGCCCGGTCATGTCGGGGGCATCGGTCTCGGCCGGCGCCTGCGCCGTGCGCTCCGCCTTCACCGAGGCGTCATGGGCGAAGAGCGCCAGCGGGTCCTTGCTCTTGACCGCCGCGCCGGCGTGGCCCGATCCACGCGCCGGCGATGCCGCGGCACCTTGCGCGAAGCGCTGCCGCTGCTCGACAGGAGCGGCGAGCGTCGCGAGATTCTCGTCGAGCCAGCGGGTGTGGACCTTGCCGCCGACGAAGTCGGCATGCGTCAGCACATTGCGCAGAAACGCGATGTTGGTGCCGACGCCCTCGAGACGGAACTCGCTCAAGGCGCGCGTGCTGCGCGCCACGGCATCGGCGAAGTCCGGCGACGACGAATGGACGATGACCTTGGCCAGCAGCGAGTCGAAGGCGCCCGATGTGCGGTAGCCGGCATAGCCGAAACCATCGGTGCGCACGCCCGGACCGTTCGGCGCCTCGTAGGCCGAGAGCGTCCCGCCGCCCGGCCGCACCGTGCCATCCGCCGCGATCGTCTCCATGTTGACGCGCGCCTGGATCGCGTAGCCGCGCGGCGCGAACGCGCCCTCGCGGTCGAGGCCCAATTCCTTGAGCGTCTTGCCCTGCGCCAGGCGGATCTGCGACTGCACCAGGTCGACACCGGTCACCGCCTCGGTCACCGTATGCTCGACCTGCAGCCGCGCATTGGCCTCGATGAACGCGAAGGGCTGCGCACCGGCGCGACCCGAGACGTCGACGAGGAACTCGAACGTGCCGAGATTGCTGTAGCCGACGCTCTTCGCCAGCCGCACGGCCGCCTCGATGATCTGGCGACGCAGCCCGTCGTCGAGATGGGGCGCTGGCGCGATCTCGATAATCTTCTGGAAGCGACGCTGAACGCTGCATTCGCGCTCGCCCAGCGCCGCGATGGCGCCGGTGCGGTCGCCGAGAATCTGGACCTCGATGTGGCGCGCGCGCGTGACCAGCTCTTCAACGTAAAGCTCGTCGCGGCCGAAGGCGGCGCGCGCCTCCGAGCGACAGCGCTCGAAGGTCGGCTCAATCTCCTCGGCGGTCAGCACCACCCGTGTCCCGCGTCCGCCACCGCCCGCCAACGCCTTGATGATCATGGCGCCGCCGGCGCCGAGCGCGGCGAAGAAATCCTTCGCCTCGGCGACCGTGATCGCGTGATCGAGACCGCGGATGACGGGCACCGAAGCCGCGGCCGCCGCCTGACGTGCACGGGCCTTGTCGCCGAACAGATCGAGATGCTTCACCGCGGGCCCGACGAAGGTCAGACCCGCCTTGGCGCAGGCGCTGGCGAAATCACCGCGCTCGGCGAGGAAGCCATAGCCCGGATGGACGGCGTCGCAGCCGGAAGCCTTCGCCGCCGCGATGACCGCGTCCATATCGAGATAAGCCGCGGCACCGCGTCCGGGGAGCGCCCGGGCCTCATCGGTTGCCCTGAGATGAAGGCTGTTGGCGTCATCCTCGGAATACACCGATACGGTCGGCATCCCCATGTCGGTCGCGGCGCGCGCGATACGGATGGCGATTTCGCCGCGATTGGCGATCAAGAGCCTGTTCATCTGCCCGAACCACTCCCAGGGTGCCGGAGGCCACACGTGACAACAGCCTCACGACCCTGAGTTCTACCGGGCGCCCCCCGAACCTCAAGGTGACTTTGCGCATGTCGCAATTGCGGAGCGGCCTGGACGCTGGAGCGTGAAGTGCTTATCTGCGGTCCAACAAGGCGGACCGGCCCACGTACCTAGTACTACGGTATGTCGGCGTTCATCACTCTCGTCGACCAGACCTCGGCAGCCAATAATTCGAACAGACCAGTCACGTCACTCTGACCGGGTGGCCAGCCTCGAAGCGCTGCATGTGATTCGTTACCGCCGTCGGGCTCGTGCAATATGCTGGCCGCCCTGGGCAACTTGAGTTTGGTCGCTGCTTTAATGTCCCCGACAATCCCGATCGCAAAGCCGGCTCTTGGACCAGGCGTGAAGTCGCTGTTTCTCATCGCGTGAACAGCAGCCGTCACCTGCTCGTCGTGAGTGCCCACCGGCCTGGCATGTTCAGCCCAAGTAGCCGACAGGTACGTTTCATTCGGCCGCAGCGTGAAAGCGGAGAAAGTGAAGCCAACTACGTTGCCGTCTTCATCGCGCCTGAGCTTTGAATAGGGTACGCAGCGGACTATGTGCTGGTCATCAGGTATCGCTTTGCCGGACATAACCAAACCAACGGCTAGGCGAGTACGCAGTCAGCGAATGCCAGAGTCTTTCGGACTTGACGCTGCCGGCAAATGTCTCTGTCTCCAAACCATGCCGGTAAGACACCACCCAGCGGACATTGTCGTGCGGCAAGAATTCAACAGTGAGCCTGCGATCGCGGTCGGTCCAGCTGCCTGTTATGTGGCCGGCGCCAGTAATGGCGAGGCCGGGCCGCTTCTCCGGTGAGAGGAACAGCATAGTTCGCAAGAACGTCGCGAACGACTGTAGAGAGGGTGGAAGGTCACGAGGGTCCCAGTCTTCAGCAGCCATCATATCGTCGAGCTGGCCGAACAAGCGGTGACGCCAATCGTTGTCCATGTGCATGGCGACTTGGGCAATATGAGCCTTGAAAACCGCTAAGCTATCGAAGAGTCGTTCCTCGACGGACTTCCCTTTTTCATCGAAGGGGCCCCTCGCGAGAACATGCCCTGTTGTAGGAGCGGGACGATAGAGAGCTTGGTAGATTTTCTTGTCTACCTCTTCTCCTTGCGAACCCTTTGACAGGGACAACCGCATCAGCGAGTCCATTATCTAAAGGTCTCCCGGGCGTTATCTGTTATCAGCGCCTCAAAAATGCTGTTCTTGTGGACTCTTATGCTGTCGATGAGGGTCCAGAGTTCCGTCGTTGTGCTTGGTATGTCTTCGAGCTGCATCACATCGACATCCAGCAAGAGCGCTCTATGGTCGATCAGCGGCGAAACCACCGTCGCTGAAGTAACCTTCGTTACGCACTTGCTATTGGCAACAGGCCATTCAGCCTGGACAAGGAAGTGCTGCATCCGACTGAACTCATCAACCGGAGCGCGGGGATAAAGATTCAAATACTCTTCAGGCCGTGGCGACTTTCCAGATCGTAAAGGTATGTCAATGCGATTGATGAACCGCACTCCCACCCGTTTATATCTGACCCGAGGGAACACATCGACCCAGTCCTCCCAATCGCGCTTGGCTCGCTCAGTGAAATCCTCCCACGTCGAGTAGGGGGCCATGCGAGTGAACGCGATGGACGTCGTCATGACGCTAAGGAGATCGGTCCGGTCTTTCGACCACAGCAATCGTCCCCGCTTGATCTCAGTGAAGTTGCTGCTCTCAACAACTAGGTCTACCGTCACCTCTTTCTCGACGTGCTCCTCGACCGTGGCGTAGCGACGAGCCGCGGCACGAGAGACGCGCTCCACATCATTGGCAGGAACACTGCCGTCGAGGTTGACCTCAATGACAGCCTGGATGATTGGGGCTCTCGGATAGTGTTTTTCAACCATGAACAGAAGTGGCTATAGCTCAGTATTGTTTACCTGACCACAACATCTTGTTGGAAGATAGGCCGACTCTACCAGCAATGGCCCGAAATCCAACCGGCTCAAGGAACGCTATGGTATCGATATCTAAGCTGAAGCTGGAAAGAAACAACCTCTGGCGTATTGATAAGCTCGTGTGACTAGCCGGATCATCGTCGACCGATGGCGAATGCCCGATTTCATCTAGATGCGTTGCCGTCCCCCTGCAGGAATCAACTCGATTAATTGTTCGCGATCCTTGGTGCGGCTCGCGCGTGAACTGCAGACCATCGATGCGAAAGCTAAACGATCGTCATCCAGCTCCCTCAATCCACCTTCGCCCCCGACGCCCTGATGATCGGCGCCAACTCCTCCTGCTGCCTGCGTCGGAACGCGACCGTGTCGGCGGTGTTCATGTAGAACACCGTCGCCGCCTGGACGAGGAAGGCGGCCTTGATCTTCTCGGTCGACAGCGCCTTTTTCACCAGCCCATCGGCCTTCTCGACCATCGCCGGCGGCAGGCCGGCCGGGCCGCACAGGCCGCCCCAGGAGGTCATCTGGAAGCCGGGCATGAACTCCGACATGGTCGGCAGGTCGAGCGCGCTGGGATGACGCTGCGGCGAGGTCACGGCCAGCCCGCGCACCTTGCCGGCCTTGTGCTGCACCAGTGGCGTCGAGATGTTGTCGAACATCATGTCGAGCTGGCCGGCCAGCATGTCCTGCATCGCCGGCGCGCCGCCGCGATAGGGCACGTGCTGCATGTCCAGCCCGGCGCGCAGCTTGAACATCTCGCCGCAGATATGCGGGCTGGTGCCCGAGCCGCCCGAGCCGAAGAAGTACTTGCCGGGGTTGGCTTTGATCAGCGCGATCAGCTCCGGCACGCTCTTGACCGGCAGGTCGTTCTTGACCACCAGGATGTTGGGCACCGCCCAGAACATGCTGATCGGCGTGAAGTCCTTGTCGGCGTCGAACGGCAGCTTGCTGTAGAGCGTCGGCGCGATGGCGTGCGGGGCGATGCTGAGCAGGCCCAGCGTGTAGCCGTCGGGCGCCGACTTGGCGAGCTGGTCGGCGCCGACATTGCCGCCCGCGCCGGCCTTGTTCTCGACGATGAACTGCTGGCCGGTGAGCTCGCTGAGCTCCTGGCAGCAGATGCGCGACATCACGTCGGTGGTCGCACCGGCCGGGAACGGGTTGAGGTAGCGCACCGGCTTGTTGGGCCAGTCGGTGCTGGCGCGGGCGATGCCCGACGCCAGCATGGGAGCGGCGAGAGAAACAGCGAGCGCGCGTCGGCGCCCCAGACGGAGTCCGGCCATGGTCAATGCCTCCCTGTGCTTTCCTTGCTTATTGGGAGGCAGTGTACGGGAGGACTGAGGAGGCGCAAGCGCACCTCATACCTTCCCCCGCCAGCGGCAGGAGTGTCCGGGGAAAAATTTGCGAGTCGCTTCAAAGTCTTACGCCCACGCGAACTATTCGCTTTGGTCAGCACTCTCGACTCAGAACTGCCAATGTGAGTCATTTGAATCACTTAGCACCGTTCCCCGGACAGCCCTGCGCCAGCGGGGGAAGGTAGTCAATCAGCGTATGGATCGGCGATTCCCATCGCGGCGAGCAGCCGCGTCTCCAGCTTTTCCATGCGCCGCGCCTGACGCTCGCCCTGCTCATGGTCGTAGCCCAGCAGGTGCAGCGTGCCGTGCATCACTAGATGCGTCAGGTGATCGGCCGGCCGCTTGCCCTGCTCGCGCGCCTCGCGCAGCACCGTCTGGCGGGCTAGCACGATGTCGCCGAGGGAAGGCTTGTCGCCCGGAAATGACAGAACGTTGGTCGGCTTGTCCTTGCCGCGATAGGTGCGGTTGAGACGGCGCACGGCGGCGTCGCTGTCGAGTGCCACGACGACGGAGACATGATCGGACAGACGCTTTCCGCTGCCGTCGATAGCAGCCTGTGCCGCGCGGCGGCAGATCGCGCGCGCCGTGCGCAACGCCTCGAGCCAGCGCGGATCGAGAACCTCGACGTCGATGGTCACGTCGTCGTCTGGCCGGCGGCGCGGCGGCGGTCGCGGGCGTCGTAGGCGCGCACGATGCGGGCGACGAGATCGTGGCGCACCACGTCGCGGTCGCTGAAATTGACGAAGCGCACGCCCTCGACGCCGTTCAGCGTGTCGATCGCGTCGCGCAGGCCCGACGGCGCGCCTGGCGGCAGGTCGATCTGGCTGAGATCGCCGGTGATCACCATGCGCGAGCCCTCGCCCAGCCGGGTGAGGAACATCTTCATCTGCATCGCCGTGGTGTTCTGTGCCTCGTCGAGGATGACGAAAGCGTGCGCCAGGGTGCGGCCGCGCATGAAGGCCAGCGGCGCCACCTCGATCTCGCCCGACTCGAGCCGCTTGTCGATCTGGTCGGCCGGCAGCATGTCGTGCAGTGCGTCGTAGAGCGGGCGCAGATAGGGGTCGACCTTGTCCTTGAGATCGCCAGGCAGAAAGCCCAGCCGCTCGCCGGCCTCGACCGCCGGGCGTGACAGGATGATGCGCTCGACGCTGCCCGCGGTGAGCATCGACACCGCCATGGCGACCGCGAGGTAGGTCTTGCCCGTGCCGGCGGGTCCCAGCCCGAATACCAGGTCGCGGTCGCGGATCGCTTCGACATAGTCGCGCTGGGTCGGCGTGCGCGGCTGGATCACGCGCTTGCGGGTGCGGATGGTCACGGCATCGCCGGCGGCCGGGCCGCCGCCGACCTGGGCGAAACGCACCGCGGCGTCGACATCGCCCGCCTCGACCGTCTGGCCGCGACGCAGGCGTTCGTAGAGCGCGCTGATCGCCGCGCTGGCCTGCGTGACCGCCTCGCTGGCGCCGGCGATGGCCAGCTGATTGCCGCGGCTGTCGATGCGCACGCCCATGAGCTGCTCGACGCGCACGAGGTTGCGGTCGTGCTGGCCGACCAGGGTCTGCACCAGCGTGTTGTCGTCGAGTGTGATGCGGCGCACGTCGTTGCCGCGCTGCGGGCTGTCGTCGCTCATGCCGCCACCCCGAGGCCGGCGGCCACCTCGCCGGCGAGGCTGTTGGCGTGACCGCCGGTGACGTGCACCTCGACCAGTCGGCCGATCAGTCGCTCGGGCGCCTGGGCATGGACCGACTGCAGCCAGGGCGACTTGCCGATCAACTGGCCGTCGCGTCGGCCGCGCTCCTGGAACAGCACCTCGACCGTCTTGCCCGCCATGCTCGCGTTGAACGCGGTCTGCTGCGCGCGTAGCGACGACTGCAGCGCCGCCAGCCGCGCTTCTTTGACCGCCTCCGGGATCTGGTCAGTCATCGCCGCGCCCGGCGTGCCGGGGCGCGGGCTGTACTTGAAGGAGAAGGCCGAGGCGAAGCCGACCGTCTGAATCAGCCGCATCGTGTCGTCGAAATCGGCGTCGCTCTCGCCGGGGAAGCCGACGATGAAGTCCGACGACAGCGCGATGTCGGGCCGCGCGGCGCGCAGTGTCTCGACGATGCGCAGGAACAGGTCGCGGCCGTGCTGCCGGTTCATCGCCTCGAGCACGCGGTCTGAGCCGGACTGCACCGGCAGGTGCAGGTAGGGCATCAGCGCCGGCACGTCGCGATGGGCGGCGATCAGCTCGTCGTCCATGTCGCGCGGATGCGAGGTGGTGTAGCGCAGCCGTCGCACGCCATCGATCTCGGCCAGCGCACGGATCAGCCGCGCGAGGTTCCATGTCGAACCATCAGGCGCCTCGCCGTGCCAGGCATTGACGTTCTGGCCCAGCAAAGTGAGCTCGAGCGCGCCCGATGCGACCAGGCCGCGTGCCTCGGCGAGGATCGCGGCGGCCGGGCGCGAATACTCCGCGCCCCTGGTGTAGGGCACGACACAGAAGGTGCAGAACTTGTCGCAACCCTCCTGGATCGACAGAAAGGCGGAGGCGCCGGTCACCGCCGTGGGCGCCGGCAGGAAGTCGAACTTCGGCTCAGCCGGGAATTCGGTGTCGAGCACGCCAGCACCGCGTCCGCCGCGGCGCGCGCCGGCGGCGCGCAAGGCGCGCGCCACCATCTCGGGCAGGCGGTGATAGGCCTGCGGGCCGACGACGATATCGACCATGGGTGCGCGACGCAGGATCTCTTCGCCCTCGGCCTGCGCGACGCAGCCGGCGACGGCGACAACCAGATCGGCGCCCTCGGATCGCCTCTCCTCACGCCGCAGGCGCAGTCGGCCAAGCTCGGAGAACACCTTCTCCGAGGCCTTCTCGCGGATATGGCAGGTGTTGAGCACCACCATATCGGCGTCGTCCTGCGTCTCGGTCAGCCCGTAGCCGAGCGGCCGCAGCAGGTCGGCCATACGCTGCGAATCGTAGACGTTCATCTGGCACCCGTAGGTACGGATGAACAGTTTACGGCGCGGCGCGGCCTCGGTCGGCTGGGTGGTTTCTGTCATGCGTTCGGGTCTGGGCCGCGCACGCACTGGTCGCGTCGCGGTCGGCGCCTCCTTATCACCGCGATCCCGGGGCGTCGAGTCGGCCTCGCCTTACCTTCCCCCGGAGGGGGAAGGTGGCGCGGAGCGCCGGATGGGGGATGTTGAAGACGGACACTGAGCGCGTTGAAACATCCCCCATCCGCCCTTCGGGCACCTTCCCCCTCCGGGAGAAGGTCGAGGCTGTTCATTACTCCGCCGCCTTGGCCGGCGCTGGCCGGACCGGCTCGCCGCGGTTGATCGACTGGAGACCTTGCGAGACGACGCGGAAGCAATGGTCGCTGAGCTTCTTGCGATCGCCGAACATGGTGATGTCGACCGGGTCGTGGAACTGGATCACCACGCTGCATTCGCCGAGCTTGCAGACGTTCCATAGATGGCCGGCCAGCTCCATGTCGCCGTACCAGGTAAAGTACGGCCGCCAGTAGCGCCCGAGCGGAATGCCGTCGAGCCTGGTGTAGGCGACGGTGAAGGGCTGCACGCGCAAAGGCTTGCCGCCCGGCTTGACCTGGGCCGCGGCGAACAGCGCGCTGCGGAACGGCAGCACGCGCGTGCCGTCGCTGCTGGTGCCTTCGGGGAAGAGGATCAGGCTGTCGCCGGCTTCCAGACGGCCGATGAGGCTGTCGCGGCTCTCGCGCGTGGCGCGCGTGCGGCGCTCGACGAAGACCGTGCGCTGCAGCTTCGCCAGCACGTTGAAGAAGGGCCAGGTAGACACTTCCTGCTTGGCGACAAAGGAGGCCGGGATGTTCGAGCCCAAGGTCTCGATATCGAGATAGGAGACGTGGTTGCCGACATAGAGCGTCGGCGCCTCGGTCGAGCGCGTGCCGCGCACTTCGATCTTCAGTGCGAGGATGATGCAGACGAGGCGGTGGTAATAGTAAGGGATGCCGCGCGCCAGGAAGCCGATGCGCAACAGGACCACCAGCGCCTGGAAAGGGATCAGCGTCAGCGTCAGCAGCGCGTAGGCGAAGAGGCGGATGGTGGCGCGGCCAGAGGAGCCGAGCGATGGCGCGGCCTCGCGAAAGGCGCGATTTTCGGCCGAAACCGGTGACTTCATTCAGAGTCGCGCTGGGCGCGCTCGTAGTGCTTGAAGTATTTTTCGGTGACCAGGTCGGTCTTCACCACGATGCAGACATCGACGGTATTGAACTGGGTGTCGACCACCGCGCCGTCGCCAACGAAGCCGCCCAGCCTGAGATAGCCCTTGATCAGCGGCGGCACCATGCGCTCGGCCAGCTTCAGATCGTAGCTGCCCGGCGCCAGCAGGTTCATGTCGACATAGAGCTCGGGGAGCGCACGGGCGCGCAGCTCCGGCGGCGCGAGGTGCTTCTGGTAGAGATAGGACAGCGGCAGGGCGAGGCGCTGCAGATCGTTGCCTGGCAGGCTGGCGCAACCGAACATGATCTCGATGTCGAAGTGAGACACGTAGGTGGCGATGCCGCGCCACAACAAGTTCATCGTCGACCCGGTGCGCGCCGAGGCCTCGACGCAGGAACGGCCGAGCTCCAGCACCTCGCCCGGCCAGTTGGTCAGGCGGGAGACATCGTATTCCGCGGCCGAGTAGAACCGGCCATAGGCGGCCGCGACGCTGCGCCGGGTCAGGCGGTAGGTGCCGACGATCGACTCCGCGCCGGTGCGGCGTCGGTCGATCACCAGCAGGTGGTCGCAAAGCGCGTCGAAATCGTCGAAATCACGTCGCCGCGCCTCCATCTCCGGCGTCGGCCGCGCCGCCATCTCCTCGTAGAAGACGCGATAGCGCAGCGCCTGCGAGGCGTCGAGGTCGGCCTCGTCACGCGCCAGGCGAACCTCGAGGTCGCCAGCGACGATCGGGGGTAGGCTGCTGTCGAATCGACGCGGCGTGGTGCTGCTGTCGATGGCGGCGCTGCTCATGCTGCCCATTATCGGGCGAGCGGGCGCAGCGTCCACCGGTTTTTATCGGCCGCCGGCTTTCTTTCCGCCGCCGTCCTCGGCCTCGACCGGCACGGCGTACAGCTCCAGCCGGTGGTCGACCAGGCGATAGCCCAGCTTGCGCGCGATGGCGCGCTGCAATTCCTCGATCTCTTCATTGTTGAACTCGACCACCTTTCCGGAGTGCAGGTCGATGAGGTGGTCGTGATGCGCGTGGGTCGCTTCCTCGTAGCGCGACCGGCCGTCGCGGAAATCGTGACGCTCGAGGATGGCGGCCTCCTCGAACAGCCGCACCGTGCGATAGACGGTGGCGATCGAGATACGCGGGTCGATGGCCGTGGCGCGCTTGTGCACGGCCTCGACATCGGGATGGTCGGCGGCCTCCGACAGCACGCGCGCGATCACCCGGCGCTGCTCGGTCATCTTCAGGCCCTTGTCGATGCAGCGCTGCTCGAGGCGCGATTTGGCCGATGTCGGCACAGTGAAGCTCCGTGGCTGGAGGTTCCAGTCCTCGGCCCCTCTATACAGCGTTCAGCCTATACGTCGCCACCCGGCTTGCGACGGCGCGGGTCGTTCGTGTCATGTCCCCAGGGACCGTCAGGCCTTTCCTGCCCGCGCGAGCCGGGCGCGCATGCGCTTGGTGCCGAGCCCGACCTTCTTGGCGAGCGCGCTACGCACCTTGGAATAGCTTGGCGCCACCATGGGATAGTCGGAATCCAATCCCCACTTCGTACGGTACTGATCGGGAGTCATGCCATAAGCGCTCATCAGATGGCGCTTCAGCATCTTGTGCTTGGAACCGTCCTCGAGGCAAATCAGGTAATCCTTGGTGATCGACTTCTTGACCGGCACGGCAGGATCACGCTTCACCGCGATGGCCGCGCCGGCTCCCTGCACGCCATTCAAGGTGGCGAAGACCTGCTCGATCAACTTCGGTACATCGCCGATCGACACAGTATTATTTGACAGATGCGCTGAAACGATCTGCGAAGTCAGTGCAAGAATATCGGCCGAGGCCCCGGTGTTTTCTGACATCTTGTCCTTCACCATGATTTGCCCCAACTGGGAGCCCAGCCCCTATAGTCTGGTATTCAGCCAGGATCAATCCGACTGACGACGAACTGATGGCAATTTGACGATGCGGATCGACAGCGAGACAAAAATCGACATCACGTCGGACGTGTGTCCGATGACCTTCGTGCGCGTCAAGCTGGCGCTGGAGCGAATGGCGCCCGATGCGGCGCTGATCGTGCGGCTCAACGACGGCGAGCCTTTGCGCAATGTGCCGCGATCGGCGCGCGCCGAAGGCTATCGCGTCGAGGAGCTCGGGCCGGAGAGCTCTGGCGGTCGTGTCCACTTCTTGCGCATCACGCGCCCTTGAGCTCACGACTCGCACGAAAGCTTGCGGCTCATGATCCTCGCGGCCACTGCCGGCGCGGTGCCGCGCGCGTAGTATGATGGGCGCGTGCCGATCTCGCTGAAGCCTCGCCGCGTGTAAAAGCGGCGCGCCGGCTCGTTGTCGTCGGCGACATCGAGGAAAATGACGCGCGCGCCGCGCGCCGCGCATTGCGCCATCGCCTGCTCGAGTAGCCATGCCGCGCCGCGACGACGGCGGCGCTCCGGCAGCACACCGATCGTCAGGATCTCCGCTTCGTCGGCGGCGACGCGCAGCAGGATCAGGCCGCACGGCCGATCGTCCGGACCGTCGAGGAGCACATGGCCGAAGCAGCCGGGCGTCGCAAGTAATGCCGAGAATTCGTCGTTCGACCATGGCCGCTCCCATGGCTGCGGAAAGACCGAACGGTGCAGCGCCGCCGCGACGTCGCTTTGCGCCGACGTCAGCGCTTCGGTCCGCCAGGCCGGCGCGACCATGCTCAGCTCTCGAGGTCGGCGGTCGTGCGCGCGCCGTCGGCCAACGTGACGTCGGCGCCGCGCAGATAGAGCGGGCGCGGCGGACCACGTCCGGCCCAGGACTCGACGCCTGCTTCCAGGGCATGGGCGGCGACGACGGCTGGGTCGATCGATGGCGAGGACGCGCCGATCTCGGCTCGAACGCCAAGCGCCTCTAGAGCGCCGGCCAGACGCCGCGCGCCGTCGCCGATGAGGATCGCCCGTCGATCCGTCAGCCGCGCCGCCAGCGTCTGCGCCGTTCCCGCGAACGGCGATCCACCGGCGACTGCCATGAAGTAATCGCCGCGCCCGGACTCGATGGCGACCACGAGCGCGCCACCGGTGTCGGCGCGATCGGCCGCCGCGGCACCCAGGAACAGGGCGTCGGTTGTCGCGACACCCGCGACGGGGACGCGTAGCGCCATCGCCAGGCCGCGCGCCATGGCCACGCCGATGCGGACGCCGGTGAAGCTGCCGGGACCGATCGTCACCGCGACAAGATCGAGGTCCGCGGCGCGCCACGCGCACCGCCGCAGGGCCATCTCGATCATGGGCGTGAGCAGCGCCGCATGCCCGCGCGTCATCGCCTGCGTGTCCGAGGCGACGATGTCGATGGTCTCGCGCCGCTCGGCCAGCGCCACAGCGCAGCGGGCGAAACAGGTGTCGATCGCCAGGGCGCGCCATGCGGCGCCGGAACGCGGCTGGCGTGTCGCGGTTTCGCGCGGCATCTTGGCGTCCATGGACATCGTTGAGATCGCCGCTCCCGCTTTCGACATCGACATCGCGCTCGCCTACGCGACGCCGGCCAACATAACCGGACGACCGGTCTACCGGAACGCCCGGTGCTACCTCAATGGCGAAGCCGCGCGACTGCTGGCGCGCGCCATCGAGCTCGCGGCCCCGCTTGGATTGCGCTTTCGCCTCTTCGACGCGCTGCGGCCGGTTGAGGCGCAATGGGCGCTATGGAACGCCGACCCCAATCCGGAATTCCTCGCCGATCCCCGCAAGGGCTCGCCCCACTCGCGCGGCGCGGCGGTCGATCTGACGCTGATCGACGGCGAAGGGCGCGAACTCGACATGGGCACGGCTTTCGACGCCTTCACGCCACTGTCGCATCACGGCCGTACCGATGTGTCGCCTACGGCGCAGCGCAACCGGTTCCTGCTGATGGGTTTGATGACCGCGGCGGGCTGGGACTTCTACCGCAACGAATGGTGGCACTACCAACTGTTTGATGCCCGCCGTTTTCCGTTGGTCGCGGACGCCGATCTGCCGGCATCGATGATGCGATAGGGCGCGCTGTCGGCTCGCGCGCGACGACGGACCCTGGGCGCTCCAGGATCTCGCGCCGCGTTCGGGCGGATGGGTTCGACGGTTCAGCTCGGCGACAGCCGCGCGCCGTCGAAGTCAGACAGCTGGTTCTCGCGGATGATGTTGCGCACGTAGTTGATGTAGTGCACGCCGAGTTCCGAATAGCGCAACAGCTGACCGATCAGCCTGAAGCCGTCGGGCTGCGCGCCTTGGGCGCGCTGCTGCGCCCGTTCGGACCGGAACGACGCGTACGCGAAATGGGTGTTGAGGTTGAGGAAGTAGGCCTCGACCGATTCGGCGACGTTGGCGAAGGGCTGCGGCATGGCCGGGCCGGCCTTCCACGGCACGTCCACGGCGTGGCGGCCGCTGACCTGGATCTGGCCGAACAGCGAGTTGCCGACACGCGCGGCGTAGGACGTGCCCCAGCCGCTCTCGACTCCGGCCTGGGCGATCGCCATCGACGGCGGGACGATATCGACCCGCAGCAGCATCTCGTTGAGGTTGCTGGGATCGGCGCCGTAGCGCTCGGCGAGGTCGGCGAGCCACAGCCGCTCGGCGACGCTGAGCTCCTTGCCGCCGCTGGCCAAATCGCGCAGGCGCAAGAGCTCCTTGCGCTCGGCCAGGATGCGCTCGTTGACCTCGAGGATGATCGGCAGCAGCGCCTTGATGAACAGCCACTTACGCTCGTTGCCGTCCCGCAGCGATCCGAGATCGGCGGGCACACGATCGATCTGCAGCGCCGGGATCGGCTGGCCGCGGCGCGCGTGATCGAGCGAATAGTCGTGCGCCTGGAAGACCTGCGCCAGCTGCTCGGTGTTGGACACGCGCATGGCGACGACGCGGCCGCGGCGCTGGCCGGTATAGGCGTGCGACAGCCAGCCGTGCATCGGCCGCGCCTCGACGACGGGCGCGTGCGGCGTGCCGACAATGCGCGCCAGCGCGGCGTTCACCGCCTGTGCGGCGCCGCGCGCCATGTCGTCGTAGTCCTCGAGCACCGCGGCCAGCGCTTCGCGCACGCCCGATGGCGGTGCGAGCTCGAGGCCGGACACCGGCGGCGTCTGGACGGGCTCGGGCAGGGCGCTCGCGAGCTGAACGAGCGCCCGGGCTGAACCAGACCGCTTGACGTCGTGCGAGGTCTCGTCGGTGGCCTTTGCCGGCGCCAGCGCCAGGGCCGCCACGGCACAGGCGCCCAGGGCGCCGATCAATGAATATTGGCGTCCGACATAGGACGCGCGATGAAGCATCATCATGGCTAACCGCCTGGCATTGCCTTGACAGCGACGAACAAACGAGCCCCCCGGCTTCTGGCATGCCAGAAGCCGCCCAACGCTTGGTTGTCCGTTACGCTTGGACTACGTGACCGAGCGGACCTCGACCACCTCGGGCACGTAGTGCCTGAGGAGATTCTCGATCCCCATCTTCAAGGTCGCGGTCGAGCTAGGGCAGCCCGAACACGAGCCCTGCATGTGGAGGTAGACGACGCCGTCGTCGAAGCGGTCGAACACGATGTCGCCGCCGTCCTGCGCTACGGCCGGACGGATGCGCGTGTCCAACAACTCCTTGATCTGCGCCACCACCTCGTCATCGTCCGCCGCGTCGACCTCTCCCGACGGCGCGCCGGCCTGCTCGGCGAGCATCGGCTCGCCTGAAGTATAGTGCTCCATGATGCCGCCCAGGATGGCGGGCTTCATGATCTGCCAGTCGACGTCGTCGCCGCGCGTGACGGTGACGAAGTCGGAGCCGAGAAACACACGGCGCACGCCTTCGACCTCGAACAGGCGCCGTGCCAGCGGCGAGCGCTTGGCGGCGTCGGAGTCGGGGAAGTCGGCGGTGCCGTTCGGCAGAACCACCCGACCCGGAAGAAACTTCAGGGTCGATGGATTGGGGGTCTGCTCGGTCTGGATGAACATCGCCGGTCTGTGTCTTTCGGGTGTCGCGGGCGGCCCCTCTCGACCGTCGCGGTAATCGCGAGTTAGTCAGCGGTCAGGGTGCCTTCAAGATCAAAATTATGAGCATTCGATCATATAATACGGAAAATCAGGTTTTTGCGCTGATTTATCAACAGCCATTCGGCTATCGTTTTTTATTGTCTTTTTTTTGAGTTCGTAAGAGTCAAGAATAAAAACTGTGGATAAAACCAATGACTTACCGCTTTGCACACAAACAATCTGCATAAAAACTTATGAAATCGCGTCGATCTGGGCGTCGCTCAATCCGCCGGGCACGATGGTCAGCGCGCAGCGCAGGCCGCCGGCGTACTTGCCGGCGAGCGAGGAGACCAGCGGGCCTGGGCCCTCCGAGCCGGTGCCCGCGGCCAGCACCAGGACGGAAATCGTCGCGTCCTCGGCCAGCAGCTTCAGCAGCTGCTCGCGTTGCCCGCCTTCGCGTAGATGCAGGATCGGTGGCCGGCCGAGCAGGCTGGCCACCTCATCACCGACGGCGGCCAGGCGCGCCTCGGCCTGCTGACGGGTTTCCTCGCGCAGCAGGTCGCCGATCGCCGCCCAGCTCTGCGGTTCGGGCGGGTCCATGACGTTGAGCAGGGCGACCCGGCCGCCCACCCGCTTGGCGCGGCGGCAGGCATAACGCAGCGCGACGTGCAGCTCCGGCGTGTCGTCGACGACCACGAGAAAGACCCGTTCGCCGAGGGGTTCGGTGGCGCTGGTATCGGACATGGTCGCTTCTCTCCCCGTGTCGGGCCGCGCCGCCGGCTACAGCCGGCGGGCCAGGGCCCCGGTGACCCAGCCTACGAGCAATGCCATGGCGATGGCGAAGCCACCATAAAGCGGCGCCTCGTCGCGCGCCCACTCCGAGATTTCGGCGCTGAAGCCCGCCTTGCTGACAATCAGCGGCTTGGACACCGCCGTCACCGGCTGGCCGTCGCGCATCACGTAGGCGGTGATCTCGTAATCGCCGACCGGCAGGCGCGAGGGGAACTGCAGCTCGGCGCGGAACAGCCGGCCGGCCAGCACCGTGATCGGCGTGACGCCCTCCGGATAGAGCCCGTCGCGCTGCTTGGCCTCGATCAGGCCGTCCACGAAGGCCTTCAGCTCGGCGGGCGAGCGCCGCTGGGCGCCCCTGGCCTCGATCGCCGCCAGCCGTTCGGCCAAGGTGAGCGCGACGCCCGGCACCCCGTCGGCGGGCAGGATCTGCGCCAGCGGCTTCGTCGCCGCCACGGCGTAGTAGACCGGCACGTCGTCGAAGGTCTGTCGCGCGCCGGTGACCCACAGGCCCAGGATACGCTCCTTGCGCAGGACGGTCTGGCGCGAGGGGGCGCCGCTGACGGTGACGATCACGTCGGCCGGCGCGTCGAGCGCGCCATAGACCAGGATGTCGGTGCCGGCGAAGGCCGAGGTGATCGACACGCGCGGCCGCGACAGGTCGAAGAGCAGGGCCTGGGCAGCGGCGGGCAGCGCGGCGGCGAGCAGCAGGATCCCGGCGAGGAGGGGGGCTACGAAGCGCATCATGGGCCGCGCGCCGCCACGCCCAGGGTGTAGATGGCGCTGGGCCGGGCGAAGAGCTCGAACAGCAGCTCCGCGGCCATGGCGAGGATCAGCAGCGCCAGCATGCCGCGCAGCTGGAAGCTCGGCAGCTTGGCCGCCACGCGCCCGCCGATCGGCGCGCCGATCGCGCCGCCGATGATCAGCAGCAGGGCGAGCACGATGTCGACGGTCTGGTTCTGCGTCGCCTGCAGGAAGGTGACGTTGATGGCGACGAAGACGATCTGGAACAGCGAGGTGCCGATCACCATCAGGGTCGGCATGCCCAGGATGTAGATCATCGCCGGCACCAGGATGAAGCCGCCGCCGATGCCGAGGATCGCCGACAGCACGCCGATGATGAAGCCCAGCCCCAGCGGCAGGAGCGCGCTGATGTAGAGCCGGGACTTGTAGAAGCGCATCTTCAGCGGCAGGCGGTGCACCAGGTAGTGCTGGTGCAGCTTGCGCCTTGGCGCCTCGGGATTGCGCCGCCGCCGCCAGGTGCGCACGCTCTCGATCAGCATCAGCACGCCGATGCTGGTCAGCAGCAGCACGTAGCCGATGGCGATGGTCAGGTCGATCTGGCCGATGCGCTTGAGGATGCCGAAGATCCAGATGCCGACCGTCGAGCCGAACAGGCCGCCCAGCAGCATGATCAGGCCCATGCGCACGTCGACATTGCCGCGCTGCCACTGGGTCAGCAGGCCCGAGACCGAAGTGGCGATCACCTGGTTGGCCTGGGTCGCCACAGCCACCGCGGGCGGCACGCCGACGAAGATCAGCAGGGGGGTGAGCAGAAAGCCGCCGCCGACGCCGAACATGCCGGCGAGCACGCCCGCCACCGCGCCCAGCGCTAGCAGCAGCGGCCAGGTCAGCGAGAGCTCGGCGATGGGGAGGTAGACTTCCACGACTGCGCTTCCAGGGTGCGCCGGTCCGTCTCCGACGACACCGATTCCCTTGTGCGCGCTTCGCTGCGCGGATGCAACGAAAGCCTTTCTGTGGCACGTGAATCCCGACCGCGATCTCGCCGCAATCCGATGGCTGGCTGATCGAGGGGAGGCCACCATGATCCTATCGCTCGTCTCGCGCCGCGTGCTGCTCGCGACCGCCGCGACGCTGCCGTTCGCGCGGCTCGCCTCGGGGCAGGAGGGCTTTCCGCCCACCGAGCGCGGCGCCCGCGCCGTGGCGGCGCAGTTTCTGGCCAGTTCGGGCGTCGACCAGCGCGCGGCGATGAGCAAGCTGCGACCAACCCAGGCCGATTACCTGGCGGTCTACAAAGAGCCCGTGGCCGGCGCGCTGGAGGCCGAGAACGATCGCCACTGGGAGAAGGGCGAAACCCTGCGCGTCGGCGCGACGCGCAGCGAGATCCTGATGATCGTCGTGCCGACCGACGACCTGATCGACGGCAAGCCCGTCCTGTCGGAGTTCCCCGGCGGCTACCGCCGCGTGCTGCCCTACCTCAAGCGCGGCATCCCGATCGCGCGTTTCAAGTATGTCGAGCCCGGCAAGACCACGGGGCTGGCGGTCGACGGCCTGGTCCACGTCAACGGCCGCTGGGTCTTCATGCCCAAGCCGTGGACGGTGGTGAAGGCGGAGTAGCGGCCGCTACAGCACCTCGTGGAAGCCGATCGCCACGCCCGCGGCGGCGCGGGTGGCGACGCCGACGAACACCGCATCCTGCATCCAGGCGAGCGCCGGATCGGCGGTCTCGAATCGCGGCGACGTGCGGAAGTAGTAGCTGGCCGGATCGACGACCTCGCCGCGCCCCAGCGCCGCCAGGATCTCGGGCGATGCCACCCGCACACCGTCGTTGCGCACATAGACCAGCCCGCCCGACGCGGCCCTGATCGTGTAGCGCGCCTCGACATGGATCGCGCCGTCGGGCCGCACGATCTGCCAGTCCGCCCCACCCGGCAGGATCTCGCCGGTCAACCGCGGCCCCGACACCTCGCCGCCGAGGATGTCGATCACCCGGCGATGGCCGGCCGAGGTCACGCCAAGGTCGATCATCGGCGCCACCTTGACTTTCACCATGAAGGCGAAGCGCAGGCCGGGGGAGGTGGAGAGAAAGGTGTCGAGGTCGGTCATGGGGCGGTGCGCATGGTGATGGGGAGCCTACTCGGCCGCGAGCTTCGATCGCCCGTGGGCTGTGCGCGCCTCGCCCGCGCGGATCAACGACTCGGCGGGAATACCCAGGCCAGCGTGAAGCTGCCATGCCATGCGCAGGGTAAGCGGGCGGCGTCGGTGGAGGATCTCGTAAACCCGGTTGCGGTTGCCGATGAAGGGGACAAGGTCTGCGGCAACCAGGCCGTTCTGCTCCATGTGAAAGCGGATCGCCTCGATCGGGTCCGGTAACGGCATCGGTTCATGGGCCGCTTCATAAGCCTCCACGAGCGTCGCCAGCACGTCCAGCCTGTCGCCCTCCGGTGTGCCATTGCGGGCGTCCATCAGCGTCTCGATCTCCCGCAGGGCGCGCCTGTGGTCGCGCTCGCCACGGATCGCGAAGACCGTCACGGCCCTCGCCGAGTCGGCGCTAGATCGTGTTCGCGTCGATCGTGTCGTATTGCGCATGCGTGCCGACGAAACGGACATAGACCACCCGATAGTCGTAGTTGATCTTGACGACCAGCCGATACTTGTTGCCGGCGATATTGAATACAACGCGCCCCGCGCGGAGCACGCTGGCGCTCCGCAGGCTCTCTTTGACGGCGGCCGGACCGGACCAGTCCGCCGCCTTGACCACGCGATACCAAGCCATCAACGGCTCGAACGCGTCGCGATAGCGCGGATCCATTCCGAAGCGCTTGAGCTTGCTGGGCGCGATCACCCGCATGCGGTCATTCTAGCGAAGTCCCAATTTGGGACAAGCATCAATGTCCTATCTGCAACGTCCAACAATGCAGTAGTCGGCTCGGCTGTCCGTTGCGCTCTTGTAATCCGGGAACATCGGATTGCTGTAGTGGTGGGGAATAGCTTGCCGAACGGCGACATTTGAGATGACGGAGGGGCCGCCAAACCTCTTCAACATGTCCTGAACGCGGTCGGCGCGCCGCGATGCTAGCGCGAGGGAAGAATCTCGCTCTGACGCTGCGGACCAACCACTGATATAGATTTCGACCGGACCGTCCGGACACATCTTCCGAACTTCCTTCGTAAGGATCCACGCGATGGTCAAGGCGTCAGCCTGTAGTGCTGATGAGCCATGCTCGAATATCGCAGTGCCGCAGATGGGTGGCAAAGGCGCTAGAGGGGACTCCGCCAAAGCGGACTGGGCCAGCAGCGATGTCGCGCAACCCGCCACAAGCGCCACAAGTCGTATGCGCATTCCCATCAATGAATCTCCGGCTCCGGCACCTTCGGCCCGGCATCGGCGCGCAGGAAGTCGAAGTCGCAGCCTTTGTCGGCCTGCTGGACGTGCTGGGTGAAGATCCAGCCATAGCCGCGGCCATAGACCACCGGCTGCTGCTTCCAGCCGGCGCGGCGCAGCGCCAGCTCCTCGTCGCTGACCTTCATGTTGAGCGTGCGCGCCTCGACGTCGAGCTCGATGATGTCGCCGGTCTTCACCAGCGCCAGCGGGCCGCCGACATGGCTCTCGGGCGAGACGTGCAGCACGCAGGCGCCGTAGCTGGTGCCGCTCATGCGCCCATCGCTGATGCGCACCATGTCGCGCACGCCCTGCTTCAGCAGCTTCTGCGGGATCGGCAGCATGCCCCATTCGGGCATACCAGGGCCGCCCAGCGGGCCGGATTGCTTGAGCACCAGCACGGTGTCGGCGGTGACGTCGAGGTCGGGATCGTCGATGCGCGCGGCCATGTCGTTGTAGTCCTCGAAGACCAGCGCCGGACCCGAATGCTTGTGCAGGCGCGGCTCGGCGGCCGCGGGCTTGATCACCGCGCCATCAGGCGCGAGGTTGCCCTTGACCACCGCGAGCGCGCCGTCGGCCTTCAGCGCCTTGTCGACGTCGAGGATGACCTCGGGGATCAGGGTCTCGGCGCCGGCGATATCCTCGCCCAGGGTCTTGCCCGATACCGTGCGCGCGTCGAGGTTCAGCATCGGCCTGAGCTTCTCGAGGAAGGCGCGCAGGCCACCGGCGTAGAAGAAGTCCTCCATCAGGTATTGGCCCGAGGGACGGATGTTGGCGATCAGCGGCGTCGTGCGCGCGATCTCGTCGAAGCGATCCAGGGTCAGCGGGATGCCGGCGCGTCCGGCGAGCGCCACGAGATGGATGATGCCGTTGGTCGAGCCGCCCATCGCCATCAGGGCGCGGATGGCGTTGTCGAAGGACTTCGCCGTGAGAATGTCCGAGGGCTTCAGATCCTCCCACACCATGTCGACGACGCGCCGTCCGACCAAGCTGGCCATTCGGGCGTGGTTGGAGTCCGCGGCCGGGATCGACGATGCGCCGGGCAGGGTGAAACCCAAGGTCTCGGCCATCGACATCATGGTCGCCGCCGTGCCCATAACCATGCAGGTGCCGAAGCTGCGCGCGATGCCGTCTTCCATCTCGTCCCAGTCGGCGTTCTGGATGCCGCCGGACTTCAGCTCCATCCAGTACTTCCAGACGTCGCTGCCCGAGCCCAGCGGCTTGCCGCGCCAGTTGCCGCGCAGCATCGGGCCGGCCGGCACGACGATGGCCGGGATGTCCATGGAGATCGCGCCCATCAGCAGGCCGGGGATGTTCTTGTCGCAGCCGCCCAGCAGCACCGCGCCGTCGATCGGATTGGAGCGCAGCAGCTCCTCGGTCTCCATCGACAGCAGGTTGCGGTACATCATCGTGGTCGGCTTCATCAGCACTTCGCCCAGCGAGATCGCCGGCATCTCGATGGGATAGCCGCCGGCCTGCCAGACGCCGCGCTTCACCTCCTCGGCGCGCTGGCGCAGGTGGAAGTGGCAGGAATTGGCCTCCGACCAGGTGTTGATGATGCCGATCACCGGCTTGCCCGCCCAATCCTCGCGCGCGTAGCCCATCTGCTTGGTGCGCGAGCGATGGCCGAAGGAGCGCAGGTCGTCGGCGCCATACCAGCGATGGCTGCGCAGCTGTTCGGGAGTCTTGCGGCGGGTGTTCATTGGCGTTTCCATGGCTTCGTTGATCGTCGCGGGCCCATCGTAGGCCGCGACTCGGTCGCGATGGAAGGACACTCCGATGCGCATCGCCTGCCGCGAGCTGACGCCTGAGTTGTGGCCCGACCTTGAGAAGCTGTTCGGCCCGCGTGGCGCTGTCGGCGGCTGCTGGTGCATGTTCTGGCGCCAGAAGAAGGGTGAGAAGTGGGACGCGGTGAAGGGCGTTGAGAACCGCCGCCGCTTCGAGGATCTGGTCTGCGGCGGCCACGCGCATGGCGCGCTGGCCTATGTCGAGGGCGAGCCGGTGGGCTGGGTGTCGTTCGACAAGCGCGCCGACTTCGACAAGCTGGACCGCGCGCCGAGCTTCAAGTGCGCCGACCCCGCCGAGGTCTGGTCGATCCCGTGCTTCTTCATCAAGTCAGGCTTTCGCGGCAAGGGCGTGGCCTCGGCGCTGCTGGGCTTCGCGGTCGAGCGCCTGAAGAAGCGCGGTGTGGCGATCATCGAGGGCTATCCGGTAAAGCCGGCCAAGGATGGCGCGCCGTCGCCGCCGGCCTTCGCCTGGACCGGCACACGCCGGCTGTTCGCGGCGCACGGCTTCAAGGTCGTCGGCAACCGCGACGGCGGCAAGCGGCGCGTGCGGTTGACGGTCGGCGACTGACCTCACGCTTCGAGGCGCGGCCCTGCGGACCGCTTCTCAAGGCAGGGCTATCGCATATGGACTTCAGATCTGCCTTCCCCCGGAGGGGGAAGGTGGCGCGCGCAGCGCGACGGATGGGGGATGTTTCAACGCGTCAGGTGTTCGTCTTCGACATCCCCCATCCGCCCTTCGGGCACCTTCCCCCTCCGGGGGAAGGTAAGGCCAAAGGGCGAGGTCGGCGGTTTACTTCTGCAAGATGTCGACGACCTCGCGCAGCTGGGTGCGGGCGCGCATGACGTAGAAGCCCTGTGAGGCGAGGTGGCTCGGCAGCAGCGTCGAGTCCGGCCGGCCGTTGAGCACGACCGGTGGCTGCAGGTTGGCCGCGGTGCGGAAGGAGTCGAGCATCTGCGCCCAGGTCGCGGTCAGCTGGCGGTCGGTGATCACCTGCTTGAAGTCCTCGCCGATCTCGCGCAGCAGGATGAACTGGCCGTAGACACGGCCCTTCACCGAATAGAAGACGTCGTCGCAGCGCATGTCGAACAGATCGCCGCCGCGCTGCGCGATATGCTGGTCGATGCGCGCCGACTCCGAGCCAAGGTCGCTGGCGAAACGCTCGAGAAGCGACAGCAGGTTGTCGGCTCGTCGATCGTAGGTCGCCTGCCCGACGCCCAACCGCTTATTGTAGGCGATCAGCGCGCGATAGCCGCCGCGGTACTGTTGCGCCGAGGTCGCCGATGGCCAGATCGAGATCTGCGGATCCCATACCCAGCGATCGCCGCGGAACTGGAACTGGCCGGCGGCCTCCTGGAGATCACGATCGATCTGGCTGGAACCGCGGGTGCGGCCGAGCTGGTCCTTCATCTCGGTGGTGAAGCGCGCCACCGAGGCCATGATGCCCATCTGGAAATTGGGCATGTTGTCGAGCGGCCAGGCCGGCAGGAAGAACGGATCGCTCGCCACCCAGCGGTGCTGGTCGACCTCGCGCGTCACCAGGGCCGCCGCCGCCGCCACCGCGCGGCTCTCGCCCGGCGGCACGTCCTGTGGCCGGAACTCGAGATTGTCGTCGATGGCGTGCACGACCAGCATGCCGATCGTGTAGTAGAGCAGCGGCACGACCAGGATCAGCAGCCACCAGCGCCAGCGCCCCTTGGGCACGGCCGCGGCGATGCCTGTGCCGCCCAGGCGTGGTCGCCAGGCCAGGACGCGACGCCACAGGGGTTGGGCTACGACGGCCGCCGCGGGGCGGGGTTCCGGATCGAACGACATGGGCGCGGGCTGTCTCGCAATCCCTCTGGGAAACGCCGGGCAGGCAACGTCACTGTAGCACGCCGGCCATGATCATATGGAGATGGTTTGCCGTTGCACCAGTGCGGCGAAGGTCGCCATCATTCGCGCCATCTGGATAAACCTGGAAAAAGGATCCGCGCGATGGCGCTCGACCCAACCATCCGTCAGCTGCTCGACGCGGCGATCGCCGCCGGCCGTCCGGCGCTGCACACGCTCTCGCCGGTCGACGCGCGCCAGATGATGCGCGACACCCGTGCACCCATCCAGGGGCCGATCCTCGATACCGTTTCCCAGCACGACCGCACGATCCCCGGCCCGGCCGGCCAGATTCCCGTGCGCATCTACCGGCCGAAAGCGGCGGCGGCTGACGTCAAGCTGCCGGTGCTGGTGTTCTTCCATGGCGGCGGCTGGGTGATCGGCGACATCGAGACCCACCACACGGTCTGCCAGCGCTTCGCGCAGGACGGCGACTTGCTGGTCGTCTCCGTCGACTACCGCCTGGCGCCGGAGCATCGCTATCCCGCCGCCGTCGACGACTGCTGGGCGGCGACGCAATGGGTGGCGGCCAACGCCGCTTCGATCGGCGGCGACGCGGCGAAGCTGGCGGTGGGCGGCGACAGCGCCGGCGGCAACCTCGCGGCCATCGTCGCGCTCATGGCGCGCGACGCCGGGGCGCCGAAGATCGGCTATCAGTGTTTGATCTATCCCGCCGTCGACGCGCTGGCCAATACCGGCTCGATGGCGCGCAACGCCGAGGGCTATCTGCTGACCACGGCGGCGATGACGTATTTCTACGACCACTACGCGCCGAACATGGCCGACCGCTCGGACTGGCGCTGCTCGCCCTTGCGCGCCGCGACCCTGGCCGGTGTCGCGCCGGCGATGGTGATCACCGCGGGCTTCGACCCGTTGCGCGACGAGGGCGCGGACTACGCGCGCCGTCTCGCCGCCGATGGTGTGCGGGTCGAGTATGTCGAGTATGGCAGCCTGATCCACGGCTTCTTCGGCATGCCCGGCGTGCTGCCGCAGGCGCGACGCGGCATCACCACGGCGGCGCAGGCGGTGCGCGAAGCGCTGGGTGGCTGAGATGGCGCTCGATCCCGAGGTCAAGCGCCTGCTCGACATCGCCGCGACGCTCAATCCGCCGCCCTGGGAAAGCGTCGGCGCCGTCGCCGCGCGCGAGATGTTCCTGAAATCGCGCGGCGCATCCGGCGGCAAGCGACCCGACGGCGTGGTCTCGAGCGATCGCACGATTCCCGGACCGGCCGGCCCGATCCCGGTGCGGGTGTATCGCCCGGCGGCGGTCGCGGCCGATCAGGCGCTGCCGGCGCTGATCTATGTGCATGGCGGCGGCTGGGTGATCGGCGATCTGGAAAGCCACGATGTCACGGCGGCGCGGCTCAGCGTCTTCGCCGGCGTCGCGGTGATGTCGGTCGACTACCGCCTGGCGCCGGAACATCCGTTTCCCGCCGGCTTTGACGACGTGGTGGCGTCCCTGCGCTGGCTGGTCGCTAACGGCGCGTCGGTCGGCGTCGACGGTTCGCGCCTGGCCATCGGCGGCGACAGCGCCGGCGCCAATATCGCCGCCGCCGTGGCGATCCAGGCGCGCGACGAGGGCATCTCGGCGTTGCGTTTTCAGCTGCTGTCCTATCCGGTGACCGACGCTGCGACGACGACGGAGTCGTATCAGCTCTTCGCCACCGGCTACGGCCTGACCTGCGCCAACATGCGGTGGTTCATCGACTGCTACTTGCCGAACGAGGCGGATCGCATGGACTGGCGCGCCGCGCCGTTGCACGCGGCCTCGCTGCAAGGCGTATGCCCGGCCTTCGTGATCACCTGCGGCTACGATCCGCTGCGCGACGAAGGCCGCGCCTATGTCCGCCGGCTGATCGGCGCCGGCGTGCGTGTCGATCACATCGAGTTCGGCGGCATGAATCACGGTTTCCTCGGCAGCTATGCCCTGCTGCACACGGCGCGACGTGCCATCGCGACCTCGGCGCTGGCGCTGCGCGAAGCGCTGATCGAGCGGCGCGCCTGAGCGCGGGGTTGGCGCATATGGCCGACTTGACTTGGCCTTACCTTCCCCCGGAGGGGGAAGGTGCCCGAAGGGCGGATGGGGGATGTTGAAGACGAACACCGTCCTCGTTGAAGCATCCCCCATCCGTCGCGCTTCGCGCGCCACCTTCCCCCTCCGGGGGAAGGTAAGTCCATGTGCGATAGCCCTGCCGCACGCGGGGAGAGGGAGGAAAACGCGATAGGCGATCACCCTGCACCCACGTCGCCGGTGCCGATGGCGGTGCCGGCGCTGGTCATCGCCCTGGCGCAGATGGGCGATTCGCTGATCTACGCCGTGCTGCCGCTCTACGCCGACGCCTTCGGTGTCTCGCTGTTCGTGGTCGGCATCCTGCTCTCGCTCAATCGCTGGGTCCGGCTGCTGGCGAATTCCATCATCGCGCATTTCACCCGGCGCATCGGCGTGCGCACGATGATGATCGTCGCCGCCACCACAGCCACGCTGTCGACCCTGGCCTATGCCATCGCCACGCACGAGGCGGTATTGATGGGCGCGCGCATGATGTGGGGCGTCTCCTTCGCCGCGCTCAATCTCGCGGTGCTGGCCTACGCGGTCTCGGATCGCGCCAATGCCGGCAAGCGCGTCGCGGTCAACCGCACCGCGCTTGGGCTTTTCCAGGTGATCTCCCTCGCCGGCGGCACGGCGCTGGTGGCCTTCGTCGGGCCGCGCGATGTGTTCCTCGTCATTGCCGGCTTCGGCCTCGTGGCCATGCTGCTGTCGCTGCGCCTGCCGGCGCTCGATATCGACGACGGCAAGGCGGCGGGCTTCACCCTGCCCAAGCCCGGACGGCTCGACCTCTGGGGCTTCGCGCTCGGCCTGATCATCGACGGCATCTTCCTCGTAACCCTGGCGCTGCTGATGAAGGACACTCAGCTGCCGGTGACGCCGGTCGTCGCCACCGGGCTGCTGCTGGCGATGCGCTGGGGCATGGAGGTGGTGACGGCGCCGATCGGCGGCGTGCTGGCCGACCGCTTCGGCGCCCGGCCACTGGCGGTGGGTGGCGGCCTGGCCCTGATCGGCGGGCTGGCGCTGATCGCACTGGGCCACGAGCTGGCCGGCAGCATCCTCGTGGTCACGATGCGCGGCCTGTTCAACACGCTGGTACCGGTCATGGTGGCGGCGCGCGCCAAAAGCGGTCTGCTAGCCTCGCAGGCGACCTACTCGACGTGGCGCGATCTCGGCGCGGCGGTCGGCCCTCTGGTCGCCGGCGCGGTGTTCGTTGCGGTGCCGCAGGGGCCGCTCTACGGCACCTGCGCCGCGCTGATGACGCTCGGCCTGTGGTGGTGCGTAGCTCGGCGCAGCTGATGTATGTCTCGACGTCACCCCTCAGCTTGAATCATCTGCCGCTGCGCCGGCCCATCGAGCCTAGCAGCCGCTGAATGTGTTCGAAGAGGCGCTCATATGAATAGGGTTTGGTAAACAGGGGGCCGTCGCAGAGATCGGCCGCGACCTCCGCCGCCTTGTGGACCCCGGACGTGATGATGATGCGGATGTCCTTGAAGTTCGCGCGCACCCACGTCGCCAACTCAAAGCCGGTGATGCCGCGGCCAAGATTAACGTCAGTGAATAGTACTTCGACCAACTCTCCAGCACGGAGCAGGGCTTGCGCTTCCTCTCCGTTGTTCGCCTCCAATACCCGGTAGCCGCAGTCTCGCAGATAGTCCGCAATGGCGAAGCGGATAAGGACTTCATCCTCTACGACTAGGATCGTTGATGGCGCCGGATGTCCGTTGCCCTTCTCCTCGCTGTCGCCCGCGGCGACCGAGTCAGGATCATCATGCTCAGGCGCGGCTCGAACGAATGAAAGCGCAGCACCCATAACGTTGCTCCCCAAGTCATTCAGTACAAAACGTACGTTTGGATAGAAGGTTCCCTTGGACAGGCGCTTCCCTAAGCGAGGCACCTTGTGCACTGCCGCGCTTTCCAAGCCCGCGATACCTTCACCATATCGTCCACGTCCCAAAGGCGATCGGTGACCTTCTCGGCCTTGGCCGAGGTAGCGCGCAGAGACTGGCGCATGCGCAAGAAGTTGTAGGGCATGAAGTAGATCGCAATCGCATGCGCGTGGTTCTCGGCCGTCCTTGAGAACGCGTTGGTCCGGACGAGTGAGAGAGGTTGGCGCGCGGGAGCGTATCGCGAGGGCGTTTCGGGCGCTTTGTGCTGGACCGATGACGTCACGCGCGCGCGGGTCGGAAGTGCTGGCCAAGCCGAAGGGCTTTCAAACTGACCCATCACCCTCCTGCGGGACGACGACGACGAACTCCACGCCCGGCGTACGATGTCGTGTCGTCAGGGTCGCGCCGAGCTGGCTGGTCAACGATTTGACGATCCGCATGCCGAGGCCCTTTCCCGCATCGATGTCGAACTGCGCCGGGAGGCCGACGCCCTCGTCGCGAACCGAGAGGTGGAGAGACTTTCCGTCGCGCTCGACGCGCACCCAGATTTGTCCACCCGAACGTTCGGGATAGGCGTACTTGGAGGCGTTGGTGACAAGCTCGTTGACGATGAGGCCGAGATGGATGGCCTGCTCGGGCGCGAGCATGACGACTTCCTCGACCTGGGCGACAATCGCGACATTGGGCTGCGCCGCTTCCATGTCTCCGCAAACTTCCCGAAGGTAGGCGCCGAGATCGATCTTCTCGAAACCGGAATGATACGCCAGACGGGCATAGAGTCGACTGACCGCCGAGACGCGACCCGCCGCCACCGCGAGATGTCTGCCGACCTCCGCGTCGCCGACGTCCCTGGCCTGGAGCTGCAGCATGCTGGAAACGAGCTGCAGGCTGTTCTTGGTCCGGTGATTGATCTCCTCGACGAGCACCTTCTGATGCGCCAGGGCCGCGGTCAGCTGGCGCTCGGTGCGTTGGCGCTCGATCGCCATGCCGAGGATATTGGCGGCGCCTTGCAGGAACGCGATGTCGCGCTCGCCGAACTCGCCGTCCGACCTGCTGTCGACCTCCAGCACGCCGAACGGCTTGCCCTCGCCCTGCAGGATCACGTTCATCGCCCGGCGAATGCCGTGCTGGAGGAGAAGCTCCGGCGTCCTGAAGCGTTGCTCATCCTTCAGATGATTGGAGATGACCGGCCTGCCGCTGTGCAGGGCGAAACCGGCCGGTGAGTCGAGATCGGCGCCTACGGTCGCCGATCCGACGATGCCCTCACCCCATCCCACGCCCGCGCGCACCAGCAGGCGCTTCTCGAGCGGAAGGTACTCCAGGACTTTTGAGAATTCCGCATCCAGCCCCTCGGCGGTGAGTCGGGCGGTTTCATTCAGCAGGTCGGTAAACGAAGGACCTTGAAGGGCGAAGACGCCGAGCTCGGCCAGAATTTCCTGCTGACGGAGACGGGCCGCCGGCGACTCGACGGCTTTGACTCCCGTCACCGCCGGCGCGGCTTCGACGACGGGCGCCGCGCTGGCTTCCTTGTGCTCCGACGGCGCTGGACCCTCGACTGTCATTCGACTCACAAACCTGGATTTTACCTGAGCCCTGTGTGCTTTATGCCTGCCGCCCTATCTTCAGGGTGGTGGGATTGGCACCGGATGTCGAGTGCCACATTGAAGCGTCGAAAGCCGCGGCATGACCATCCTGAAGCGAGCTAAGGTCTGAGGAATCCCACCGTGCGGTAGACCTCGGCGAGGATCGGCTCGGCGATGGCGCGGGCGCGTTCGCCGCCGTTGCGCAGCACCGAGTCGACGTGGCCGGGATCCTTCATCAGCCGCTGCATCTCCGCGCCGATCGGCCCCAGCTTGGAGACCGCGAGCTCGGTCAGCGCCGTCTTGAAGGCGCTAAACTGCTGGCCGGCGAAGCTGGCGATGATGTCGGCTCGCTCGGCATCGACCAGGGCTGCGTAGATATCCAGCAGGTTGGCGGCTTCGGGCCGCTTCTCGGCCTCGGCCTCGCTGTCGGGCATCGGCAGCGGATCGGTCTTCGCCTTGCGGATCTTCTGCGCGATGGTGTCGGCATCGTCGGTCAGATTGATCCGGGAGTAATCCGACGGGTCGGACTTGCTCATCTTCTTGGTGCCGTCGCGCAGGCTCATCACCCGCGTCGCCGCGCCCTGGATCAGCGGTTCGGTGACCGGGAAGAAGTCCGCCACGCCGAAATCGTTGTTGAACTTGATCGCGATATCGCGGGTCAGCTCGAGATGCTGCTTCTGGTCCTCGCCCACCGGCACGTGCGTGGCCTTGTAGGGATAGGCGAACAGGCCCAGCGAGACGTTCTCGCGGTCCTTGCCGGCCTTCTCCTTGAACTGCGTCATGCGGCTCATCCAGCCCATGCGCGCCACACAGTTGAACACCCAGGCGAGCTGGGCATGCGCCGGCACCAGCGACTGGTTGAAGATGATGTGGGTCTTGGCGTCGATGCCGGCGGCCAGGAACGCCGCGGTGATCTCGCGCGTCTGGTTGGTCAGTTCCTTCGGGTCCTGCCAGACCGTGATGGCGTGCTGGTCGACGACGCAGAAGATGCAGTCGTAGCTCGACTGGAAGCGCACGAAATTGCGGATCGCGCCGAGGTAGTTGCCGAGATGCAGATTGCCGGTGGGCTGCACGCCCGAGAAGATGCGGCCGGCCAGGCCACGGGCGTTGTACTGGGCGAGATGCGGATTGGCGGCGTTCGCCGCGACGGCGTCAGGCATGGATGTGGACTCCCGTATGTCGATCGGTGGTCCGCCTGAGGCGGACCGCACCGCGCCGTGGAAGGCGGCGGCGGGCGGGATATGGCCGATGCGGCAGGACGAATCAAGCGTCCGGCGACAAATCCGCTATAAGGGGCCCGCCGAGGAGCTGAGTAATGGCCGAAGAAGAGCATCACCCCATCGAGTTCGATTTCCCCGATATCGAGCGCTGGCGCCAGTCGGCGAGCGGCGCGGAGTTCGTGCATGTGCTGGAAAGCGGCGTGCCGGGGCCGGTGGTGATGGTCAACGCGCTGACCCACGGCAACGAGGTGTCCGGCGCCATCGTCGTCGACGCCCTGCTGTCCGCCGGCCTCAAGCCCAGGCGGGGCGCGCTGATCCTGAGCTTCGCCAACGTCGCGGCCTATCAGAGCTTCAAGGCCGAGACCCCGTTCAAGTCGCGCATGCTCGATGAGGATTTCAACCGCGTCTGGGGCCGTATCGACGCGCCGCCTTCGGGCGAGGCGGAAACCCGGGAGATGACCCGGGCGCGCGCGTTGCTGCCCTTCGTGCGGCGCGCCGACCTGCTGCTCGACCTGCATTCCATGCACGACGATTGCGTGCCGCTGATGCTCTGCGGGCCGCTCGACAAGGGCGTCGAGCTGGCGAAGCGGGTCGGTGCGCCGATCGACGTCGTGCGCGATCGTGGCCACGCCGCCGGCCGGCGCATGCGCGACTATGGTGGCTTCGGCGATCCCGACAGCCCGAAGAACGCGCTGCTGATCGAGACCGGCCAGCACTGGCGCGCGTCCTCGGTGGTGGTGGCCAAGGACGTGACCGCGCGGTTCCTCGAAGTGAGCGGCATCGTCGAGGCTGGCGATCTTCCGGCGGGATGGCGGCAGCCCGATCCGCCGGCGCAGCGCGTCGTGCAGGTGACGCAGGCCGTGGCCACCAAGCGCGGCGACTTCAGGTTCGTGCGTCGCATGAACGGCCAGGAGGTGATCGCCCGCGCCGGCACCCTGCTGGGCCACGACGAGGGCGAGCCCGTGCACACGCCCTACGACGATTGCGTGCTGGTGATGCCGGCCAACCACAAGGTGAGGCCGGGCGTGACCATCGTGCGGCTGGGCCGCATCGTGGGGTAGGACGCGGCCGATGCCCCGTCTGTTCGTCGGCCTGCCGATTCCCGACGACGTCGCCGATCAGTTGAGCGCGTTGCAGGGCGGCGTGCCCGACGCCAACTGGGTGCCGTCGGAGAACTTCCACATCACGCTCGCCTTCATCGGCGAGGTCGATGGCGGCATGACCACCGATATCGACGAGGCGCTGGCGACCATCGACGGGCCGATCCTCGACATCGAGCTGGCCGGCGTCGATCACTTCGTCGACGGCCATCAGCCCAAGGCGCTCTACGCCGGCGTCGTGCGGGAGGAGCGTCTGATCCGCCTGCGCGAGAAGGTCGTGCGGGCCCTGCGTGGCGAAGGCGTGAAGCTCGAGCGCCGCAAGTTCCGCCCGCACGTCACCCTGGCGCACTTTAGCCGCCGCGCCGAGATCGGCCACCACATGGCGCAGTTCGTCGCCTCCCACAGCCTGTTCCGCGCCGGGCCGTTCGAGGTCGAGAGCTTCCGGCTCTATTCGAGCACCTTGCGGCCGGAGGGCTCGGTCTACGAGGTCGAGGCGGAGTACCCGTTGGGATACTGACGCTCGAAGCGCGCGACGATGGCCTCGACTTGCGACTCATACGGCCCGCCGAACAGGGCGGCATGCACCAGCAGCGGATAGAGCTGGTAGAGCGCGCGCCTGGTCTCGTGGAAGCCTGATGGCGGCGGGGCGATCTCGAAATAATGTCGCAAAAAACAGGGTGGGAACCCGCCGAAGAGCTGGGTGAAGGCCAGCTCGATCTCGGGGTGGCCATAGGCGATCGCCGGGTCGATCAGCGCCACGGCGCGGCCGCCACGGCAGAGCACGTTGCCGATCCACAGATCGCCATGCAGCAGCGCCGGCTGGGGCGGCTCATGCAGCCAGTCGCGCAGCCGCTCGCCCAGCCGCCACAGGCGCTCGTTCAGCTCAGGCGAGATGTGGCCACGCCGCATCGCGAGCCACGACGCGACGTCGAGGCGCTTCCAGCGGAAGAAGTCGATCCAGCTGGCGAAGCGCTCGTTGATCTGCGGCAGGCGCCCGATCATCACGTCGTAGCCGTGGCCATACTCCCTGGCGCTGTTGGCATGCAGCGCGGCGAGCGTCTCGGCCAGCGCGCGGCCGCCTTCGTCGGACAGACCGGCGCTGTCGGTCTCGACGTAGTCCATGACCACGAGCCGGTCGTCGCCATAGTGAACCCGCGGCACGGGCGCGCCCGCCGCGGCGAGGTCCGCCAGCATGCGGCTTTCGCTGGCGAGATGCGATGGTGCCGCCTTGGCGATCAGGATCTCGCGGCCGACGTCGAGGCGCCAGACCGTGCCGGCGACGCGGCTGATGCGGTCGGGCCTGCGGCCCAGCGCGGCCTCGATGCGATCGGCGAGGCCGTCCGCGTTCACGCCGTCAGCGAGGTGCTGCGCAATTGCTCGAACAGGGCGGCGCAGCCGGCCTCGATCAGGTCGAGCGCGCGCTCATAGTCGGCCGCCTGGCCCATCCAGGGATCGGCGACCTCGCGCAGGCCCAGATGCGGGGCGGTGTCGAGGAACAGGCGTGGCTTGCCGGTCAGGCCCTTGGGCGCAAGGCGGCGCAAGGCGGCGAGGTGCGTGCGGTCCATGCCCAGCACGTGGTCGAAGGTGACGATGTCCTCGGTGGTGACCGGTCGTGCCCGCAGGTCGGACAGATCGTAGCCGCGGCGCTTGGCGATGGCGACCGCCGGGCCGCTCGGCGGCTCGCCGGCATGGCCGTTATAGGTGCCGGCCGATTCGACGCGGAAGGCGCCGCCCACGCCCTCGCGCTCGACCATGGCGCGGAAAACGCCCTCCGCCGTGGGCGAGCGGCAGATATTGCCGGTACAGACGAACAGCACGCTGATCATGTCGTCTCCACGCTTCCGCAGGGCGGGCAGGTACCGTACACCCGCTCTGGCGGACCGGGTATGGTTGTCGCTCTCCCGAGTCAAGCGCGACGAGTGAAGCGCGATGCAGCAGGTATTCGGCCATCCCCCGATCGTCATCCTGACCGGCGCCGGAATCTCCAAGGAATCCGGCATCGACACGTTCCGGGACGCCGATGGTCTATGGAGCCGGGTGAACCTCGAGGAGGTCGCCACCATCGAGGCCTGGCACCGCGACCCGGCCAAGGTGCTGGACTTCCACAATGCCGGCCGCGCCTTCTTCGCCGGCCGCAACATCACGCCCAACGCCGCCCATCGCGCCCTGGCCCGCCTCGAGCAGCAATGGCCGGCCGAGGTTCTGGTGGTGACCCAGAACATCGACCTGCTGCATGAGGGCGCCGGCTCGAAGAACGTCCTGCACATGCACGGCCAGGCCGGCAAGCTGCGCTGCATGGCCTGCGAGATCATCACCGACTCCGACGCCGAGCTGTCGGTGAAGACGGTGTGCGTTGCCTGCGGCGCCGTGGGCCAGACCCGACCGCATGTCGTATGGTTCGGCGAGATGCCGCTCTCCATGGACGAGATCATGACCGCGCTCGATGCCTGTGGTTTGTTTATCTCCATCGGCACATCAGGGGCGGTCTATCCCGCCGCCGGTTTCGTGCAGCATGTCCGTCGCAAGCGGCGCGCGCGCACCGTCGAGCTCAACATGGAGCGCTCCGACGGCTACCAGATGTTCCATGACGGGATCTACGGTCCGGCCACGGACGTGGTGCCGGCCTTTGTCGACAGACTGCTGAGTGGAGGGTTATCCCATGCCTGACGACAGCGCCCGCTGGCGGCTCGAGACCGCCAAGCCCTTCGGCGCGCGCCACATCGCGCCCGATTGCCGGGGTCAGAATTTCTATCGCCTCGACTCCGGCTTCCGCGACCTGCTCTCGCTGTACATGGACGAGGACTGGCGCGCGCGTATCGAGCCGCATTTCGACCGCATGGGCGGGATCGCCGGCGGCGAGCTGGACGAACTGGCCGACGTCGCCGACAAGCATGGCCCCGTTCTGCATCCGCGCGACCGCTTCGGCCGCGACGAGGAGTGGATCGAATACCACCCTAGCTATCGCGCCATGGAGAAGATCGCCTTCGGCGATTTCGGCATGCACGCCATGAGCCATCGCGCCGGCGTGCTGGGCATGCCCGAATCCGCGCCGCCGTTGGTGAAGTACGGCTTCACCTACCTCTTTGTGCAGGGCGAGTTCGGGCTGATGTGCCCGATCAGCGTTTCGGACACCTCGAACTTCGTCATCAAGAAGTATGGTTCCGCCGCGCTGAAGGCCAAGCTGCTCGACCGCCTGCTGTCGACCGACTTCGCCACGATGCTCAAGGGCACGCAGTTCATGACAGAGAAAGCCGGCGGCTCGGACGTCGGCGCGCTGGAGACCGAGGCCGAGCCGCTGGGCATGGGTGCCGACGGCGTCGAGCGCTGGAAGCTCCACGGCGACAAGTGGTTCTGCAGCCACGCCGATGCCGATGTCGCGGTGATGCTGGCGCGGCCACGCGGTGCGGCGGCGGGCACGAAGGGGTTGGGCCTGTTCGCCCTGCCGCGCCATCTCGAGGATGGCTCGCGCAACGCCTACCGGATCGTGCGCCTGAAGGACAAGTTGGGGACGCGCTCGATGGCCTCTGGCGAGATCGTGCTCGAGGGCGCCACGGCCTACCTGATCGGCGACGCACGCCACGGCTTCAAGCAGATGATGGAGCAGGTGAACCTGTCGCGCCTGTCGCACGGCGTGCGCGCCGCTTCGATGATGCGCCGCTGCCTGAACGAGGCGCTGATGGTGGCACGCCATCGCCGCGCCTTCGGCAGCACCATCGACGCCTTCCCGCTGATGCGCCGGCAGCTGATGAAGATCATGCTACCGACCGAGCAGGCGCTCTCCATGGCGATGTGGTCGGCCGCCACCATGGGCCGCGCCGACAAGGGCGATCGCGGCGCCGCCGATCTGCTGCGCATCCTCACGCCGGTCTTCAAGTACCGGGCGTGCCGCGACAACATTCGCGTCGCCAGCCACGCGCTCGAGGTGCGCGGCGGCGTCGGCTACATCGAGGAGTGGGTCAATGCCCGCCTCGTGCGCGACGCGCAGATCGGCACGATCTGGGAAGGCACCAGCAGCATCAACGCGCTCGACGTGGTCGGCCGCGCCGTCGGCAAGTCCAACGGCCATCGCGTGATGCAGGACGCGCTCGCCGACATGCTGGGCAAGGCGTCCGACCTGCCCGGCCAGTTCCGCGGCCAGCTCAACGCCGCCATCGGCCGCGCCGCCGATTTCGCCGAGCGCGTCGCCGCCGATCCCGACCTGGAGAACCGCAGTCGTATTGCGGCGGGCGGGCTCTATCACGCCGCCACGGCGGCGCTGCTGGCGGCCGAAGGCGCGGCGCTGGGCGCGCGCGGCGGCGATGCGCGGCGTCTGCTGCTGGCGCGGCTGGTGCTGGAGCATCGGTTGACGGCGCAGGATCCGTTCTCGCTGGCGAAGAACGACTGGGAGGAGCAGGCCACCGACCTGCTGCTGTCGGATCGGCCGATCGCGCTCGCGGCGGCACAGGCGCTGGTTACCTGACGCCCAAGCTGGTTGAGCTAACGCAAATGAATTTTGATCTACCTTCCCCCGGAGGGGGATGTTTCAACGAAGCCGGTGTCCGTCTTCGACATCCCCCATCCGCCCTTCGGGCACCTTCCCCCTCCGGGGGAAGGTAAGACCAAGTTAAGCTGCCCATATGCGATCACCCTGCGCAAACCGGCATCTCGATCGATCAAGAGGAAGAGTCATGAGCGTATCGCGTCGTTCGATCATTGCCGCGTCGGGTGTAGGGCTCGCGGCGCCGTTCGTGCTGTCGACTGCGCGCGCGCAGGCGTGGCCGTCGCGTCCGATCAGGCTGGTGATTCCCTTCCCGCCGGGCGGCGCGCAGGACAATGTCGGTCGGCTGGCCGCCGCCAAGCTGCAGGAGCGGCTGGGGCAGCAGGTGATCGCCGACAACAGGCCTGGTGCCAGCGGCGCGCTGGCGGCCGACATCGTCAAGAACGCGCCGGCCGACGGTTACACCGTGCTGCTTGGCAACATCTCCTCGCACGCGGTCAACCCGCACACGCTGAAGATCACCTACGACCCCTTCGTTGATTTCACGCCCGTGGCGATGGTCGGCTCGCAGCCCAACCTGCTCTGCGCCAATCCGTCCTTTCCGCACGACACCATCGCCAAGCTGGTCGCGGCGGCCAAAGCGGAGCCCGGCAAGATCCACTACGGCTCCTCGGGCACCAGCACCTCGCCCAGCCTGTCGATGGCGCTGTTCAAGCTCAGGGCCGGCATCGACCTGACGCTGGCGGCCTACAGGGGCGCGGCGCCCGCGTCGACCGACGCCATGGCGGGTCATATCCCGCTGGTGATCGCGAACTTCGACAGCCTCCGGGCCTTGTCGCAGCAGGGCAAGCTCAAGCCCGTCGCGGTCACCGGCGCCAAGCGCTCGCCGACCTTGCCCGACGTGCCGACCTTCGCCGAGTCAGGCTATCCCGAGATCGTGGTTGACGCCTGGGCGATGCTGTTTGTCCCTGCGGGCACGCCGCAGGATATCGTGGCCAGGATGCACGGCGCGATGAACGCCGCCCTCGACGACAAGGATCTGGTCGAGCGTTTCGAGACGATGGGCGTGGTCGCGACCAAGATGAAGGCGGAGGAGCTGACGCCGTACATCCGCGCCGAGCACAAACGCTGGGGCGAGGTGATCCGTGCCGCGGGCATCAAGGCGGACTGAGACGCCACTCCCGCATCTCGTGCCCGACGTGCTGGCGCCGGGCCTCGATCTCGTGTTCTGCGGCACGGCGCCCAGCCCGATCTCGTTCAAGCGCCGCGCCTACTACGCCAATCCCGGCAATTCCTTCTGGTCGACGTTGCATCGCGTCGGCCTGCTGCCGGAGCGCTTCGAGCCCGAACGCTATGCCGAGGTGCTGGGCTACGGAATCGGGCTCACCGATCTCAACAAGACCGAGTATGGCAGCGACCACGAGCTGACGCCCGCCGCGCTCGATGCCGCGTCGGTGCGCGCCAAGCTGCTGGCGCACCGGCCCGCCGCCGTGGCCTTCACCAGCAAGAACGCCGGCGGACTGTTCTTCGGCGTGCGCGATATCGGCTATGGCCGCCAGCCGCCGGCGCTGGTCGCCACCTTGGACACAACGCTGCGCGACATCGCCTATTTCGTGCTCGCCTCGCCCTCGGGCCGCGCGCGATCGTGGTGGCGCATCGAGCCATGGCAGGAGGTCGCCGCCTTCGTCGAGGCGCGGCGGCGCGCACGGGTGTGATCGCGCGGCGCGCGGCACTGGCCGGCTTGGCGGCCACGGCGTTGGCCCGTCCGGCGATCGGCCAATCGGGCCTGCGTGCGCTCACCGAGCTGGCGCGGCGCGCGGCGCTCTACGCGATCCCGATCCAGGAACTCTACCGGCGGCGCTGGCGCGAGACCGTTGATCCGGCCAATCCACAACTGCTCCAGCTCAACCGGCTCGAACATGCCGCGGCGCCATCCGCTGTGGCACCCGATGCGCTGCTGTCATCGGCGTGGGTCGAGCTGACCACCGAGCCCATGTTCCTGACCCTGCCCGACATGGGCGCGCGGTCCTACTCGTTTGCCGTCATCGACATGTTCGGCGATACCATCGACCACGTGTCGCGGCGCCACTATGCCGGTCGATCGCCGCCGCACGTCCTGTTCGGCCCGAGCTGGACGAACCCGCCGCCTTGGGGTGTGCGGGCGATCCAGTCGACCAGCAACTTTGTCCGCTTGGCCGGCCGCATCGCCGTCCACGGGCCGGCCGACCTCACCGCCGCGCGTGCGATGCAGGCCAAGGTGTTGTTCGAGACGCCGGTGACGCGCAACGAACGGCGCGTTCTGGAGTCGCGCGAGCTGATGCCCGCCGGAACCGTGATCCCGGACGAACCGGTCGCAAGTTGGCCCGAGCCGCGCGACGACGATCCCTGGGACCTGTTCGTCGTCGCCGCGCGCGTGCTGGGCGAAGGCCCGGTGCCGGCGCGCGACGCCGCCGAGGTGGAGGCGTTCGCCGCCCTGAAGCTGCGGCCGGGCCGGCGCTTCGACCTGCTGGGCTTCTCATCCATGGAGCGCGGGGCGATGCGCGAGGGCATCGACGCCGCGCGCGCCGAGATCGGCGAGGCGGCGGCGCGGGCGATTCGCCGGATCGGCGCCTGGCGCTACCCGCCTGCGCACCCCGGCGACTTCGCCGATGATCGCGTGGCACGCGCCGTCGTCGCGACAAGCGATCCCCTGATACCCGCGACCGCCGAATCGATGACCTTGGTCGCGGATAGCGACGACAGCAACGCGTCACTCCAGGGGTCACGGCGCTACGCGCTGTACTTCTCGGAGGGCGGGCCGCCGCCAACCCGAGCCGCCTGGTCGCTGTCGGTCCAAGGCGTGGCAGTCGGCGGTTCACGACGCAATGGCAGCGAGCCCATCGACATTCCAGCCGGTCAACCCGGCGATGTCACGATCGCGCTGCACATTGTCGAGCCGAGCGGCCCGCTGCTGGACGGCTCCTGGCGCCCGCCGAGCATCGTGCCCGTTGATTGAGCCTTCTTCCCTTCTCCCCGCGAAGGCGGGGAAGGTGCCGAGCGTTAGCGAGGCGGATGAGGGGCTTCCTCGTGCAACGACCGACGCCGCCGTTCCTTCGGGCACCTTCTCCCCGCCTTCGCGGGGAGAAGGGAAGAAAGCCGCAGGCGATAACCTTGCTATCCGCCGGCGCGGGATTCGGCCTGCGCTTCGATGGCTTCCATGTCCTCGTCGCTCAGTCCGAAATGGTGGCCGATCTCGTGGATCAGGACGTGGCGCACGACGTGGACCAGGTCCTCGCCGGTCTCGCACCAGTAGTCGAGGATCGGCCGGCGATAGAGGAAGATGCGGTCGAGGTCGTTGGCGACGTGATCGACGCTGCGCTCGGCCATCGACACGCCCTGATAAAGGCCGAGAATGTCGAACGGACTTTCCAGCCCCATGGTCTTCTCGACCTCCTCGCTGGGGAAGTCGTCGACATGGATGTGCACGTTGGCGGTGTGGCGACGGAAGTCCTCGGGAATCGACGCCAAGGCCTCGCCGGCGATCTCCTCGATCTCCTCGAGCGTGGGCGCCGTCGTGAAGCTGCGCGCAGGCGGGCGACTGCGGTAAGGTACCATGCGCTTTTCCTAGCGGCGCGCCGGTCGGCGCACAAGCGCACGATGGATCACGGACGGCGCGCGGCCTAGGCCCGCATGGCGTTCAGGTCAAGGGAGAAGACGATGGTGGCGAAGCTCGATGGCGCGCGGCGCGCGCAGGCACTGGGTGAGCTGAAGGGCTGGAGCGAGGTCGCCGGCCGCGACGCGATCTTCAAGTCATACAAGTTGGCCGACTTCAACGCGGCCTTCGCCTTCATGACGCGCGTGGCGCTGGCGGCGGAGAAGGCCGATCACCATCCCGAATGGTTCAATGTCTACAACCGCGTCGACATTACGCTCTCGACGCACGACGCGGGCGGCTTGAGCGAGCGCGATATCGCGCTCGCCAAGTTCATCGACTCGGTGGCGTAACGGCCGTTCGGGCCGCGCCGCTCCAGCGGCGCTCCTGAAGGCGCCGCTGGAGTGGCGCGGCCCGAAGACGACTTACTTCGGCGCCATGCGGATGGCGCCGTCGAGGCGGATGACCTCGCCGTTGAGCATGCGGTTGGCGACGATGTGGCTCGCCAGCGCCGCGTACTCCCCGGGATCACCCAGGCGCGAGGGGAACGGTACCTGCGCGCCGAGGCTCTTCTGCGCTTCGGCTGACAGGCCCATCATCATCGGCGTCAGGAACAAGCCGGGCGCGATGGTGCAGACCCGCACGCCGACCGAGGCGAGATCGCGCGCGATCGGCAGGGTCATGCCGACCACGCCGCCCTTCGACGCCGAGTAAGCGGCCTGGCCGATCTGGCCGTCGAAGGCCGCCACCGAGGCGGTGTTGATGATCACGCCGCGCTCGCCATCCGCCAGCGGCTCGGCCTGCGACATCGCCCAGGCGGCGACGCGGATGACGTTGAAGGTGCCGATCAGGTTGACGTTGATGACCTGTGCGAACATGTCGAGCGCGTGCGGGCCGGTCTTGGAGATGGTGCGCGCGGCGCGGCCGATGCCGGCGCAGTTCACGGCCACGCGCGGCGCGCCCAGCTTGGCCACCACCTCGGCGACGGCGGCCTCGACATTGGCGGCGTCGGAGACATTGCACTTCACATAGAGCCCGCCGAGCTCGGCCGCCTTGGCCTTGCCGAGCTCATCCTGCAGGTCGAAGATCGCGACCTTGGCGCCCGACGCGGCCAGCGCGCTCGCGGTGGCACCACCCAGTCCCGATGCGCCGCCGGTGACGATGACGGCCTGACCCTTGACGTCCATGGGGTTCCCCCTCCCGTGTTGCTTCGAAGCGACGGCGCTTTTAGCAGAGGGTTTCGGGCGGCGCGACCTCTTGCGCCGGCGGCCGGCGGGGCCATATGCCACGTCATGGAGACTGCCCAAACCGACCAGCAGCAGCGCGACGCGGCGACCGTTCGGACCGGATTCTGGCCCAAGATCAAGCAGGTCGCCCGCCGGGTGCCGTTCGCCGAGGACGCCATCGCCGGCTGGTACGCCGCCAACGATCCAGCGACGCCCAGCTGGGTGCGCGCCATCCTGATCGGCGCGCTGGCCTATTTCGTGATCCCCTTCGACGCCGTGCCCGATGTCTTCGCGCTGCTCGGCTATGCCGACGATGCCGCCGTCATGCTGGGCGCGATCAAGGCGGTCGGCAGCAACATCACCCAGAGCCATCGCGACCGCGCCCGGCGCTGGCTGGATTCAACCGACCTGACCTGATCCTTGCCCTCTTGCTGAGGAGGCCGCGCTTGCGGCCGTCGCGAAGCATGGGCCACAAACACCGAGCGGATTGCCCACCCTTCGAGACGCGCCGCTTCGCGACGCTCCTCAGGGTGAGGTCGAGGCATGTCGGCCCACAGCGCACCGGCCGAAGCGGTTTGAACCGGCGGCCGCGATCTGCGATTCTGGCCCGCCGAACGGACCTCCAGAGTTCCGCAGATGCCCCCGCTCGAAATCCTTCTACCGATCGTCGCGATCGCCGCGCTCGTCTTGGGCCTGCTGATCGGCTGGCTCGCGCGCAGCGGCCAGGTGCGCCGCCATGCCGAGGATGCGCAGGCCGTGAAGCTGCAACTCGCCACCGCGCAGGCGACAGTCGCGCGTGTGCCGGACCTGGAACAGCGCCTGGCCGATGCCGAACGGGACGGTGACGTGCTGCTGGCCGAGAAGGCCCGGCTGATGACCCTCGCCGAGCGGCTGAGGCCGGCCGAGGACGAGCTGATCCTGCTGCGCGGCCGCGTCGAGGCGCTGGCTTCGGCCAAGACCAAGCTGGAGGAGACCCAACGCAACATGGAGGCCGCGCATGTCGAGAAGACCGCGGCGCTGACGGCGCTGCGCGAGGACATCGACGCGCGGCTGAAGGCGATGGCCGACGCCGCGCTGGGCCAGAGCCAGAGCAAGCTGATCGAGGTCGCCGAGCAATTGCTAAAGAGCCATCACGCGTCGAGCGACGCCGATCTCGCCAAACGGCAGGTGGCGATCGACGCGCTGGTCAAGCCGGTGACGGAAACCCTGGAGGCGTACCAGAAGCGGCTGGCCGAGTTGGAGCAGCGCAACGCCGAGACCTATGGCGCCATGTCGGCCGAGCTGAAGAACGTCGTCGCTGGCCAGGAATCGGTGCGCGGCGAGGCGGCACGGCTGACCCAGGCCCTGCGCGCCGCGCCCAAGACGCGCGGCCGCTGGGGCGAGCAGCAGCTGCGCCGCGTCATGGAACTCGCCGGCATGAGCGAGCATGTCGACTTCGTGCTCGAGCACAGTGTGGCCACCGAGAGCGGCCGGCTGCGCCCCGACGCGGTCATCCGCCTGCCGGGCGGGCGCAGCATCGTGGTCGACGCCAAGACGTCGCTGTCGGCCTATCTCGAGGCGCTTGACGCACCCGACGAAGCGGCGCGCGACGGCAAGCTGGTCGAGCACGCGCGGCAGATCCGTCAGCACGTGACGTTGCTGGCGGCCAAGGACTACTGGTCGCAGTTCGACGACACGCCCGACTTCGTGGCGATGTTCGTGCCCGGCGAGAATTTCTATAGCGCCGCCGCCGAGCGCGACCCCGATCTGTTCGAGTATGCGATCGCGCGCCGTGTCCTCGTCGTGACACCGACCACGCTGGTCGCCTTGGCCAAGGCCGTCGCCTATGGCTGGGGCCAGGTGAAGGCCAACGAGAACGCCGCCGAGATCGCGCGGCTGGGCAACGAGCTATACGGCCGCCTAGCTGTGATGGCCGAGCCGATCATGGCGTTGGGCAAGAGCCTCGAGACCGCGGCGGGCCAGTACAACAAGTTCATCGGCAGCATGGAGGGCCGCGTCTTCCCGACGGCGCGGCAGATCCGTCAGCTCTCGCCGGGCGACAGCCCACGGCCGCTGCCCGACCTCAAGGAGATCGAGACCGCGGTACGCCAGCCGCGCACCGACGGCGATCTGCTGCCGCCTGCCAATCCGGGCTGAAATGAAAACGCCCCCGCTTGAGGCGGGGGCGCTTTCGACCGATCGCTCTCGATCAATAGCAGTAGTTGCCGCCGTAGTCGCAGCGCGCTGGAGGCGGCGGCGACGGATACGGATAGCCCGCCGGATACGCGCCCTGCGGCGGATAATCGTAGCGGGAATCATAGCGAGGCGGCGGCGGCGAGGGCGTCGTCGCGGCGCCGATCACGGCACCGCCGATGCCGCCGATCACCACGCCCGGTACGACACCGAGGCCCGTCGTAGCGCCCACGGCCGCACCGCCACCGGCGCCGATCAGGCCACCGGTCAGGGCCCGCTCGCCGGGATTCTCGCCACAGGCCGCCAGCGCTACCACGAGCGGCAGCGCCAGCACCGCGCGATGCTGCGACTTCAGCACGACGCGCTCCCTAGAAGCGGCAGTAGTTGTTGTAGTCGTCGCAGCGCGGCGCCGTCGCGGCGCCGATCGCGGCGCCACCCAGACCGCCGACCACGGCGCCCGGGATCACGCCGATGCCCGTCGCTGAGCCGACCACAGCGCCGCCGCCTGCGCCAATCAGGCCGCCGGTCACGGCACGCTCGCCGGGAGTGTTGCCGCAGGCGGCAACCGCCAGAACCAGCGGCAGGCTCAGTGCGCCAAGACGCAAGGACTTCAACATGACACGCTCCTTTGGTCGGCCGACAGAGAGCGCCGGCGGATTGAAAAATGTGGACGCGCGGCAGATCTCGCTTGAGCGCCCCCCAATACGCAGTCCAGCAAACAACGGCGCTGCGTGAGTTAGGGTTCCCTGCGGTTGTCAGAGAACCTTCGCCGAACAGGTTGTGTTCAAGTTGTGGCGGGCATCACTGGCTCGGCGCCGGCCTACCGGGGCCGAAACGAGCACGCCTCACGCCCTTTCATCAGACTTCTGGCCGGCGGAGGAAGGCAGACGTGCAATCGCCGAGAAACCGTCCCGGAACGGATCAAGGCTGAGCTGTGGCGCGCTTGCCGAGCTTCGCTTCGCGGCGCGCCATGTAGAGCGTCGAGCAGGCGATGATCAGCGCGCCGACCGCGGTCCAGATCGAGGGTTGCTCGCCGAACACCCAGATGCCCAGCAGGACGGCGAGCGGCAGGCGCACGTAGTCGAATGGCGCCAGCGCCGAAGCCTCGGCGACGGCGTAGGCGCGCACCCAGCAATACTGGCCGATGGTGGCGCAGAAGCCGATCGCGGTGACGTAGATCCACTCCTCCGGTGACGGCCAACGCCACACCATGATCGCCGGCCCGAGCAGAAAGAGCGTCGATAGGATCGCGATGCTGCCCACGACGGCCATCGGTGATTCATCCGCGGTGAGCTTCTTGACGATCATCACCGAGCAGGCGCCGCACAGCGCGCTGGCGAGGCCGATGAAAGTGGCGAGGTTGATGCTGCCGGCGCCGGGCCGCATCATCACCAGCACGCCGATGAAACCCACGGCGGTCGCGGCCCAGCGCCGCCAGCCCGGCTTCTCGCCGATCATCAGCGCGGCCAGCACGATGATGAACAGCGGCTGCGAGAAGCTGATCGAGGTCGAATCGGCCAGCGGCAGATGCGCGGCGGAGTAGAAACCCAGGGTCATCGCCGCCGTGCCGAACAGGGCGCGCACGACGTGCAGGCCGAAGCGAGAGGTACGCAACGGATTGATCCGCGCGCGTAGGAGCGCCGGCGCGACGAACACCAGGCCGATGCAGCTGCGGAAGAAGGATACCTCGATGCTGTCGAGGCCTTGGGTCGCCTTGCGGATGAAGACGCCGACCAGGGTGAAGACGGTTGTGGCCAGGACCAGCCACAGCGCGCCGCGCAGGTTGGCGGGCAGGGCACGGATCGAGACGGCCAGCGGGCCGATGATCGGCAGGGGCGGGCGGACGACGGGGGCGTTGGGTTCGGATCGGGTGGCGAGGCTCACCACCGAACCTCTATGTCATGCTAATTTCAGGAACCAGAGCCAATAATGCATAACTCCGGTGCTATCGATCCGAGGCAATGTCACGACGTTGCCGCAATGCTCTCAGCGCGGGCCTTCAGGGCCTCGTTCATGGCCACGAACCCCCGCCGCGTCGCAGGCAGCGTGCCACCCAGCAGGCCGGCCAGCAGGCCGCTGAAGGTCTCGCTGTGGTCGAGCCGACAGCCGCCATCAGCCGGGCAGAGGCGGAAGAGGTGATCGCCGTCGAACAGACCGGGCATCAGCAGGCGGCCGCGCCAGCGCAATTCGACCTCCGGCGTCACCGCCAGGACGACCGGGCGGAACATCATCGGCTTGCGGCCCGGCGGTTGGATGGTGACCACCAGACGGCCGCCGACGACGGGCAGGCCGGCGATCCTGGTGATGAACGGGTTCCACTCGGGATAGGCAGCGAAGTCGGTGAGGATCTCCCAGACGCGCGCCGGCGGCGCCGCTATGTCGATCGAGGTGTCGATCGCGGGCATGGCGCGGCGATCAGGCCGCGACCTTGGCGCCAACTGTCAACTTGGCCTTGGTCTTCGCCTTCACCTCGTCGACGGTGACGCCGTCGGCGAGCTCGACCAGCGTGACGCCGCCCGCGCCCTTCTTGTCGACGCTGAAGACGCCGAGCTCGGTGATCACCATGTCGACGACACGCTGGCCGGTCAGCGGCAGCGAGCACTTGTCGAGCAGCTTCGAGGCGCCGTCCTTCGACACGTGCTCCATGACGACGACGACACGGCGCACGCCGGCGACGAGATCCATCGCGCCGCCCATGCCCTTGACCATCTTGCCCGGCACCATCCAGTTGGCGAGGTCGCCGTTCTCGGCGACTTCCATCGCGCCCAGGATCGACAGGTCGATGTGTCCGCCGCGGATCATCCCGAAGGAATCGGCCGAGGAGAAATACGACGTGCCCTTGACCTCGGTGACGGTCTGCTTGCCGGCGTTGATGATGTCGGGATCGACCTCGTTCTCGAGCGGGAAGGGCCCGACGCCCATCATGCCGTTCTCGCTCTGCAGGGTGACGTCCATCGTCTCCGGCACGTAGTTCGACACCAGGGTCGGAATGCCGATGCCGAGGTTCACATAGAAGCCGTCTTGCAGCTCCTTGGCGGCGCGGGCGGCGATCTGGTCGCGGGTCCAGGGCATGGTGGTCGCTCCTCGGATTTACGGATTCTAGGGCTTGCGAATCGTGCGCTGCTCGATGCGCTTCTCGTGCGGCGAGCCGTCGATGATGCGCTTCACGAAGATGCCCGGCGTATGGATGTGATCGGGATCGAGCGTGCCCGCCGGCACCAGCTGCTCGACCTCGGCGATCGTCACCTTGGCGGCCGTGGCCATCATCGGATTGAAGTTCCGCGCGGTCTTTCGATAGATCAGGTTCCCGGCGGTGTCGCCCTTCCACGCCTTGACGATGGCGAGGTCGCCGACGATGCCGCGCTCCATCACATAGCGCTCGCCGTCGAACTCGCGGATCTCCTTGCCCTCCGACACCAAGGTGCCGACGCCGGTCTTGGTGAAGAAGGCGGGGATGCCCGCGCCGCCGGCGCGGATGCGTTCGGCCAGGGTGCCCTGCGGGTTGAACTCGAGCTGCAGCTCGCCGGAGAGGTATTGCTGGGCGAAGAGCTTGTTCTCGCCGACATAGGACGAGACCATCTTGGCGATCTGCTTGGTCTCCAGCAGCAGGCCGAGCCCGAAGCCGTCGACGCCGGCGTTGTTGCTGACGCAGGTGAGGTTCTTCACCCCGGACTCGCGGATGGCGGCGATCAGCTTCTCCGGAATGCCGCACAGGCCGAAGCCGCCGGCCAGCACCGTGATGCCGTCGCGCAGCAGCCCGTCGAGCGCCGACTTCGCGTCCTTGTAGACTTTATTGGCCATGGATTCCCCGAGCTCACCGATGCTGCGCTGCACAAAGATAGGCTGATATCGACGCGATCCGGAAGCGTCAATCCCGGCGGGACAGGCTGGGCGGCTGGCCCGATGCGCGGCGAACGCCTAGGCTCGACCGCTCGCAAGGGAGTGTGTCGATGGACTCCTCGTACTTCCGCCTCTTCGCCGACTACAACCAGTGGGCCAATAGCAGGCTCTACGACGCCGTGGCGAAGCTGCCGGACACCGAGTACCGCAAGCCCAGGCAATCCTTCTTCAAGTCGATCCACGGGACGCTGAACCATTTGCTGGTCACGGATCGCATCTGGCTGAGCCGGATCGAGCCGCCGCAGGTCGTGATGCCGTTGAACTCGATCCTGTACGAGGACTTCGCCGCGCTGCGCATGGCGCGCGAGGCAGAGGACCGCCGCGTCGTGTCGCTCGTGGGCGCGATGACGGCCGAGACGCTGTCGGGCGATCTCGTCTACACGAACAACAGCGGCGCTGCGTTCACGACACCGATGGCGCAGGTGCTGGGACATCTGTTCAATCACCAGACCCATCATCGCGGTCAGGCGCACGATCAGCTCAGCCAGACTGAAGTCGCGCCGCCCGAGCTCGACCTGATCTACTATCTCCGCAGACGCCAGACCTAGGTGGCCGCCATGAACGCACCGCAGAATTTCTCGCTCACGCCCACGGTCGGTCGCGGCATGGTCGCCGGCCGGCCCGATATCGCCGGCACGCGGCACATGGCCTCGGCGGGCCACTACCTCGCCTCGCTCGCGGCGTTCCACGTGCTGGAGGATGGCGGCAACGCGATCGATGCCGGTGTCGCCGCCGGACTGGCGCTGGGCGTGGTGCAGAGCGACCTCGTCAACGTCGCTGGCGTCGCGCCGATCATGATCAAGCTGGGCAAGACCGGCGAGGTGGTGACGATCTCCGGTCTGGGTTGGTGGCCCAAGGCGCTCGATCCGACGCTGTTCCAGCGCGAGCACGACAGCCACGTGCCGCGCGGCATCCTGCGCCAGATCATTCCAGCCGCGCCCGACGCGTGGCTGCTCGCGCTGGAGCGTTACGGCACGATGAGCTTCGGCGAGGTCGCGACCTCGGCGATCCGGCTCGCCGAGGGCTTTGTGATGTATCCGCTGATGGCCGACTACATCACTACCTTCAAGCACGAGTATGCCGGTTGGGATGCCAATGCCGCCGTCTACCTGCCCGGCGGCGCGCCGCCGAAAGCCGGCGAGGTGTTCGTGCAGCGCGATCTCGCGCGCACGCTGCGCTTCATGGCTGACGAGGAACACAAGGCTTCGGCGAAGGGCGGCCGCATCGCCGGCCTGAAGGCGGCGCGCGCGGCGTTCTACGAAGGCGATATCGCGCGGGCGATCACCAAGCATCACGAGGAGAATGGCGGCCTGCTGCGCATGGAGGACTTCGCCGGCTACCGCAGCGCCATCGAGGCGCCGGTGTCGCTGAAGTTCGGCCAGCGCACGGTCTACACCTGCGGCCCGTGGTGCCAGGGGCCGGCGCTGCTGCAGGCGCTGTCGATGCTCGACCCCGACTCGTTGAAGGAGATGGGCCACAACAGCACGGCCTATCTGCACACCGTGACCGAGGCGCTGAAGCTCGCCTTCGCCGATCGCGAGCGCTTCTACGGCGATCCGCGCTTCATCGACGTGCCGATCGATCGCCTGCTGTCGCCGCAGTACGCCGCCGAGCGCAAGCGCATGATCCGGCCCGACGAGGCGTGGCAGGAGATGCCGCCGGGCGGCGCGATCGACGGCTATCCGCGGCCGCTGGCATCGAGGGGCGATCCGCAGCTGCCGCTCGACACCAGCTACGCCTGCGTCAGCGATCGCTGGGGCAACGTCTTCTCGGCGACGCCCAGCGACGTGTCGAACTCCTCGCCGATGGTGCCGGGCACGGGCCTCGTGCCGTCCTCGCGCGGCTCGCAATCCTGGGGTGATCCGAAGCATCCCTCGGCCGCCGCACCCGGCAAGCGCCCGCGCCTGACGCCCAACCCCGCCATCGCCATCGGCCCCAACGGCGAGGCGATGCCCTTCGGCACGCCCGGCGGCGACGTGCAGAGCCAGGCGATGCTGCAGGTGTTCCTCAATCGCACCGTCTTTGGCATGACCTTGCAGGAATCGGTCGAGGCGCCGCGCCTCGCCAGCTTCAGCTTCCCCGACTCCTTCGAGCCGCACACGTATCTGCCAGGCAAGCTGATGCTCGAAGGACGGCTGGCGAAGTCGGCGCTGGGCCCGCTGCGCCAGCTCGGCCACGACGTCGACGAATGGCAAGACGGCACCTGGCGCGCCGGCGCGGTCTGCATCATCGAGGCCGACGCGAAGAAAGGCCTGCACGTCGGCGCCGCCGATCCGCGCCGGCCGTGTTACGCGGTGGGGTGGTAGTTCATTTTACCTTCCCCCGGAGGGGGAAGGTGGCGCGGAGCGACGGATGGGGGATGCCTCAGCGACATCGGTGTTCGTCTTCGACATCCCCCTTCCGCCCTTCGGGCACCTTCCCCCTCCGGGGAAGGAGTCTAATCGCCTTTCAATCCCGCCGCCTTGATCAGCGGGCCCCACTTGGCGCGCTCGGCCTTCTCCAGGGCGACGAGCTGCGCCGGTGAGCCGCCGACCGGCTCGATGCCGAGCTGCAGCAGGCGCGCGCGGGTCTCGGGCTCGGCGAGGATCTTGGTCATCGCCGCGTTGAGCGCATCGACGATCGCCTGGGGCGTGCCGCGCGGCGCATAGAGCGCGTTCCAGGCCGTCATCTCGAAGCCTTCGAGGCCCTGCTCGGCGACCGACTTCACGCCGGGCATCAGCTCGGTGCTCTTCAGCGACGTCACGGCCAGCGCCTTGAGCTTGCCGCCGGCGACCTGTCCGCGCGTCGCGGTGATGGTGTCGATGGTCAGCTGCACCTGGCCGCCGATCACCTCGGTCATCGCCGTGGCCGAGCCCTTGTAGGGCACGCCGAACAGCGGCGCGCCGGTCCTGGCCTTCAGCAGCTCGTAGACCATGCGCGCACTGGTGCTGGGCATGGCGATGTTGATCTGGTCCGGCCTGGCCTTGGCCGCGGCGATCAGTTCGGGAATCGTGTTGGCAGGGAAGGACGGATTGGCCGAGATCGCCAGCGGCACAATGCCGGTGAGGATGATCGGCGCGAAGTCCTTCTCCGAGTCGAAGCCGGTCGAGGGATACATGAACTCGTTCATGGCGTGCGTCGCCACCGTGCCGACCAGCAAGGTGTAGCCGTCGGCCGGCGAGCGCGCGGCGGCCTCGGTGCCGATATTGCCGCCGGCTCCGGGCTTGTTGTCGACGATGAAGCGCTCGCCCATCACGGTCGAGAGCTTCTCCGCGAGATAGCGGGTGATGACGTCGGTGCCCTGGCCGGCCTGGTAGGGCACGATGATGCGCACCGGCTTGCTTGGATAGGTCTGCGCCGTCGCGGGCGCACCCAGGATCGTGCTCGCGATCAGCCCAAGGGCGATCGCCACAGCTCTCCGTCTCATCGTTTCCTCTCCTTGTTCTCTTTGTCATCCCGAGCGCAGCGAGGGATCTAGGGCTGGCCTGGATCCCTCGCTGCGCTCGGGATGACAGATCCGCTTATCGCTTCGGCAACTCGACGACACCCGTGCCCAGGATCGACAGCTCGTCGTCCTGGTTGTGCGCGGCCTGCTCGATGGCCACGAGATGGCGGCCGTTCTCGACGTACTTGCGCGTCACCTTGCCCTTGATGAACAGCATGTCGCCGGCCGGATTGTGGCGGCGGATCTTGCAGCTGGCGCCGCGCAGGAAACCGTCGTCGCCCATCCAGTTGGTCATGTGATGCGTCAGCCACGAGGCGCGCTCCGGGCCGTAGTCGTAGGCGCCGGGCGCGCCGACCTCGTGCGCGAACTCCTCTTCCCAGTGCACGCGCTCCGGACAATCGGGGATGCCGAACTTGTTGGCGATGCCGGTGCCGGGATGCGCATCGATCAGGCGCCAGGCCAGCTTGTTGGCGCGGATGTAGAGCCCGCCCCAGCCCTGCGCATAGGCGATGAAGCCGGTCACGGTCATCGGCCCCTTGAGCATGGTGGGCAACGCCTCGCCTTCTTTGACGTCGTCCCAGTAGCGCGGCGTGGCGCCCTGGATCTTCTCCTCGCGATAGAGATTGTAGGCGTCGGCCAGTTCCTTCTCGCTGTAGCGATGTGGCGGGCGCGCCTTGACGTCGGTGTACTTGGTGCCCTTCTCGCGCGCGTGGTCGCGCTCGGTGCGGAAGCACCAGCTATCGGCCGAGGCGACCATGTCGCCGTGCTGGTTGAAGAAATCGACGTGGTAGATCTGCTGGATGGCGCGGCCCGCGAACTTGGTCTGATGCTCGACGATGTCCTTGAGCCAGGCCTCTGTCTTGATCTCGTCGTTGCGCCTGATGGTCTTGTGCCATTGCCAGTCCGAGCCCGACCACATCGCGTGCACACCGGGCAGGCCGCCGACATAGCCTGAGATGATGCGGCTGGTGGCGAACAGGAAGCTGGGCAGCGCGATGATGCCGCCGTGCTTGGTCTTGGCCGCGTATTCCGGCACGCACCACAGCGGGTTGTCGTCGCCGATGCCGTGGGCGTAGTGCCTGATGTTGTCGCGCGTGGCCTCGTGGCACCACGGCTCGGCGGTGGCGCCAATCTTCACGCCGATGCGGCCGCGCAGGACGTCGAGGCCGGCCTCGGTGATCTTGGGGAAGCTGCGGGCGGTGGCGGTGCTCGACATCAGACCGTCTCTCTCTGTTCGCGCTCGCGCAGGACCTTGCGGTTGACCTTGCCGGCGGGCGTCTTGGGCAATTCGGATACGAAGGCGACGAGGCGCGGGTACTCGTGCTGGCTGAGCCGGCTGCGCACGAGATCCTGAATTTCCTGCGTGAAGGCGGCGTCGCCGGAACGCGGCGACACGACGAACGCCTTCACGATTTGGCCACGCAGCGCATCAGGCACACCGATCGCCGCGGCCTCGCGCACATCGGCGTGCTTGAGGATCGCGTCCTCGATCTCGACCGCGCTCATCGTCCAGCCGGCGGAGATGATCACGTCGTCGGCGCGGCCGGCGTGGAAGAAGTAGCCATCCGCGTCGGTGCGCCCGAGATCCTTGGTCGCGATCCAGCTGTTGCGCCGCCAGACCTTGAGCTCGCCGGTGACGCCGGGTGGACAGGGCCTGCCGGATGCGTCGTGCACTTCGACCGTGCAGCCCGGCACCGGCTTGCCCAGCGAGCCCGGCTTGACCACGAAGTCCGGCGCGCCGGGGTAGCTGGCGAGGATCACGCCGATCTCGGTCGTGCCGTACATGCTGCAGACGGGACGGCCGAAATGCGCCTCGGCGAAGGAAGCCGTCTCACCGTCGATCGGCTCGCCGGTGAAGGACAGCTTCTCGAGGAAGCTGCGATAGCGCGGCGCGGCGCCCGAGACGCGGATCATCCGGTAATGCGTCGCCGCCGCCGAGAGGTTGGTGAAGCGATGATCCTGCAGCGCTTTCAGCAGGCGCTCGGCGTCGAACCGGCCGGCATAGGCGCCGATGGTGATGCCCAGCGCCAGCGGCGCCAGGGTGCCATGCCATAGCCCATGGCCCCAGGCCGGCGAGGACGGGCAGAAGAAGCGGTCGCCCGGCCGGATGCCGGTGCCGTACAGCGCCGCGACCATCAAGGTGACCACGGCGCGGTGCGTGTGCTTCACCGCCTCCGGCAGCTCGCGCGTGGTGCCCGACGTGTACTGGAAGATCGCCATGTCGTCGGCGCGCGTGTCAGGCGTGAAGCGCGGCTCGAAACGCTCGAGGCTGGCGATGAACGCGTCATCGGCGACAATGCTGCCGGGCACCATCGACGCCTTCTCGGCGTTGGTGACGAACAGGCTGGGCTTGCAGTCATCGATCCGCAGCCGCACGCCGTCGGGGCCGAACAGCGTGAACAACGGCACGGCGATGGCGCCCGCCTTCATGGCGCCGAACACCGCCATGTAGAAGGCGCGTGACGGCTCGAGCATGATCGCCACGCGATCGCCCGCGCCGACGCCGCGATCTTTGAGGTAATGAGCGAACCGCGCGGAGTCCTCGGCGATTTGCCGGAAGCTCAGCACCTCGTCGCCGCCGCCGGCCTGCGCGACGATCACCGCCGTGCGCTCGCCCTCGACGTGGCGATCGACGCACTCGTGCGCGATGTTCACCGTCTGCCGATCGCCGTCGAACAGCTCCCACAGCTTGTCGCTGGAGAACTGCGCCTGGGCGTCGGCGTAGCGCGTGTACTCGGTGAGCTTGACCATCGCGGCCAAAGCTAGAGTCTCGGCTCGGGAATTGCAAAACAGCGCGCGAGCAAAGATCTCAGCGGCCCGGCCGTATGCGCGCCGCCATCAGCCAGATCGAGGCCGCGCCGATGATCGCCGCGCCCGCCCATTCACCCCAGGACAAAGCGGGTGCGCTGGTCCAGCCCAGCCCGGCCCCGGCGAATTCGAAGCCGATGGTGAACAGCGGCATCAGGGTGAGCGCGATCAGGTAGCCTTGGGTGCCGGCGACACGCAGCGCATAGAAAGTGAACCACTGCCCGGGGCCACGAAAGACGAGACCGACGCCGATGCCCCAGGCCCACAGCATGGGATCGCCGAAGGCCTTGGCGCCGATGTCCCAGGGCGATCCGGTGATGCCGATCAGGCCGGCGGCGCTCCAGGCGAGGATCAGCACCAGCGAGGTGACGATCAGCGTGTCGCCGGCGAAGCGGCTGCGCTCGGCGATGTCCTCGCTGCGATTGCGGGGGTGGCGTTCGACGGCGAGCGCGGCGACGACCACGCCGCTTTCCGATGCCAGCAGCCACAGCGCGCCGGCATAGGCGGCGGTCGGCGACAGGAAGATCGTCATCACCGTCAGGCCGACGGCCAAAAGCACCAGCGCCAGACGCTCGTTCTTCGGCGCGGCGATGCGGTGCACGAACCACGCCGCGCCCGCGCCCAGCAGCACGTTCATGGTCGAGAGCAGCGTGCTCTGCGTGGCGACGAGATAGACCAGCGCGGCCGAGGACATGCCGGTGATCCACACCCTGAGCATGCCGTAGCCGATCATCCACGGCGTCAGCAGGCCGCGCCAGTCAGCCGGCGCGCGGCGGCCGAGCCACAGCAGCACGATGCCGCCGGTCAGCACCTGCACCAGTGTATAGGCCCAGGGATCCAGGCCGGCGGTGCCCACGACATGGCGCGAGATCACCAGATACAGCGCCCAGAGGGCGGCGGTGCTGAGCGCGATAGCGAAGCCGGTGGACATTACGTCACCCTACCTTCCCCCGGAGGGGGAAGGTGCCCGAAGGGCGGAAGGGGGATGTCGAAGACGGACTCAGGAGTCGTTGAGGCATCCCCCATCCGTCAGCGCTTCGCGCTGCCACCTTCCCCCTCCGGGGGAAGGTAAAGATTCAGCGCCCGGGCCGGAACCGCAGCAGCACGTGGTTGATGCCGTTGAGCACGACGTAGAGCAGCTCGAACTGATTGCGGAAATCGTCCCACAGCGGCTGGGAGCCGGAGGCGCCCATAGCCGTGTAGATCTCGGCGATCGTGCGGCGGCCGTCGATCAACGCCACGATCTGGCTGGCGAGCGGCGGCAGGGTGGCGCGCCAGGGGAAGCCGTCGAGATTGGCGACCAGCGGCATGCCGGGCCGCAACCCCTGCGCCAGATGCGCGGCTTCCATCTCGCGCAGCACCGGGATCGCCAATGTGTCCTCCGGCCGTGCCACCGTGTCGTAGCCCGCCTTGGTGGCGTAGAAGACGTGTGTGCGCAGATTGCTCGCGAGGCGCTCGGCGAAGGCGGCGCGCTCGAGGAAAGGCATCTCGGCAAAGCGCCGCGCGATCTGCGGGTCGCTCATGTAGGTGGCGGGCTCGTAGCGCAGCGGCTCGGAGAAGCCGACCAGGCGCAGGCCGGCGTGGCGCGTCATCTCGGCGATCTGCGGCACGGTGTAGGCGCGATCACGGCTGTGCAGCAGCAGGTCGTAGAGCGCGCCGTCATTGCCCGAGACGTGGTCGTTGAGGAACGGGTTGCGGCGGAACAGGTTGGTCGGCGGCAGGAAGCGGATCAGCCGCTTGGCCATGGCGACGCGCTCGGCCGGATCCGACTGCTCCGGCACCAGCGCGCGCAGCATCTCCTGCATGGGATAGACGCCGGCGCGGCCGTACTCGCCGTAGAGCATCACGCCCATGCCGCCTTCCGGCTGCAGCGCGTCGGCCAAGGTCTTCATGCCGGCGGCGGGATCGTCGAGGTGGTGCAGCACGCCGGTGCAGTCGATGTAGTCGAACAGGCCCAGCCCGAGTGACGGCAGATCCATCAGCGAGCCGGTCACGCAGCGCACGTTGCGCAGGCCGCGCGCCGCCAGCCGCGCTTCGCACACCGCGCGCGAGGCGGTGGAGATGTCGAGATAGATGATCTCGGCCGGGCAGCGCTGGTCCTGGAGCTGCTGGCTCAGCATGACGCAGGCGTCGCCGGTGCCGCCGCCGGCGATCAGGGCGCGGAACGGCATGCGGAAATCCCGCCGGCCGGCGAAGAGGTAGTGGTTGATCTCCAGCCAATGGCTGGGCGAGCCGACGATCAGCCGGCGCGCCTCGTCGGCGGGATCGCGCGGCGGGTAGGGCATCGCCTCGTATTGCGCCCGCACGCGCGCGTCGGCCGCTGTGGTCGAACCGGCGGCTTGGGGTGGAACGTCGCTCATGGCGCGGGGAGGCGGGTGCTGGGCAAGGGCGGCGGCGCGACTGTCGCGCGTGCCCAGGACATGCTAAGCGCCGCGCTGCGGGAATGAATGAATTGTTGTGCCCCAACTCGGGTGGCGATGAAAGGCTATTTCGGCATCGGCGTGGATGGCGTCAGCAAGGCGATGAACGTCGGGACCCTGTTCCGCACGGCGCACGCCTTCGGGGCCAGTTTCGTGTTCACCGTCAACGCCCAGTACCGCCGCCGCGAGGGCGCGCTGTCGGACACCTCGGACACGCCCGCCAGCGTGCCGACCTATCACTTCGCCGACGCCAAGACCTTGGCCCTGCCGCAGGGCTGCGCGCTGGTCGGCATCGAGATCACGGACGAGGCCGTGGCCCTGCCCAGCTTCCGCCACCCGCGCCAGGCCGCCTATGTGCTGGGCTCCGAGCGCGAGGGCCTGTCGAAGGACGTCCAGGCGCTGTGCGATCACATGGTGCGGATTCCCAGCCGGTTCTCGGTCAATCTCGGCATCGCCGGCGCCGTTGTCATGTATGATCGCATGCTGACCCTGGGCCGCTTCGCCCAGCGGCCCGTGGCGCCTGGCGGGCCCTCGACCCCGCTGCCGATCCCCGTCTTCGGCGAGCCGATGTGGAAGAAAAAGGAACGCCGCCGTCAGGCCAAAGCGGCCGCTGGCGTGGCGCGCTGACGACGGTGCCTGTAGATTGATCGCAATGAGGAAGTCGGCTTTTCCGCGGGCCTTGCTGGCCGCCCTCGCGATCTGCGCCGGGCCCGTGGTCGCATGGGCCCAGGCCGACCAGCCGCGCCAGATCGCAGCGGCTTTTCAGTGGCGCACCCTGGCGGCGGGCCCGCCCGACAACCCGGTCTGCTACGTCACCCACCAGGCCGAAGCGGTCGTGCAGGCCGGCCAGCGCGCCGGGCCGCGGCCGATGCTGATGGTCGCCTGGCGGCCGGCAAAGGCCAGTGCCAATGTCGTGACGGTCTTCGCCGCCTACCGCTTCAAGGCGGGATCCGAGGCGATCCTCGAGTTCGCGCCGCAGGTGTCGTTCAAGCTGTTCACCAGCCGCGACACCGCCTGGGCGGCGTCCAGCGAGGACGACGCCGCGATCGTCCAGGCCATGCGCGCCGGCCAAACCGTGACGGCGCGCGGCACCAACGAGGCCGGCGCGGCGGTGGCCGACACCTTCTCCCTGGTCGGCTTCACCGCCGCCGCGGCGCGCGCCATCCAGATCTGTCCACCGCGATGAAATCGCTCCGGCTGGACGCTGAGCAGGCCGATCTCCGCTACCACGACATTCCCGGCGGCGGCCCGCCGCTGCTCTTCATCCACGGCCTGGGCTGCGCATCGTCCTGCGACTATCCCGCGGTCGCGGGCGATCCGGCGCTGGCGGGCCGGCGGATGTTGCTCGTCGATCTGCCGGGCTCGGGCTTCAGCGACCGGCCGGCCAACTTCGCCTACACGATCGACGCCCAGGCGCGGACCATCGTGGCGCTGGTTGAACAGCTCGCGCTCGAACCGGTCGACCTCTTCGGCCACAGCATGGGCGGCTCGATCGCCATCGTGGCCGCCCACTTGCTGGGCGATCGACTGCGCCGGCTTGTCGTGGCCGAACCGAACCTGGAGCCTGGCGGCGGTTTCGCCAGCCGCGCGATCGCGGCGATGCCGGAGGCCGACTATATCGCCCACGGCCATGACGCGCTGGTTCAGGCATCGCGGGCGGACGGCAACGCCACCTGGGCAACGTCACTGTCGTTGACCGCGCCCTGGGCGGCGCATCGCGGCGCCACGTCGCTGGTCGTTGGCGGCACGCCGACCTGGCGCGAGATGCTGTGCGCGATACCTGCGCCCCGGACGCTGCTGGTGGGCAGCCAGTCGCTGCCCGATCCGGACACGCAAGAGCTGCCGCGCAGAGGCGTCGGTGTGGCGATCGTGCCCGACGCCGGCCATTCAATGGCCCGGCAGAATCCGGCCGGGCTGGCGGCTGCGATCGCCCGCGCGCTGGCCTGAGGCGACGCGACCGGTTGCGCGCCGGGCCAGCCGAGACTATCTGTCCGCCAATGTCCCTCCTGCCCACCGAGCCGCTCCAGATCGTCGAGCCCCTGCGCCGCAACGACACGCGCCGCAACCTCGTCGGGCTGAGCCGCGCCGAGCTCAAGGCGCTGCTTGCCGAGCACGGGCTGGAGGCGTTCCGCGCCGGGCAGATCTGGCACTGGATCTACTGGCACGGCGCGCGGGATTTCACCGCCATGAGCACCATCGCGCGCAAGACGCGCGAGCGGCTGGAAGAGCTGTTCGTCATCGACCGGCCGCAGATCGCCACCGAGCAGCGCTCCAGCGACGGCACGCGCAAGTGGCTGCTGCGCCTGGTCGACGGTAACGAGGTCGAATGCGTCAACATCCCGGAGGAAGATCGCGGCTCGGTCTGCGTCTCGAGCCAGGTCGGCTGCACCTTGACCTGCAGCTTCTGCCACACCGGCACGCAGCCCCTGGTGCGCAACCTCTCGGCGGCGGAGATCGTCGGCCAGTTCATGGTGGCGCGCGACAGCTACGGCGAATGGCCGACGCCGACCGAGACCACGCGCATGCTCAGCAACATCGTCATGATGGGCATGGGCGAGCCGCTGTACAATTTCGACAACGTCACCGCGGCGCTGAAGATCGTCATGGACGACCAGGGCATCGCGCTCAGCCGCCGGCGCATCACGCTGTCGACCTCGGGTGTCGTGCCGATGATCCCCAGGGTGGCGCACGAGCTCGACGTCAACCTCGCGGTCTCGCTGCACGCGGTGAGCGACGAGGTGCGTGACCTGTTGGTGCCGCTGAACCGCAAGTGGCCGATCGCCGAGCTGCTCAAGGCCTGCCGCGAATTCCCCAGCGCCAAGAACAGCCGACGCATCACCTTCGAGTACGTGATGCTCAAGGGCGTCAACGACAGCGACGCCGACGCGCGCGAGCTGGTGCGCCTGCTCAAGCCGATCCACGCCAAGGTGAACCTGATTCCGTTCAATCCGTGGCCCGGCGCGCCCTACGAGTGCAGCTCGAACAACCGCATCCACCGCTTCGCCGAGATCGTCAACGACGGCGGCCTGTCGGCGCCGGTGCGCACGCCGCGCGGCCGCGACATCCTCGCCGCCTGCGGCCAGCTCAAGAGCGCCAGCGAACGCGACCGCAAGACCAAGGTGCGCGATCTCGAGGCGCGCGTCGGCGCCTGAGCTATTGGGATGCCCGCACTCTCAGGATTCGATCTTCGTCGGCTGACGAGATGAACGCGGCGAAGTCCGCCTTACGCTCCAGCACGAATCGCCACAGATCGTCGGCCAACATGTTGCCGACCTTCAGCAAGATAACCTTGGGCGGCGCGCCATAGCGACCAGACAGGGCGTCGTAGTCGGAGTCCTTGGTCAGGATGGTGAATCCGTGCAGCCCCGCGTATCGGAACAACTCGATATCGGGCGTCTGCCCGAAGCGGAGCGTGAGCACATGGGTCGAGCCAGGGAACAGGTCGTCAACCGCTGACACCAGCGCTGGCGGCAGGTTCTCATCCAGCGGCAGCTTCACTCGGCGGCGAGGATCTTCGAATGACGCTCGTCGTCGGCCGCGTAAGCCAGGGCGGCGCGGATGTCTTCACGACGAAGCTGGGGAAACGCGACAAGCATCGTCTCCTCGGTCTCACCCGCGGCGAGATAGGACAGGATGTCGCCGACGGTAGTCCGGGTTCCCTTGATACAGGGCTTTCCCGACCGCTTGCCCGGCTCCACGGTAATACGCTCGCGCGAGTCCATGGGCGCCTCCTCGTTCCTATCTGTACCCTAGCACATCAAAGCGAAAGCGGCGCGGTGGTTGCCCGCCGCGCCGCGTCGTCGTTGGTCTGGCAGGAATCAGACGCCGACCTGGGTGATGAACTTGGTGTTCAGATAGGCCTCGATCGCCTCGCTGCCGCCCTCGGAGCCGTAGCCCGAATCCTTCACGCCGCCGAACGGCACTTCGGGCAATGCCAGGCCGTGGTGGTTGATCGACACCATGCCGCTTTCGAACGCGGCGCCGATCGCCGCCGCGGTCTTGGCCGACCGGGTGTAGGCGTAGGCGGCGAGGCCCCAGGGCAGGCGGTTGGCCTCTTCGACCACCGCGTCGAAATCCCGGAACGGTGCGATCGGTGCCAGCGGGCCGAACGGCTCCTCGTTCATGATGCGCGCGTTCATCGGCACGTCGGTGAGCACGGTGGGCTCGTAGAAATAGCCCTTGTTGCCCTGGCGCTTGCCGCCGGTGCGAACCTTGGCGCCCTTGGCCACGGCGTCGCCGACGAAAGCGTCCATCGCCTGCAGGCGGCGGTCATTGGCCAGCGGGCCCATGCGGGTCGTGGGATCCATGCCGTCGCCGAGCTTGGTCGCCTTGGCCGCCTCGGTGAAGCCGTCGACGAAGCGCTCGTAGTGCTTCTCGTGCACCAGGAAGCGGGTGGGCGAAACGCAGACCTGGCCGGCGTTGCGGAACTTGTTGGCGCTCAGGAGCTTGATCGCGCTCTCGACATCGGCGTCCTCGAAGACGATGGCCGGCGCGTGGCCGCCCAATTCCATGGTGACGCGCTTCATATGCTGGCCCGCCAGCATCGCCAGGTGCTTGCCCACCGGCGTCGAGCCGGTGAAGGTCACCTTCTTGATGATGGGATGCGGGATCAGGTACTCGCTGATCTCCGAGGGCACGCCGTAGACCAGGTTGATCACGCCCGCGGGCACGCCGGCGTCGACGAAGGCCTGCAAGAGCGCGGCGCAAGAGGCTGGCGTCTCCTCCGGGCCCTTGACGATGATCGAGCAGCCCGCGGCCAAAGCCGCCGAGGTCTTGCGCACCACCTGGTTGATCGGGAAGTTCCACGGCGTGAAGGCCGCGACCGGGCCGACCGGCTCCTTGACCACCAGCTGGTAGACGCCCTCGGCGCGCGCCGGCACGACGCGGCCATAGGCGCGCCGCGCCTCCTCGGCGAACCAGTCGATGATGTCGGCGCCGGCCATGGTCTCGCCCTTGGCCTCGATCAGCGGCTTGCCCTGCTCGGCGGTCATGATCGGGCCGATCACGTCGACGCGGCTGCGCAGGATATCGGCGGCCTTGCGCATGATCGTGTAGCGGTCGAAGGGCGAGACCTTGCGCCACTGCTTGAAGCCCTTGTCGGCCGCCGCCAGCGCGCGGTCGAGATCGGCCTTCTCGGCATGCGCCACCTGGCCGATGACCTCCTCGGTCGCCGGGTTGAGCACGGGAATGGTGCGGCCACCCGCGCCCTTGGCCCACGCGCCATCGATCAGCAAATCGGTGTTGGGATACATCGTCTCTCTCCCGGTCCTGTCGGAAAACGGGCCGCACCCTAGCCGGTGACAGGCGGGAAAAGAACCGCGATGGCCGTGGGGTTATGTCCCGCATGTCGTGACCGGGGATCTTGTCTCGCCCCACATGGCGTGCCTGCTTGTCAGGGGTCTGGCGAGACCGCAGTATCGATCGGGTTGTTGTCTCGAGCAGGGAGGCGGTCATGGATATCCGATCCAGTGTCATACGGGATCGTCGCGCGGCCGCCAGTGACGAGGCAATCTCCGTGGCAGGGGCTCAGATTTTTGGGCGCGGCAGCCACGCGCGTGGCCGGGGAGCCGCTGGCGTCACCGGCGATCGCCCGGCTCAGCAGATCACGACCATCGTGCTGCATCAGACGGCGGGCGCGATGATTCGGGGCGATTCGATCGCGTCGGCCGACTCCGCCGTTGCCAGCCATCACCGCGTCGATCGCATCGCGGCTCATTTCATCATCACGGTCGATGGTCAGGCGATCTATCTGCGCGATGTCGAGTTCATCATGAACAATGCCGGCGGGCGCCGGGGAATCGACATCGAGTTCTGCGGACGCTACCGGCACGGTCCGACGCCCGAAGGCAACCGGCTGACACGCGAAGCGATTCTCGCGGGCCGGCAACTCGTCACCGACCTCGTGGCCGCGATTCCGACGATCCGCCATATCCATCCGCATGGCCAGGTGCAGTCGACGCCAGCAAGCCACGACGCGGAGCCAGGGCCGAAATACGACTCCTGCTGTGGTCCCGATGTCTGGGTGAATGTCGGCATGTGGGCCGAGAGCAGCCTTCGCTTGCTGACGGCGGATACAGCATCGGGCTATCCCAACCATGGGATTTCGCCGCGCCAGTCCAACGTGGCGTGGCGCCAAGAGGTCTGAGCGACAGCGATTCAGTCGCGCTCGAACACCATCACGCGCGACAGGAAGGCGACCTCGGTCTCGAGGTGCCGCAGTCCCTGCGCCGAGAACAGCGCCTCGGGATCGCTCCCGACCCACTCGGCGAAATACGGCTCGTGGAAGTAGTACGGGAAGACGTCGAGCAGGCCCTTCCACTCCGGCCGGTCGGCCTCGGTGATCGAATCGATGACGATCGCGCGACCGCCGGGCTTCAGCACGCGCGCCATTTCGGTGACGACCTGCTTGCGCACCTTCCTCGGCAACTCGTGGAACAGGAACACCGCGGTGACGATGTCGAGCGAGGCGTCGGCGAAGGGCAGGCGCTCGGCCGCGCCTTCGACCCACTTCAGCCGCTTCGACGCGCCGATGTGGCGGCGGGCGTAGTCGAGATAGGTCGGGCTGAGATCGAGGCCGCTCAGCCGCATGCCCGGCCAGGCGTGCGAGACGAAGCCGAGCAGTCGGCCGGTGCCGCAGGCGATGTCGAGCAGGCGCACCTCGCGCTGACTACGGCCCTCGAGATAGGTGGCGATCGGCTTGAGCGCGCGGCGGCGCATGACGTCGGCGGCGCCGGTGAACAGCGTCTCGACCTGGGTGTCGTAGAGCTTGGCCGACTCCTCTGTCAGCCATCCCCCGGATTGGTAGTGGAAGTTCTGTCGGTAGTAGCGCGGCAGGCCTTCATGCGCGGGGTCGCGGAACGGCTCGTCGTTGACCCGCGCATGGCGCCGCGCATCGACCTGCGGCAGGTCGCGGAAATAGGCGACGCTGCGGTCGATCAGGTCGAAGGGATCGGCATCGAGATTGGGCGGCGCGGGGTAGAGCCCGGCCTCGATCTCGGCCCATTCGCGCTGGAAGAGCGCGCGCATCTCGCGCAGCAGTGCGGCGCGGTCGGGGAAGGGGCCGACGGGGAACGCGGGGTCCGGCATCGGCTTGAGCCGCCGGCGGCCGGCGGCGTAGTGCGCCAGGTACCAGCCGACCCGTGCGGTCTGCTGTGCGGCATAGGCGATGCGGTCCAAGGCGCTCGGCATGGGCGGATGATACGCCTGAGATTGTGGCGGTCACGCGGCCTCTCGACGCGGGGAAACGCCGCTTGCCGGGCGGGGGCCGCCGCCTATACTCCGCGCGCTTTGCCGGACCCCCGCTTTTTCGGTCCGGCGTCCGAACGAGGCTTCGATGGCTGTCTCCGTGCAATATACCGGGCCGCACAAGCGCGGCGATATCAAGAAGGTGGTGCTCGCCTACTCCGGCGGTCTCGACACCTCGGTGATCCTGAAGTGGCTGCAGACGACCTACAATTGCGAGGTCATCACCTTCACCGCCGATCTCGGCCAGGGCGAGGAACTCGCGCCGGCGCGGGCCAAGGCGATCAACCTGGGCATCAAGCCCGAGAACATCCACATGGACGATGTGCGCGAGGAGTTCGTGCGCGACTTCGTGTTCCCGATGTTCCGCGCCAACGCGCTCTACGAGGGCCAGTACCTGCTCGGCACCTCGATCGCCCGTCCCCTGATCGCCAAGCGCCAGATCGAGATCGCCCGCGAGTTCGGTGCCGACGCCGTCTGTCACGGCGCCACCGGCAAGGGCAACGACCAGGTGCGCTTCGAGCTGACCTATTACGCGCTGCAGCCCGACATCAAGGTGATCGCGCCGTGGCGCGAGTGGGAGCTGACCTCGCGCACCAAGCTGCTGGAGTTCGCCGAGCAGCATCAGATTCCGATCGCCAAGGACAAGCGCGGCGAGGCGCCGTTCTCGGTCGACGCCAACCTTCTGCACTCCTCCAGCGAGGGCAAGATCCTCGAGGATCCCTGGGAGGAGGCCGACGAGATGGTCTACCAGCGCACCATCTCGCCCGAAGCGGCGCCGGACAAGGTGACCTACATCACGATCGACTTCGAGAAAGGCGACGCCGTCGCCGTCGACGGTGTGATGATGTCGCCCGCGACCTTGCTGACCCGGCTGAACGAACTGGGCAAGGCCAATGGCATCGGCCGCCTCGACCTCGTGGAGAACCGCTTCGTCGGCATGAAGAGCCGCGGCATCTACGAGACGCCCGGCGGCACCATCCTGCACGCCGCGCATCGCGGCATCGAATCGATCACGCTGGATCGCGGCGCCGGGCATCTCAAGGACGAGCTGATGCCGCGCTACGCCGAGCTGATCTACTACGGCTTCTGGTACAGCCCGGAGCGCGAGATGCTGCAGGCCGCGATCGACCGCAGCCAGGAGAACGTCACCGGCACCGTGCGCCTGAAGCTCTACAAGGGCCACGCGCTGGTGGTCGGCCGCAAGTCACCGAAGTCGCTGTACTCGATGCAGCACGTCACCTTCGAGGAGGACGCCGGCGCCTACAATCAGCGCGACGCCGAGGGCTTCATCAAGCTCAACGCGCTGCGTCTGCGGCTGCGCGGCGTCGGCCAGGGCGGGCCGAAGGTCTGACCGACGAACGCGGCGGCAAGCGCGACATGCCCTTCGACCATCGCGACTTTCCCGACGCGCCGCCGCCCAAGCGCGAGCCGGCGATCAACCTGCCGCCGATCACGCTGGGGCTGATCGTCTTCATGCTGGTGCTGCACGGGTTGCGCCAGTTCCTGTCGGACCAGCTCGACGAGGCGCTGGTCTTCACGTTCTCGGTGATCCCGGCGCGCTTCACCGGCGCGGTGCCCAGCGATTTCGAATCGCTGGTCCTCGCGCCGCTCACCCACATGGTGCTGCACGCCGACTGGCTGCATGTCGGCGTCAACGTCGCGACGCTCGCGGCCTTCGGATCGCCGGTCGAGCGGCTGCTGGGCACTTGGCGCTATCTGCTGCTCTTCGTTCTGACCGGCCTGGCGGGTGCGGCGCTGCACGTCGCGTTCTATCCCAACGACACTTCGGCGATGCTCGGCGCGTCGGGCGCGATCAGCGGCCTGTTCGGCGCGTTGCTGGTCGTCTTGCGCGCCACGGGCCGGCTCACCGCGATGGTGCCGTTCACCATCCTCTGGCTGGCGCTGCAGGTCGGCATCGGCCTGTTCACCACCACGCCCGGCGGCGACGCCATCGCCTGGGCGGGGCACATCGGCGGCTTTGTCGCGGGACTGGCCTTGTTCATCCCGATCGCGCGCCTTCGGATCTGACGCACGCCAACCTCACCCTGGGGAGCGTCGCGCAGCGGCCGTCTCGAAGGGTGGGCTACAGTCGAGTTGTTGCCCATGCTTCGGGACGGCCGCTGCGCGGCCTCCTCAGCATGAGGTTATGGTTCACAACGGCAAGGCGCTGCGGCCGATGAACCAGCCGTGGCCGAACAGCAGCACGAAATAGATGACGACGGCGATCGCCAGCCGGCCCAGGCCGAGCTTGGCGACGTTGAACCGCGTGCGGCCATCGAGCATGGCGGCGAAGGGGATGTGCGAGGTGTGCGCGACGAAGGGCGGATAGGCCTCGGGGAAGTCGCGGCCCTTGCGCGCGTCGATGCCGACCATGCCGCCGAAGGCGAGCAGGGCGATGCCGCCGCACAGGATCACCGTCGCGGCGTCGCCATTGGCCAGCATGTGGCCCAACGCCCACAAGGCGAAGCCCCACAGGCCGGGATGGCGCACGATGGCGTGGATGCCCAGGCCGTCGCTGTAGTCGAACGGCGTCCTCTCGGCGCCGACCAAGCCCGGGCTGGGCGTGCTGCTGCCGATCACCACCAGGAGGGTCGAGGGGATCATGATCAGCAGCAGCAGGTGGCGCGCCCAGATCGGGTCGCCCCACAGCGCCACGTAAGGCGCGCGGCTATGGGCGAAGATCATCCAGGCCAGGCCGATGCCGATGATCACCGCGTAGACGCCGGGGAAGGCTTTGGCGCCGACCAGGCGCTGCAGCGGGCCGCGCAGGGGATGCGACATCAGGAAGTGCCCGTGTGCCCCGACACTTGGTTTGGCCACGTGGGGTGGCGGGATATTGTGGGATGTACCGGGGCGATAGTGGGATGAAACCCCGGCTTTTCAACATGGTAGTGGGCCGTGGCGGGCGCGGCACGCGGCGGCGGTGGCGACAGATGGTTTGGCCGCAGCGTCGCGAGATGTGCGTGTGGCGGCCGATCGGCGTGAGGGCTGGCGGCGCGGTAAGCCGGCGGCGATTTACGGCATGTAACCCAAGGGGTTGCGCCGACGCGGCGTGGTCGAGGGGCGGCCGACCGCCGGCGCCGATCTGTACCCGGCGGCGGGACAGAAGGGACACTTCGGGACAGATCGCTCGAATGACCCTCGAAATGGCCTCGATCGGCGAGCAGTCGGCGCCGTTGAACGGCGGGCGTCGAAAGACTAGATTGGTGCTGCCGGGTCGTAGCGTGAAACGGATACGTGAGCCGGGGCTTCGTGCCTCGCAGAATGTGGCGTGCCGAACCACCGACCCGGCGCCTCTCCCCTGATCTGGACGCCGGATGGACCTCGCCCGCGAG
>LNFM01001484.1_pt1 | contig 78308 bp, 88 predicted proteins | sample 596031 | NCBI WGS metagenome assembly LNFM01 (sample SAMN04254537, study PRJNA301005) | activated carbon metagenome | isolation source: dual media filters at the Ann Arbor, Michigan drinking water treatment plant | place: USA: Ann Arbor | reverse complement strand
AGCTGGTGTCTCCGATTGCCATGGAAGAAAAAGTTCGCTTCGCCATCCGCGAAGGCGGCCGCACCGTCGGCGCCGGCGTCGTGACGAAGATCGTCGAGTAATATCGTCGAGTAATCAAGAGGGTTGGCGGTAGCGCCGTTCGAATATCTTCGGCGCTTCCTCCTATTTGTAGGTCTCAATCATGAACGGCCAAAACATCCGAATCCGGCTCAAGGCGTTCGACCATCGCATACTCGATGCGTCGACGCGTGAGATCGTGAACACGGCGAAACGCACCGGTGCCGAGGTACGGGGACCCATCCCGCTGCCGACGCGCATTGAGCGCTTTACCGTCAACCGCTCGCCGCACATCGACAAGAAGAGCCGCGAACAGTTCGAGATTCGCACTCACAAGCGGCTTCTCGACATCGTGGACCCGACCCCGCAAACGGTCGACGCGTTGATGAAACTCGATCTCGCCGCCGGCGTGGATGTCGAGATCAAGCTCTAGAGGTTTCGGATCCTCTGACGTTCAGGCAACCGGCCGGCGTCATGATCCCAAGATAGGAAGGAATGCGCGCAATGCGTTCCGGAGTGATTGCACAGAAGGTCGGCATGACCCGCATCTTTACCGATGCCGGGGAGCATGTGCCCGTGACTGTCCTGAAGCTGGAGAAGCTGCAGGTGGTTTCGCATCGCACGGCCGAGAAAAATGGCTATACCGCGCTGCAGGTCGGCGCCGGGACTCGCAGGCCGTCGCGGCTGACCAAGTCGGAGAAGGGCACATTCGCTGTCGCCGAGGTCGAGGCGAAGCGCAAGCTTGCCGAGTTTCGAGTTTCGCCCGACAATCTCATTGAGGTCGGCGCTGAAATCACGGCTGACCACTTCGTTCCGGGGCAATTCGTCGATGTGACGGGCACCTCGAAGGGCAAGGGGTTCGCTGGTGCGATGAAGCGCTGGAACTTCGGTGGTCTGCGTGCCACGCACGGCGTATCGGTCTCGCACCGCTCGCACGGTTCGACCGGTCAGCGCCAGGATCCTGGCAAGGTCTTCAAGGGCAAGAAAATGGCTGGTCACCTCGGTGACGAGCGCATTACCACCCAGAATTTGATCGTCGCCAAGATCGATACGGACCGCGGGCTGATCATGATCCGGGGCGCGGTTCCTGGTTCGAAGGGCGGCTGGGTCATCGTTCGCGACGCCGTTAAGAAGGCTGCACATGCCAATACGCCCAAGCCTGGTGCGTTCAAGGCTCGCGTGGCTGCCGACAAGAAGGAGCAGGCGTGATGAAAGCCTCTGTCACCACGCTGGATGCGACGACGGCCGGTGAGGTCGAACTTGCCGATGCGATCTTCGGCCTCGAGCCGCGCCCCGATCTGATCCACCGCATGGTGCGCTATCAGCTCCTGAAGCGCATGGCCGGCACGCATCACGCCCAGGACCGTTCGGAAGTCACGGTCACGGGTAAGAAGATGTACAAACAGAAGGGCACCGGCGGCGCCCGTCACGGCGACAAGTCGGTTCCCCAGTGGCGCGGCGGTGGCAAGGCGCATGGTCCCAAGCCGCGCAGCCATGCCGTCGACATGCCAAAGAAGGTCCGCGCGCTGGCATTGCGTCATGCGCTCTCGGCGAAGGCCAAGTCTGGCGATATCGTCGTGCTGGATAAGGCCTCCTCGTCGGAGGGCAAGACGGGCGCTCTGCGCATGCAGTTCGCCAAGCTGTCGCTCGACAACGCGCTGATCATCGATGGCGCCGAGCTCGATGTCGGCTTTGCTCGCGCGGCGCGCAACATTCCAAATATCGATCTGCTGCCGATCCAGGGCATCAACGTCTACGACATTCTGCGTCGCCGGAAGCTCGTATTGACGAAGGCCGCGGTCGAGGCTCTGGAGGCCCGTTTTAAATGACTGTGAAGCTGAAAGCCTATGACGTGATCCTGTCTCCGGTGATCACGGAAAAATCGACGCTCGTTTCGGAAGCCAACCAGGTGATCTTCAAGGTCGCTCCGGGGGCCACCAAAACGGACATCAAGGCCGCCGTCGAAAGCCTGTTCAAGGTCAAGGTGAAGGCCGTCAATACGCTCGTCCGCAAGGGCAAGATCAAGGTGTTCAAGGGCCGCCGCGCGCTGCTCTCCGACACCAAGAAGGCAATCGTCACGTTGGAGGCCGGCCACTCCATAGATGTGACGACGGGCCTCTAAAGGAAAACGTCATGGCATTAAAAACATACCGCCCGACGTCGCCAGGCATGCGCCACCTCGTACAGGTGGACCGCAGTCACCTGTGGAAGGGCTCACCGATCAAAATGCTCGTCGAGGGTAAGACCAAGACGGGTGGGCGTAACAGCGATGGCCGCATCACGACGCGTCACATCGGTGGCGGTCATAAGCAGCTTTATCGCCACGTCGACTTCAAACGGCGCAAATTCGATATGCCGGCTGTGGTCGAACGGCTCGAGTACGATCCGAACCGGACAGCGTTCATCGCGCTGATCAAGTACGAGGACGGGACGCAGTCCTATATCCTCGCACCGCAGCGTCTGGGCGTCGGTGACACGGTCGTGGCCGGGGCGAAGGTGGACGTGAAGCCAGGCAATGCGATGCCGCTGTCGGCCATGCCGCTCGGCACGATCATTCATAACGTCGAGCTGAAGCCGCTTCGCGGCGGTCAGCTGGCGCGGTCGGCGGGATCGTTCGTGCAGCTTGTCGGTCGCGATGCCGGCTGGGCCGTGCTCAAGCTCAATTCGGGCGAGACGCGCAAGGTGCGCGCCGATTGCATGGCCTCTGTCGGCGCTGTGTCGAACCCCGACCATATGAACAAGGTCACGGGTAAGGCCGGCCGCACGCGCTGGAAGGGCACCCGCCCGACGGTGCGCTCGATCACCATGAACCCGATCGACCATCCCAATGGCGGTCGCACCAACGGCGGCAAGCACTGGGCGACACCCTGGGGCAAGCCGACGAAGGGCTACAAGACGCGTAAAAACAAGGCGACGGACAAGTACATTATCCGCAGCCGTCACAAGTCGAAGTAAGGCCTGAGACAGAGCTAGGAGATAACGCAGTGACACGTTCTGTTTGGAAGGGCCCGTTCGTTGACGGCTACATCCTGAAGAAGGCCGAGAAGACGCGCGCGTCGGGACGTAACGAAGTGATCAAGATCTGGAGCCGCCGCTCGACGATCCTGCCGCACTTCGTCGGGCTGACCTTTGGCGTCCATAACGGCCAGAAGCACATCCCTGTCTCCGTGTCGGAGGACATGGTCGGTCACAAGTTCGGTGAGTTTGCACCAACGCGGACCTTCCCTGGCCACGGCGGCGACAAGAAAGCGGTGAAGAAGTAATGGGCAAGCCGAGCCATGAGCGCAGCCTCGCGGACAACGAGGCCAAAGCGATTGCGAAGAACATTCGCATTTCGCCCCAGAAGTTGAACCTCGTCGCGGAACTGATCCGCGGCAAGAAGGTCGTCCAGGCCATGGCGGACCTGGAATTCTCGCGCAAGCGCGTCGCCCAGGATGTGCGCAAGTGCGTAATGAGCGCGATTGCGAACGCTGAGAACAATCATGGGCTCGATGTCGACGAACTCGTCGTCGCCGAAGCTTATGTGGGCAAGAACATGGTTTTGAAGCGCTTTGCGGCTCGCGGCCGTGGTCGCAGCTCCCAGATCCTGAAACCGTTTTCGCAAATCACGGTCGTCGTGCGGCAGAAGCCTGAAGAGGCCGAGCCGAAGGCAGCGGCCAAAAAGACCAAGCCGGCCGCCAAGTCAGCGGCTCAGCCCAAGAAGGGGGCCGCGTAATGGGTCAAAAAGTCAATCCCGTCGGAATGCGCGTTGGCATTAATCGCACGTGGGACAGCCGCTGGTTTGCGGCTCGCGGCGAGTACAGCCGGCTGCTGCACGAAGACATGGTCATGCGCGACCACATCATGCAGCACCAGCGCACGGCCGGTATTTCGAAAGTCGTCATCGAACGCCCGCATAAAAAGTGCCGCGTCACCGTGCATTCGGCGCGTCCTGGCGTGCTGATCGGCAAGAAGGGCGCCGACATCGAGAAGTTGCGCGGTGAACTCGCTCGCCTGACTTCGTCGGAAGTGCACCTCAATATCGTCGAAGTGCGCAAGCCGGAAATCGATGCGACACTGGTCGCGGAATCGATTGCCCAGCAGCTTGAGCGTCGTGTCGCCTTTCGCCGCGCCATGAAGCGGGCGGTTCAGTCGGCCTTGCGCCTCGGCGCGGTCGGCATTCGCATCAACGTCGCCGGCCGGCTCGGCGGCGCGGAAATCGCGCGAACCGAATGGTACCGCGAGGGCCGCGTTCCGTTGCATACGCTGCGCGCCGACATCGATTTTGGTTACGGCCTAGCCAAGACCGCCTATGGCGTCATTGGCATCAAGGTCTGGATTTTCAAAGGCGAGATCATTGAGCACGATCCGATGGCGTCAGAGCGCCGTTCGCTCGAGACCCAGGATCAGGCCGGTCCACGTCCGCGCCGCGATGACGGCGAGCGTCGCGACAATCGTCGTGGCGGTCCGCGCGGTGGTCGTGGTGGCGGCGGCGGTGGTGGTGGCGGAGCGGGTGCTGGACGTCCGGCCGACACTCCCGAAACGCCGACCGAGGCTTAAGGAACTCAGGAAAAGATCATGCTGCAACCAAAGCGCACAAAGTTCCGCAAGCAATTCAAGGGCCGCATCCACGGCGCTGCGAAGAGCGGCACGACGCTGAGCTTCGGCGAGATCGGCCTCAAGGCCGTCGAACCGGAGCGTGTCACCGCACGCCAGATCGAAGCGGCGCGCCGCGCGATCGCCCGTCACACGAAGCGTCAGGGACGCATCTGGCTGCGCATCTATCCGGACGTTCCGGTGACGAAGAAGCCCGCTGAGGTCCGCATGGGCTCGGGTAAGGGCAGTGTGGAGCTTTGGGTGGCGCGCGTGAAGCCGGGCCGCATACTTTTCGAGATCGGTGGCGTCAATCCGCAAATCGCGAAGGAAGCGCTCGAACTCGGCGCCGCCAAGCTGCCGATCAAGTGCCGTATCGTGACGCGTCTCGCCTAACCGCTGAGGCGCGCAGACAAGGAATGAGTGAGGACGAACGATGAAGGCTACTGAGCTTAAGGGCATGTCCCTCGACCAGCTCGACGACCAGCTGGTGAAGCTGAAGAAGGAGCAGTTCAACCTGCGCTTTCAACGGGCTTCCGGGCAGCTGGAGAGCACCTCGCGGATCCGCGAGGTTCGCCGCGATATCGCGCGCGTGATGACGGTTGCCCGCACCAAGCGGGCGGGTAGTGCGCAGAAGAGCGCTTGAGGAGATTGAGCGATGCCGAAGCGCGTTCTGCAGGGTGTGGTCGTTTCCGACAAGAACGACAAAACGATCGTGGTTCAGGTGGAGCGCCGCTTCACCCATCCGCTTTTGAAGAAGACCGTGCGTCGTACGAAAAAGTACCACGCGCACGATGAGACGAACGTTTTCAAGATTGGTGACAAGGTTTCCATTGAGGAAGCGGCGCCGATTTCGAAGAACAAGCGTTGGGTGGTTCTGGCGAAAGTCTAAAAACCAGGCGCCGGGCTGCTGATTGAGGCTGACGGCGCGGGTTATCGGACGAGCCGGACGAAGATTAGAATTTGGTCCCCTGAAGGGTGACCTGCAAGGGAAGGACGACCGCGATGATCCAGATGGAGACCAATCTCGACGTCGCCGACAATTCGGGCGCTCGCCGCGTCCAGTGCATCAAAGTGCTGGGTGGTTCCAAGCGCAAGTACGCCACAATCGGCGACACGATCGTCGTGTCGGTGAAGGAGGCGATCCCGAAGGGGCGCGTGAAGAAGGGGCAGGTCATGAAGGCCGTTATCGTGCGCGTCGCAAAGGGTGTGCGCCGGCCGGACGGATCGCTGATCCGCTTCGACCGCAACGCCGCGGTGCTCGTCAATGCTCAGGGCGAACCGGTCGGCACGCGCATCTTCGGGCCGGTGACCCGCGAGCTGCGCGCCAAGAACCACATGAAGATCGTTTCGCTCGCGCCGGAGGTTTTGTGATGTCGGCTCAGAAGATCAAGAAGGGCGATCACGTCATCGTGCTGACGGGCCGCGACAAAGGTAAGCACGGCGAGGTTATCGAGGTGCGTCCGAAGGAGAGCCGCGCGGTCGTGCGCGGCGTCAACGTCGTTCGGCGGCACCAGAAGCAGACAGCCCAGCAGGAGGGCGGCATTATTTCAAAAGAAGCCGCGATCCAGCTGTCGAACCTGGCGCTCGAAGATCCTAAAGATGGAAAGCCGACCCGCGTCGGCTTCAAGTTGCTCGACGACGGCCGCAAGGTGCGTGTTGCCAAGCGCTCTGGCGAAGTCATTCCGGAGAAGAAGTAAGCCATGGCTGAGAACGATAAAAAGGGTGGCAAGCCGCAGGGCGGGGCTCCCGCCGGTAAGGTCAAGGCCCCCAAGAAGGCTGCAGCACCCGTGGCTGCCGCTCCGGCCAAGCCGCGTCCGGCCGATTACAAGCCACGCATGAAAGTGCACTACGAAAAGACCGTGCGCGACGAGTTGGTGGCGAAGTTTGAATACAAGAACCGAATGCAGATTCCACGCATCGAAAAGATCGTGCTGAACATGGGCGTGGGTGAAGCGACCGCCGACCGCAAAAAGGTCGAAGTCGCCGCGGCCCAGCTCGCCCTGATCGCCGGTCAGAAGCCGCAGATGACCAAAGCCAAGAAGTCGATCGCGACCTTCAAGGTGCGCGATGGGATGACGCTCGGCGCCAAAGTCACGCTGCGCGGCGATCGGATGTATGAATTCCTGGACCGGTTCGTCACGATTGCGCTGCCGCGCGTCAAAGACTTCCGCGGTCTCAACCCGAAGAGCTTCGATGGTCGCGGAAACTATGCCTGCGGTTTGAAGGAGCACCTCGTGTTTCCGGAAATCAACTATGACGAGGTCGACAATGTCCTTGGCATGGATGTGATCGTGGTGACGACCGCCAAGACCGATGACGAGGCCCGCGAACTCCTTCGCGGCTTCAATTTTCCCTTCCGCAGCTAGAGGACCTCGGGTGTCCCGTTACATGTGCCCGAAAGGCCTTTGGAGGATTTGAATGGCCAAGACCAGTTCGATTGAGAAGAACAACCGCCGTCGCAAGCTTGCCGCCCAAACGGCGGGTAAGCGGAAGCGCCTGAAGGAGATCGCCAACGATCTCAAGCGGCCGGCGGAAGAGCGCTTCGCTGCGCGCCTGAAACTTGCCGAGATGCCGCGCAATTCGAATCCGACCAGGATTCGCAATCGTTGCGAGTTGACCGGCCGCGCGCGGGGCACCTATCGCAAGTTCAAGCTGTGCCGGAACCAGCTTCGTGAACTCGCCAGCCAGGGCCGCATTCCGGGCATCGTAAAGTCGAGCTGGTAAGGGAACGAAGAAGATGGCAATGAACGATCCCATCGGCGATATGCTGACCCGCATCCGCAATGCGCAGCTCCGCCGGCGTCCGAAAGTCTCGACTCCTGCTTCGAACATGCGCGCGCGCGTGCTCGACGTTCTGACCGAGGAAGGCTACATCCGCGGTTACGCTCGCGTCGAACAAAAAGGCATCGAGGCCGAATTCGAGATCGAGCTCAAGTACTACAACGGACAGCCGGCGATCCGCGAAATCGAGCGCGTGTCCAAGCCCGGCCGCCGGGTGTATTCGCCGGTCAAGGAATTGAAGAACGTGCGCAACGGTCTTGGCGTCGCGATCCTGTCGACACCGAAGGGTGTCATGTCGGACTCGCGGGCCCGCGAAGAGAACGTTGGCGGCGAGATCATCTGCAACATATTCTAATGAAGGCGCCCGGGCAGCCGGGTGGTTCAAGGGGTCGAACCCATGTCACGCATTGGTAAGAAGCCGGTCGCTCTCCCGTCCGCGGTCACGGCGACGGTCAGCGGTCAGACCGTGAAACTGAAGGGCGCCAAGGGCGAACTGTCGTTCACGTGCCCGGAGCAGATCAAGGTCGAGACGACGGCGGAGGGCATTGAGGTTACGCCGCGCGACGAGTCCAAGGCTGCCCGCTCGATGTGGGGTATGTCGCGCACAATGATCCAGAATATGATCAAGGGCGTCACGGACGGCTACTCGCATACGCTTGAAATTCACGGCGTCGGTTTCAAGGCGTCGATGAAGGGCAAGGACACCCTGACGCTCGCGGTCGGCTACAGCCATGACGTGAACATCAAGGTTCCCGCTGGCGTCGACGTGAAAGTCGGTGGGGCAAAGCAGGACCAGGTGACCGTATCGGGCATCGACAAGCAGGCCGTCGGTGAATTGGCCGCCGTCATCCGCTCCTCGCGCAAGCCGGAACCCTATCAGGGCAAGGGCGTGCGCTATCAGGGCGAATATATCTTCCGCAAGGAAGGCAAGAAGAAGTAAGGACTCGATCCATGGCTACGCACGACACAATTTTCGACAAGCGCCGCTCGCGTGTGCGCCGTTCGCTCAAGGCGCACTCCGGAACCCGGCCGCGCCTCTCGGTGCATCGCTCGGGCAAGAATATCTATGCGCAGGTGATCGACGATACGGCCGGCAAGACGATCGCCGCCGCTTCGACCCTGGAAAAGGACTTGCGCGGCTCGCTCAAAACCGGGGCCGACGTGTCGGCAGCGGCGGTCGTCGGCAAGCTCATTGCCGAGCGAGCTATCAAGGCCGGCATCGAAACGGTCGTCTTCGACCGCGGCGGTTTCCTCTATCATGGGCGCGTGAAGGCGCTCGCGGAGGCCGCGCGTGAAGGCGGCTTGAAATTCTGATGAAAAGGATTTGACCGTGGCACGTGGACCTCAGGAAAAGCGCGGACGTGATCGCGATCGCGAAAAAGTCGATAGCGAATTCACCGACAAACTCGTGCACATCAATCGTGTTGCGAAGGTCGTGAAGGGCGGCAAGCGGTTCGGCTTCGCGGCTCTCGTGGTCGTCGGCGATCTGCGCGGCCGCGTTGGCTTCGGCCACGGCAAGGCGCGCGAAGTGCCCGAGGCGATCCGCAAGGCCACGGAAGCGGCCCGCCGCAATCTCGTGCGGGTGCCGTTGCGCGATGCCCGCACGCTGCACCACGACAGCGAGGGCCGGCACGGTTCAGGCAAGGTTGTCGTGCGCTCGGCGCCGGCTGGTACCGGGATCATCGCGGGCGGCGCCATGCGCGCCGTGTTCGAGATGCTCGGCGTGCAGGATGTCGTTGCCAAATCGCTCGGCTCCACCAATCCGTACAATGTCGTGCGCGCCACCTTCGACGCCCTCAAGGGTCAGGAGAATCCGCGTGGCGTCGCGGCTCGTCGCAATCTCAAGGTTTCCGACATCGTGGCTCGCCGCCGCGATGGTTCGGTCGCCGCAGAGGCTGGCGCCGACCTTTAACGGTCGCGCCTATCCGAAGGAACGCTTTCATGGCTGACACGAAGAAGACCGTCACGGTCGAGCAATACGCGAGCGCGAACCGTCGCCCGGAAAAGCAGACGATGACCTTGCGCGGTCTGGGTCTCGACAAACTTCACCGCCGCCGCACGCTGGAAGATACTCCGTCCGTGCGCGGTATGATTAATTCCATCCCCCACCTCGTTCGCGTCGTCGACGAGGCCTGAGGCACTTACACAGGTTTGAGGAGCGCCACGTCCATGCGGCTCAATGAGATCAACGACAACGCTGGCGCGCGCAAGCGGCGCGTCCGCATCGGCCGCGGTATCGGTTCGGGCTGCGGCAAGACCGGTGGCCGGGGCGGCAAAGGCCAGACGGCTCGCTCGGGTGTCGCCATCGGCGGCTTTGAAGGTGGCCAGATGCCTCTGCATCGGCGTCTGCCCAAGCGCGGCTTCAATAAGTGGCGCGCCAAGGACTTCAATGAGATCAACGTCGGCGCGCTGCAGAAAGCGGTCGAGGATGGCAAGCTGAAGGCCGGTCAGACGGTCGACGTGGCAGCTCTCATCGCGGCCGGGGTTCTGCGCCGCGAGAAAGATGGCCTGCGCGTTCTGGGTACAGGCGAACTGAAGACCAAACTGTCGGTTTCAGCAAACGGCGCTTCGGCAACGGCCAAGGCTGCCATTGAGAACGCCGGCGGTTCGTTGTCGATCATTGCGGTCAAGGTGCTGGAAGCCGACGAAATCAAGCGCAAGAAGACGGCTGCCAAAAAGGCGGGCTCGGGCAAGTCCGCGGCGAAGTCGGAGGACTAGTCTGGCAGGGCTGCGCCTGTCATCCCATAACTTGTCGACGCCGGATTGCAGTGTTCCGGTCTGTCCACGATGGGATGTGCGGTCGTTGCAGCCATGGCGTTGTTTCAGCGCCGCCCGGCTGGCGAAGGTCAGGAGAGAGCACGATGGTATCCGCTGCCGAGCAGCTTGCCTCGAACTTGAATTTCGGGGCCTTCGCGAAAGCGCAGGATCTGAAACAGCGCCTGTGGTTCACCCTCGGTGCGCTGCTGGTCTATCGTCTGGGCACTTTCATACCTATGCCGGGCATCAATGCGGATGCCTTCGCCGCGGCGTTCAAGGCGCAATCGTCCGGCATTTTGGGCATGTTCAACATGTTCGCAGGCGGCGCCATCGAGCGGCTGGCGATCTTTGCTTTGAACATCATGCCGTATATTTCGGCGTCGATCATTATTCAGATCATGACTTCGGTTTCGCCGAAGCTCGAAGCGCTGAAGAAGGAAGGTGAGAGCGGCCGTAAGCAAATCAACCAGTACACGCGTTATTTGACGGTGCTGCTGGCTACGCTGCAGGCTTATGGCATCGCGATCGGCTTGGAAGGATCGTCCTCGGGAGAGGCAGGCGCAATTGTCAAAGATCCCGGCTGGTTCTTCCGGTTCTCGACGGTGATTACGCTGGTCGGCGGGACGATGTTTCTGATGTGGCTTGGTGAGCAGATCACGCAGCGCGGCGTTGGTAACGGCATTTCTCTGATCATCTTTGCCGGCATCGTCGCCGGGCTGCCGACGGCGCTGGCCGGGCTGTTCGAACTGGCGCGGGCGGGTTCGATTTCAACCCCGCTGCTGTTCGGATTGATCCTGCTGATGCTTTCGGTCGTCGCGGCCGTCGTTTTCATCGAACGGGCCCAGCGGCGGCTCCTCATCCAGTACCCGAAGCGACAAGTCGGCAACCGGATGTCGCAAGGCGAGTCCTCGCATTTGCCGCTCAAGTTGAACTCTGCCGGCGTTATCCCGCCGATCTTCGCTTCGTCGCTGCTGCTGCTGCCGATCACGGTGGCTCAGTTCATGGGCTCGGGCGGCGGACCTGGCACCGAGTGGCTGAATTCTGTTGTTGCGTCTTTGGGCATGGGGCAGCCGGTGCACATGCTGCTGACTGCCGCGCTCATCATCTTCTTTGCCTTTTTCTATACAGCGCTGGTCTTCAACCCGAAGGAAACGGCCGACAATCTGCGCAAATACGGCGGCTTCCTACCCGGCATCCGTCCCGGTGAAAAGACTGCGGAATACATAGATTATGTGCTGACGCGCATCACAACGGTCGGCGCTCTTTACCTGGCCGCTGTTTGCGTGTTGCCGGAATTCCTCGTGTCTTATGCCGCGCTGCCGTTCTACTTCGGTGGTACGTCGCTGCTGATCGCTGTGTCCGTAACCATGGACACGGTCGCCCAGGTTCAGAGTCACCTGCTGGCGCATCAGTACGAAGGTCTCATCAAGAAGGCTAAGCTGCGCGGGGCCACGAGTAACAGGGGCCGCCGGTGAAGCTTATACTTCTCGGACCGCCCGGAGCCGGCAAGGGAACGCAGGCGCAGGTGCTCGCCGAAAAGCATGGACTGGTGCAGCTCTCGACGGGCGAAATGCTGCGCGCCGCTGTCAAAGCCGGTAGCGAGATCGGCCGCAAGGCCGAAGCCATCATGAAGAATGGCGGGCTGGTATCGGACGAGATCGTGATTGGCATCATTGCCGACCGGATCGAACAACCCGACTGCGCCAGAGGCTTTATCCTCGACGGGTTTCCACGCACTTTAAAACAGGCCGACGCGCTCGGCAGTTTGTTGACATCCAAGGACAAGGATCTCGATGCCGTTATCGAGATCAAGGTCGACGATACTATCCTGGTTTCGCGCATTGAGACCCGTGCGAGCGAAACGCTCGCCGCCGGGGGCGCCGTTCGGGCGGACGACAATGCCGAGGCCTTGAAGACCCGTCTCATGGCCTACTACCGTGAGACGGCACCACTGATTGGTTATTACTACGCATATCGGAAATTGAGGACGATCGACGGCATGGCCCCGATCGAAGCCGTTTCCGAGCAGATCGAAGCTGTCCTCTTGGAGGCGGCAAAGACGTGATGTGCCGGGATTAGTCAGGGTTAAAGCTGAGACTATTCTGGTGTGACACGTTTGTTTGGCTGATTGACTGAGGAACAGTGCCGAGCTACAACACCGCGCTTTCATGACGCAGGGTTGATGGGATTGGTCGGGCGAAAAAATATCGCAAGGCTGGTTCCGTTTCGTTTTAGCTGGCGCAAACAATTGCTTGGTTCTCTAGCGGAGTACCCGGCGGCACGGACTAGAAAGCCCAGGAGAAGATCGTGGCTCGTATTGCAGGTGTGAACATCCCGACCCAGAAGCGCGTCGTTATTGCGCTTCAGTATATCCACGGGATCGGCCCCAAGTTTGCTGAGAAGATTTGTACCGGCGTGGGCATTCCCGCCGAGCGCCGCGTCAGCCAGTTGACGGACGCCGAAGTGCTCCAGATCCGAGAAGCCATCGACCGCGATTACATGGTTGAAGGCGACCTGCGCCGCGAAGTTTCGCAGAACATCAAGCGTCTCATGGACCTGGGTTGCTATCGCGGTTTGCGTCACCGCAAGGGACTGCCCGTTCGCGGCCAGCGCACACATACGAACGCTCGCACCCGCAAGGGTCCGGCTAAGCCGATCGCCGGCAAGAAAAAGGCCTAACGCTTTCGCGGCCAGCCTGCCCGCTTCGCACGTCGGTGCGGGCTGGCAGTCGGTCGCGGTCACGAACAGAAAACGAGCTCCCGCTTCCGGGAGCGCAGGAGTTTGAGAGACGATGGCTAAGGAACAGGCCCAGGGCCGCGCGAAGGTTCGCCGCCGCGAAAAGAAGAATATTACGTCGGGCGTCGCGCATGTGAGTGCGTCGTTCAACAACACCATGATTACCATCACGGATGCGCAGGGCAATACGCTCGCCTGGTCGTCGTCGGGAACGATGGGCTTTAAGGGTTCGCGCAAGTCGACACCGTTCGCCGCTCAGATGGCGGCTGAAGATGCCGGCAAAAAGGCCCAGGAACATGGTGTGAAGGTGCTCGAAGTCGAGGTCTGCGGTCCGGGCTCGGGCCGTGAGAGCGCGCTGCGTGCGCTGCAGGCCGTCGGTTTTCAGATCACCTCGATTCGCGATGTGACACCCATCCCGCATAACGGCTGCCGGCCGCGCAAGCGCCGTCGCGTCTGATTTGTTTCACTCCGGACGCTGTGGCCTCCCTGGGTCTGCGCGTCCGAAATGCCGTTCCGGCCGCACATTTGCCCCCTGATGTGGCACGGACGATAGACCCCTGGGTAAAGGAGCCGCGCCTTTGGGCGAGATGCGTGCTCAACACCTGAGAGAGGCCACCACGTGACAAGCAACGTTCTTCAGAAAAACTGGCAAGACCTGATCAAGCCGACAAAGCTCGAAATCATTCCGGGCCGGGATCGCACGCGTCTGGCGACGGTCATCGCCGAGCCGCTTGAGCGCGGTTTCGGCATGACGCTCGGCAATGCACTCCGGCGCGTTCTGCTGTCGTCGCTGCAGGGTGCCGCCATCAAGACGGTACAAATCGACGGTGTTCTGCACGAGTTCTCCTCGATCACCGGCGTGCGCGAGGATGTCACCGATATCATCCTGAACATCAAGGAAATTGCGCTGCGTCTGCATTCGGACGGCGTCAAGCGCATGGTGCTCAAGAAAGAAGGCGCGGGGGCCGTCAAGGCCGGCGACATCGAGGTTTCCTCCGACGTGGAAATCCTGAACCCTGAGCACGTGATCTGCCATCTCGACCAGGGCGCTTCGGTGCGGATGGAGTTCACAACAGACATGGGCAAGGGCTATGTGCCGGCGGAGCGCAACCGTCCCGATGATGCGCCGATCGGTCTTATCGCGGTCGACAGCATCTACACGCCGGTGAAGAAAGTTTCCTACAAGGTAGAGAACACCCGCGAAGGCCAGATCCTCGATTACGACAAGCTGACGATGACGGTCGAGACAGACGGCTCGGTTCGCGCCGAGGATGCCGTCGCCCTGGCGGCCCGTATCCTGCAGGACCAGCTTGCTGTCTTTATCAACTTCGAAGAGCCCAAGAAGCCGCAAGAAGAGACGCGCCATCCGGAGCTGGCGTTTAACGCCGCGCTTTTGAAGAAGGTCGACGAACTGGAATTGTCGGTGCGTTCAGCCAACTGTCTGAAGAACGACAACATCGTCTACATCGGCGACCTGATCCAAAAGACGGAAGCCGAGATGCTGCGGACGCCCAACTTCGGCCGCAAGTCGCTCAACGAGATCAAGGAAGTGCTGGCCTCCATGGGCCTGCATCTGGGCATGGAAGTTCCGAATTGGCCGCCAGACAACATTGAAGAACTGGCCAAGCGCTTCGAGGACCAATATTAAGAACAACCGCGCATGGCGGCCGGCTCCGCGGAGCGGAGTTGCCATGCGCAAATGATGACGAGGCGAGGCCGTAGAACCTCCCCGTAATAACCGGCAGCGAAAAAGAGAGACAACGACATGCGTCACGGAAGTCTGGGCCGGCGGTTCAACCGCGATAGCGCCCATCGTCAAGCCATGTTCTCCAACATGGCGGCGGCCCTTATCAAACACGAGCAGATCGTCACAACCTTGCCCAAGGCCAAGGACTTGAAGCGTGTGATCGATAAGTACATCACACTCGCCAAGCGGGGTGATCTCAATTCCCGTCGTCTGGCCGCTGCGCGCCTGCGCGACGAGGACATGGTCAAGAAGTTGTTCGACGTGCTTGGTCCGCGCTACAAGTCTCGCACGGGTGGTTATGCCCGCGTCATGAAAGCCGGTTTCCGGTATGGAGACAGTGCGCCGCGCGCCGTTATCGAACTGGTTGACCGTGACGAGAGCGTCAAGGGCGCCGACGACAAGGCCCGGCACGAGGCCGATGTCGCCGCTCGTGAAGAGGCTGGCGTCTAAGCCTTTCCCTTCTGATCCTGACGAGGCGCCCGCCGATCAAACCCGGCGGGCGTTTTGCATTTTGACGCGGCGGAGCCCGCGCGCCTTTGTCTTGTCGGGCACATCGCCTATATCGTCGCTGGCACGCATGTCTCAGTATGCCAAGGCCGAAGCCGTCGAGGATCTTGATGCGAAACCGAGCCATCGCCTGGGTCATGGGTCTTGCCGGGCTCTTTGCTGGCGCCGCCGTTTTCGGCTTCGCGGCGAGCTCGGACAGTCAGGCGCAGCAAAAGCTGGCTGAAAAGCAAGTGCCGCCGTCGCGCGAACTGGTGCAGTATTCGTTTGCGCCGATTGCCCGCAAGGCTTCGCCCGCCGTAGTCAACGTGTATGTCCGCAGGCGCGTGCAGGCGTTTTCGTCGCCTTTTGCCAACGATCCCTTCTTCCGACAATTTTTCGGGGACCGCTTCGGACGACCCTCTGAACGCGTGCAAAGTTCGCTGGGATCTGGAGTGATCGTCGCCGATGACGGCACGATCGTTACAAACACGCACGTGATCAAGGGACGGGGCGAAACCGAAATTCGCGTTGCACTGGCTGACAAGCGGGAATACGACGCGCGCGTTCTGTTGCAGGACGACAAGACCGATATCGCCATTCTGAAAATCGAGGGCGGCACCGGCCGGTTTCCCGTCATCGCCTTCGAAGACAGCGACACGCTTGAGGTCGGCGATCTGGTTCTTGCCATCGGCAACCCATTCGGCGTCGGCCAGACCGTAACGTCGGGCATCGTGTCGGCGCTGGCTCGCACGGAAATCGGCAAATCCGACAGTCAGGTGTTCATTCAAACGGATGCGGCCATCAATCCGGGCAATTCCGGCGGTGCCTTGATCGACATGTCCGGCCGGCTGATCGGCATCAATACGATGATTTTCAGCCAGTCCGGAGGTTCACAAGGGATCGGCTTTGCCATTCCCTCGAACCTTGTCCGGCTCTATGCCGAGAGCACTGCTGCGGGCCGTAAGGTCGAGCGGCCGTGGCTCGGCGCGCTGCTTGAGCCGGTCAACCGTGAAATCGCCGAGGCGCTGGGCCTCGACCGTATCTCGGGTGCAGTCGTTTCGCGGGTGTCGAACCGTGGGCCGGGTGCTGCAGCGGGGTTGCAGGCGGGCGACGTCATCACACGCGTTGACGGCTTTGAGGTCGCCGATCCTAGGGCCGTTTACTACCGGATGACGACGCGCGGCGTGGGCAACTCCTCGCAGATCGACCTTTTGCGCAACAGCCGGCCCGTGACCATCAACCTGACGCTCGCCGCTCCCCCGCAACCCGGCAAGGACGATGTGCGCAACCTCGCCGGCGCGCATCCCTTCGACGGGGCGCGGGTTTCGAACATTCTACCCGGGCTTGCCGATGAACTGGGGATCGATGAAGGCGACGGCGTTGCGATCGTTTCGCTGCGGCCGGGTTCGCTGGCGCAACGGCTTGGCTTTCAGCCGGGCGATGTCATTACGGAACTGCAGCGCCAGCCCATCGCTGCAATCGCTGACCTAGAGCAGGCACTTGCGACGCGGAAGGGGATTTGGATCGTCGGTATCCGCCGCGGAGGCAAGGCGATGCTGCTGCAGGTGCCCGGCTGAGCCGGCCAGCACCGTTCGGGCGGTTTCGTCTTTGCTGCCGGCGGCCTATAATCTTGCGATGACGAATTTGTTCGAAGCTGCCGGGCTGGAGAAAAGTGCGCCTCGCCCGCTGGCGGATCGCTTGCGTCCGCAGATGCTGGCCGAGGTCGCCGGGCAGGACCATCTCGTGGGGCCAGAGGGCAAGCTGACGCGGCTGCTTAAAGGTGGACGATTGCCGAGCCTCGTTCTGTGGGGGCCGCCGGGCTGCGGCAAGACCACGATCGCGCGGCTCCTGGCCGGCGAAACCAACCTCGCGTTCGAACAGTTGTCGGCGATTTTCTCCGGTGTGCAGGATTTGCGCAAAGCTTTCGATAAGGCTCGGCTCAACCGCGAGCAGGGTCGCGGCACGCTGCTTTTCATCGATGAAATCCATCGCTTCAACCGCTCGCAGCAAGACAGCTTCCTGCCGCACGTTGAAGACGGAACCATCACGCTCGTTGGCGCAACGACGGAAAATCCGTCGTTTGAACTCAACGCCGCTCTCCTGTCACGAGCCATCGTTCTTACCCTCAACCGCCTCGATGAAACCGCGCTCGAAGGATTGTTGCGGCGTGCGGAGGCTGAGACTGGACGTTGCCTGCCGCTCGATGAGGATGCTCGCGTGGCGTTGTTGCAGATGGCCGACGGCGATGGCCGCGCCATTCTCAATCTGGCCGAGGATGTCTTTGCAACGCTTGCTGCCGATGCGGCACCGATCGGACGGGAAGACCTCGTGCGCCTCGTGCAGCGGCGCGCGCCGATTTACGACAAGGGCCGCGAAGGGCACTACAACCTCATATCCGCCCTGCACAAGGCCGTTCGAGGATCGGACCCTGACGCGGCGCTGTACTGGTTTGCCCGTATGCTCGAAGGCGGCGAGGACCGGCTGTTCCTCGCCCGCCGGCTGGTGCGCATGGCGGTGGAAGACATTGGCCTTGCCGATCCACAGGCGCTCGTCGTGACCAACGCCGCTAAGGAAGCCTATGATTTTTTGGGTTCACCGGAAGGCGAACTCGCCTTGAGCCAAGCCGTCCTGTATCTGGCGACCGCGCCGAAATCGAATGCCAACTATGTTGCCTACAAGGGGGCGATGCGGGCCGCGCGCGAACATGGCTCGCTGTCGCCGCCCAAGATCATTCTCAATGCGCCGACCAAGTTCATGGAGGAAGAGGGGTACGGCGAAGGCTATCAGTATGATCACGACGCGCCCGACGGCTTTTCCGGCCAGAACTACTTTCCCGATGAAATGAGGAAGCGGCCGCACTTCTACGATCCGCCGGAACGAGGCTTTGAGCGGGAGATCCGAAAGAGGCTCGATTATTGGGCAGCGCTGCGCAAAAAGCGCAGCTAAGAGAGGGGCGGTGCGCCGCCCGCTGGCGCGGTTCGCCGCCGATGCTATAGTCGGCCGTCGCGGGGGGCGGTGCTTGGGTGCCCGATCGAACGGGAACCCTGGGGGAGTACGTTCGGAATGATCGTGTTCAAGGATCTTTGGTACGGGCATCCGATCAACGAGAGCGTGCAGACGCCCTGTCTGGCGCCGCGGGATCTCGTCAATCTCGAAGGTCGGCAGATCAAAACCGCATTTCCGGTTTTCTCCAACCAGTGCGCAATTCGGATGGGCGTCGCGCTGCGCCGCGCGGGAGTGCAGCCGGCGCAGATTGCGGGATGCTCGCACTGTTCTGTGCATCCGCGCGAAGACATGCATTTCATCAATGCCAGCCAGCTGGCGAGTGCGATCGCGCGGGCAAACATCGCGGGGGTGGGCCCGATTGAAAAGTTCACCGGCGCCGAGGCGGCGCAGTTCTACCCCAAGATTTTCGGCCGCACCGGCATCATCTACATCCAAGACTACTGGCATCGCTCGACGGATCAGGGCCGCGCCACCGGCGATCATATCGACGTGTGGAACGGATATCGCTCGTCCGCCAAGTGGCTGATGGAGTGGTTCTCCTGGATCGGCTACTACTCAAATTATGCCGGAGCCGGTGAAATCTGGTTCTGGGAAGTCAAGTAAGCCGCCGGCGTGTGCCGCCAAACGACAAGAATGGGAGAACCACATGCGCTATCTGGTGGCCATGATTTTTGCTGCGGCCTTCGCTGCCGTGACGACTGTGTTCTTGGCGACCCCGATTGCGTCGTGGATCGTCGATAAACTGAAATTCGACAGTCCCGATCAGGTCGCGGACCTTCACTCGGCAATATTCCTGGGTGTTAACCTGTTCGCCATGCTGATCGGTTGGACGATTGGTTGGGCTCTGGGCCGCGGTTTCTCCACCAACCCCGACGACGATTGAGCCTTTGCGTTAAGGAACGTCGCCGGGCTATAAGCCGCGATTACCGAGTTCGAGGGAGCGATGAAGCTGCTGTTCCTTGTTTCGGCGGGTGGCGCCATCGGAGCAGCCCTCCGCTTTTTGACATATCAACTATTTGCTGGATCAATCGTGGCGCGCGACGGGCCGGCGTTTCCGTGGGCGACGATGACCATCAATGTGGCAGGATCGTTCCTAATGGGGCTTGCCACCGTGACAATACTGGAGCGTTTTGAGGCTTCCGCGGAACTGCGGGCCTTCGTGATGGCCGGCATTCTTGGTGGTTTCACGACGTTCTCGGCCTTTTCGCTCGATGTTTTTGATCTTTTTGCCAACCGCTCGCTCGTGGCGGTGGCGGGCTACATCGCCGGCTCCGTGGTGTTGTCGATTGCGGCTCTTTTCGCCGGTGTCGCTCTGGCTCGTTGGACACTGACATGACGAGAACAAAGGAAAAGATCGCAGACGCAAACACCGGCGCGACGGGGGCCGTCAAACCGAAGGTCGAGACGATCACCGTCGCGGCGGCGGACAGCGAGATGCGTCTGGATCGTTGGTTCCGCGTTCACTTTCCCGAAGTTGGCTACAGCTATTTGCAGAAGCTTTTGCGATCGGGACAGGTGCGTGTCGATAGTAAGCGCGCGCAGGCGAACGAACGCCTTGTGGCGGGAATGGAAATTCGCGTCCCCGCCGTGATCCGTCAGCCGAAAACGTCAAAGCCCGGTCTCAAAGCGCCGCCCGGTGTGTCGAAGGGCGACCGCGACATCATCGAGAAAATGATCCTCTTTGAGGATGACGAGGTGCTCGTACTTAACAAGCCGCCCGGCATCGCGGTGCAGGGCGGCACCGGCACCAAACGGCACATCGACGGGATGCTGGCCGGCATGGCCGATCGCTTCGGCGGCGAGCGTCCGCGTCTTGTGCATCGGCTCGACCGGGATACATCGGGCGTGCTTTTGGTGGCCAAGACTCGCAACGCTGCGTCCAAGCTCGGCCGGACGTTCCAAACGCGATCGGCAGCAAAGACGTACTGGGCTCTCGTCAAGGGTGTTCCCCATCCCGTGCAAGGCAAGGTCGAAGCCGCGCTCGTGAAGGCGGCAGGCCCGGACGGAGACCGGGTTCGCAAGGCGGAGCCCGGCGAGCAGAGGGAAGCCATGCATGCGACGACGCATTACTCGGTCATTGACCGGGTTGGACGGAAGGCGGCATGGGTGTCGCTGAAGCCGGTTACCGGACGGCAACACCAACTGCGCGCTCATATGTCGATCATCGGTCACCCGATCGTGGGCGATCCGAAGTATGAGGGTGGTATGGATCTGCCGGCGGAAAACATGGACGACAAGCTGCACCTGCATGCGCGGCGGCTGATCATCCCGCATCCGTCTGGACACAGCAAAATCGATGTCTCGGCCCCCCTTCCTCCCCATATGGTTCGGACCTGGGACCTTTTAGGATTGGATTCGAGCAAGTATTCTGCAGGCGAGACCTGACCCTAAAGGACATATCGATGGGCCAAGATTTCGTGCAACTTCTGTTGAGCTGGCTGCCAATCTTGGCACTGGTTGGCGTGTTCGTGTATTTCGTCCAGCGTAGCCAAGGTGTTTACACCGGTCGCAGCGGCAAGACGCATGGCGAAATGCTGGAAGAGTACGTCGCTGAATTAAAGCGCCAGAACGATCTGATCGAGAAAGTCGTGCAGGATCAGGAAGCACGACTGCAGCGGCTCGAAACGACGCGTCGTTCGTCATCGGGCGGCGGCAGCGGTGGTGGCGGATCACGCTGATGACCACAGGCGGATTGCTCAGCTTCTTGTTTGCCGGGGCTGTGGCAGCCATCGCTCTTGGCGTGTTGCGCTGGACGGCGCGACAGACGCGCGGCACTTTCGGACGCGCCTACTGGAAGATCCTTGCCGACGCGGCCGCCGAAGGCGCGCGTCGGACGCAGCTTCTGTCCCGGATCGTCGACATGCGCGAGGCGCGCATCGGCCGGCTGGAGCGGCGGGCGGAGGGGCAGCGTTGAGGCTCGTCGTATTCGACTGCGACGGCACGCTGGTCGATAGCCAGCATATGATCGTGGCGGCGATGGAGCAGGCCTTTTCAGGTTTCGGGCTACCGTCGCCCGAGCGGAGCGCCATTCTTTCGGTTGTCGGGCTGTCGCTGGAGCTGGCTGTCAGCCGGCTCGTTCCGACCGCCGACACGCTAGACGTTACGGCGCTGGCAGAAGCCTATAAAGGCGCGTTCGGCGACTTGCGCCGCGATCGCGCGCATCAGGAACCGCTTTATCCCGGCGTGCGAGACACGCTGCTGGCGCTTGCCGGCCAACCGGGAACGCTTCTCGGCGTTGCGACAGGCAAGAGCCGGCGCGGACTTGTAGCGGTTCTGGACCGGGAGGGATTAGCTGACCTGTTCGTCACCTTACAAACGGCCGATACGCATCCCTCAAAGCCACATCCGGCGATGCTGATGGCGGCGATGGCGGAGGCGGGCGTGGACGCCAGCCGGACGTTGATGGTCGGTGATACCACCTACGACATCACGATGGCACGCGAAGCAGGAACACGCGCGATCGGCGTGGGGTGGGGTTACCATCCGGTCGCCGATCTGGAAGCTGCGGGTGCGCATCGTGTGCTTGCCGACAGTTTGACGCTGGCCAGTGCGCTTCGCAGCGAGCTGCAACAGCTGGGATAAAGCGATGGGCGACAACGATACGAATGCTCCAAGAAGCCAGGGTGGACCGAAAAATCCGCCGAAAGATTCGTTGCGCGGGCCGTTGCCGAAGCGGTTCTACAAAGACGCGGCCCGTATCGAGAAGCAGGGTGGTTTCGAGATTGCACTCGATGGGCGGCCGGTGCGAACGCCACTGAAGCGGGTGCTGCGTCTTACGGATGAAGTCTTCGCCGATCTCGTGGTGTCCGAGTGGGCCGGCCAAGGGGAATTCATCGATCCAGCGACCATGCCGGCCACGCGGCTTGCCAACAGCGCTGCCGATACCGTCACCGATAGCCGCGCGGCTGTGGCTGCGGAGATTATCGCCTACGCCGGCAGCGATCTGCTTTGCTATCGCGCTGCCAACCCGTCCGGTCTCGCCGCCCGGCAGGCGGAGATCTGGGACCCGATCCTCGCCGCCGTCGAGGCTCGGATCGGCGCCAGGTTCGTGCGGGCGGAAGGTATCGTTCATGTCACGCAACCCGCGGCCGTCGCCGAGCGTGTGGCGGACGCTGTCGAGGGACTGTCCGAGCTGCAGCTGGCGGCGGTGCAACTGCTCACGACGCTGACGGGTTCGGCGGTGCTGGCCATTGCCTTGGCGCACAATCTCATTGGTGCCGATGCGGCCTGGGCCGCCGCCCATGTCGACGAGGATTGGCAGATTTCACTGTGGGGCACTGACGAGGAGGCAGAGGCTCGTCGGGCCCTGCGCGAGCGCGATTTCCGCGCGGCGGCGGCCACTTTTTCGCACTTGCGATAGATGTGAAGACGTTTGCCGCGCAGCGTTTGACCGTCCCCAATGATTGGGGTGGCAACGACCGCCCCGGCGCCTTGGAAATGCAACCGGCGGACCTGATCGCCTGCTCCAGCCGCAACGCCGCCCGACCATCAAGACCCCCTGCCCGCCGTTCGACCCCACTTCGTCGCGGTTGCGCTGCCGTTCCACCGTGCTATTGGAACCCGATCACAGACATTCCGGGTCATCTCAAGCACGGTGGAACATCCATGAAGGACGTCATCGAAGAGCTGCAGCGTCGCCGCGACAACGCCCGCCTGGGCGGCGGTCAGGCACGTATCGACGCGCAGCATTCCAAGGGCAAGTTGACGGCGCGCGAGCGCATCGAGCTGCTGATGGACGAGAATTCGTTTGAAGAGTTCGACACGTTCGTCGAGCACCGCTGCAACGAATTCGGCATGGAGAAGAACAAGACACCGGGCGACGGCGTCGTCACCGGCTGGGGCACCATCAACGGCCGCGTCGTTTATGTTTTCGCCAAGGACTTTACCGTGCTCGGCGGCTCTCTGTCGGAGAGCCACGCGCGCAAAATGACGAAGATCCAGGATATGGCGCTGAAGAATCGCGCGCCGATCATTGGACTTTTCGATGCGGGCGGAGCGCGCATTCAGGAGGGTGTGGACGCGCTGGGCGGTTACGGCGAGGTCTTCACTCGCAACGTGATGGCTTCGGGCGTCATTCCGCAGATCTCCGTCATCATGGGTCCGTGCGCGGGCGGTGACGTCTATTCGCCCGCCATGACCGACTTCATCTTCATGGTGAAGGACACGAGCTACATGTTCGTCACGGGTCCTGACGTTGTGAAGACCGTGACCAACGAAACCGTGACAGCGGAAGAATTGGGCGGGGCTAAGGTCCACACGTCGAAATCGTCGGTTGCGGACGGCGCTTTCGAGAACGATCTGGAGGCGCTGCTGCAGATGCGCCGACTGATGGATTTCCTGCCCTCCAACAACAAGTCGGGCGTGCCGGAGTTGCCGACGTCGGATAGCCCCGATCGCGAGGACCGCTCGCTCGATACGATGATCCCCGACAACCCGAACAAGCCCTACGACATGAAGGAACTGATCCTGAAGGTCGTCGATGAAGCTGACTTCATGGAGATCCAAGAGAACTTCGCAAAAAACATCCTGACGGGTTTTGCCCGCATGGAAGGTCGCACGGTCGGTATCGTTGCCAATCAGCCGATGGTACTGGCCGGCGTTCTCGACAGCGATGCCTCGCGCAAGGCGGCGCGCTTTGTGCGTTTTTGCGACTGTTTCGAAATCCCGCTCATCACTTTCGTCGACGTTCCGGGCTTCCTTCCCGGCACCGCGCAGGAGTACGGCGGGCTGATCAAACACGGCGCCAAGCTTCTCTTTGCTTTCACCGAAGCGACCGTAGCCAAGATCACCGTCATCACGCGCAAGGCCTACGGTGGTGCCTACGACGTGATGAGCTCCAAGCATATTCGAGGCGATCTCAACTACGCCTGGCCGACCGCTGAAATCGCCGTCATGGGCGCCAAGGGTGCCGCCGAGATCATCTATCGCGCCGACATCGGCGATCCGGCCAAGATTGCGGCGCGCATCGAAGAGTACAAGGCGCGCTTCGCCAATCCGTTTGTTGCCGCCGAGCGCGGGTATATTGATGAGGTGATCCTGCCGCACGGCACGCGCCGCCGCATCTGTCGTGGCCTCAACATGCTGCGCAACAAGACCCTCGAAAACCCCTGGAAGAAGCACGACAACATTCCGCTGTGAGGGAACTTTTTGACAGACTCCGTAACGTTTGATTTCGCTTTGGATCAGCAGCGGCTGCAGCGAGCATTTTCCGCATCTGACGATGTGGGTGCGGTCATTCGTACTCACTATGAGCTAGATCGTTGCCTGTCACATGTGCTGGCGAAGTACTTTCGCTCGCCGAAAAAGCTTGGTGCCACCCGCGTTAGCCCAAAACTAGACCGTTTAGAAGCGCTCGGCTTTCAGGGCCCTCGGATCGATCTTGCCAGAGCAATTGATGAAGTGCGAAACGACTTCGCTCATAGAGATGTAGAAGAACTTCGAACTAGCGATCTTGAAAAGCTGGAGGTCCCTACGAGGCTGTTGATGGCGGGCAAGGTCTCAATTGAAGATTACAACTTGCGACTTTGGCAAGAAAACTATCACTACGGCGACCTATTGCGCCGGCAGAAATTCGTGGTCCTCGGCGCTATGTCCATCGCAGTTCTCGCCGCCCTGCCCCATGAATACGGAATGTTATTCGGCAAAAACTTCAATCCTCTGAAGGCTTGATTGGAAGAAATCTTGACGCCGTCTGCTATCTGAACCGGCAGCTTTGCAACACAACCACAGTATTGCCCCGCATGACCCTCGATGAATTTCGCACCTATCTTGCCAAGCCAGGCACGCCGCTGTCGGAAGCGGAGGTCGTAGGTTTCGAGAAGGAGATCGGCATCGAGCTGCCGAAAGATTACCGCGCATTTCTGATGGCGGTGAACGGCGGCTGGGTCGGCGGGGCGCTGCTGATCAGCGGCACGACCGCGGACGGGGAACCCATCGATTCCGATCTGCATCACATCGGCGGATTGCGGGCCGAGCCGCACATGGATTTGCGAACGGCGCGGTCCACCTATCAGGACTGGCTGGCGCGCATTCCTCGCGATCTCATCTGGATCATGGACGACAGCACCGGCAATGCGATCTGCCTTGGCATCGCGGTTCTGGGACCAGGAACGCGAACCCGATCTCGACGAGACCGATGGGACCATCGAGGGCATGGGTAACATCAGTATTCTCGCGCATACGTTCGCGACGTTCTTTGCCGGCCTGCAACTCGCCGCGCGCGTCTGATCGGCTTATTCGGCGTCGTTTTTGCCACCGGGCTTATAGGTGATGACCACACACGCAAGTGCAAGCAACAAAACAGCACCACTTTCATAGAGCAGATTGACCGGAGGTTGCTCCTTGCCCTGGAGGATGACGAGGCGGGCAAGCGCGGTGATCGCGATAAAGAGCGGCAGCGTGATCGGGATCTTCTTGCTGTCGTAGTAGACGCCGACCATCGCCAGCACCTCGACATAGATGAACATCAAGAGCAGGTCCTTGAGGGCGACGGAGCGGCCCTCGATGATGATCCAGATCTCCTGCGCCATCGCGACGACGGTGAACACGCCGATGACGAGCAGGAAAGCGTTCTCGGCGTAATGGATCGATTGGCTGACAAAGGTGTTGGGGGACTTCTTGGGAACGTCCATGAACAGGTCTCCGTCGATATAGATTTCAAATATCGCTATGGTCCGGTCAGTGGCGACACGAGGCCGACCACTGCGGCCGTCAGGAGCGTCGCCAGCGTTCCTGACAGTATCGTGCGCAGGCCAAGTTCCGTGATTTCGGCGCGGCGTTGCGGAACCATGGCGATCAGGCCGCCCAACATGATGCCAAGGCTGCCGAAATTGGCAAACCCACAAAGCGCATACGTCATGATCAGCCGTGAGCGATCCGACAGCGCGCCGTCCGGCAGGGCCGCCATCTGCAAATAGGCGACGAACTCGTTGAGGACTGTCTTGATGCCGAGGAGGCTGCCGGCAGTTGCGGCTTCGGCCCAGGGGATGCCGATGGCGAATGCGAGGGGAGAGAGCACCCATCCCAAAATCCGCTGCAGCGTCAGGTCAACTCCAAACGGGCTACCAATCGCCGCGAATGTCATGTTCACGAGCGAGACCAGGGCCACGGCCACGATCAGCATGGCCGTGACGCCGACCAGGAGATTGATCCCTTCGCGCGTGCCCTCGGCGACGGCTTCCATGGCTGATTGCGGTTCAGCGTCGCGTACGATGTCGGCGGGCAGATTGATGCCGGTGTCCTCGCCTGGCACCATGAGGGCTGAGATAAGGAGCGCGGCGGGGACGCTGATCACGGAGGCGACGATGAGATGCCCAGCCGCGCCCGGCACGCTGTTGCCGATCACGCTGGCATAGAGCGCGAGCACGGTACCAGCGATGCCGGCCATTCCAACTGTCATGGTCGCAAACAAGCCGGAGCGGCTCATGGAGCGCAGGTAGGGTTTGACGAGTAGGGGGGCTTCGACCATTCCGACGAAGATGTTGGCCGCAGCACTCGTTGCAACAGGGCCGTCGACGGCCATCGTGCGATTAAGCGCCCAGGCGAAGGCGTGTACGACCCGCTGCAGAATTCCCCAGTGATAAAGCAGTTTCGATATAACGCTGACGAGAAGGATCAGCGGCAACGCTTGAAAAGCGAGCGTGAAGCTCTGTTCGGGCCGCACAATATCATAGGGCGCCGGGCCGCCGGCGAGATGGCCAAAGACGAGGCGGACGCCGTCGAGTGTGGCAGCCTGGAGGGCGTTGATGGCACGGCTTGGCCATTCGAACAGGCTGCGTAAAAGAGGAACGTTGAGAAGCGTGCCGGCGATGACAAACTGCATGGCGACGGACACCGCCGTCAGACGGGCGATGACGGCCGGCGACAGCGCAGAACGCCGTTCGCTGACGAGCCACGCGATCAGTGGAATAGCGAGGAGGCCGATCAGCCCCTGCAAATGTTCCGTCATGCTCTCCCCCCGGAGCGCCGCTTTGGAAGACACTAGCAGGTTTATGCGAGCCGTGGAGTGCGTGCGCCTAAGCGGCGCGGCCACCGCTGGCCGCCGAGCGCAGCGTGCGGAAGGCGGTGTTGATTTCCTTCGTCATGGCGACGAGGTAGGCGCGAACTTCGTCCGGCAAATCGACGCTCTCGAATTTGTCGGGATGGTACAGTTTTGTCATGCGATGGTAAGCGGCGCGGACATCGTCCCACGGAACGCCCTTAGTGACACCGAGAAGACGATGGGGATCGAAGCTCGCGGCATCGGGCAAAGATAACGTGAGTGCGCGCGCGCGCTGGGTCGGGATCACCTTGACGGACTTGATGTCCGATTTGGCGATAAACTGCGCTTCGCCTTCGAAGCATTCGACGAATACAAACTTCTCGTCGCCGTCGAGCAGGCGATGCAGGGGCTTTCCTTTACCGAGCGCGGCGCGGCCGGTGATGGTCGTGCCGTCGGCCAGACCGATCTCGATCGCCACCGTCGGATCATTTGCATTATCGACGCGGTTGCGTTCGAACATCCGATGTAATCCAAAATGCCAAGGAACCGCATCATGCCCCGGCCGCGTTAAAGACCCGTGCACGGTCGTAGCGGCAACCACGGCTCAAACGGCGATATTGTCGATTAATCGCGTCGAGCCGAGCCACGCGGCGGCAAGTACGCGACCGGATCGGCCGGCATTGGGCTCGTAGGCACCAAGCGTTTGCGCATCGCGAATGGTCAGGTAATCGATCTTGGCGAAGCTGGCGGCGAGCAAATCATGGGTTGCGACTTCGATGGCCTTGTTGATCAAACCGCTTGTCGCGGCGATGGCTGCGACGCCCTTGAGCGCCCGGTGGAGAGCAGGGGCGGCCGCGCGCTCGACCGGAGTCAAGTACGCGTTGCGCGAGGAGCGTGCCAAACCGTCACGGTCGCGCGACGTCGGTGCGGCGACGATCTTTATGGGAATGTTGAGATCGCGCACCACTTGGCGGATGACGCATAGCTGTTGGTAGTCCTTTTCGCCGAAAATCGCGATGTCGGGACCAACTTGCGAAAAGAGCTTGGTACACACGGTTGCGACGCCGGCAAAGTGACCCGGCCGGAATTCGCCTTCGAGCGGAAGCGCCGCGCCCATCGGTGTGACGGTTGTGGCAAAGCCTTCGCAGTACATTTCGTCCGCATTGGGCGCCCAAATGACATCGACGCCGGCCGCTCCGAGTTTCTTTGCGTCGCCCGCTTCGTCGCGGGGATAACGCGAGAGGTCGTCGGCAGGGCCGAACTGGGTCGGGTTGACGAAAATTGAAACGACGGTCCGGGTTGCCTTGCGCCGGCCAAGGGTGACGAGCGACAGATGGCCGTCGTGCAGCGCGCCCATCGTCGGCACCAGCGCCACGCTTTCGCCGGCGCTGCGCCACTTGTGAACGGTCGCGCGTAAAGCTTTGACGGTACGGACGATCCGGGGCGGTGGCATCGGCTCCTCAGTGCGTGAACGGGAGATTCGCCTGAGGACAGAACCGTTGTCGGGCGGCGGCGTCAAGGGGCTGTGAGATGCCGTATTTCGCGCGCTGATCTGCTACTCTGAAAACTGGATCGAATCGCCCAATGCGGGCGTCAGCGGTGGGACCGGCAATCATGGTCGCGGTACGCAAGTCACCGGTTACGGGGGCCGCAGGAGCGGGGACAGCCGCGCGGTCCACGTTCGGACGGCTACCCTCCATCGACGAAATAGCCGCGCACCATCTGATCGACGAACATCGTTTGGTTGGTGGGTTGATCGAACGGGCTGTTTATACCGAAGACGAGCGCCGCCGCACGGCCGAGATCGCCCGGCGCCTGGTTCAGGATGCCAGATCCAGCCAGGCTCAGCACGGCGGCATCGACGCTTTCATGCGCGAATATGGCCTGTCGAGCGACGAAGGCATCATTCTGATGTGCCTCGCGGAGGCGTTGCTGCGCATTCCCGATTCCGAGACGGCGGACGCGTTCATCGCGGAGAAGATTGCGCACGGTAATTGGGACAAGCACCGGGGGCATTCAGACAGTCTGTTCGTCAATGCGTCCACCTGGGGATTGATGCTGACCGGGCGGCTCGTCAAGCTGAAAGACAGCCCATCATCGAATGCGATCGATGCATTGAAACGGCTTGTGGCCCGGTCGGGGGAACCTTTTATCCGGCAGGCGATCCGGCAGGCGGTCAAACTGTTGGGCGAGCAGTTCGTGCTTGGCCGCACCATCGAGGATGCGATCGCACGGGCGAAATCATTCGAGCAGAAGGGCTATCGCTTTTCCTACGACATGCTGGGCGAAGCGGCGCGGTCGGAGGCGGATGCGGAGCGTTATTTTCAGCGGTATGTCGCGGCCATCGACGCGGTCGGGCTGTCGGTGGGGCCGCTGCATGCCGTCAACGCCGACGCCATCATCCCGCGCCCATCGATTTCGGTGAAGCTGTCGGCGCTGCATCCGCGTTTTGAGGCCGGACAGGATGAGCGCTTGTTGAAGGAACTGTTGCCGCGGCTCAATGCACTCGTGCACCACGCCAAGTCGCGCGGTCTTGGCCTGACGGTCGATGCGGAAGAACAGGATCGGCTGGAACCGACACTGAGGATTTTCGGCGAGGCTTTCGTCAATCCGGCGGTGGGCATGTGGAACGGGCTTGGGATTGCCGTGCAAGCGTATGGTCGCCGGGCGGTGCCTGTGTTGCGGTGGCTGCGGCGGATCGCTGAGGAGCGGGGGCGGCGTATTCCCGTTCGTCTTGTCAAAGGGGCCTACTGGGATAGCGAAATCAAGTGGGCGCAGGAGCGTGGGCTTGCCGACTACCCAGTTTTCACGCGCAAGCGGAACACGGACGTCTCGTATCTGGCCTGCATGCGCCTGATGCTGACGTATCCGGATCAATTCATCTGCCAGTTTGCCTCGCACAACGCCCACACGATCGCGGCGGCGATGGTGGCTGGCGGGCATACGCCGTTCGAATTCCAACGACTGCACGGCATGGGCGAAGGGATCTACGAGACCATCGTGGCGGGGTCTGCAGGGCCGGGGATAAGTGAGGCACGCGCGTGCCGCATTTATGCGCCCGTGGGCGATCATGAAGATCTGTTGGGCTACCTTGTTCGCCGGCTGCTTGAGAACGGTGCGAACACGTCATTCGTTAATCGTCTGGCCGATGACGACATGCCGATCTCGCGCATCATTCGTGATCCGGTGGAGGAGGCGGAGCGCGACCGGGCCGGGGGCGCCGATACCGCAAAATCGCTGGTCAAGCCGCGCGATGTGTTCTGGCCGGAGCGTCGCAACTCGGCCGGCGTGGCGCTCGACAACTCAGTCGTTCGGGCCGGACTTCTAGCGGACATGAACGCGGCGCTCGGCACCAGCTATGAGGCCGCCGCCATCGTCGCTCAAAATGTCGAGACCGGTGCGGGGCCCGCCAGCCTCGTTCTTTGCCCGCACGACCGCAGTCAACGGATCGGAACGGTGCGTCCGGCGTCGGCGGCTCAGATTGATGCCGCACTCAATGCGGCGACCGCCGCCGCTTTTGCCTGGGACCGGGCCGGCGGTCCAGCGCGCGCAAAAATCCTCGACCAGGCAGCCGATCTCATCGAGCGTGACCGATCGCGGCTGATGGCGGTCCTCGTTCGGGAAGCGGGGCGAACCATTCCCAATGCGCTGGCCGAGGTTCGCGAAACGGCGGATTTCTTGCGCACCTACGCTTTCCAGGCGCGGAAGCACTTTGCCGAACCAATCGGGCTCACCAGCACGACTGGGGAAATCACCACAATCGAGTGGCGCGCGCGCGGGCCGTTTGCGTGCATCGCGCCGTGGAATTTTCCGCTGGCAATCTTTGTGGGGCAAGTTGCGGCCGCGCTTGCGGCGGGGAATCCGGTGCTCGCCAAGCCGGCGGGTCAGACGCCGATCGTCGGCTGGATGGCCGTCAAACTGCTGCATGAAGCCGGCGTGCCGGGCAATGTTTTGCAGTTTCTGCCAGGTGGCGCCGATGTCGGGGCCGCGCTCGTCAAGGATCCCCGGATCAAGGGCGTTGTCTTTACCGGGTCGAACGACAGCGGCTGGGCCATTCAAAAGGCGCTCGCGGATCGGCGGGGGCCTATTGTGCCATTCATTGCGGAGACCGGCGGGCTCAATGCGATGATTGCCGATTCCAGTGCGCTGCCCGAGCAGATCGTGCGCGATGCCGTGCGCTCCGCGTTCGACAGCGCGGGGCAGCGCTGCTCGGCCGCGCGGGTTTTGTTTGTGCAGGACGATATCGCCGACAAGACCATAGCGATGCTGACCGGCGCCATTGCGGCGCTGAAGATCGGCGATCCGCTGGCGTTCGAGACCGACATTGGTCCTGTTATCGATGAGGCGGCGCAGGACGCGCTGGAAACGCATAAGCTGCGGATGCAGGATCACGCGCGGGAACTGATCGACCTGCCGTTGCCGCAAAGCGTGCGCACCGGCACCTACGTTTCGCCGGCATGCTACGAAATTGACCGCCTGTCGCTCCTTTCCGGAGAAGTGTTCGGGCCCATCCTGCATGTGGTTCGTTTTTCGCGCGGCGGGCTTGGCAAGGTCATCGAGGCGATCAATGCAACGGGATATGGCTTGACGCTCGGCCTGCATAGCCGGATCGAGGCGGTGGCCGACCAGGTGGCTCGGGAAGCGCGCGTCGGCAATCTTTATGTCAACCGGAACCAGATCGGCGCCGTGCCTGGTGTGCAGCCTTTCGGCGGTGAAGGCTTGTCGGGTAGCGGTCCGAAAGCGGGTGGGCCGTCTTATGTGCAACGGTTTGCAACCGAGCGGGTTCGGACGACCGACATCACGGCGACGGGGGGTAACGTGCAGCTGCTGACGCTCGCGGTTAAGGACGACAGTTGAGATCGGCCTTGCCGCCAAGGCGTACGATCCCCAAAATATGGTCATGAGTACGAAGGATAAGCGTCCAACGCCGAACCGGGATGCCGCGCCTACCGCTGACAAGGGGGCGGTCGTGCGGCCCGATGGCGCGACCGCGCCAATTCAGGCACGGAAAGCGGCGGGCGACGTTCAGGACTTCATTGCAAAAATGAAGACAATGGCGCCGGCCGTCACCGGGCAACGCGGGCGGCTCGTCTTCGCAATGGATGCCACGATGAGCCGGCAGCCGACGTGGGACATGGCGCTGTCGCTGCAGTCCGACATGTTTGTGGTGGTCAAGGACATCGGCGGACTGGATGTGCAGCTCGTTTTTTTTCGCGGTACAGCCGAGTGTCGCGCGTCGCGCTGGGTGTCGGATCCCGGCGAGCTGCAGCGGTTGATGACGACCGTGTCGTGCCGGGGCGGGTTAACGCAACTGGCGCGAGTTCTGACGCATGCCGCCGAAGAGACCGGCCGGCGACGGGTCAACGCCGTCGTTTTCGTCGGCGATGCGATGGAAGAAGAAATCGACACCGTGTGCGCGAAGGCCGGCGCCCTCGGGCTTCTTGGCGTGCCTGTCTTCATGTTTCAAGAAGGCGGCAATCCAGATGTGACGCGTGCTTACACTGAGATCGCGCGCCTGACGAAAGGGGCCACGTGCCGCTTCGATGCCGGGTCGGCTGAGCAGTTGCGCGCGTTACTACGGGCCGTCGCGGTGTACGCCTCGGGTGGCCGCAAGGCACTTCTGGCACTCAGTGCGGGATCGGGCGAAACGGGCGCGCGGCGGCTGTTGGCTCAGATGAAACCGCAGGAGTGAGAAGACCATGTTGTATTTTCTGGCGGGGCTGGCCTTACTGGTTGCAGGGCTCATGGTCGTGCGTGGCTTTACCAACGCCAATCCCGCGATTATTGCGCGCCAGCTTCGCTTTTTGGGTGGTGGGGTTCTGATGGCGATTGCCGCGGGGCTGGCGTTGCGCGGCCGCATCGATATTGCGCTGCTTCTCGGGTTCACCGGTTGGGGCCTGCTGATGGGGCGCGGGGTGCTGCCGTGGGGCCGCGGCGGGTGGGGTCAATCGACGCCGAGTGATGGCCAAGGTTCGCGGATCGTCACGGATCATCTGGAAATGGAACTCGATCACGACACGGGTGCGATCCGTGGCGCGATCCGCAAGGGCCGGTTCGCGGGACAAGATATCGAGGCGCTATCGCCGGCAGACGTCGTTTTGCTGTGGCAAGATTATGCCTTCACCGATCCCCAGTCGGGACAAGTGTTGGAAGCCTACCTCGACCGGCGACATCCGACATGGCGCGATGATGTTGAACGGCAAGGCGGTCCGGCGGGCGATGCCGGTTCAGCCCACCAATCTTCGTCGCCGCGAACGGGTGGCATGACGCGGGCGGAGGCGCTGGAAATTCTGGGACTGAACGAAGGATCGGATGCTGAGGCTGTGCGCGGCGCGCACCGCGAACTCATGAAGAAGGTGCATCCCGACCGTGGCGGATCGAACTATCTCGCGTCGAAGATCAACGAGGCCAAGGCCTTGCTGGTCGGAGATTGACGCTCAATTGGGGCGGGCGACGAAACAATCGAGCCCATTGCGGCGCAGCTCGTTGCAGGCGCTCGTGGCAGATGCGCTGTCGAAACCAGCGAAACGTGCGCGATAAAGCTGTTTGTCGCCCTTGTTGAGTGGGACGGCAAGGGGAGCACGGTCGGCCAGAACACGGCCGGCCCGCTCGCGGGCGTTGGCCATCGCACGCTCGGCGTCGGACGGTGAACTATAGACACCGATCTGGACATGAAAACCTGAGGCCGGTGCGGGGGCAGCGGACGGGCGCGAGATGCCCGTTGACACGGGCACGGGGACGGGGGCGGGCATTTCGGCGACGGCGGACCGGAGGGCCGGCTTGGCGCCTGTCGGAGTGGCGTTCCACGGAGCGGGTTCAGCCGTAAAACTTGCCAGCTGCGCTTGCAGCGTGGAGGGAGGACGCGCGCGGTCATCCTTGGCGGCGATCACGTCTGCTGCATCTGGCGTGGGCTGGGCAAAAAGCGCGGGACTTGCCGCCGGCAATCCCGAGCCAGCCGCTTCCGCGTCGGAAGCCTCAGCGGCACGCGCCAAAAGTTGGGCTTTGAGGGCCGCAAAATCTGGCCGGGTGGACGTTCCGGCGAAGGTCAGCGCGGCGGGTGCCGGTGGGCCTGCCACCGTCGACGCGGTCGTTGTCGCCGGGGGTTGGATTTGGAGTGAGGCAGGTTCGACGGACTCGTTTTGCTGTAAAACTGAAACGGTCCGGACCTTGGCAATGGCAATCGTTGGCACAATCGTTGGCGCGGCGGTGACCGGTGTCTGCTCTGGCGGTAAGGCGACTGCGCGAGGACTGATCGATAGAGTGGCGGATTCGGCAGCAGCGACGACAATGGGAGCGGGCGCCGGGGCGCTGCGTGGTTCCAGCTTTACTGGTGCCTTGATTGCGGGCCGTTTGGCCGGTTGGGCTTCTGCGATCAGCTGCGGTGCCGACTGACGCGAGCGCTCCGTCGATGCCTTATCGATGGCGCGCGCCAGGAGCATGCGCATGTGGGCGTCGCGAAGTCCGGCACTGGCACCGCCAAATACCGCGGCGACGACATGTTTGCCGCCGGCTCGATAGGACGACACGAGGTTGAAGCCCGAGGCGCGGGTATAGCCGGTTTTAATGCCGTCGACGCCGGGGAAGCGGCCCAGCAAGGCGTTGTGCGTGCGATAGGTTTTGCCTCCATAGGTGAAGGCTCGCGTTGCAAATAGACGAGAGTGCTGCGGGAAGTCATCCTGAAGGCGCATCGCGAGGGTCAACATATCGCGCGCCGTGGTGATCTGCTCGGGGTCGGGAAGGCCGGAGGCATTTTGGAATGTCGTGTCGCGCATGCCGATTTGACGGGCGCGTTTGGTCATCAACCTGGCAAATGCGTCTTCGCTGCCGCTGATTTTTTCGGCCATGGCGATGGCCATATCGTTGGCCGATTTCACAACCAGAGCCTTGATAGCATCACGAACCGTGATTTCAGAGCCGCTCTCCAGCCCGAGCTTGGACGGGGCGGCGTTGGCTGCGTGTTCGCTCACCGTTATGGGGGTCGAAAACTTCAAGCGGCCTGCTTCGATTGTCTCGAACGCAAGATAAAGCGTCATCATCTTTGTGAGCGACGCAGGAAACCGGGGTTCGCTGCCCGCATTATCGTGCAGGACGCGGCCGGTATTGGCGTCGATGACCATGGCCGACACTTTTTCGACGGCCGTTGCCGGCGCTGCCGTCCAAGCCAGCATGGCCAGCCCGGCACACAGCACGCGAGCAAAACTCAACTGCGAATTCCAACGCACCGATTTGACGCCTCGAATACCTAAGCCTGTCATAGCCGGGGGTCATCGCCGTGCCTGCGGATGATCCGCTTGGCCCGGGTTATCCCTCCGTTCCCTCATTAAGCTCGCTTTTATGGGCGGCTTTGGGGCCGGTTCGAGACGAGTGCCCTCAGTTGAATAAATGAGGCTAGCGCAAAACGCCTTCATTAGGGTAAACACAATGCATAACCAACATGGTTTGCTGCATTGCGATATTTGCTCTTTTGTTGTGCTGCGCTGCAGCTATATTGGATGTCCTGCTCGGCTAGACGCGGTGCAACGATTTCGAGTGCCCGGCCCGGCCTTAAAACAGAAAGGTGGTCCCGCATGATCAATAACTTCCAGGATATGCAAAAGCTCAGCCAGACCGGAATGGATGGCTACATGAAGATGATGGGTGATTGGAACAAGAGCTGGCAGGCGATCGCCAGTGAAATGACGGATTATTCCAAGCGCGCCTTCGAAGATGGCACGGCCGCTTTCGAAAAACTTTCCTCGGCAAAGTCTGTCGAACAGGCGCTCGAGATACAGACGACCTATGCCAAGCGTGCCTATGAAGATTACATGCAGCAGATGTCCAAGATCGGCGCGATGTATCAGTCGCTCGCAAAAGACGCTTTCAAGCCCGGCGTTTTCCCAGGCAGCCGCTGAACGGCCAGGCGACCCGCTGATTGCCGATTCGTCAAGGCCCGGGTCCAGCATCCGGGCCTTTTTTGCGTCGCAGTGTCTTCCCACATTGCGATAGCTATGCTGAGTGGGTGTCGCATCCAGTAGGGACCTGGAAAGCGTATAATAGAGTGTATGGATCGGCCGGCTGCAAGTCATTGGCGCCGTCGCCGGGACGAATTGAACGAACAGCTGCGCCAGCCGTTGACGGAGCGCTATCTTATTTGCGGAGAGCTGGCCGGCAGGCCGCGAACATGGGCACGATCGAGGGCATGGCTGACGGGCGGCAGACGATCCAGGGACAGTTACGTGGAGCTGGATCCGACAAGGATCAGGGCCAGGGTGGCAATGGTGAGCAGGGCAAAACGGGCATTGTCACCAAGACACGGCCAAAGACCAAGAAGCCATCCCTTTATAAAGTTCTGCTGCTGAATGACGACTACACGCCGATGGAATTCGTCGTGCACGTGCTTGAGAAGTTTTTTCAAAAAGGTCGCCAGGAAGCGACCGACATCATGCTGACCGTGCATCGAAAAGGTGTCGGAGTGTGTGGTGTGTTCACTTACGAAGTCGCTGAAGCCAAAGTAACTTTGGTTATGGACTTCTCCCGCCAGCACGGGCACCCTCTCAAATGTACTTTGGAGAAAGAGTAGGTCAGACGTGCCGTCCTTCTCGAAAAATCTAGAGATTTCGCTCCACCGCGCATTGGAGCTCGCCAATCAGCGGTCACACGAATACGCGACGTTGGAGCATTTGCTCGCCGCGTTGATCGATGACCGTGACGCGGCGGCCGTGCTCAGAGCATGCAACGTCGATGTCGACCGGTTGCGAGCCCGCATCACGGAGTATCTCGACAGCGAGTTCACCGCGATCACATCCAAGACCGTGTCGGAAGCCTCGCCGACGCCGGGCTTCCAGCGCGTCATACATCGTGCCGTCGTGCACGTTCAGTCATCCGGCCGCGAGGAAGTGACGGGCGCCAATGTGCTCGTCGCCATCTTTGCCGAGCGCGAAAGCCATGCTGCGTTCTTCCTGCAGGAGCAGGACATGACGCGCTTCGATGCCGTCCAATATATCAGCCACGGCATCGCGAAACGGCCCGGCATGTCGGAGCCGCGGGTCGTGCGTGGGGCAGAGGAGAATGAGCAAACGGAAACGGGTGACGACAAGAAGGGCCAGCAGGACGCGCTCAATACATATTGCGTCAACCTCAATCGCAAGGCCCGCGACGGCAAGATCGATCCGTTGATCGGCCGTGAGCCGGAGGTGCTGCGCACGATCCAGGTGCTCTGCCGCCGCCAGAAGAACAACCCCCTGCTCGTCGGCGATCCCGGCGTTGGCAAGACCGCGATCGCGGAAGGATTGGCGCGCAAGATCATTCGCGGCGAAGTGCCCGAAGTTCTACGCGATGCAACGATCTTTGCCCTCGATATGGGGTCGCTGCTGGCCGGAACGCGTTACCGCGGCGATTTCGAAGAGCGGCTCAAAGCCGTCATGAAGGAGGTCGAAGCCTATCCGGGCGCGGTTTTGTTCATTGACGAAATCCATACCGTCATCGGTGCGGGGGCGACATCGGGCGGTGCGATGGATGCGTCCAATCTCTTGAAGCCGGCGCTGCAGTCGGGCGCGCTGCGCTGTATTGGATCGACCACCTATAAGGAATACCGGCAGCATTTCGAGAAGGATCGCGCGCTCGTTCGCCGTTTCCAGAAAATCGACGTCAATGAGCCGACCGTGGCCGATGCGATTGAGATCTTGAAGGGGCTGAAGCCGTACTTCGAAGAGTATCACAAGTTGAAGTACACCAACGAGGCGATCAAAGCCGCGGTGGAGCTGTCCGCGCGCTACATCCACGACCGCAAACTACCCGACAAGGCGATTGACGTGATCGACGAAACGGGCGCGGCGCAGATGCTGGTTACGGAGGCAAAGCGTAAGAAGAAGATCACCGTAAAGGAGATCGAGACGACGATTGCCACGATGGCGCGCATTCCTCCCAAGACCGTATCCAAGACGGACTCGGATGTGCTGCACAATCTAGAAAAGGATTTGAAGCGGCTCGTCTTCGGCCAGGACAAGGCTATCTCGGCACTGGCTTCGGCGATCAAGCTTGCGCGGGCGGGCTTGCGCGAACCGGAGAAGCCGATCGGCTGCTACCTGTTTTCGGGTCCGACGGGCGTCGGCAAAACCGAAGTTGCCAAGCAGCTCGCCAATCTGCTCGGCGTTGAACTGCTGCGCTTCGACATGTCGGAATACATGGAGAAGCACTCGGTCTCCCGCCTCATCGGCGCGCCTCCCGGCTATGTCGGGTTCGATCAGGGTGGACTGCTGACCGACGGCGTCGATCAGCACCCGCACTCGGTGCTGCTGCTCGACGAAATTGAAAAGGCCCATCCCGATCTCTACAATATCCTGCTGCAGGTCATGGACCACGGCAAGTTGACCGACCACTCGGGCAAGTCTGTGGACTTCAGGAACGTCATTCTCATCATGACGACGAATGCCGGCGCATCGGATCTCGCCAAGCCTCCGATGGGGTTCGAGCGCGGCCGCCGCGAAGGCGAGGACACGGATGCCGTCAACCGTATGTTCACGCCAGAGTTTCGTAACCGGCTCGATGCGGTCATTGCGTTCGGCGGCCTGCCGGCGGACGTGATCGCACGGGTGGTTGACAAGTTCATCTTCCAGCTCGAGGCGCAGTTGTCGGAACGGTCCGTCACGATCGAACTCACGGACGCGGCGCGCAAGTGGATTGGCGAAATCGGATACGATGAGAAGTTCGGTGCGCGACCGCTCGGCCGCGTGATCCAGGAGCACATCAAGAAGCCACTTGCCGACGAACTGTTGTTTGGCAAGCTGGAGCACGGTGGCACGGTGAAGATCGATCTTGAAGGCATGGGCCTCGAAAAACGCCTGGCGTTCGAGTTCATTCCCGCCGAGCCCGGCAGCCGCAAGCCAGAATCGGGTGCGGACGACGACGATGAGCCGGAAACGGCACTGGCGGACAATGCGCCGCGCAAGGCCCTGCCCGGTCCAAAGGACAAAAAGGAAAGGCCCACACGTTTGGCCGGTTCTGTTCCGGGCGTGCCGCGCAAGAAGGATGAGTAGTCCATAGCCAGCGGCTCGTCGCCGGATGGTGCGACTCGCGCTAAGGTGAGCGCGCCGCATAATAAAATGCGGCGCGCTTTTTCTTTTTTAGGGCGCCGGCCGGTCGCAGATCCTCGCGACCGTACCTATCTTATCTGGGAAGCCCGCGTCTCGATCTTGTCGCGGAAGCTAGGGAGAATTCCGATGTTTGCATGCTCCACAAGACTTTCGCGCAGGCCCGCAGCCATTCGTTCAGCCGCCCTTGCGGTTGGGAGTGCAGTGGTCGCGGCGTTTGCTGTCGCCACCTCCGTGCCGGCCGCCGCGGCCGGTGAACTGGCCGGTACGTGGAGTGGAAGTGGCACTGTGACATTGGCGAACGGTGCGAAGGAAAAAGCTCGGTGCCGTGCCAGTTATAGTCACGCTGGCGGGAGCTCTTACGCCATGTCGGCAACCTGCGCGACGGCCGCCGCCAAGGTCTCGCAAACCGCGATTCTCAGTCAGAATACGCCGACTCGCTTTGGCGGCACGTTTTACAATCCCGAGTTCGGCGTCACCGGCCGCATCCGAGTGATCCTCAGCGGCAAGCGCCAGACCATCTACCTCACGGGAAGCGCCGGTTTTGCGACGATCAGTATGGTGCGGCGCTGAGCTGAGTACAGGATTGTTGTAAGATGAACGGCGGCTGCAAACGGAGTTCAGAACCGGTTCAGCCATGATCTCCTAGGGTCTTGGACATGGCGGGGCAAATGGCTCCGCCTCAAGATCCACCGGAGACCGTCATGACCAAACTGACCCGTACCTTCGCCTTGGCCGCCGCATTTCTTGCTGCCGGCACGGCCATCGCATCGGCCCACACCCTCGAGCAGCGCTCGATCAATCAGCGTCTTGCCATTGAGGAAGGTCGCCAGACCGGGAGCATCACGTGGTTGGAAGGCCGTCGCCTGCGCGCCGAGCAACAGCGCATTATGCGCTTGGAAAAGGTGCTCAAGGCGGACGGTCATCTATCAACGAGCGACAAGCGCATTCTGAGGAACCTGCAGAACGACGCCCGGTCGCATATCTATGCCGAAAAGACTGATAGCCGTCGCCGCCTCGGCTTTTTGCCACGCGTCGGCAACTGATTGCTTCTATTGCTCCTCCCGAAACTCAAGGCCGCCCCTCCGGGCGGCCTTTTTTGCGTTGGGCAGCACATCAGACGCGGAATGCAAATGTGCAACAACCGCGGCTGGCATGCGCAAACCGGTACATGGCTTAGGAGTTTGGTAAGCCCCGGCCGGTAGCGTTTCCCTGCAATGGTTTTCAGTTATTGCTGGTTATGGGGAACGTGATGAGCATCCTGCGGTCGGTTTCGGTGGACGACATGGTCAGCCGCGGCAGCATTCGCGAACAGGACGTTGTGCGGATGCGCCAGTCGTTTTACGACGACGGCCTGATTGGCCGCGATGAAGCGGAAAATCTGATCCGTCTCAATGGAGCCTGTCCCGTTCAGGACGCGGCCTGGGCGCCGTTTTTCGTGCAAGCCATGTCCGATTTCATCGTCAATCAGGCCGAGCCGGAAGGCTACGTCACGTCCGCCAACGCCGACTGGCTGATCGCAGTGATCGCGCCGGAGGGTGAGGTGCGAACGAAAACCGAACTCGATCTATTGCTGCACGTTTTGGACACGGCGCGCTGGTCGCCGGAACGTCTCGTGCGCTTTGCGCTGGAGGAGGTCCGGCGCGCGGTCGTGGAGGGCGATGGCCCACTGCGTGCCCATGGGACGCGTTCGATGGGCAAAATCACGGACGCCGAAGTCGAGCTGGTGCGGCGGGTGCTTTATGCCTTTGGCGGCGACGGCAACATCGCCATCACGCGCGCGGAGGCCGAAGTTCTAATCGCGATCGAAGAGAGCCTTGCCGAAGGCACGCCGAGTGCGGCCTGGACGGATCTGTTTGTCAAGGCGATGGCCAACGTCATTCTGGCGGCCTCAGGCTATGCCCCACCGAGCCGGGAAGAGGCGCTGCGATCGGATGCGTGGCTCAAGTCGCGGGGCGACTTATCGGCCTCGAACCTTGTCGGTGCCATGGTGTCGAACAGCCTCGGCAGCGTCTGGAATGCATATTGCGAACAAAGTTCGGAGGAGCGGGCCCTGGCTCGACTCGAGCGGCAGCGCATCGAGATCATCACCAATGAGGAGATCACCGAGGGTGAGGCTGCCTGGCTCGTTGAGCGGCTGACGCGGGACGACAAGCTGACGCCGACCGAACTGGCGCTCATCGATTATCTGCGCCGCGAGGCGACGATGCTGCATCCGGCACTCGTCGATCTCGTACGGCGGACGAGTGCTGCCTGACCCTGATCAGACCGTTAAGCGATCATTTGTTGGGCCCCGGTGCTGAGCGCCGGGGCTTTTGCTATCGAAAGGATTTGATTGGCGGGGCTCATTCCCGCCATTGCAGTTGTTAATGGTTTCAGGCCGGACGGGGCGCGCGAACCCCGGTACAGGCGCGCCATGTTGCCCGTTTACGTACAGTTGCGAGGCGTCTAGAAACAGCCGTCTGTCTCCCCTTATTCCAGCCCTAAAAAAACCAAGACGGGACTGCATCCGCGATGTTCAAGAAGATCCTGATTGCCAACCGCGGCGAGATCGCCTGCCGCGTCATCAAGACCGCGCGCAAAATGGGCATCAAGACGGTGGCCGTGTACTCGGATGCCGACCGTGAGGCGCTGCACGTCGAAATGGCGGACGAGGCGGTGCATATCGGCCCGGCGCCGGCGGCCCAGTCCTACCTGATCATCGAAAAGATCATCGAAGCGTGCAAACAAACCGGGGCTGAGGCGGTTCATCCTGGTTATGGGTTCTTGTCGGAGCGTGAAGCGTTCCCGGTGGCGCTGGCCAAGGCCGGCATCGTGTTCATCGGTCCCAACCCGCATGCCATTGCGGCCATGGGCGACAAGATCGAATCCAAGAAGGCCGCAGCCGCTGCGAACGTCTCGACGGTTCCCGGCTACATGGGCGAGATCAGCGATGAAAAGCACGCGGTGAAGATCGCCGAGGAAATCGGCTACCCCGTGATGATGAAAGCCTCCGCCGGCGGTGGCGGCAAGGGCATGCGCATCGCCTTCAATCGTGAGGAAGTCGAGGAAGGCTTCCCACTGGCAAAATCCGAGGCGAAGGCGTCGTTTGGCGACGACCGGATGTTCATCGAGAAGTTCATCATCGATCCGCGCCACATCGAAATTCAGCTGATCGGCGATAAGCACGGGAACGTGGTCTATCTCGGCGAGCGAGAGTGTTCTATTCAGCGGCGCAATCAAAAAGTGCTCGAAGAGGCACCGTCGCCACTGCTGGATGAAAAGACCCGCAAGGCCATGGGCGAACAATCCGTCGCGCTGGCCAAGGCGGTCGGCTACGACAGCGCCGGTACGGTGGAGTTTGTCGCTGGCCAGGATCGATCGTTCTTCTTCCTTGAGATGAATACACGGCTCCAGGTTGAACATCCGGTCACGGAGATGATCACGGGTGTCGATCTCGTCGAACTCATGATCCGTGTGGCGGCGGGGGAGAAGCTTCCCTTTAAGCAGTCCGACATCAAACTGAACGGCTGGGCCGTCGAAAGCCGGGTCTATGCCGAAGACCCTTTTCGCAACTTCCTGCCGTCGATCGGTCGGTTAGTGAAGTACCGGCCGCCGGTGGAGGGCGTGCGGGAAGGGGCGAGCGTGCGCAACGATACCGGCGTCTTCGAGGGCGGCGAGATCTCCATGTACTACGATCCGATGATCGCCAAGCTCGTCACCCACGCATCGACGCGCGAAAAAGCGATTGCGGCCCAGGCCGACGCGCTCGATGCGTTCTATATCGACGGCATTCAGCATAATATTCCCTTCCTGCAGGCGGTGATGCAGCACCCGCGCTGGATCTCGGGCAAAATTTCAACCGGTTTTATCAAGGAAGAATATCCAGACGGCTTCAAGGCACGCGCGGCCGAAGGCGAGGAACGGCGTGTGCTGGCCTCTGTCGCTGCCGTGATCGATCACCAGCAGAACATACGCCGCCGTAAGATTACCCACCAGATGTCGGGCACAGCGGTCAGCTTTGCCAAGACGCGCGTCGTCAAGATCGGTGACGACCGGCTTAAAATGGAAGTTGCCGGAGATGGTCACTCGTTCGCGGTGACGATGATTGGACCTGACGATGCGCTTGGGGAGACGATCTCGATCGTTTCAAGCTGGGCGCCCGGTGATCCGATCTGGCACGGCAAGGTGAACAACCGCGACGTGTCGATCATGGTCCGGTCGCGGCTGAACGGGCTGACGCTTTCGTATCGGGGCATCACCGCGCCGGTGCATGTTTTCACGATGCGTGAGGCGCAGCTTGCAGCGCTGATGCCGATCAAGGCTGCGGCCGATATGTCGAAGTTTTTGCTCTGTCCGATGCCAGGATTGGTCAAGGCTATCAATGTGGACGAGGGCGCGGAGGTCAAGGCCGGCGATCCGCTGGCTGTCGTCGAGGCGATGAAGATGGAGAACATCCTCAAGGCGGAGATCGACGGCATAGTAAAGAAAGTCAATGCCAAGCCGGGTGACAGCCTGGCGGTCGATGCGGTCATCATCGAGTTCGCGTGACGGCGAGTTGACGCGGCGGCGGTACGGATTTCGAAGGCCGGCTGGGGAACCCTGGCCGGCCTTTGCCGTTTTGAAGCCGACGTCAATCGACTGCGTAGCGGCCGCATTCGCTGCGCAGCATTTCGAGAATAGGCTCGTAGGCTTCTTCGTCCCGGGCTTCGGGATAGACAAGGTAGACAGGGTAGACGAAGCGGCGGGCGCGTTTTGGCTGCTTGAGCCTGCCGCGGGAGAGATACGGTCGCACGAGCCGCATCGGGAAGTAGGCCGTCAGTTCGTTCGCGAGCACGTATTCGAGCGGCATGCTGCCTAAATCCAGGGACAAGCCCGGCTTGATCAGTTCGGGGTAGGCGGCGGCGTGGTCCTGCTGGAAATCGGGCCCCCAATTGATGAACACATAGTCGCTGTTGCTTTTGCGCTGTCCGGCCCGGCCGCTGGAAACGAGCACGAATTCCTCGTCAAACAGATGTTCGACGGTGTGACCCGGCGGCTGGATCGGCCGATACATGACGGCGAGGTCCAAGGTGCCCTCGATCAAGCGCTGACTGAGGACGTCGGGCAGCGCGGCCGTGGCAGATAGGGCGATATCGGGGGTTTCGGCGCGCAAACGTGCAATCGTTTTCAACAGGACGCCGTGCCAGAGCGTCGCCGGTGCGCCAATCGCAATATGGTCGCGATGCTGGTCGGAAAGCGAGACTTCAAGCTGCGCCCGCTGCCACACGCGGACCAGCGCCAGCGCGTGCTTGTGGAATTGTTCACCGGCCGCCGTCAGATCTGCACCGCTTTTGGAGCGTTCGAAAACGGGACGTCCGAGGAGATCCTCAAGCCCTTTGATGCGCGCGGAAACGGTCGACTGGGTGATGTTCAAACGATGCGCGGCATCAATAAAACTGCCGGTTTCTGCGACCATCAGGAATGTGCGGGCGAGGTTGATATCCATCGGGTGCTCGCGCGGTGAGAGAAACGATTGTGTGCTATCTATCGAAAAATTCGATAGTGGTCAGCGGAAATTTCCGTTTGAAGCGCGATTTGATTCTCACCACATTGCAGGCGTCTCGACGTCGAGTCGGGGAAGCAGAGCCGGGCAGTCATGCACGGTCAGATAAATTGAAGGACGAATCACATGGCCAAAGCTGCAAAGAAGCCTGCCGCAAAGAAGGCTGCCAAGAAGCCGGCGGCGAAGAAGAAGAAGTAAGAGTTTCCTGCCTCGTGCCCCGGAACCTTGTCAGTTGGCTCTTGCGAGCATCAGTGGTTCCCACGGTGGTGCTGATCAACGCTTTCTCAGCCGCGCATGCGGCATCGGTCACAAACCGGGATGACAAGGACCATACGGTCACGGTCATCGAGGGTAGTACCCAGATCGACCACGTTTTGAAAAAAGACGAGGTTCTTGAAGGGGTCTGCCTGAGCGGCTGCAGCATCCGCATCGACGGTGACGATGTTGGTCCTTATGTGCTCGAGGGCACCGAGGCCACGACCATCGAAGGGGGCGATCTCTACGCAGACGGGCAGGGGCCGCTGGTTTCTCCATCATCTGGAGCAACCGGCCAGCCTTCCAAGCCCGGCCCGTAAAGCGGTCGAGTTGATCGAGGCAATGCAATCCGGCACCCGCGCCCTCTGGCTCGGGTGCCGTTTTGTTTTGCGCTCTTCCATGCAGCTGAAATGGTATCCGATAGCCCCTCTCAACGGGGTCGCGGAGTTTCCACGATTGGTGCTGTGACCGGTTCGAGCGGGCCGAGATGCTCAGTGAAGCTGGCGACTAATGCCTTATCCACAGATTCGAAATCTGCCGGCGCCCCCAATGCAGCAAGGCTCGTTACGGCCGATCCTTCCAGCCCGCACGCAACGATCGATGCGAAATGAGACAAATCAGGTGAGGCATTGAGGCTGATGCCGTGCAGGCTGATGCCGCGGCGAAGCTTAAGTCCGATTGCGCCAATCTTGGCCTCACCGCGCGGAAGATCTGGCCGCGCGACCCACACGCCCGGACGGGCCGGATCGCTGAACGCTGTCACGCCGAGCCTATCGAGCGCACCGATAACGCACGTTTCAAGCAAGCGAACAAAGCTGCGGACATCGCCACCTGTGAGGCGGCGAACATCCAGTAAGGTGTAGACGATGCGCTGTCCGGGTCCGTGGTAGGTGATCTCGCCACCGCGGTCCGTGGCGTAAACGGGAAAGCGATCCGGATCGAGCAGATGCTCGTCACGGCCTCGGGCCGCTCGGGTGAGGAGCGAGGGATGTTCCAGAAACCAAAGCAGTTCGTGATGGCCGCCGTCTGCGATCGCTGCCGCCTCGCGATCCATCGCGGCCACGGCTTCAGGGTAATCGACAAGCCCCGTCGAATGCAGCACGCGAATGGGGCCTGGCCCTGGCATCTGTTTCCTTTCGGTGGGGCCGATTAGGAGACCGGCGGATCAACTTGCCAGCGGCGAAGCGATGCCGGCAATGCGGAAATGGCGACGGCCGATGCCGGTTGCCGCTGGCCCGGCGACACTTGGGCGGCTGGAGCGGGTTCGTACTTGCCTTCTCCGGAGCCGTCTGTTAGTTCCGGTCGCCTCGGCAGCGTGTTCTTCGCGGACGCGCTGGGCGGTTCTTCTCATCCGACGTCGGTCCGATGAGGTGATCCCATGCGGTTGTGGCGGAATTGGTAGACGCACTACCTTGAGGTGGTAACGGGGCAACTCGTGGAGGTTCGAGTCCTCTCAACCGCACCATATTTCTTTGCGCGCAGCCGCCACACCAACCCTGCGCGCGTGCATTCTTTGCGCGCAGCCGCCACACCAACCCTGCGCGCGTGTATTCTTTGCGCGCAGTCGCCACGCCAACCCTGCGGGCGTGTACGCTTTGCGCGCACCCGCTACCCCAACCCTACACGGGTTTTGTTTGCGCTCCCCCCACGTCACAGTCCGTCGCGTCAGGCGCTGGCTGGCTGGCCCTCGCAGGGGCCGGACCGTAAACGCACGGATTAAAATCCGAATATGTTGAATGGTGGATCGTCGGCTGTGGCGCGCTTGATACGGACTGGTTTGGCCTTGTGGCCCCTATGGGCGCGAGCGGACTTGGAGCCGTCGTTTACCGTCTCGGTGTGATCGTTCGTCGTGACGACGATGCGGGGCCGTTGCGGCGGCGCGAGTGTCGTCACCTCGGCGTCGGCCCCCGATAGGGTCTTCAAAACAGCGGGCGATCCAAAGAACGGCAGCAGGTGGGGCTGGGGCGCTTCCGGCTGAGGTGGCGTGCCGGTTACTGACGCGATGATCAGCGGCGACTTGCGTGCCGGATCGGTTTTTACCAGCCGCTTCTCAAGATCGGCATTGAAGGTATCGAGTGGCGCGAGCGGCGACTTCGCGCGCATGTGGACGACCTTATAGCCGCGCTTTTTGATGCCAGCGAGGATGACAGGGAGGGCTTTGGCCGTGGCACTCTTGATGTCGTGAAACAGCACGATGCCGCCCTGCCGTTTATCGATCTGCGCCAAAGTGTAAGTGGCGAGACGATCAGCGTTGGCGATGTAACTATCGTTGGATACCACGTCGACGGTGAATGCCGCGATGCCGCGCGCCTGCAGATGTGCCATCATCGGATCGCTATCGCTGAGGCCAGGAAAACGAAAGAATGGCGCAATCGGTTGGCCGGCGGCCATTGCGATCGCGGCAAAGCCGCGTTCGATTTCGTCGATTGCTCGGTCTAGACCGCGGCGCTTGAGGTTCAACGGATGGGACCACGTGTGGCCGCCAAGCGTATGTCCGCGGGCCAGAACGTCCCTGACACTCGCGGGATAGGCGATCGCCATGCTGCCGACGGAAAAGAACGTGGCCTTGGTGCAGAAGCGATCGAGCGTGTCGAGAATGGATTTGGTGATCCACGGCATCGGGCCGTCATCGAACGTCAGCACCACTTCGCCAGGGCCGAGAAACGACGGTTCGCGTGCCAGAACGGAGAGATCGCCAAACAGCGGTCCATTCGCAGTATCGATGTCGACAACGCGTTCGACGCCGAGCGCAGCGCCAGGACCGGCACACGCGTCGTCCGCCAAGGCCGAGTTCACGCCGCTCGCGCAACTGGCGAATAACAACGCCGCAATAAGTACCCCTGCCCGCCGGATCACGTTGCCTCCCAAGGCTTAAAGTTGGGCCGAAGGTGGCGGAATTCGCAGTTCGCGGCAACAGGCTGACATCAGAAGATGCGCCCCCTGAGGCATTGTCGCATCGTCAGGGAAGTCCCAACGGGTTTGTCGCCCAGTTGTCTTCGATCATCGCCGGCTTCAAGTTTGGCCGTACCGGCGGCGGAAGTGCCGGCAAACCTTTCGGCGCGTTGGTCGGCCGAACGGCTGCCGGCTTTGCGTCAGCCGCCGTGGAATCAACGGACCACGGCAGGCGTTCGGGTGATCCCGTCGTCATCGGCCAGACGGCAGCGCGGTCCGCCAGCGGCTGAAGGGAGAGTGCCACTTTACGCCGCTGCGCCTCACGTTCGGCCATGGCGTCGAAGTCCGGCAGCGTCTGTATGCCGGTCTTGGGCACAAGGTGGACGATCTTGTAACCGTTCGCCTTCAATTCGGTGAGCAGAGCTCGCAGCCCACCGGCGGTGGACGGCTGAATGTCGTGAAACAGGATGATGCCGCGATGCTTTCGGGCGAGCTGGGACATCACGTTCCGGCGCATGACGGACGGATTACGGGTCAGAAAATCGCGACTGTCGATATCGATGGCGAAGTTGGCGATGTGGCGCTGCCGCAGGTGCGCGCGCACGGATGAACTTTCACCAAGATAGGGGAAGCGAAAAAACGGAGCGACGGGCCTACCAAGCGCGAGGGCGACGGCGCTGAAGCCCAACTCGACTTCCTGCTTGGAGGCCGCGGCACCGAGCTTGTCCAGACGTTTGTGGGACCAGGTGTGAGCGGCAATTGTGTGCCCGCGATTGGCTGTGTCGCGCAGTGTCTGTGGATCGGAGAGCGCCATGCGGCCAACGGAAAAGAACGTGGCTTTCACACACTGTTCGTCGAGCGCGTCGAGGATGGGACCAGTGTAGCGGCGGACAGGGCCGTCATCGAAGGTGAGGATGACTTCCTTGTCATGGAGCAGCTGGAAGGGCTCGGGCCCTGGAACGCCGAAGCGGGGGCCATCGGTGGCATCGATTTCAATGACGCGGGAGACGCCGAGGGCGTTCGGGTCCGGACATGCCACCGGCTGTTGCGATTGCGCGGCCTCCGCCGGCGGTGCGTCGCCCGCGCGCGCGGCGGCGGCGACGGCGAGCACAACCATCGCGCATATAGCGCCAAATAAGACATGCTGCCGGACGGAGCGTGTCATGAAACTGTCTTCCTTCGATGCGCCCGCGGCGATGTCGATACAGGCGTCGCGTGCGGGCGGTCCGTATCTGTGGCGGGACGCGGGCGGACATTAGCCGCGCCGCTTTGCCGGGTGCAACATGTTGCCGATCCCGTATGTGCTTTTTCGGCACCATGGTATGCGGTGGTGCGCTCGTATGCTAAGGCCGCTGCTGCCGTTTGGCGGTCTTTGGCAAGGGCTTTTCCGCTCAAAGAGACAGGGGTATCAGACGCGTGTCGCAAGCCGGTCCGAACTTTTCCACGCCTGAGGCCGCCGAGGCCACGACCGACGAACTGGTGCGCGATGTCGCGGCGGCGCTGGAGGCCGGTGCGCCGCAGACCGCACGCGAATTTGTTGAGGACCTGCGCGCGCCCGACCTTGCCGACGTCATCGAATTGCTTGACCCAGACGACCGTGTCGCGCTGATCCAAGCATTCGGAGCGGATTTCGATTTTGAGGTTTTCTCCGAGCTCGACGAATCGGTTCGCGACCAGTTGTCGGAAGCGCTGCCGAACGAATTCCTGGCTCGCGCCGTCACGGAACTGGATACCGACGATGCGGCCTACATCATCGAAGGTCTGGAAGACAGCGATAAGGAAGAAGTCCTCGCTCAGCTGGAGACGTCCGATCGCGCCGCGCTCGAGCGCAACCTGGAGTATCCCGAAGAGACGGCCGGACGCCTCATGCAGGCGCACTTTGTGGCGGTCGCACCATTCTGGACGGTGGGGCAGGTGCTCGACTACATGCGCGAGGCGGATGACCTGCCGGAAGCGTTCTCCGAAATCTTTGTCGTTGATCCCGCGTTCCGTGTTTTGGGCAGTGTCGAGCTTTCGCGGCTGGTGCGCTCGAAACGATCGGTGATTGTCGAAACGCTGATGGAGACCGACCGTCACGTGGTCCTGGCGACGGAAGATCAGGAAGAGGTCGCCCGTCAATTCAAGCGCTATGACCTGTTCTCTGTTCCCGTGGTGGACGAGAATCAGCGGCTCGTCGGTGTCGTGACCGTCGATGACGTTGTCGAAGTGCTCGACGACGAGGCCGACGAAGACATGAAGGCGCTGGCCGGCGTGGGCGACGAAAGTCTCGCTGACACCGTCATGGAAACCGTCAAAAGCCGGGTGCCCTGGCTCGTTGTCAATTTGGGCACGGCCATCCTGGCGTCGTTCGTTATTCAACAGTTCGACGCCAGCATCGAGCAGATGGTGGCTCTTGCGGTGCTGATGCCGATCGTGGCTTCGACCGGCGGCAACGCCGGGACGCAAACCATGACAGTCACGGTGCGGGCATTGGCGACCAGCAAGCTCGGCGCCATGAATGCGCGCCGCGTCATCACCCGTGAGGCTCTGGTCGGCCTGCTGAACGGACTGACACTGTCGGTCATCATGGCGACGGTGGTTTTTTTCTGGTTCGGCTCGGGTGCGCTCGGCGCCGTCATCGGAACGGCGATTATCGTCAACCTGTTCTGCGCAGCCTTGGCCGGAATTCTGATCCCGCTCATCTTTCATCGATATGAACTCGATCCAGCCCCTGCTTCAGGTGTGTTCGTCACGATGGTGACGGATTGCGTCGGCTTTTTTGCCTTTCTCGGGCTCGCCTCGCTCTGGCTGTTCTGAGACGTTCTGAATTGTTCTGGGTCGTTCTGGGCCGTCCTGGGCCGTCCTGGGTCAGCTCGTCGGCTGGTCGAGTTTGCGGGTCAGGGCTTCGAATTCGCGGCGCAGTTCCTCGTTGCGGAAGATCTGTTCGAAGGTCGGCGCTTCCAGCTTTTGCAGCGCCTCGAATGACGCAGCCCCGTCGCGCATCAGGTTGTTCAACTCAAAACTCGCCTGCACGGTGTCGAAGGTGTTGTCGGCAATTTTTAGATCATGCACGGCGCGCTGGCGGGCCTTGGCGATCTGCTCGCGCTGCTGCAGCAGGTAACGGCGGTAGGCCTTCGCCGCATCTTCAGCCACTTTCTGACTGTCGCGATTGGCCTCCAGGATGCGAAGCTGATCGGGGCGATTGTCGGCGCGCAGCAATTCGGCGGTGCGTGTTTTCGCGCCGGTTATGTCTTTCATCACGGCATCGAGGCGGGGCAGGTACTTCGCGTCGATCTTGGCAATCGCCATATCCTGGGCGTGAACCAGCATGGCGAACAAGGCCGCATGCATGGCAAAATACTTGCGGGCAGTGCCGGCGTTGTCGCCGGCGGCTTCGACCAGACGGGCGAGCTGGCTGTCGATCAGCTTGGCTGCTTCGAATGTCGCAACGAGGCGAACGAGATCACCGGAGAGGACGCCATCGAGCAGGAGGTCGAGTTGGTCCGGTGAAAGTTCGACGCCTGAGGATTTGAGGGCGGCACCGACGTCATTCTTGGCCGCCCTTATACCTTCGCGGTTCTTCGTGATGCGCTCTTCCAGATCCTTGATGCCGGCATCGAGCGAGCCGACGGTATCGGTCAGAAGACCAGGCAGCGCTGCATCCTTGGGCGCCATCAACTGCTTTTCTTTGAAAGCCGAAATGCGACCTTCGAGATCGGCGATGGTGCGGCGATGCGTTTCGATTCGCTTTTGGACTTCGACTACGGGGACATCCGTGACGATGCCAAGGGCGCTGTCGAGCAGCGCCTTGATCCGTGTCTCGCGATCCTCACGGGTTTCAGTCCACAACGGGGGAACGACGAACTCGGATTCCTTGGGCAGTTTCTTAGCATCGCCCCGCTGATCGGCGGTGTCGGCAAGAACGGCCTCGACGGCCTGCATCAACAGGCGGGCTTGTTCGTAGTCTTTGTCTCCGGCACGGGGATCGGCGGGGTCCGGCAGCGTGGTGCTGGTTGCCGACTGTGCGATATCGGCGGCAGCTGACTTCGTTTGGTTGAGAATGTCGGAAATCGACGTGGCCTTGTTGTCGGCGAACGCCAGGGAAGGCGCGGTTGCAACGATCAACAGTACAGCCAGGGATGAGCATTGGCGCAGGTTTTGACGCAACATGGGCAGGGCCTCCATGCGCGCACTATTGGCGCGGGAATTCAGGCGATTAGATGGTGCTTGGGGTTCAGTCCGGCAATGGGGCGGCGCGGTCGGCTGCGGCCGCGCCAGCAACGGCTGCCATCAGTTCTGCTGTCACCTGACGGGCGTCCGTCAGAACGACCATATGGGTCATGGACGGGGGAATGTCGGCATGGGTCCTGGCAAACTTGGCGCGTGTGAAGCCGTCCAACGGATCGCCTGCGGCGCCAGCGAGTGCCAAACGCAACTCCTTCGGGGAGACGGTCAATATCCCGACCACCGTTTGGCCTGCACACAGAGCAATGTAGCCGGCGCGCGGAACGACAGACAGTGCCGGAGCGGCCTCTTCGATCGCCCGCAGAACGAATTGCGCCAATGGACGGTACCCTTTCGCTTCGGCCAGAACGGCCTCCAGGGATAGCCCGGCTGGCCTGGTTGCGATTGGCCGCGGCGGCGGCGCCTGCGGGTCGATGGGCTTGCGAACAAGAGCGACGGGCGCGGGCGTAAAATGCGGCGCGGTTGCTGCCGGCGGTGCGGCGACGGGTGAGGACAAGGCGGGAGATGCCGCGCCGCGTGGCATTGCGGCGGAATCGACGCCGACGGTCGGGGCAAAATAGATCGGGCGGCCGCCGTTATGGTGAATGCGTTCCAGCCATGAGGCGCGGGCGAAGAGGAAACCTTGCCGGCGTAGCCAATCGATGATCGCGTTGCGGTCGTCGAGTTTTGCTTCACGGATGGCCGTCATCCAGCCCGCGAGGTCGCGACCGGTGTCCTCGGCGAGACTGTCGAGGAATTCGCGCTCCTTTTCGGCGTAGTCGATGGCCATCGATCAGATCCACCGCCGGGTCCGGGCGGCATAGGCGCGCCATGCGTCGCCGAAGACGGCTTCGAGATGGCGCTCCTCAGGGCGGATCTGGAGCACCGTGACAAGGCCGGCGAAGGCGAACGCCAGGATGACAAACCAGACATTCCGCGTCAGCTCGGCGGCGCCAAAAAGAAGAAAGACATCGGCGATGTAGATCGGATGCCGGCGCCAACGATACGGTCCGTCGGTGACCAGCGTGGTGGCCCCGTGGTGCGGCAAGATCGTCGTGCGGTGCCGCCGCAGGGTCAGCGCTGCCCAGACGGCGATGGCCAGTCCGGCGGCGCCAAAGCCTAGGCCGATGAGTGAAGCTGGGCCATCGCCGACGCCGGGCCAAGGCAAAGGCATCACCTGTTGGAGTGCGACCGCGCCGACCACGGCAAGCGCCAACAGCACAGGCGGCCAGGGAATCGTGCCGGGCCGGGCGTGGCCGGAGGGTGGGTCAGCAGCGGTCGGCATGGCGTCGCTTCTTGCAAAGTCTTCAATAGTTTCAGGCGGAACCCCGGCGCAACCCTACATCACGGAGCGGGTCGAGCGCCACGCGGAGTTGATCTGGTGGGGTTCGCGACGTTGCCGCAATCGGCGGCTAGAACCGCCCCCAGATCGGCTGCAGGGGTAGAAACGCGTTTGTCTGGCCCTGCCGTCGGCAACTTCCGTCTAGCCGCCATTGGTCATGCCAAATCGTCCAGGAGAGTTTCATGTTCACACATTCGCGCCGTTTTAGCGTCGTCATGGCCGTCGCGTTGATCATCGGACCCATGTGCCTTGCGACGTCTCCGGCGCAGGCGGCAAACAACTTCGGTTGTTTCCAAGTGGTGACGCCCTCGCTCAACATCCGCGCTCGTCCTTATAGCGACGCAAAAGTGATCGGAACCGCGGCCGCCGGAGACGTGCTGGAAAAGCGCAAGCCGTTGTGTACGCTTCGCGGCTACTGGTGCGCCGTTCGCAAGGGCGCGGTGGAAGGCTACGCCGACAAGAGTTTTCTCGGCACCACCAAGTGCCCTTGAGGTGGCGCACGTGTCACGAGGCTCGCTTGCCCGATGCGGGGATAGCCGGATTGGGGGTCGGTGCGGAGGGGCGGGCCTGCAACTCCTTGGCGATGTCGAAGCTCGGACATCCCAGTTCCACCAGACGTTTGTTGTAGGCGTCCAAAATCGGGCGGTTGGTCGCCGCGCGGGCAGTGGCGTTCTTGTCGGTATCGGTGCCGAGCGCAGCACTCGTGGCGGAACGCATGGATTGGGCCGTCGAAGAGGGCTGCACTTTGTATTCCTCGCCGCGCAGCGCCAGCAGCCGGACCTGAATACGGCCGGTCAACCTTCGGCAGTCGAGTGCCTTCTCCTCAGCGGTCAGCGTGTAGTTGCCGGGGGCGAGCAGCGTCGCGCTATCGCCGGGGGTGCCGGCGCAGCCCGGCAGCACCGCCGCGGCGAAAAACATGAGTGGAATGCGTGCGCGGTTGACCACCTGGGCGCCCATGACTGGAGTTGGCTTGATCATTCGCAAAAGCCGGGCTTATGCAAGGCGGCAAGATGCTTCTCCGGCGGCCAATTCGCGGCTTGCCATAGCGCGGTCCACCCGGCTTCAATCAATCTTGGCAAGACGGGAGGCACGACATGGCAGAGTACGGGTCGAGGCGGGCCGTGATGAGGCGGGCGGGCATGGCGTGCGCAATCTTGGCGATGGCGTTTTCAGGTGCCGCCGTCGCGGACGACCTCGACACGGCGCCGGTCCGCTTCGTCTGCACGTTTGGGACCGGCAATTCGGTCAGCTACGGCGATGGAAAATTCACGTCGAAGACGGCCAATCCGCTGGTGTTCACAATCACAAAAATTGATCTCGAAGGGCAATCGGCGGCGATCAGCACGGGCGAGGTGACGCCCGCCGTCACCGTCCGTATCGTGCGGGCTGTCAATGCCAACCATTTTCTTGAGGTTGTCACCGAGGGGTTCCTCAACTTGACGACGGTCTATGACAAGGACCCCAAGACGGGACTGCACCCGGCTGTCCACTCCCGTCATCTGGGCTTGCTGGGGGTGCCCTTCTTCGGGCAGTACACCGGGACATGTACGGAGTGACGCCCGCGCTCAACCGTTACGGCGAATTCGCGGATCAGGAAGGAGGGCTGCATTGACCGTGCATATGATCAAGCTCTCGGTCGGTTCGGAAACGGTGGAAGACCACGCTGCGTGGCAAGCGGCGAACCGTCAGTTCTGGCGCAAAGTAGGCAAGATCTCGGCTGTCTTTCACACCACGTTCCAAAGTCCCAAGCGGACGGCGGAGTTGCTCGATGGCGGCTCTCTCTACTGGGTCATCAAGGGGCTCATTCAAGCGCGGCAGCGGTTCGTCGGGTTCGACGAGGGGCGCAAAGAAGACGGCACGCCATGCTGCCTATTACTCTTGGATCCGGAGATCGTATCTGTGCGCCCGGTTCCACGGCGGGCATTTCAAGGTTGGCGTTATCTCGACCTGGCCGATGCACCGCCCGATCTTGGCACGGGAACTCGCGGCGACGCGGCCGACCTGCCGCCCGCCATGCGGCGCGATCTTGCCGCGCTTGGACTCATTTGACGGATATCCGTGTGCCGTGAACCGACCTATCATCACCTCTATTGTCGAAGCGTTGCCTCGAACGGTGCCTTTCGTCGGGCCCGAGCAGATGGAGCGTATGCGCGGGCGGCCGTTTCGCGCTCGACTGGGGGCGAATGAAAGCGCCTTCGGTCCGGCTCCTGGTGCGATCGCAGCAATGCAAGCGGCGGGGCGCGACATCTGGAAATACTGCGATCCGGAAAGTTACGATCTGCGCGCGGCCATCGCGCGGTTGCACGGGGTCGGCAGCGACAACGTTGTTGTCGGAGAGGGGATCGATGGGCTTCTGGGTCTGGCGGTGAAAATCGCCGCATGCCCCGGATCACCTGTTGTCACCTCCGATGGCGCCTACCCGACATTCAACTTTCACGTTGCAGCGCAAGGGGCGCGGCTCGTGAAAGTGCCGTTCCGCGACGACAAGGAAGATCTCGACGCTCTCCTTGCGGCAGCCAAGCGCGAGCGTGCCCGCATCCTGTACGTATCCAATCCGAATAATCCGATGGGATCGTGGTGGACATCGGCGGAACTCGAACACCTCATTGCGGCGCTGCCCGATGAATTGCTTCTATTACTCGACGAGGCCTATTGCGACACAGCACCTGCCGGCAGCGTTCCAGAGGTCGATGTGCGCCATCCGCAGGTTTTGCGGTTACGGACGTTTTCGAAAGCCTACGGTCTTGCCGGAGCGCGTATCGGATATGCGATCGGTGAAGCCGGTGTGATTGCCAATTTCGAAAAGGTGCGCAATCACTACGGCATCAATCGCACCGGGCAGATCGGGGCTTTGGCGGCAATCGAGGATCAAAGCCATCTGCAAACCGTTGTGGCTCAGATTGGCCAAGCGCGGGACAGGCTTGGCCGGATCGCAAGAGATAACGGTTTGATGGCGCTGCCATCAGCAACCAATTTCGTCGCGATCGACTGCGGCCAGAATGGCGCATTCGCGCAAGCCGTGCTCGATGGCCTCATCGCGCGCGACGTGTTTGTTCGAAAGCCCGTCGTTGCGGGTCTCGACCGCTGTATTCGCATCAGTTGCGGTCTTGATAGCGAACTCGATGTTTTGGCTGAGGTGCTCCCGGCTGCGCTTTCTGCCGCCCGGGAGCATTCGTGACCATGCCCTGCGAACACAAGCGACTGGTCCTCGTCGGGGGTGGGCATGCGCATGTCTTCGTTCTCGAAGCTTTCGCACGCCAACCCATGCCCGGGCTCGATCTCACGCTGATTACCAAGGAACCCATGGCGCCGTATTCGGGCATGCTACCCGGATTTGTCGCCGGCCATTATCGCGAGCGTGATTGCTTGATCGATCTGGATCGGCTCAGTCGCGCCGCGAGCGCCAAATTCGTTGTCGGCGAGGTGACCGGAATTGACCTCGAAAAGCGTTGCGTGGAGATGGCCGACGGCGCGACCACCGCATACGATGTCGTCTCGATCAATGTCGGGATAACGCCCGACACGGGCGAGATTGCAGGCGCCGCCGAGCATGCGCTCATCGTCAAACCCGTGTCGGAATTTGCAGCCAAGTGGCAGACATTCCTTTGCCGGGCCGAGGCATCCGGTGGTCCGCGTCACATCGTTGTGACCGGCGGCGGTGCCGCGGGTGTGGAACTGGTTTTGGGTGCGCGCTTTCGCTTAACGGCAACCCAGCCCTGGGAGACGCGACGGCGCGACCCGTTCACGTACACGCTCATTGCTGGCACCGGAGTATTGCCCGGTCATCCGTCGCGGGCGCAGCGGTTGGCCAAGGCGGCACTTGCGAATGCCGGCGTGGTGGTCATCGAGAATGACGGTGCTGTCGCGGTGGCACCTGGCCGGATGCAGCTGCTTTCAGGGCGTGAGATTGCCTGTGATACGGCGATCATTTCCACCAAAGCTGCGGCGCCGTCGTGGTTCGCCGATACCGGGCTCGCCCGCGATGCGGCGGGTTTTCTAGCCTTGCGGCCCACTCTTCAGACAATCAGCGACGAGAATGTTTTCGCGGCAGGTGATTGCGCGAGCGTCATTCTGCATCCGCGGCCCAAGGCGGGTGTGTTTGCGGTCCGGCAGGGACCGATCTTGGCGCGCCAGCTGCGGCGCCAGTTGGAAAACCGGCTGCTCGACCCATTCGTCCCGCAGCGTGAGTTCTTGTCGCTCGTCTCGCTTGGCGACAAGTCTGCCATTGCCAGCCGCGGCTCGATCGCCATGGCCGGCCACTGGGCGTGGTTGGCGAAAGATTGGATTGACCGGCGATTTATGGCCCGGTTCAACCGGCCGTAATTCACTGAACCCGCGTTATTCAGCTTGCGAGATGATTGTTGCGTCCCATGCGTTCGCCGATGTGTTGTCGATCGTGGCCGGCTTGAAGGCGACAGGTGATGACGTCGCGGGCGCGGCGGCGATTGCGGCCGGAGCCGTGAATGGCTGTGTCATCTTGGGGTCAAGCTTGACCATCTGACGCACGAGATTTGTGTTTTGCCGCGCGACATCGGCTGCAACCGCTGTCGAGCCGACAGACGTCGCTTCGTCGTACTTGCCCTGAAGGCCGAGGACGAGGGCGAGGTTCTGCTTGGTCTTGGGACTGCCGCCGTCACGGTTTACCGCCTGACGCAGGAGCGTCTCAGCCTTGGCCGGGTCGCCGTTCATGGCATAGGCGAGCGCCAGGTTGTTTTGGACGGCGACCTGGTCGGGCGCCAGCAGGCTTGCCCGCTCGAGGTGTTGGACGGCTTCCTTGTAGCGTCCGAGTTTGGCGAGTGCCGCGCCACGAGCAGAGACGACACGCCAATCGGGACGCAGGGGATCGTCGGCGAACTCCAGCATCTGGGCTGCGAGAGAGACCTTATCCAAGTCGAGGGCCAATCGGCCCAACTCGGATGCCACTTCCTTGCTGTCGGGATTGGCCTGCGCTGACTGCTGCAGCGCGTTGAAGGCTTCGGTCTTGTTGCCGAGCACCTTGAGGTTTTTGGCATAGGCGACGGCTGCTTCGGAGTTGGCCGGGTTCTTGGCGAATTCCTTGCCCCAATATTCGGTGGCTTTGCCAATCTCTGTTTGTGGCGTGCCGCCCTCGTTGGCGGCGCGTGTGTCGGCTGCCGGCTTGGATGAGGCGAGAAGTTCGAGGCCGGTTTCTTGCGACAGGCTGGAACAGGCACCGATTAGTGTTGCGAGGGCCAAAACAGCCATGCGGCCCGCAATTGCCGCGCTGCGTTTGAATACGCCGTCAATCGACTTGCCCGCCATTATGCCTGCTCCCCGCCCAGGGCGGCGCCGGCGAATCACCTGCGGCCCTCTTTCGTGTGGGCGTCACTTTCCGGGACAGTTCTCAAGAAAGGTTTAAGGGTCTCGTGTGGGTTGCTGCAACTTGGCCCGCGATTAATCCAGGGCACTTTCGGCGCGTGCGGCGGTGGCCCACAACTCCATCTCCGGCGTGGCGAAAATGGTCTCGACGTAGGCCTTGGCGGTACCGTCATCGCCGAACGAGCGGAGATCTGGAACGTAGGTGCGGAAGCGGGAACACACGGGAGCGTACATGGCGTCGGCAGCGGTGAATGAGCCAAACAGAAATGGTCCATCTCGGCCGTAGTCGGTTCGGCAGTCGCGGAAGCTCTGGACGATGCGGCGGATGTTGTGTTCGACGCCTTCGGGAAATGCCGTCATTGGCTTGGAGGCAAACAGATCCATGGGGCAGACTTCGCGCAACTGCTGGAATCCGGCATGCATTTCTGCGCACATCGCGCGGGCGACGCCGCGGGCGATGCGATCGCGCGGCCAAACCGGACGGTCTGGATAGAGGTCGGCGACATATTCGATGATGGCGAGGCTATCCCAGATCAGCATGTCGCCATCGCGTAGAACCGGAACCTTGCCGGCGGGGGAGTGCGCCAGAAGGGCGGTTTTGCTGTCGGACTGGCGTAGCTTGACGCTGATCTCCTCGAAGGGGATCTGGAAGTGCTTGAGCACAAGCCAGGGCCGGAGGCTCCAACTCGACCAGATCTTGTTTCCGATCACGAGGGAGAGCGTGGATTCGGGCATGCTTTCGCCTTCCGGTCGCGAATATGCTAGGTCCACCCATCGTCCTAAGGCGGCTTGCGGCGCCGCACAAGAGCTGTGGGTGGATCCGTCTTTTTGTCGCCGTCGCACGTTGCTTTGACTGTTCCTTCACCTGAGTGAGACCAACGATCCATGACCACGGCAAGCGACCCGACGGCTTCGTTCACGCTGCGCGGTGCCTTGGACGTTTTCGCGCCGAGCGATGCGCCATCCGTTCCCATTCATCTCGTGGCTGCGGGCTGCGGGCCCGCAACGACATCGGATCTTGCGGCGCGCTGGGCCGAAACGACGGGCTTCAAGGGCGCACCGAAATCATTCGCCCTACTGCCGGCCGCCGATGGGTCGCTGGACAGTGTCATGCTTGGCGCGGGTGGGGGCAGTGCCGGGGATCCGTGCGGTCCATCCGATCTCCTATTGGGGCAATTGGCGGGCGTTCTGCCGCCGGGCACGTATCGACTTGAAAGCGGGTTCGCCAAGCCGGAGCTTGCGGCGCTGTCCTGGGCGTTGGGGGCGTACCGATTTCGCCGCTACAAATCGAACGGGACTGCCACCGGCAACGACGGTCTGGTGGCGCGGCTCGCTCTGCCCGCAGCGATCGATCGCATGCGTCTTCTCAATACCGCCGAGGCGATCTGGCTTGGCCGCGATCTGATCAACACGCCGGCCAGCGATTTGGGTCCAGCGGACATCGAAGCGGCCGTTCGCTCCATTGGTGCGCGGCATGGGGCGACGGTCCGATCCATCGTGGGCGAGGATCTCCTGGCGCAGAATTTCCCGATGATTCATGCCGTCGGCAGGGCCAGCCCGCGGGCGCCGCGACTGATTGAACTGGACTGGTCGAAGCCGGGCGGCCGGCCCGATGCGCCGAAAATCACTCTGGTCGGCAAAGGCATCACGTTCGACACCGGCGGTCTCGACATCAAGCCGGCGTCGGCCATGTTGATCATGAAGAAAGACATGGGAGGGGCCGCGGTGGCGCTCGCGACCGCCCACATGATCATGGGGCAGGGGCTCGACGTTCGTTTGAAGCTGTTGATCGCGTCGGCCGAGAATTCGATATCGGGCGACGCATTCCGGCCCGGCGACGTTCTGCAAAGCCGTGCCGGGCTGACGGTCGAAGTCGGAAACACGGATGCAGAGGGACGGCTCGTCCTTGCCGACGCACTGACGCTCGCCGACGAGGGCATGCCCGACAGCGTGTTTGTTTTTGCAACATTGACCGGTGCGGCGCGCACGGCGCTCGGGCCCGATTTGCCGGCGCTGTTCACAAACGACACGATCCTGGCCAATCGTCTGCAAGACGCGGGCGAAGCATTTGGCGATCCGATGTGGCGTCTGCCGCTATGGGCCGGTTACGACCGCAACCTGGACAGCGAAATCGCCGACATGAACAATGTTTGGGAAAGCCCGTTCGCCGGTTCCATTACCGCTGCGCTATTCCTGAAACGGTTCGTGCGGAACGCGAAACGGTTTGCGCACATCGATCTTTACGGCTGGCGGCCAGCGCCGCGCCCGCTTGGACCCAAGGGCGGCGCAGTTCAGACGGCGCGCGCCGTGGTCGAGGTTCTGCGCGCGGAGAGCGAGGCCGGCGCATGACCTTCGACCTCCTCGATACCCGGCGAAATGCCGTGCGCCCCGATTTGGCCGACGAGCGTCTCATCGGACGCTTCGAGGCGACCCGATATATCGCCGGCCAACCGGCGCAGATCATACGTCCGGCGGTGCCGTTGCGGCGGCGACCGCAGTTGACCGATGGGCTCGATACGGAAGCGCTGTACGGGGAACGCGTGCGCGTCTTCGACGAGCATGAGGGGTGGGCCTGGGTGCAGTTGGAGCGTGACGGATATGTCGGCTACATCCCAAGCAACGCGATCTCCGACACCATCGTCGCCCCGACCCACCGGGTGAAGGCCTCGGGTACATTTCTTTACCCCCAGCCCGAAATGAAGTGTGCTCCGATCCTTCACCTCAGCCTCAATGCCGAATTGACGATTGTGGAAGAGGGGGAACGCTTCAGTCGAACCCATGTGGGGGGATGGGTCTTCAACCGGCACATCGGCGACTTGAAAAAACCCGCGCGGGACTTTGTCGAGATCGCCGAGTGGCTGATTGGGACGCCGTATCTGTGGGGTGGCAAGACCCGCATCGGGGTCGACTGTTCAGGACTTGTGCAAGTCGCGCTCCAGGCCGCCGGCATTGCGGCCCCGCGCGACAGCGACATGCAGTTTGCCGAACTCGGCGAAGCGGTCCAAGTGGCTCCTGACTTCGAGGGGATGCAGCGCGGCGATCTGGTTTTCTGGTCGGGACACGTCGGCATCATGGCGGACGGCATCATGCTCCTGCACGCCAATGCGCATCACATGGCCACTGTCTTTGAAACCCTGCCGGAGGCCGTCGACCGGATTGCCAAATCCGGGACGACTCTCTTGGCCGTCAAGCGGCTCAAGACTTCCAGCGCCTCAGCTGCTGGCGCGTGAAGCGCCATTCAGGCGTGACCAGAGTGTCGCCGAAATTCGTTCGGTACCATGGCGAGCCGTCGCTTGCCGTCGGGTTGCGCAAGACGTGGATATCCTGAGCCGGCATGTAGCTCTGCGTCAGCAGGAAGCGCCGTTCACCGGTTGCGGGATTGACGGCGACGTCTGTCACGAGGACGGCATGGCCGGGGAAGCCGCCCTTGATGAACACATCTCCGGTGCGGATGTCGTTGGCATCCGCCGGGATCAGTTCGCGTTCGAGAGAATAGGTGCCGGCATAGGCAAAAACATAGTCCATGTATTTGCGAAAGCCCGGATAGTCCTGCTTTGAGCGGGCTGCAAATCGCAACCGTTTGCCATCCGTGTCATTGAAAGCAATCTCCGACTTGCGGCCGTCAGTATATAGCCATTCCGCTCGGAGCCGCATGACGGCATCGGCGCATTGCTGCAGATCGCGGCGTCCAACATCGATATCGACAACTGCGGCGTGGACGTCCTGCCGCCATTTTGCGGCGCCGGTATACAACAGGACGGGGGCATCTTGCGGTTTCATCGGCAGATCGCGCAGCCAGGCCGCGAACGACTGTGGGTCGGCCGGGCGGCGTTCAAAGCCGGCGGGCGGAGCGAAGCGGGATTGCAACGTTTCGGTTTTTTGCGCTGTCGGGTTCCACGCATAGCGGGTCTCGGCGTGGACCGGGAGTGACGCCAGACTTGCGGCGATGATGGCAAGTCCTGCACGGCACAGGGACCTTATTGGGCACTTCATGAGCAACTTCGTTTCAATGAGACCGCTGCACATTTGCCTATGATCGTGGCGGATTGTGGGGGGGGCTTTATCGGACCGGCCATGCAAGAACCCGGGAAAGGCCTAGCCTTTCCCGGGCTCGGAGCGTTGGGCTCGTCCGGAGTTTGGTTGCGCGGCTTGGGATTAGGCTGTCTGGTCCATCATGGGTCGATGCGCTGTGCGCCCGCCCGGACCATGCTGCCGATCCGCTTATGTCCGCCTATTCTCCCGACCCAATCACGTCAGATCATCAGAGCTGCGTCTCGTCGATCGTCTCGATCCTCCAGCCGGACTTTGAAGGCGTGCCGCGGGCACGCGATCTCCCGACCGAAATCTCCGACATCGGGCACGCGCACCGGAAACCAAGCCGCGCGACGATGGCACTCTGTTCGCAGGTTCAAATTGTGTGAGTGGCCGCTTAACTGCGGTACTAGCTAACGGAGCTTCATCGCTTGTGTCCGAGCAAGGTCGATTGTTTTTGGCTTCAATCTAATTTGCATTCGAACGCTGCGAACCTGTGTACGACCGAGTGCGTGCGTGCACGCGGGCGGCTCGTTCAGGTGCTGCGTTAAGTTCCGCTTGAAGCGGCGTTGTTCCTACCCGGTGGAGACATTTTCTTAGACCTCCCTTCGAGAGACAGCAAAGTGTGCGCCGTGATCCAGAAGCTGTCAATTCACGAAACGCAGTGTTTTTATTCGACGCGCGAGCGTGCGTTGCAGCAGGCGGGGATCGTGGTTGACCAATTGTTAAAGAGGAAACGTTAGCGTCACGGGTGTGTGCCGGGTCACGGCAAACCCGCAACGGAGACGATACGATGAAACCCGTTCTCAGCTTTGTGTCGCTCATGGCCGTCGGGCTGATTGCTGCGAGTGCGGTCGCCCTGGTCGGTGCAGGTCTGTTTCGTGTCCCGACGGACGGCTCTTTGCCGCTCCTCGACTATCGCTCGCTGTCGATCGGATTGATTATCGGGTTGATGCTGTCGTGGCTGGCGCAGATCAGCTGGGCCGAGATGCCGCGTCGCATGCTCAACTGGCTGTGGGCCAACGAGCGCAACTTTTATCGCGGAGCGCTGGCGCTCATGCTGCTGGGGATCTTAGTGTTCTACTGATCGGCGACGATCGCTCATCGTGCACGGCTGTCACAGTTTCCAGGCCGCGTTCAGCGCTGGCGATTGCGATTGCCTTCTCGTAGGCCGCAAGCAGCGAGGCTTCCTCAACCCGCCAATCGAGTGTGGTGCGTGAGCGCTTGTGCCCGATGTCGCCCATCCGGCGGCGTAAGCTCTCGTCGTCCGCCAGACGAAGGATGAGACGTGCGAGTTCCCGCGTATCGTTGTGGCGGGCGTATAAGCCCGCGTCGCCGGCGCTGCGAATCGTTTCGGTCAAGTCGAAGCCGGCGAAGGGAATGCCGAGCGACATGTATTCGAAGACCTTGTTCATCGAACACTTGTCGTTGAATGGGTTGTTGGGATCGGGAACGACGCCGATGTCAAAGGTCGAAATCGCGCTCAAAAAGTCATCCGGAGATAAATAGCCGGTGAATGTTACGCGGCTTTCGAGGCCAAGTTCGCGCGTTAGTCTTTGCAATGCGGGAACTTCCGTGCCGCGTCCGATCAGGACGCATTGGATGTCATCGCGGCGATGAACATGGACGATCGTGGCCATGGCGCGGATGAGATTGTCGACCCCGTCCTGCGCGCCCATCACTCCGACATATCCGGCAACGATGCGGCGGCCATTGCGCAAATCCGGACGTGGCTCGCGGCGCTCGAAGCGGGTGAGATCAGGTGTTGAACGAACGATGAAGACACGGTCGTTGCTCATCGCGCCGCGATGAAGTGCGATCTGGCGGTAACTTTCGTTGGTCGCCAGCGAAACATCGGCCAAACGGAAGGTCATCTTCTCGAGCCAGACGAGAACGTCATACAGCCGGCCGCGGCGGCCGAACTTGGCTTCGTAGAGTTCTGGGTTGATGTCGTGGTGGTCAAACACAAAACGGGTTCCAGCGAGGAGGCGCCAGAAGCCGGCCAGCAGGAAAATGGTATCTGGGGGATTGCAGGCCTGGATCACGTCGAAGCCGATCTTTGTCTTGACCCGCAACGAGAGAACGAATTGCCAGAAAAGTGCGATCGTATATTCCGCGATGTAGCCGAGCGCACTGTCGGCCTCGATCGGGAGCGGGTGGCGAAAAATGGCGATGCCGTCGATCATCTCGTGGCGCGCCTGATAGGCGCCGCCCGTCGGGCAGATGACCGAGACGGTGTAGCCGGCTCGCTTGAGGGCGGTGGCTTCCTGCCAAACGCGGCGGTCGAGCGGGACGGTCAGATTTTCGACGACGATCAAAACGCGGTGGGGCGGGTTCATCAGTGGATCTGCGGCTGTGGACGGGCCGGGCGCAGCCGCGCTCGCCGCAACCGCTGCTGGAACTTGTCACAACCGGGTAAACGGATTGCCACCCGCGCGATCTAGAGACCGATAAGTCCGCCGCTCATCGCGCCACAAACAGAAAGGGCGGCCCGAAAGCCGCCCTCGCCGAACCTCCACCCGGAGTTCTCAGACCGAATAGTACATGTCGTATTCGACGGGATGCGGCGTCATTTCGTAACGCATATTCTCGGCCATGCGCAATTCGATGTAGGCGTCGATCATGTCGTCGTTCATGACGCCGCCGGCCTTGAGGAACGCGCGATCCTTGTCGAGAGCGTCGAGCGCCTCGCGCAAGGAGCCGGCGACCGTCGGAATTTTGGCCAGCTCTGCGGGCGGCAAGTCATACAGGTTCTTGTCCATCGGATCGCCCGGATGGGTCTTGTTCAAGATGCCGTCGAGGCCGGCCATCAACATGGCGGTGAAGGCGAGGTAGGGATTGGCGCCAGGATCGGGGAAGCGAATTTCGATCCGCTTGGCCTTCGGCGACGACACATGCGGGATGCGGCAAGAGGCCGACCGATTGCGCGCCGAATAGGCGAGCAGCACGGGGGCTTCGTAGCCCGGCACCAGGCGCTTGTAGGAATTCGTCAGTGGGTTGGTGAAGGCGTTGATCGCCTTGGCGTGCTTCAGGATGCCGCCGATGTAATAGAGGCAAGTGTCGGAGAGGTCGGCATACTTGTTGCCGGCGAACATCGGCTGGCCGGCCTTCCAGATCGACTGATGGACGTGCATGCCCGAACCGTTGTCGCCAAAGACGGGCTTGGGCATGAACGTGGCCGTCTTGCCGTATGCCTGCGCGACCTGATGCACGACGTACTTATAAATCTGCATGTGGTCGGCCATCTGAATCATGGGGCCGAATTTGACGCCAAGTTCATGCTGGGCGGACGCCACCTCGTGGTGATGCTTTTCAACGCTGACGCCCATTTCGGTCAGCACCGACAGCATTTCTGAACGCATGTCCTGGCAGCTGTCGATCGGGGGGACGGGGAAGTAGCCGCCCTTGACGCGCGGACGGTGGGCGAGGTTGCCCATCTCGTACACGGTGTCGGAGTTTGATGGGAGTTCGGATGAATCGACCTGAAAGCCGACCTTGTACATTTCGGTCGAGAACTTGACGTCATCGAAGATGAAGAACTCGGCTTCGGGACCGAAGTAGACGGCATCGCCGATGCCCTGCGAAAGCATGAAGGCTTCTGCTTTCTTGGCGATCGAACGAGGGTCGCGCTCGTAGGGCTGGCCGGTGGAGGGTTCGCGGACATCGCAGAACACGGCAAGTGTCGACTGGGCGAAAAAGGGGTCGATATGGGCGGACGCGGGATCCGGCATCAGCAGCATGTCGGAGGCTTCGATGCCCTTCCAGCCGGCAATCGACGAACCGTCGAAGGCGTAGCCGTCGGTGAACATGCTGTCGTCGACGCACGACACGTCGGCGGTGACATGCTGCATCTTGCCCTTCGTGTCCGAGAACCGAAGGTCCACGAACTTCACGTCCTTGTCCTTGATGAGCTTGAGGACGTCACTGACCGTCTTCATACGAACTCCCCTGAGATCCCAGTTTGACTAACTATGCTCCAGGCTCTCGTTCGGCCCGCTGCATTCTTCAGATCGCGTCGGCGCCGTGTTCTCCGGTGCGGATGCGAATGGCTTCTTCCACATTAGAAATGAAGATTTTCCCGTCGCCGATGCGGCCGGTCTTGGCGGCCTTCTGGATGGCTTCCACGGCCTTATCGAGCATCTCGTCGCCTAAAACCACCTCGATTTTAACCTTGGGCAGAAAATCAACGACGTATTCAGCGCCGCGATACAACTCGGTATGGCCCTTCTGCCGGCCAAAGCCCTTGGCTTCGATCACGGTGATGCCCTGAAGCCCGATATCCTGCAGCGCTTCTTTTACTTCGTCGAGTTTGAACGGCTTGATGATGGCTTCGATTTTTTTCATGTTCTCCTTGGCCTCCCCGGAGGACTGGCGCCTGCCCCGATCCTCATCGCGCGTTGGTTAGCATGCCACATGCCAACTTCCGCGGCGGTGTTTTCTGTCTATGCTTTCAGAGCTTTAAACAATTATCGCCTATTTTTTGGCTGCCTTGAGACGCGGCAGTAGCCCATATTATGGGCGAAGCGCTAGCAAAATGATCAGGTCTAGGACTTTGCGGGCCCCACGAGGAATGCGAGCTTGGGCTTTGTGAGAAGCCCTGGTCGAGGACGCGGAATGCCCGGATTGGAATTGCTGACGACCGCACAGATGGCCCGCGCCGACTTGGCGGCTGTAGCGGCCGGCGTTCCGTTACTCAAGCTGATGGAGGCTGCCGGCACGGCCGTGGCCGACGAGGTCCGACGCATGATGCCGCCGGGCAGCCGGATCGCGGTGCTTTGCGGTCCGGGCAATAATGGTGGCGACGGGTTCGTCGCCGCGCGGCACTTGAAGCGGGCGAGCTACGACGTCCGTCTGCATCTTCTCGGCGACAAAGCGGCCCTCAAGGGCGATGCCGCCGAGATGGCCCGCTGGTGGGACGGTCCGGTCCGCGCCATGGACCCCACCGCGGTCGAAAGCATGCACCTCATCGTCGATGCCCTATTCGGAGCCGGGCTCAGCCGCGCGCCGGACGGGGTCGCGGCTGAGATGATCGGCGCCATCAACGCTAGCGGCCTCCCGGTGCTGGCCGTCGATGTGCCAAGCGGCCTCGACGGTACGACAGGCGCGGCCAGCGGTGCGGTCGTTCAGGCTCGGCGCACAGTCACGTTTTTTCGCAAAAAGCCGGGTCATCTGTTGATGCCGGGCCGGACCTTGTGCGGTGAACTGGTGGTTGCCGACATCGGCATCCCGGGCTCTGTCCTGGGCGACGGGCTTGCCGTCAATCTGTTTGAAAACGCTCCGGAGCTTTGGCGTCGGGATGTTCCCCGTCCGGAGGCGGATGGGCATAAATACACGCGCGGTCATGCCGTGGTGCTGTCTGGGCCAGCGTTTCGGTCGGGTGCCGCCCGGCTCAGCGCGCGGGGAGCGCTGCGAGCAGGCGCGGGCCTCGTGACGATGGCCAGCCCGCCATCGGCGCTGCCCGAGAACGCCGCCCACCTGACGTCGATCATGATTGCGCCGTGCGAAAGTCCGGCTGCTTTTCAACGGTTGCTCGACGATCGGCGCATCACGGCGGTGTTGCTCGGACCCGGCGCTGGGGTCGGCCCGGAAACGTGCGACTTGGCGGCGGCAGCGCTGGCCTCAGGTGCGGCGGTGGTGCTTGATGCCGACGCGCTGACCTCCTTCGCCGAAGCCGAGCGCGAGAAAGAGAATGCCGTTGGCTTTGGCTTTACCAGCTCGATGCAAATGGCCGCCGTTGGTCCAGAGCCGCTTTTCAAACTCGTTCGGCGTCGTCCTGAAAGGCCCGTTGTTTTGACGCCGCACGAAGGTGAATTCAAACGGTTGTTTCCCGATCTGGCCGGATCGAAACTCGACCGCGCGCGTGCCGCCGCGCAGATGTCGGGAGCCATCGTCGTGTTGAAGGGCGCCGATACCGTCATTGCCGCCCCCGACGGTCGCGCCGTTATCAATGCCCACGCCCCGCCGTCCCTCGCTACCGCTGGATCTGGAGATGTTCTCGCCGGAATTGCGGCCGGACTCCTGGCGCAGAAGATGCCGGCGTTCGAGGCTGCCTGTGCGGCGGTGTGGCTGCATGGTGAGGCGGCTTACGCTTTCGGGCCGGGTCTTATCGCCGAAGACTTGCCTGAGTGTCTGCCGCGGGCGCTGGGAAAGATTGTTTAGTGGCGCCATCCGACTCCGCTGGCGCGGAGCCGGGGTTTTCTAGTTGCGCCATCCGACTCCGCTGGCGCGGAGCCGGGGTTTTTTAGTGCGCCATCCGACTCCGCTGGCGCGGAGCCGGCCGGATGGCGCGGAGCCGGGCGCAAGGCGAATTGACACTTCCGTCACGGGTTCCCGTTCGCCGATTTCTGGACCTGCCGCATGGCGTCATCGGAAGCTAAGAACGCCGTTACATCGGCGGTGAGTGCCGGGCTTTGCGCTGTCACTCCGATTTCGGCCATCATGCGCTGAAGATCGACGAAGCGGCGTGCGGACCGGTCGTAGAGGCCGCCTTTGAACAGGGCATGAGCTGCCGTCTGGCCCGCAAGAGGGCCGCCATCGAAGATAAACCGTTGCTCCATGACGACCAGCTGGCTCTGCCAGGAAACAAGTCGAGTTTCCAAGCGAAATTTCTGCCAAAGGCGCAGTTCGCGCCGAAAGCGAATTTGAATTCCGCTCGCGATCGGGGTCCACCGGTGCCGCCAGGCCGCCGCCAACAGGCCGCTGCGCGCCAGCATGTCGAGCCGACCTAGATCCATGAGTGTCAGATAGCGGCCATTGTTCATGTGCATGGACGGGTCGAGGTCGTGGGGCCAAACGCGGAAATGGACTAAGGACAAGTCCCTGGACGGGTCCAAGCGGCGTGCGAACAGGGCCGGCACAAGGCACCTTAACAAGCGCAGCCATAGGTTCATTGAGTGCCCTTTCCGTCGTCTGTGGATCACTGCGACCTTGCCACGGGCGACCCCGTCATGGCCATATTCGCTGGCTAGGCTGATCGTGTGCATTGACCCGGGGGGCGGAGTCGACCAAACCGGTGCCGGGCCCGAATGCAATGATCTCGTCAACTTCTAAGGGCACGGTTTGGCGCAAGTGTTTTGCAGGTCCGTGACATTCGATCGCTGTGGGCTGCGCGCGGCGGCGCTTGTGGCTGCAATCGTGCTGTCGGTGCCGTTTGCGCAGGCTCAGGATGCACGCAAACCCGCATCCAGCCTTGCCGACACCGCCGCCGGTCATCTGGCGCGGGGGCAGACCAACGAAGCGATCAATGCCTATTCGGCAGCGCTTGCCGACAACACTCTTTCGAACGACCGTCGCGCGACACTGCACAATGACCGCGGCGTTGCCTATGCGAGGGCCGGGCAGGTAAAACTCGCCATCGAGGACTTCAACGCGTCGGCGACACTTTTTCCCGAATATGCCGCGATTTATAACAACCGCGGCAATCTTCTCGTTTCTCTGGGGCTGTTGAAGGAGGCGATGAAGGATCTCGACCGGGCCATCCTGCTGGCGCCCGGTTACACGGCAGCGTTCAACAATCGTGCCGGACTTTATGTCCGTCTTGGACAGTATGGCGATGCGATTGTCGATTACTCGCGCGCCGTGCAGCTCAGTCCGCAGGCCGCGGCCCCGCTGGCGGGGCGCGGGCAAGTTTATCTCGCGCTTCTGCGGCCGCACGCGGCGGCGCGCGATTTTACCCGTGCGGTGACGGCCGACAGCCGCTTCGTGCAAGGCTATCTCGACCGGGCGGCGGCCAAGCTGATGATTGCCAATTATCAGGAAGCGATAGAGGACGTATCGCGGGCCGCTGCATTCGACGTCAATAACGCCGAGATTTATGTTCTGCGCGGCGAATCCTACCTGGGGCTCCGGGATTTGCCGGCTGCGATCAAGGATTTTAGCCAAGCGCTTATGCTCGATCCAAAAAATGTCGGGGCTTATCTGGGCCGCGGCCTGGCGCAGGCGCGGGCAAATGCATTCGACGAGGCATTTGCCGATCTCAATCGTGCCATCGAACTCGATCCACGATCGGCGCGCGCATTCGCTTTTCGGGCGTACGTGTATCGGCAGACTGGGCAAATCGGCGTCGGGCAAAAGGATATCGAAACGGCCTTGCAGCTCGATGCCAAGAGTGGCGACGTCGTGTGGGCCAAGGCCGAGATCGAAGAAGCGCAGGGCATGGCTGAGCAAGCGATTGCGGATGCCAAACTGGCGCTCGCTTGGAAGCCGGGTTCCAAGGACGCCATTGAGCTCCTGCAGCGGCTCGATCCAGCGGCCGGCGATGATCGCGTCGAGGTAGCCAATGCCGGTGCGGCAGGCGACTGGCGCGTGATCCGGCGCGCGTCTCGCTACGAGGCGGTCAGCGATGTCTTTCCAAGGCTCGCGGTGCCGCTCGAAATGTTCAGTGAAGGCACGCCGAAACTGACGCAATGGGAAGCGATGCCGCCGCCGCACGATGGTTTCGGCATTCTGCGTTTCGCGGCCGGCCAGTTGCAGTCCAGTCGCGGCACGGATGACATTCAAATGGCCGCGCTCGTCGATCTTGTCGCGCAGCGCGTGATTACAATCGTTCCCGACAAGCAGACCAATAAAGCGGGGACGAAAGCCTCAACCTGGACTTTTGAGGACCGCAGGATCACGGTCGCATCGATCGACGGGTTGACGGAAGAATTTCCACTCGAAGGGTCGACGAATTTCAGCGCATTGGCGGCTGGTGCTGCCGCGGGGGCGGCGGGCACGCGCCGGCTAGCGGCTGGAACACCGACCGGCACGGCGTGGGCGCCATGGAACGATCCTATTGCGATGCCCGATGCCAATGCGCGGCAGCAGCCGCGCCCGACGCGCACTCAGATCAAAAAGCGCAAGCCGAAGAATATTTTCGAGCTTTTGTTCAATTGAACCGGGCGAACCGGTATCTCATTTGATCCGGCTGGCCGGGTTGAAGCGTTGATCACGGCGGTGGTCGCATTGTGCGCTTCCAACGCTTAATGGCCCGTCGATTGGAACCGCTCATGTCCGCCAAACCGATCATCGTCTGGTTTCGCAACGATCTTCGCCTCGCCGATAACCGGGCGTTGACGGCGGCGATTGCGACGAAGGCGCCGGTGCTGCCTGTGTTCATTCACGATCCACATGCTGCCGGCGTTTGGACGCCGGGTTCGGCTTCGCGTTGGTGGCTGCGCCATTCTCTGCAAGCGCTCGATGCAGCGCTTGAGAAGCGCGGCAGCCGGCTCATTTTCCGGCACGGGTCGAGTGAGACCGCGCTGCGCGAACTGGTGGATGAGAGTGGCGCGAGCGGACTTTATTTTTCGCGGTCCTACGAGCCTTGGGCGCGGGTGCAGGAGGAGCGGGTCAAGGCGGCATTCGATGGCACGACCGTCGACGTCAAGCGGTTCGCCGGAGCCTTGCTGCGCGAACCGGAAGATGTGCGTACGAAAGCCGGTGAGCCTTACAAGGTCTACACACCGTTTTGGCGCGCGTTGATGGCGCTTGGAGCGCCGGGTGCACCGCTGCCGGCACCCAAAAGCGTGCCGGGACCTGGCAAGACCGTCGCAAGCGATCGACTTGCCGACTGGGCGTTGCTGCCAACGAAGCCCGATTGGTCGGGCGGTCTGCGAGACATGTGGTCTCCTGGCGAAGAGAGCGCGCACGCTCGCCTCGCGACCTTTCTGAAAGGATCACTTGGCGGCTACGCGGACCAGCGCAATCTGCCCTCGGTCGAAGGGACGTCGCGGCTGTCGCCCCACCTGCATTTCGGCGAAATCTCGCCGCGACAGTGCTGGCAGCTCGCGGTGACCGGTCGAAAGTCAGCGACACAGTCGGACGCGGCGCTGGAAACGTTTCTGAAGGAACTGGTGTGGCGTGAGTTCTCCTACCATCTGCTGTTTCACTGGCCGACGCTTCCCGACGAGCCGTTCAGGCCGGAGTTTTCGGCGTTTCCGTGGGAAGCGGACGAGGACAAGCTGAAAGCGTGGCAGCGCGGGAGGACCGGTTATCCGATCGTTGACGCCGGGATGCGGCAACTTTGGCATACCGGCTGGATGCACAACCGTGTTCGGATGGTCGTTGCCTCATTCCTCGTGAAGCATTTGCTGATTCCGTGGCAGGCGGGTGCGGCTTGGTTCTGGGACACGCTCGTCGATGCGGATCTGGCGTCGAATTCGGCAAGCTGGCAGTGGGTGGCGGGATCGGGCGCCGACGCCGCGCCCTATTTCCGAATTTTTAATCCCATTACGCAGGGCGAAAAATTCGATACGGAGGCTGCCTATGTGCGGCGGTGGGTCCCGGAAATCGCGCAGCTCCCCGACACTGTCATTCACGCGCCATGGACGGCACCGAAGGCGGTTCTCGACAAAGCCGGGATCACGCTGGGGAAAACGTATCCTCTGCCGATCGTCGACCATGCGGCCGCGCGGCAGCGCGCGCTTGACGGCTATGCGGCAATGCGGGCCTGAGGACTGGCTATTTCTTATCTCCTGGCACGTCATTTGTGCCGGAACCGACGCTGGCCCCGCTCAAGGGTAAGGGTATTCTAACAATGTGCCGTCCATAGTCCGCGTTGTGTGCCGCAACCTGGACGGGCGTTGTTTTGTTATCCGGGTGGGAGTCGTAGTGTGCAGCATCGTGTTCTGGTCGCGGCGATCCTTGCCGCATTCTTTGCCGTTGTATCAGTCGCTCCCGCCACAGCTGATGTGCGGATCAGGGTCGATAAGAGTTCGCAGACCATGACGGTCGCGGTCGATGGCTGGGTGCAATATCAGTGGCCGGTCTCGACGGCGAAATCGGGATACTACACGCCGACCGGAACCTGGCGCCCAACTCGTCTCGAACCGTCGTGGTACTCGCGCAAATACGACAATGCGCCAATGCCAAGTTCGATCTTCTTTACCGGCGGATACGCCATTCACGGCACGACGCATGTCGGCCAGCTGGGGCGACCGGCCTCGCGAGGCTGCGTGCGTTTGCATCCGGCGAACGCGCGCGAGTTGTTTGCGCTGGTCCGTTCCTATGGCATGAATAAGACACGCGTCACGATTACGAACTGATGTTGAACCGCGCTGGCCGATTGGGCCGCGCGGGCGTGCATTTTCGACCCCGGTCTTATAGTCTTGCGTAACTGGAGCCGATTCCGATGCGCCGATCTGCCCGTTTTGCCTTCTTCGGATGGCTCGTTTTGAGCCCACTATCGCTTGCCGCCGAACCGGCACCCGCAGAGATCGAGGCGCCGTCCACCGGTGTTGTGACGACGGGTGAAGCCGTGTCGGTTAGCGAGCCTGCGACCGCATCGCAAACGGACGGCGATGCAAAACCTGTCGATACCGAGGTTGTCTCTGAGCCGGCCGTTCCTGCCGAGCCCACGCTGTTGATCAACATTAACCTGACCACGCAGCGGATGGTTGTGACCGAGAATGGCGCGGCCAAATACACATGGGCCGTTTCATCCGGGGCGTATGGCTATCCGACTCCGACCGGTACGTTCCGGCCGTCGTGGATGTCCCAGATGTGGTACTCCAAGCAGTATGACAACGCGCCGATGCCGCATTCGATTTTCTTCAAGGGCGGGGCCGCGATCCACGCCACGAGTTCGATCTATCTGCTTGGCACGCCGGCATCGCACGGGTGCGTCCGGCTTTCCCCTTCAAATGCGGCAAGACTGTACGGCCTCGTCTCGCGGCACGGCAAAGACCGGACTGAGATTACGGTTCACGGTCGACCGAAATATGCGCCGCAGGTGGCCCAGATGCGGCCGATGGGGCCGCGGTATCCGACGCGCTTGCGATATGCGTATAGCCCTTATGGCTATGCCCCGGGTTATTCATCCTATGGGGCGCCGCCGCGCTATGCCTATCCCGGCGATGGGCCGCGCTATTACGTCAAGACCAACAAGCAGCGGGCGGCTGCCATGAAGAAGCGCCGCGCCGCCGTTCGGCAATATTATTCGGCGTATTGAAGCCCGTCCGTCGATCAGAACGGATTCCACGTCGGCTGAGCGGTGAAGCGTAGATAGCCGATGTTGGCGCCAAGCCGCAGGCCGATCCCAGACCGGATCGGGGCCATGATGACGTCGCCGCCTTTCAGAAGCGTCATGCCGACGCCGCCGACCAGATAGGCCGAGCCATCGATGCCTGTGAAACTGCGATATAGCTGATCGGGATCGCGCATCTTGTAGACCAGGATCAGTGTGCGACCGCCCTCAGCACCTATATCATAACCGACCGATGGACCATGCCAGTGAATGGGACGGGTGCCGCCCTCGCGCAAATAGAGTGTGCCTTTGCCATACCGCAGTCCGGCCAGGAACGCGCCGCCGCCTTCTGTGCCCAGGATGTAGCCGGTCGGGCGGCCGGAATTGGCGAACGTGTATTCGATCACGCTTGCCAGATTGGTCGAGACCGTGCCGAAGAAACCTTGTGTCGCATCACGGATTTCGTCGATGGTGTAGCCTTGCTCCGCCGCTTCAAACGTGACGGGCGGCAGCGTCGGTTCGCCCGCCGGCCCGGCGGGGGCCGTCGCCACGGAGGGGCCAGCTTCCGCCGGCCCTCCGGGAGGCGGCAACACGGACTTCGTCTTTGAACTCCACACGCCATCCGGTTCGCTCGGCGATGGCGCGCTGGGCGGAGCTGTTTTGGATGGCGCTGGTTTGGCCGGCGGTACGGCTGACAGTTTGGTGTTGGCTGGGGCTTTGGCAGGAGCGGCGATGTCCGTTGGTGGAGCAGGGTCGGATTTTGCTTTGATGTCGGGTGCGACCGGTGGTGGCGCCGCCGCGGGCTTGGCGTTCGACGGCTTCAATTCAGCGGTTTTCGGCGTATCGGACTTGCCCGAGCCGATTTCGCGATCGACCTTGTCATCCAAGTACGCGGCCTTGGTCTTCATGACGGCCAGCATTTCGATGCTGGCGGCTTCGATTTCGGCGAGTTTGTTGCAGTCGTAGGAACCGTCCGCATTGGGGCGGCCCAGCTGATCGACCTTGCTCAAAAGATCGTTGGCGCGAGTATCCAGTTCGCCGAGCCGGCCGTCTTCTAAATAGAGCATGGCGCGTTCTTCGCGGTCCTCGCCCATCCAGCCCTTCTTTTCGGCAAGCGCGGTGAGGCGCGCACGCATGCGCGGCTGAGCTTCAGCGTTGTAGCCTCGCAGTGAAGCACCGAACTTGTCGACGGTGGCGGCAAATGTCGCCTCGTTGCAGGTAGCAGCGGGCTGGCCCGCTTTTGCCAAGCCGCCGGCGCTCAACGCCAGAATGGCCAGAGTGATCGCGTAAAATCGCGATGTCAGAATCATGAACGGCCCCGAATGGTTGTGCTCCATTCGTGGAGACCGCGATATAACGGCATTAGCGTGGCGAACGGGGTGTCAGTGTCAGTCGTTGGGCACGGTCTTGACGATACTGGCGGTCGGACGGTCAGCGGCGCTGGCGGGTAGGCCTTTCACGTCCTTTTCGATGAGGGCGTCATATTCAGCGAGCGTCGCCGCGGGCGCTTTCGGCTTGATGTGGACGACTTTGTATCCACCTGCCTTGAGGGCGTCGAGTAAGCCCGGCAGGGCTTTGGCGGTGACCGGCTGGATGTCGTGCATCAACACGATGCCTTTGCCCTTCTTGTCGAGCTTCGCCATGGTGTCCTTCACCAGCTGCTCAGCATTGCGAAACTTGAAATCAAAGCTGTCCACGTCCATCGAAAAGACAGCGATGTTGCGGGAGGCCAGATGTTCCAGGCTTTCGCGGCTGTCCTGTAGATATGGAAAGCGGAAAAATGGCGCGATGGGGACGCCGGCCGCCCGCTTGACCGCGCTCAAGCCTTTTTCAATTTCGTCAATGCCGTCTTTGGGGTCTTTCTTTTTGCGAATGTTGGCGTGGGTCATGGTGTGCGAGCCGACCGTGTGGCCGCGCTTGACGACGTCACGCAGAATTTCAGGCAGGCCGAGCGCCATCTTGCCGATGGAGAAAAACGTCGCCTTGGTGCAGTGGTTCTGCAGCGCATCGAGAATGGCCTTCGTGGTGTGAACCTGCGGGCCGTCGTCGAAGGTGAGAATGATTTCTTTATCTTCGAGGAAATCGTAGGCCTTGTACTGTTCAAAGCCGAAACCGGGTCCGCCCGTGGTGTCTATTTCGGCCGTGCGCGCGACGCCCAGGGCATTGGGGTTGGCGCAAACCGGTTTGACAGCCGGCGGCGGGGCGGTCGGTGGCGCTTTCGTCGGCGCGGTGGGTCCCGCGAAAGCGGTGGCGGCGGTCAAGGTCACGGCCAAGGCCGTCAACAGCAAGCGCATTTCATCCCCCTTCAAGATTCAAGGCGGATCATAACATGGGTTAACTTTGGGGCGAGACGGCGAACCGTTCTGTGCGCTCCGGGTCTGTGCACTCCGGCTTTGATGACCGGTCATCGCGTCCATCCGCCGCCGCCGGTCCTTGACCTTCGTCATACCGGGATCGCGGCGGCATACCTATGACAGCCCGATCAAAAGTCGGCGAGGGGGTTTTCACCCGCGCAGAAACTGTCTAGTATGATTGACAGTTGAGAGTGTCAGCTTTACCTGACACATTCGGTCTGGAGCGTTCGATATGCTGGACGACGTCGCCGTGCGGGAAATTGCCAATTCGCCCGAGACCGATAGGCCGCTAGCTCCAGGCTTGCGTCGGGAACGCGTTTTATCGATTGCCCACCATACCGATAAGCTATTTTCATTCCGGACAACCCGCTCACCCTCGTTTCGCTTTCAAAGCGGACAATTTGCGATGATCGGGCTGGAAACGCAGGGCCGGCCGCTGCTTCGCGCCTATTCGATGACCAGTGCGATCTATGATGATCATTTGGAGTTCTTTTCGATCAAGGTGCCGAACGGACCGCTCACGTCTCGGCTGCAGCACATTTCAGTCGGCGACAGCATCGTCGTCAGCGGCAAGCCAACCGGTACGCTGGTGCTGTCCAATCTGAGGCCGGGAAAGCGGCTGTGGCTGTTAGCGACAGGCACCGGATTTGCGCCGTTTGCTAGTATCGTGCGGGACCCGGAAACCTACTCAGACTTCGATGCGGTGATCGCCGTCGAGGGTTGCCGGAAGGTCGCTGAATTGGAATTTGCAACGCGGGTCGTGACCGAGGTGCGATCGCACGAGTATCTCGGCGAATTGGCGGACGGAAAACTGCATTATTATGCCACCGTGACGCGTGAACCTTTTCACCACAACGGGCGCATACCGGATTTGATTGCTGCCAACGCGATTGCGAGCGACCTGGGCCTTGCGCCGTTCGGGGCGTGCGAGGAGCGGGTGATGATGTGCGGCAATCCGCAGATGCTGGCGGACATGAAAGCGGTGCTTGAGGCGCGTGGATTTGATGAAGGCAGCAGCGGCCAGCCCGGCGCCTTCGTTATCGAGAAAGCATTTGTAGAAAAGTGACACCGTCAACGAGAACGCCCGCGCCAGTTGACGCGGGCCTCCGTCAGATGTCGTCGAGATTTTATTTCTTTTCGATGCCCGGATGGTCTTGCATGGCCTTTTCGGCAAGGCCGCCCGTTTCCGGCTTCGCTGTCGGCGTGGCAGTGGTGCCACCGCCGGTTACGCCCGG
>LNFM01001818.1_pt1 | contig 78333 bp, 78 predicted proteins | sample 596031 | NCBI WGS metagenome assembly LNFM01 (sample SAMN04254537, study PRJNA301005) | activated carbon metagenome | isolation source: dual media filters at the Ann Arbor, Michigan drinking water treatment plant | place: USA: Ann Arbor | reverse complement strand
TCGTCAACGAGGGTGGTCTTGCCATGGTCGACATGCGCGATGATGGCGATGTTGCGAAGCTCCATCGGGAGGGTCTCTTTCGTTTTCTATGTTTCGCGCGGCGATAGCGCAGACGGCCCGGAAAGGCCAGAGGAACCTTGTCAGGTGGTGATATAGCGGTCGCGGCGGTGGTTTATCGCGATGACAAGGTTGATCACCACCGCGCCGACAAAGCTGACGGCAACCGCGCCCGGATCGAGGATGGTCAGCGCCACCGCGAACAAGGCCACGTCGAACGCCAGTTGCACCCAGCCCGCGCGCCAGCCAAAGCGGTCCTGCAGGATCAGCCCGAGGATGCCAATGCCACCAAGGCTTGCGCCGTGCCGGAACAACGCCAGCAGCGCCGAGCCGGACATGAGGCCAAAGATCACCGCCCCCAGCCACGGATTCACCGCGCCGAACTGCAGCTGGGCGGGCAGCCACAGCGTCAATGCCGAGAGAGCCGCTACCGAAAGGAAGGTCTTGATGGTGAAGGCAAGCCCCATTCGACGGTAGCCGAGGTAGTAGAACGGAATGTTCACCAGAAAGAACACGACGCCAAAGCTCCACCCCGTCGCGTAGGAAATCAGCACCGCCAGGCCCGCCGTCTGCCCGGTGACCAGGCCAAGGTGGGTCAGAAGGACAATGGCTACGGCCGCCATGATGGTGCCATAGGCCAAACCTTGTGCGTCTTCGATCATCGTATGGCGGGCGGGGTTGGTCATGTGGCGATGTACCTGTCGCGGCGATGGTTGACGGCAAGAAACAAGTTGAACACCACCGCGCCTAGGAAGGACCAGCCGATCACGTCAGGGGCCAGGAACAGCGCCGCCATGGCGAAGAGGCAGGCGTCGAAGGCCAGTTGCGCATAGCCCGCCTGAAATCCGGTGCGGTCCTGCAACCAGAGCCACAGGATCGACACACCGCCAAAGCTGCCGCCGTGCCGCACCACGGCAAGGGCCGCGATGCCAAAGAGAGCGCCGAACAGGATGGCTGCAAAGGCGGGATCGATGCGGTCAATTTCCAGCCAGCGCGGCAAGATCGCCGTTAGGAGACTGAGCGAGGCGACCGATACGAAGGTCTTTACCGCAAAAGCAGCGCCCATCCGTCGCCAGCCAAGCCAGAGAAACGGCAGGCTGATCGCAAAATAGACCAACGGAAACGGCAGGTCGGTGCCATAGGACAGCAGCGCTGCGATCCCGACGGTCTGTCCTGCGACAAAGCCCATATGCGTCAGGACATGCGTGCCTACGGCGGCCATGCAGACGCCAAAGGCGATGCCTTGGGTGTCCTCGATCAGGCTGTGGCGGGCCGCAATGGTCATGCCGCGCAGCTAGCACCGCGCAGCATATATGTCAATATTGCTGACCCAATACGGGTGGTCGTTATCGGACCAGTGCCTTGTTCAGGTAGTCGTCCACCTTTTCCAGGTAGCCCATCGTGGTCAGCCACTTCTGATCCGGGCCGACAAGCAGCGCCAGATCCTTGGTCATCCAGCCATCTTCCACCGTATCGACGGTGACCTTTTCCAGCGTGGTGGCAAAGCGCATAAGTGCATCATTACCATCAAGCTTGGCGCGGTGCTTCAGGCCGCCCGTCCAGGCAAAGATCGATGCGATGGAGTTGGTCGATGTTGCCCGACCCTTCTGATGCTCGCGGTAGTGGCGGGTTACAGTGCCATGCGCCGCTTCGGCTTCGACAACCCTGCCATCGGGGGTCATCAGCACGGATGTCATCAGGCCCAGAGAGCCGAAGCCCTGCGCCACCGTGTCGGACTGCACGTCACCGTCATAGTTCTTGCAGGCCCAGACATAACCACCCGACCATTTCATCGCCGATGCCACCATGTCGTCGATCAGACGATGCTCGTAGTGGATGCCGGCCTTCTTGAATTGGTCCGCGAATTCTTCGTCATAGACCTTCTGGAACAGTTCCTTGAACCGCCCATCATACTGTTTCAGAATGGTATTCTTTGTCGAGAGATAGACCGGCCAGCCCAGCGACAGGCCGTAGTTCAGGCTGGCGCGGGCAAAGTCCAGGATGCTGTCGTCAAGATTGTACATCGCCATATAGACGCCAGCGGATGGGGCGTCATAGACTTCTTTCTCGATGACCGTGCCGTCGTTGCCGACGAACTTCATCGACAATTTGCCAGCGGTAGGAAACTTGAAGTCGGTCGCGCGGTATTGGTCGCCAAACGCATGGCGGCCGACGACAATCGGCTGGGTCCAGCCCGGCACCAGACGCGGCACGTTCTTGCAGATGATCGGCTGGCGGAAGATCACGCCGCCGAGGATGTTGCGGATCGTGCCGTTAGGCGAGCGCCACATCTGCTTTAGGCCGAACTCCTCGACCCGCTGTTCGTCTGCGGTGATCGTCGCGCATTTCACGCCAACGCCATGAAGCTTGATCGCTTCGGCCGCGTCGATGGTGACCTGGTCGTTGGTGCGGTCACGCTCCTCGATGCTGAGGTCGTAGTATTTCAAATCGATGTCGAGGTAGGGCAGGATCAGCTTTTGCTTGATGAAATCCCAGATGATGCGGGTCATTTCGTCCCCGTCGAGTTCGACGACGGGGTTTGCTACCTTGATCTTCGACATCTGGACCCTCTCGGATTGGATTCGGTTGGCGGGGTCATAGACGAAAAAGCACGCCTTGGGAAGAACGGTATGCGATTGTATACCGAATTCGCGGGGGTTGGTTCAGACCGGAAAAAAGGCCGCCGTCCTTGCCTTGACCCAAGCCCATAATGCTGGCGCACCCTTGGCAACTTTTGCGCCGACCCGGCTTTCAAGTTGCTCGGCGGTCACATTGTAGGTGATCCAGGTGCCTCCCCCCGACATGAGGTTCGCCATCACGGGCTGCACCCGATCAAGGCTCTTGGCAAAAACAGCGTCCGGGGTAACCGCCGCCTCGAACTCTTCCCACAATGCGCGCAGATCCCGGCCCAGATCCTCGGGCAACAGGCCAAAGATACGGTCTGCCGCCTTGGCTTCGGCAGCGACGGTCTCGTCGCTGGCATGGGCCGCGCCATTGGCGGAGTGGATCGGCACGTCACCGACATCGATCTCGACCAGATCGTGGATCAGCAGCATCCGGATCACCCGGTTGATGTCGACGCTGGGTCCGGCCTGATCGGCCAGAACCAGCGCGTAGAGCGCCAGATGCCACGAATGCTCACCGGAGTTTTCCGGCCGCGACCCATCGACAAGCGTCGTGGCGCGCAACACGGATTTGAGGCGGTCAGCCTCGTTCAGAAACGCGAACTGCGCGTCCAGTCGCTGGCTCAATGGCCGCCGCCGCTCAGATCCGGCGGTGCCACCGGCATCTCGCCACCGTTGCGCTTGGCGTTCAGCGCCTTTTCCAGAAACACCCGGCCCCGGCGTTCGGCCAGCCGCACCCGGATCGAGGTGATGTAGGCTTCCTGAAAGGTGGGTGAGGCAGCCAGCAGAACCTGGCTTACCTTTTCATAGAACCGGTCGTCGCCCAGTTCCGCCTCGGCGGCCAGAACATCATCGGCGAGCTTGTCTGCAAGAAGCTGTAGTGCCGACATTTAGCGCGTAACCTCCGTCATGCGGCGGCGCACATAGTCCGACACGGTCTGGATCATTGGCTTCATATGCGCCTCTTCGTCCTTGAAGAAGTGATCCGCCCCTTCAACCTGCGTGTGGGTGATGGTGATACCCTTCTGCTCGTGCAGCTTGTTGACGAGGGTGGTGGTGTCCTTCGGCGGGGCCACCTTGTCGGCGGTGCCGTTGATGATCAGTCCGGACGAAGGGCAGGGGGCGAGAAAGCTGAAATCATAGAGGTTCGCCGGTGGTGCGACAGAGATGAACCCTGTAATCTCGGGGCGGCGCATCAAAAGCTGCATCCCGATCCAGGCACCGAACGAAAAGCCTGCAACCCAGCAATGCTTGGCGTTCTGGTTCATCGATTGCAGGTAATCCAGCGCCGATGCCGCATCGCTCAGTTCGCCAATGCCCTGATCATACTCGCCCTGACTGCGCCCGACGCCGCGAAAGTTGAAGCGCAGCACGGTAAAGCCCAAGTTGTAGAAGGCATAATGCAGGTTGTAGACAACCTTGTTGTTCATTGTCCCGCCATAGGCAGGGTGCGGGTGAAGCACGATGGCAATCGGCGCGTCGCGTTCCTTTTGCGGATGGTAGCGGCCTTCCAGACGTCCGTCGGGACCGGCAAAGATAACCTCGGGCATGGGCCTCATCTCAAGTTGGAGCGCGCGATTCTTGACGCTTTCGCTCGACTAAACTAGAACAATTCTAAAGACGGCGCGCCGCCTTGTGGGTCGGCTTGAGGTAATGCCCGCAAGGGCCTACGTCAATCGGATTGCGGCTGACGCATAAGGGAACTTGAATGAAACTCTCGACCAAAGGCCGTTATGCGATGGTTGCGCTCGCCGATCTGGCGCTTGCCAAGGGCGAGGATTTGGTGTCGCTCGCCGCCATTTCAAAACGGCAGGACATCTCGCTTCCCTATCTGGAGCAGCTTTTCGTCAAGTTGCGTCGGGCGGGGCTTGTCGAGGCCGTCCGTGGCCCCGGCGGCGGCTACAAACTTGCAAAGACCCCCGACGAAATCCGCATTTCCGACGTGATGCAGGCAGTGGAAGAAACCGTTGACGCGATGCACACCGGAGCAGGGGCGTCGGGCGGGGTGTCGGGCAGCCGCGCGCAATCCCTGACCAACCGGCTGTGGGAGAGCCTCTCGGCCAACGTCTATGTCTTTCTGCATCAGGTCCGCCTGTCGGATGTGGTGAAGAACGACCTTACGCCTTGCCCTGCCGTCCCCTCGCTGTTTCGCGTGGTGGATGAGGAATGACCCGCCTCTACCTTGACTGGAACGCCACCGCGCCGCTCCGGCCCGAGGCGAAGGCGGCGATGCTGGCCGCAATGGATGTGGTCGGAAATCCGTCCTCCGTCCACGCCGAGGGACGCGCTGCCAAGGCGCTGATGGAGCGCGCGCGGGCCGACATTTCGGCAGCCCTTGGGGCTGACGGCGCCGACATCATCTTCACCAGCGGCGCGACCGAAGCCGCCGCGCTTGCCTGTGACGGTCGTAGCCTTGCCTGCGCCGAGGTAGAGCATGATGCCGTCCTGGCCTGGTGCGACCCCACCCTTGCCGTTGATGCGTCCGGCCGGGTTGAGGTGCCGCAACCGCGCAAGTCGGCGCTGCAACTTGCCAACTCCGAAACCGGCATCCTGCAGGAGATTCCCGAAGGCCTCGCCGTCTGCGACATGACGCAAGCCTTCGGCAAGGTTCCTCTCGCGTTCAACTGGCTCGGTGCCGACATGGGCCTTGTCTCGGCACACAAGCTTGGCGGGCCGAAGGGCATCGGGGCGCTGGTCCTGAAACGCGGGCTGGACGTGCCTTCCATGCTGCGTGGAGGCGGACAGGAGATGGGCCGCCGCGCCGGTACCGAAAACCTTATCGGCATGGCAGGGTTCGCCGCCGCTGCGACCGCCGCCGCGCGCGACCTTGCCGATGGGGTGTGGGATCGGGTCGCCCAAGTTAGAAATATTCTAGAACTGGCATTGTCGGCCACGGCATTTGAGACTATTTCTGTCGGAAATCAGGTCAACCGCCTGCCGAACACGCTTTGCCTGATCGCGCCCGGCTGGAAGGGCGAGACGCAGGTGATGGCCATGGACCTTGCCGGCTTTGCGATTTCAGCAGGGTCAGCCTGTTCCAGCGGCAAGGTGCGCGCCAGCCGTGGCTTGCGCGCGATGGGCTTTGACGAAACTTTTGCCGGCCAGGCGATCCGCGTATCGATCGGGCCGGATGTGACGGAAAATGACGTGCTGCGGTTCGCCGATGTCTGGACCAAAGCCTACGCCAAGGCCCGAGCGCGGGCCGCATGAAGGAGACGGTGCCGATGACCGCGATACTTGAACCCACCCTCGAAGCCGCAGCTCCCGAGGCTGACGTGCGCGAAGGCGTTGACCGCGAAACCGTCGAGGCCGTTCAGGCGATGGCTGGCAAGTACAAGTACGGCTGGGAAACCGAAATCGAGATGGACTTCGCGCCGAAAGGCCTGAACGAAGACATCGTCCGCCTGATCTCGGAAAAGAACGGCGAACCTGAGTGGCTCCTAGACTGGCGCCTCGCCGCCTATCGCCGCTGGCTGCAAATGGAAGAACCGACCTGGGCGATGGTGAACTACCCGAGCATCGACTACCAGGACCAGTTCTACTATGCCAAACCGAAAAGCATGGACGTCAAGCCAAAGTCGCTGGACGACGTCGATCCGAAGCTTTTGGCGACCTATGCGAAACTCGGTATTCCGCTGAAAGAACAGATGCTTCTGGCCGGTGTTGAAGGTTCCGACGAGCCTCGCAAGGTGGCGGTCGATGCGGTTTTCGACAGCGTTTCCCTCGGCACGACGTTTAAGGCGGAACTCGCCAAGGCGGGCGTGATCTTCTGCTCGATCTCCGAGGCCGTCCGCGAACACCCGGAGCTCGTGAAGCAGTATCTCGGCACCGTTGTCCCGCAGTCCGACAACTTCTTCGCCACGCTCAATTCTGCCGTCTTCTCCGACGGCTCTTTCGTCTACATCCCGAAGGGCGTCCGCTGCCCGATGGAACTGTCGACCTACTTCCGCATCAACGCCGAAAACACCGGCCAGTTTGAACGCACCCTGATCATCGCCGACGAAGGCTCTTACGTCAGCTACCTTGAAGGCTGCACCGCACCCAAGCGCGACACGCATCAACTGCACGCCGCCGTCGTCGAACTCGTCATCCTGAAGGATGCCGAAATCAAGTATTCCACGGTCCAGAACTGGTATCCGGGCGATGAGGAAGGCCGTGGCGGCATCTACAACTTCGTGACCAAGCGCGCCGATTGCCGTGGCGACCGTGCCAAGGTGATGTGGACGCAAGTGGAAACCGGGTCGGCGATCACCTGGAAATACCCGTCCTGCATCCTGCGCGGTGATGACAGCCAGGGCGAATTCTACTCCATCGCCATCGCCAACAACGCGCAACAAGCCGACACCGGCACCAAGATGATCCACCTTGGCAAGCGCACCAAGTCGCGCATCGTGTCGAAGGGCATCTCGGCGGGGCGCGCGCAGAACACCTACCGTGGACTTGTGACCATGCACCCCAAGGCCGAGGGCAGCCGCAACTACACCCAGTGCGACAGCCTGTTGATCGGTGACAAGTGCGGCGCCCACACGGTTCCCTACATCGAGGTCAAGAACAACTCTTCCCGCGTCGAACATGAGGCCACCACCTCGAAGGTCGACGAGGACCAGCTTTTCTACTGCCGCTCGCGCGGGATGGACGAGGAGGAGGCGGTGGCGCTGGTCGTCAACGGATTCTGCAAGGACGTGCTGCAAGCCCTGCCGATGGAATTCGCCATGGAGGCGCAAAGCCTGGTTGCGATCAGCCTCGAAGGCTCGGTGGGCTGAGGCGAGGCCAAGGGTAGTCCCGTGACAGCGTTCAACGACAATATGACGCCTTCCTCGCCGGACACGTCCGTAGCTGATGCGCGCGCGTCAGACGGTGATTTCGTCCTGACTTTTGCGGAGCGGGAGGCCGAAGCGGTTACCCGGCTTTACGCCGCGAGCACTTGCATCCTCGAATATGGCAGCGGCGGCTCGACCGTTCTCGCTGCGCAACTCGGCAAGCAGATATTCACCGTGGAAAGCGACAAAGCGTGGGCAGACCGGCTTGCCGCCCGCGTGGTCGGCTTGCCCGGCACGGTGCACATGCACCACGTCGACATTGGCCCGACCGGCGATTGGGGCATGCCGACGCGTCCCAAGTCACATGCCAGCTTCCATCGCTACCCCTTGTCGGTCTGGGATCGGTCGGATTTGCCCGAACCGGATCTCGTGCTGATCGACGGACGTTTTCGCGCGGCCTGTCTGGTTGCCACGATTTTGCGCACCAAGCGCCCGGTGACCGTACTTTTCGATGATTACCACCATCGGCGCGTCTACCACCGTGTCGAACGCCTTGCGACGCTCGACACGATGATCGGCCGGATGGCTGTTTTCACCGTCGAACCCGGCACCATCCCACCCGATATGCTCACCGAAGTCGTTGGCTGGTTTTCCGACCCGCGCTGACGCCCCTGAATTCTTCCGAGGAACCGATAAATGCTTCAGATCAAAAACTTGCACGTCAAACTTCAGGAAGAGGACAAGGTCATCCTGCGGGGTGTCGACCTCAACATCGGCGCGGGCGAGGTGCATGCCATCATGGGGCCGAACGGGTCGGGCAAGTCGACGCTGTCCTATGTCTTGTCCGGGCGCGAGGGATATGAGGTCACTGACGGCTCTGCCACGCTCGAAGGGGCCGAACTCCTCGATATGGAACCAGAAGAACGCGCCGCTGCGGGCCTCTTTCTTGCCTTTCAGTATCCGGTCGAAATCCCTGGCGTCGGCAACATGACCTTCCTGCGCACCGCAGTGAACGCGCAGCGCAAGGCGCGCAGCGAGGACGAACTCAGCGCCGGCGATTTCCTAAAGATCGTGCGCGAAAAAGCCAAGACCTTGAAGATCGACGCCGACATGCTGAAGCGCCCGGTCAACGTCGGCTTTTCGGGCGGCGAGAAGAAGCGCAACGAAATCCTCCAGATGGCAATGCTGGAACCGAAGATGTGCATCCTCGACGAGACCGATTCTGGCCTTGATGTCGACGCGATGAAACTGGTGTCCGAAGGTGTCAACGCCCTGCGTGATGCCGGGCGGTCGTTCCTCGTCATCACGCACTACCAGCGTCTGCTTGACCACATCAAACCGGATGTCGTCCACATCATGGCCGCTGGTCGCATCATCAAATCGGGTGGTCCGGAACTGGCGCTCGAGGTTGAAAACAACGGCTACGCCGATCTTCTGGGCGAGGTGAACTGATGCCTTTGGCAAAGGTAAAAGAGGACGCGCTGGCCGTACGCATCGCCGGGTTGGCGCTGCCCGAGGTCGGTTGGCTTGGCACCGCGCGGGCCGATGCGCTGGCGCGGCTGACTGCGATGGGCCTGCCGGGACAGCGCGACGAATACTGGCGCTACACCGACCCATCGGCGTTGAACGCAGCCGCCCCCCAAGCCGCCAGAAGCTTCGATGACAGCGATGAGCCTGCCGCTTTCGACGGCATCGACCGCTTGAAACTGGTATTCGTCGATGGCGTTTTCGATGCGGCCGCGTCGGATGACCCGTCCCTCGCCGGGATCGAGATCGAGCATCTCTCTGCCGCCGGGTCTGCCGACATCCACTGGGCGCGCGATCTTTACGGCGTTCTGGAGGAGCGTGGCCAGTCCCCCGTGCAGCGCCCCTTTGCCGCCTTGAACACGGCCTTTGCTACCGAGGGCGTCCTGATCCGCGCCAAGGGCCGCGCCGCCAAGCCGGTGGCCCTGATCTACCACCACCGGGCGGAAACCTCCGATGCGATGCTGCACCACTGCATCAAGCTGGAAGAAGGCGCCGAGCTGACCATTCTGGAAAGCGGCCCCGCCGCCGCGCGCTTCACCAAGGTGATGGAGGTAGAGGTCGCAGCAAAAGCCCGCTTCCATCACATCCGCCTGCAAGGCCGCGACCATGAACGCCGTGCCGTGACGCATCTGTTCGCGCGGCTGGGGCAGGGCGCATCGTTCAAGTCCTTCACCCTGACCGCCAATGGCCGCCTCACCCGCAACGAAGCGGTGATCGACCTCGCTGGTGCCGACGCCCGCGCGCATATTGCCGGTGCTGCGGTCGGTGACGGCGATTTCCACCATGATGACACCGTTTTCGTGATCCACGGCGCGGAACGCTGCGAAAGCCGCCAGGTGTTCAAGAAGGTGCTGAAAAACGGCGCGGTCGGGGTGTTCCAAGGCAAGATTCTCGTCAAGCAGGGTGCGCAAAAGACCGACGGTTACCAGATTAGCCAGTCGCTGCTGCTTGACGGTGCCAGTCAGTTCCTCGCCAAGCCCGAGCTTGAGATCTACGCCGATGACGTGAAGTGCAGCCACGGCTCCACCTCGGGGGCCATTGACGAGACCGCGCTCTTCTACCTGCAATCGCGCGGCGTTCCGCGTCGCGTGGCGCAATCGCTTCTGGTGCTGGCTTTCCTTGCCGAAGCGATCGGCGAGATCGAGGACGAGGAGATTGCCGCTGACATCGGCCTTCGGCTGGAAGGCTGGCTCAACCGTCACGGGGCGCAGGGCTGACAATGGCGGTCACCTCAGACATCGTCGACAGTTGGCGCAGCCCGCGGGCAACCTTCCGGCGCCATCTGGCGCGAGGCGTGTCCGAGCCGTTCGCCTTTACCCTGCTCTTGGTGTTTCTGGTGCTGGCCTTCATCGGCCAATGGCCACAAGCCTCGCGTGATGCGTTTCTCGCCGAGGAACCGACCGCCGCGCCGCGTCTTCTGGCACGCGGGTTGGCTGTGTTGGCGACGATCCCGCTCTGGTATGGCCTTGCGGCTGCAAGCCGGCTGGTGGCGCGCCTGATGGGCGGGCAGGGGACCGGCTACCGCGCCCGCCTTGCGCTATTCTGGGCGCTGGCGACGGTCGGGCCGCTGATGTTGCTGCAAGGTCTGGTCGCCGGCATGATCGGTCCGGGCTCGGCGCTTTGGGCTGTCAACATCGCGGTCGGACTTGCCTTCCTGTGGCTTTGGATTCTCATGTTGATCGAGGCGGAACGCTGATGGCCACACTTGCCGAAACCCTCGTCGACCTTGGCAGGCTGACGTTGCAAGATCCGCGCCGTGGCATCCGTGCCGTGCTGGACCTTGGCGTGCCCGTTTCGGCGCGCACGGCAGGCCTCGTGCTTGTGGCAGTTGCCTCCGCCATCTTCATGCACCTCGGTTCGCTGTTCCTGCCGCCAGCCAGCGACCCGATCACGGTGTTCCTTGCCGGCAGCCCGATCCGTTCGGCGATCCTGCAATGGGTGATCCTGCTGGCCTCTGTTGTCCTGATCTTCCGGGTCGGACGTGCACGCGGCGGCAAGGGCAGCTTCCCCGATGCCATGCTGATCGTGGTCTGGTTGCAGGTCATCATGCTGGCGGTGCAGGCGCTGCAACTGGCCGCCCTGATCCTGGTGCCGCCGCTGGCCGGGATCATCAACATCGCGGGCCTTGTGCTGTTCTTCTGGCTGATGACGAACTTCATCGCCGAACTGCACGGCTTCACCTCGCGCCGCGCCGTGTTCATCGCCATCGTGTTGACGGCCTTTGCCGTCGGCTTTGCCCTGGTTCTGGTCGCGGCAATCCTCATCGGGCCGGAGGCATTGAGCGATGTATGACGTCGAAAAGATCCGCGCCGATTTCCCGATCCTGTCGCGTCAGGTCAATGGCCGCCCGCTCGTGTACCTCGACAACGGCGCATCGGCGCAAAAGCCGAAAGTCGTGATCGATGCCATGTCACACGCCTATTCGTACGAATATGCCAATGTGCACCGTGGCTTGCATACGCTTTCCACCATTGCCACCGAACAGTACGAAAGCGTCCGTGGCAAGATTGCCCGCTTCCTGAACGCCGGCTCCGAGGACGAGATCGTTTTCACCACCGGCACGACCGAGGCGATCAACCTTGTCTCCTACGCTTGGGCCGCGCCGCGCCTACAGGCCGGGGACGAGATCATCCTGTCGATCATGGAACACCACGCAAATATCGTGCCGTGGCATTTCCTGCGCGAACGGCAGGGCGTGGTGCTGAAATGGGTCGATGTTGATGCCAATGGCGATCTCGACCCGCAGGCGGTGCTTGACGCGATCACCCCGCGCACGAAGCTCATTGCCATCACCCACATGTCCAACGTCCTCGGCACTGTCGTTGATGTCGCCGCAATCTGCCAAGGCGCGCGAGAAAAGGATGTACCTGTCATGGTCGACGGCTCGCAGGCCGCTGTCCACATGCCCGTCGACGTGCAGACGATCGGTTGCGACTTCTACGCCATCACCGGCCACAAGCTTTACGGTCCGTCAGGTTCTGGCGCGATCTTCATCCGCGCCGACCGTCAGGCCGAGATGCGCCCCTTCCTTGGCGGCGGCGACATGATCCGCGAAGTGACCCGCGATACCGTCACATGGAACGACCCACCGATGAAATTTGAGGCTGGCACCCCCGGCATCGTGCAGCAGATCGGCCTCGGCGTGGCGCTGGATTATCTCGAAGGGCTCGGCATGACCAACGTCGCCGCCCATGAACAGGGTCTGCGAGACTACGCGCGCGATCGACTGGCTGGGCTCAACTGGCTGTCGGTTCAGGGGCATTCGGCGACGAAGGGGGCGATCTTCTCATTCTCGCTTGATGGCGCCGCCCATGCGCATGACATCTCCACCATCCTCGACAAGCGCGGCATCGCGGTTCGCGCCGGGACGCATTGCGCCATGCCGCTGATGCAGCATCTGGGTGTCACGGCTACTTGCCGGGCCTCGTTCGGGCTTTACAACACCACGGCCGAGGTCGACGCGTTGGTCTCGGCACTCGAACTTGCCCACGACCTTCTGGCGTAATGAAAAACCCGGCCCCTAAAAGGGCCGGGTCTTCAAAGCCTGACGATGGGCGTCAGAAGCTCCACTTCATCCCGATCACCGCCGCATTGTCGGTGACCCCGGCGCGGTTGCCGTAGTTTTCCGCCCGCACCACTTCCAGCAGCAGTTCCGAAGTGTCGCTCATCGGCATCTGGTAGCTGATCGAAAGTTCGACCTGACGCTGTTCAGGGGCAAGGTCGATCCCGACCGACCGCATCTCGGACCCGCCAGCTGCAAGCGACACCGGCACGACCATGTCGGCCGAACCGGAGGTCACCGCGACCGGCATCGACACGCCAAACGAGAGGCGGTCATTGCGGGCAAACACGCCGCGGCTGCCAACGTCGAGGCTGACGCTGTCGAACCCGGCCTGCGACACCGACTGCAGCGCAGCAGGCGCACCCAGGTCGGCCACGCCCATCTCACCCGACAGCGCGAAGAAGCCGCCGTCACCAACGTCATGCGACAGGCCCAGCGTCACCGACGCCATTGTCGCACCACCGGAATTGGCCGCATCGCTGAAGCCCATCACGCTGCCACCATCGCGCGCCACCTTCAGCCCGAGGTCGACCTTCAGGTCGCCTTCGGTCAGGGTGCGCGAAACCGCAAGGCCGACATTTTCGCCGCCACCCATCAGGATCGCCGCCCGCGTCTGGCCGTCCGGCGCGTTCAACTCGACCGTCTGGCCGGGATGTGCGGCAAATACGTCTTCCAGCGTATCGATCGAAGCGGTGCGCGTCGCCGTGTAGTTCTTGCTGAACGACCGCGCTGCGACAGCGGCGGCAAGCGGCTCCGGCGAGGCAGACGAGGTGAACGAAGCGGCGGCGATGTCGAAGTCGCCGCCAAGTTCGTCGGAAACGGCAAGATCAACGCCGTCGAGGCTGCGCCGAACCGCATCGCCCATCGCCCCGCCGGTCGCAAAGGCGAAGTCCCGGGTTTCCATGGTTTCGCCATTCGCCATCAGAAGGGTAGGGCTCCCGATCGGAAGCAGCGCCGCCCGGATATCGAGGAAGCCATGCCCGTAGATGTCGGACCAGCCCTTCATGAACTCCCCGACCCCGGCATCAAGATCGACCAACCCGTCGACCGAGAAACCCGCGAAATCGTCGTTCGCCGACGCAAGCAAACGAGCGCGCAACTGGTGCGGGGTCATGTTTGGAAAGGCTTCTGCCAAGAGCGCAAGCGCGCCCGCTACCTGCGGCGCAGCGAAGGAGGAGCCGAATCCCGTGTTGTAGGCGGTGTCGCTACTGCTGACCGCAGCAACCCAGTCTCCATCCGCCACAATGCACCAAGGCCCGGCTTCATGGCAGGCCGATGACTGCATTTGCACCGAAGTCAGGGCGCCATCTGTCCAGGTAAGGCCACCGTTGTTAAAGACCGGGCTCGCGTTGCCAACGGCAATCCAGCCCGCCTCCAGCGTTGGAATAAGCGCGGGCAGCGCCTCAAGGATGTTTGAGTACTGCAGGTTGGGATTGTTAGAAATGGCAAAGACGACCACGCCGGTCTGTGCGTAGTCGGTCAGCGCATTGATCCAGCCTTGCGCGGCCGTTCCACCAAGCAGAGAGTTGTAATTTGCCGTCGTCGCCTCGACACCATCATAACCCCAGGAGTTGTTCTGCGCGACAGCGTTGCGAGCAATGGCCTGATTTGCCGCTGCGGTCAGCGCCGCAAAATCAGCGCTCTCTCCATCATCGAACGCCTTGCCAAACGCAATGTCCGCACCCGGCGCGATCCCGACCATGGATGCCGAATCGCCGGCAGCGATCGAGGCCACCATTGTTCCGTGGTCAGATACTCCCGGACTTCCTGTCACGGAATTGTCTTTGCCGGCAAACGCTTCGTGCGTCCTGCGAAAACCCGAGTCTACGATGGAAATGACCTGTCCGGCCCCGGTCAATCCCAGCGCATGTGCGTACTCGGCGCGCGCGGAAAAGATGGGGTTCCGTGCGTTGTCGTTCTCGTCGATCCAATTCTGGTTGCTATACCGCGTGTTCTGACGAAGGGCTGCGGCATCGGCGCGCCACGCATCGGTGATCGTGGCGATGTAAAAGGCGCTGAACGTTTCTGACAGGTCGATTGGAAACCCATCATCTTCGCCGCCGCCGCCACACCCGGCGAGCAGCGCGGTTGCGGAAATGGACAGAAACAGCGCTCCTTTGCGCCGCAGATTGAAGCTTTCACGCACTAGCAGACCCCCTAAAACGATTCGCTAACCCACATTAGTTACAGGATCGGCAAAAATCCGCGTATTTAACACCTATTTTTTGGAAACAATCCGCCGACTTCGTCGCCAGGTGCCGTTCGGCAGGCGAGGTGCGATTGGCGTTGAAACCCGCGCGGCCTTCCGTTAAGCAGCCCGCAGGCACCCGTAGCTCAGCTGGATAGAGCGCTGCCCTCCGAAGGCAGAGGCCACACGTTCGAATCGTGTCGGGTGCGCCATCAAATTATGCAAATATGCGCTGTCGTCGGTTTCAGGCCCCGAGTTCGCCTATTCCGCTCTTCCGCCATCTTCGACCGCGGCGCTGCGCTTGTCACCTTGCGGCTTCAACAGCTGATCTGACGAGCGCCCCCGGTCCGGCGATCACCCGCGCGGCAAGGGACGTCCCTGACGCAACTGCCGCAGGTTGGCATCCCTCTGTCATATAGCTGGCGAGGAAGCCTGCATTGAAGCTGTCGCCAGCAGCGGTTGTATCCACCACCAGCGCGGTTGGGGCCGGCATCGGATATGTCTCGATCCGGCCTGCATGCCACGTAACCACTGGCCGTGGACCATCCTTCACCACGACCAGGGAAGCGCCGTTCCCGGCATATCTCTTTGCAGTCGCTGCAGGGTCGGGGTCACCGAAATGGCGCGCTTCGTCATCGTAGGACGGCAACAGAATGTCGGCTTGAGCCGAAAAGGCGGTGATGGCGTGCCGCATCGTTTCGGCATCAGGCCACAGCGCGGGCCGGATATTGGGGTCGAAGGCAACCCGGCTGCCGGCAGCCCTCGCGGCAGAGAGGGATGCAATCAGACGTGATCTCGCGTCGTCGGCAAGGATCGCCAAGGTGATCCCTGACAGGTAAATCAGGTCGGCCCCGGCAAGCGCCGCAGCCAGCCTTTCCCCGTCATCGGCCAGAAGACGGGCCGCCGAGGTCGACCGCCAATAGGCAAAGCTTCGTTCGCCATCGGTCAATTGAATCAGATAGAGCCCGACGCTGCGCCCCGGAATTCGCAGAACAAAATCGACGTCGATGCCTTCTGCCACCATAAACGCGACCATTCGGTCTGAGACAGCGTCCGCGCCAACCGCAGACAGGTAGGACACCGTCGATGCCGCCGGCAGAAGGCGGCGCAGGTACCAGGCGGTGTTGAAGGTGTCGCCTGCAAACCCCATGGCAAAATGCCCGCTGTCGGTCGGCGCAAGCTCCACCATGCACTCACCAATGGACACAACGCGCATTCAGACATCGTCCGCAAAGTAGGCGGCGTTTTCGGCGCGGATGCGGACAATCTGGTTCAGGATGCGCGACAGGTGAATCCGCACCATTTCCGCTGCGCGTTCCTCATTGCGCGACCGGATCGCGGCCAGAATATCCTTGTGTTCTGCAAAGGCGTCCTCTTGCGCAAAGGACAGCGACAGGAACCGCACCCGGTCCATGTGAGACTTCATTTCGCGCGCGGTTTCCCAGGCAAAGCCGGTGCCCGAACGCTCGCAAATCTCACGGTGAAACTGGTCGTCCAGATCATGGAACCTGGCCGTGTCCCGCGCCGCTACGGCACTGGCCTGCTGGTCAATGATTGCCTCGATGGCCTCGAAATCCGCATCGGTCAGCGTCTTGCAGGCGACGCGCGCGGTTTCGGCCTCGATCGAAAGGCGGATGAAGCGGGCCTGCATCACAGAGCGCTCCGAGATGGCAGAGACGACGGTAGCACGTTGCGGGCGGATGGTCAGAAAGCCCAGCTTTGACAGCCGGTAGAAGGCATCGCGCACCGGCTGGCGCGAGACGCCAAGCGCGCGGGCAACGTCGAATTCGGAAAGCTTGGTCCCGGGTGGAAGCTCCAGGCAGAGGATCTGGCGGTGGAGTTCCTCGAAGACCGAATCCGCAACGGACGACCGCTGGATTGGCTCCAGCACACTCAACGCCCCATTACCCACCATTCCGAAACTCCGTTGCCAGTGGCACCAAGCTAGACGCGGACTGCTCGGTCGGCAACTGGAATATTAGTTGACTAGAAGAAATTGATTCCCCAAGGTGACCGGAAACCAAATCTGATGACCGGGGGACGGTAAGAGTGGGCCTGCTTCATCCTGACCGTCTGTTTCCGACCGACCCCGCGTCGCGTGATCTTGCCCGTGCGCTCTATTCCGACGTGCATGGCCTGCCGATCATCAGCCCGCACGGCCACACCGATCCGGCATGGTATGCCACGGATGCAGCTTTCCCCGACCCGGCCCGGCTGTTCGTGACGCCCGATCACTACGTGTTTCGAATGCTCGCCTCGCAGGGCGTGGCGTTGGCCGATCTTGGTGTGCCCCGGGCCGATGGCGACCCGACCGAGGCAGATGGCCGCAAGATCTGGCGGCTCTTTGCGGCGAACTATCACCTGTTCCGGGGCACCCCGTCGCGCATGTGGCTGGACCATGCGTTCGAAACGATTTTCGGCTTTGACGAACGCCTGACCGCGGCCAATGCCGACGCTTACTACGACAGTATCGCGCAGGCCCTGCAAACGCCCGCGTTTCGGCCGCGCGCGCTGTTTGAGCGTTTCAATATCGAGGTCATCGCCAGCACCGACTCGGCGCTCGATGATCTGGCACATCATCAGACGATCCGCGCGTCGGGCTGGGCCGGCCGGGTGGTCCCGACTTACCGGCCCGACGCGGTCGTAGACCCCGATATCCCCGGCTTCGTCGCCAATATCGCGCGTCTGGCAGAGATCACGGGCGAAGATACAAATAGCTGGCAAGGCTACCTGACTGCCCACCGCAAGCGCCGCGCCTACTTCAAGTCGATGGGCGCAACGGCCAGCGACCACGGCCACGCCACTGCCCGGACCGAAGACCTTGCCTCCGCCGCGGCCGCAGACCTGTTTGCCCGTGTGCTGTCCGGCAATGTCACAGCCGAGGAATCCGACGCTTTCCGTGGGCAGATGCTGACCGAAATGGCAAGGATGAGCCTGGACGATGGGCTTGTCCTGCAGCTGCATCCCGGAAGCCGGCGCAACCACAGCGCTCAAATCCTTGGGAAATTCGGGCGCGACAAGGGTTTCGATATCCCCGGCCGCACCGATTACGTCGCCGCGCTTCGTCCGCTGCTGAATGCCGTGGGTATGGAGCCTGGACTGACGATCATCCTCTTTACGCTGGACGAATCCGCCTACGCCCGCGAACTCGCACCGCTTGCCGGGGCCTACCCGGCGCTGAAGCTTGGCCCGCCCTGGTGGTTCCACGACAGCCCCGAAGGCATGCGCCGCTTCCGTGAACAGGCCACCGAAACCGCCGGGTTCTACAACACGGTCGGCTTCAACGACGACACCCGCGCCTTCCTGTCGATCCCCGCGCGGCACGACATGGCCCGCCGGGTGGACTGCGCCTGGCTTGCCGACCTTGTCACCTCCGGACGGCTTGATCGCGAGGAGGCGTTCGAGCTGGCACCCCAACTGGCCTACGGGCTTGCGAAGGCCGCCTACAAACTTTGACCAACCAGAGGAGGAGAAGAACAATGAACAAGACCAGAACCACCATGGCAGCCTTGCTTGCCAGCGCAGCCCTGACCGGAGCGGCCTTCGCCGAATGCGAGCTGACACTGAAATCGTCGGACACCCACCCCGACGGCTATCCGACCGTCGCCGCCGTCCAGAAGATGGGCGAGATGGTCAAGGAACGCTCAAACGGGCGCATCTGCATCGAGGTGTTCCACTCGGCCCAGCTCGGCGAGGAAAAGGACACGATCGAACAGACCAAGTTCGGCGTGATCGACATGAACCGCGTCTCGATGGGCCCGTTCAACAACATCATCGAGGAAACCAAGGTCGTCTCCTTGCCCTTCATCTTCCGCGGCACCGACCACATGCACCGCGTGATGGATGGCCCGATCGGCGAAGAAATCCTCGCTGCCTTCGAGCCGCACGGCTTCGTCGGCCTGGCCTACTATGACGGCGGCTCGCGCAGCTTCTACAACACCCAGAAACCCATCGACTCCATCGACGACCTCGCCGGGATGAAGGTGCGCGTGATGCAGTCCGACGTCTTTGTCGACATGATGTCGGCCCTTGGCGCCAACGCGACCCCGATGCCTTATGGTGAGGTCTATTCCGCGCTGCAGACCGGTGTCATCGATGGTGCCGAGAACAACTGGCCGTCTTTCGAATCCTCGGGCCACTACGAGGTCGCTGGCTACTACACGCTGAACGAGCACTTGATCGTCCCTGAGGCGCTGGTCATGTCAAAGGTCAGTTGGGACAAGCTGTTGCCGGAAGATCAGGCTCTGATCCGTCAGGCCGCGAAGGACTCGGTCCCGGTCAACCGCGAGCTCTGGGCCGCGCGGGAGAAGGTGTCGGAAGAAAAGGTTCGCGCCGCAGGTGTCGAGGTCATCTCCGGCATCGACAAGACCCCGTTCATCGAGGCGATGGTGCCCGTTTATGAAAAGCACGCCAACACGCCGAAACTGCAAGACCTCGTGACCCGCATCCAGGCGACCGAGTGATCTGGCATCCGGGCGGCCGCTTCAGGCCGCCCGCACCAAACCGGGGGATAACGTGCAGGATATGATGAAACAGGTGGCCTGGTTTCTGGGTCATGTGGCGACGGCTGCCCTCTGGGTCGCCGGGGCTGCGCTGGTGCTGATGACCGCCATCATCGCGGCGCAGGTGGTCTTCCGCTACGGCCTCAACTCCTCGCTGATCTGGAGCGAGCCGCTCGCGGTCATCCTGATGGGCTGGTTCATCTTCCTTGGTGCCGCCGTGGGCATCCGCGAAGGCTACCACCTTTCGTTCGACATCCTGATCTACATCCTGCCGCAGCGGGTCAAGCTGTGGCTCTTTTCGATTTCCGATATCGTCGTCGGTGGTTTCGGGGTTGGCATGGTCTGGTTCGGCGGCCAACTCGCCGGCTCGGCCTGGGACATCAAGCTTCCGTCCCTTGGCATCACCGGGGCCATCGACTTTGCCCCCATTGTCGGCGGCGGGGCGTTGATCGTCCTCTTTTCCCTGGAACGTCTGGCGCGCCGCGCCGCGGGCCTTCCGACCATGCGCTTCGGCGACACCCCGGCAGAGGCTTGACCGATGGAACTCTGGATCCTTTTCGGAACTTTCGCCACGCTTCTTCTGATCGGCACACCCGTTGCCTTCTGCCTGGGCATAGCTTCCTTCGCGACGGTCCTTTACATGGAACTGCCGCCCATCGTCGTCTTCCAGCGGCTGAACTCCGGTGTCTCGGTCTTTGCGCTGATGGCGATCCCGTTCTTCATCTTCGCGGGTGAGCTGATGGTCAGGGGCGACATCGCCCGCCGTCTGGTGGCCCTTGCCGGCGGCCTTGTCGGTCACCTGAGGGGCGGCCTCGGTCAGGTCAACATCTCGGCCTCGGTCCTTTTCGGCGGCATTTCCGGGTCCGCCGCCGCCGACGCCTCGGCCATCGGCGGGCTGATGATCCCGCAGATGAAAGAACGTGGCTACGGCGTCGACTACGCGGTCAACGTGACCGTGGTCTCGTCGATCATCGCGCTGATGATCCCACCAAGCCACAACATGATCATCTATTCCATCGCCGGGGGCGGGCGCATCTCCATCGCCGACCTCTTCACCGCCGGCATCCTTCCCGGCCTTGTCCTCGCCGCGTCACTGATGGTCGCCGCCTGGCTCGTGGCCACCAGACGCGGCTATCCGACCGACACTTTCCCCGGCTGGTCCGCCGTCGGTGGCCTTCTTCTGAACGCGATCCCCGGCATCCTTCTGATCGCGATCATCTTCGTCGGCGTCCGCTCCGGCGTTTTCACCGCCTCGGAATCCTCCTGCGTCGCCGCCGTCTATGCGCTTTTGGTGACCGTCGTCGCCTATCGCACGATGGACTGGAAGAACTTCACCGCCGCGACCTTCGCCGCCGTTCGCACCACCGCGATGGTGCTGATGGTCATCGGCTGCGCCGCCGCCTTCGGCTGGCTCCTCGCGATCCTCAAGGTCCCGACCACGATGATCGAGGTGATGAAGGGCGTGTCCGACAACCCGATCGTGATTTTGCTGCTGATCAACCTCCTTCTTCTCTTCCTCGGCACCTTCATGGACATGTCGCCCCTGATCGTGATCACCACGCCGATCTTCCTGCCCGTCGCCACCGCCTTCGGTGTCGATCCGGTGCATTTCGGCGTGATCATGGTGCTTAACCTCGGCATCGGGCTTTGCACGCCGCCCGTGGGGGCCGTCCTTTTCGTCGGCTGCGCCGTCGGTCGCATCGGGGTGGGCGAGGTGTTGAAATCGATCTGGCCGTTCTATGGCGCGGCCTTCGCCACCCTGATGCTTGTCACCTACATCCCCGGGCTGTCCCTTTGGCTGCCCTCGCTTTTCCGGTAATCCCATGCCCTATCCCACCGTTGCCACCGGCCCCGGCGTCACCCGCGAGGTGCTGTCCGACCACCCCGACCTGATGATCGTTGCCTTCCGCTTCACGGCGGGCGGCGAGGGCACTTTGCACAGTCACCCGCATGTGCAGGCAACCTATGTCCAGTCGGGCCGCTTCGCCTTCACCATCGACGGGACCGACCGCGAGGTCGGACCGGGTGACAGCTTTGTCATTCCCGGCAACGCCGTTCACGGCTGCCGCTGCCTTGAAACCGGGGTGCTGATCGACAGCTTCACCCCCCGCCGCGACGACTTCCTGTAAGAAAGGCCCTGCCATGCTCACCGTTGAAACCCGCCCCGCCATTTCCCCGTCCGAGGCCAAGGGCATGGACACCACCGCATTGCGCGGGGCCTTCCTCGGGCAGGGTCTCTTTGCCAACGGCGAGATTCGCCTGATCTACTCGCACTACGACCGGATGATCACCGGCGGCGCGGTCCCGGCGGGCGGTTCGCTGACCCTCGACCATGTCAAGGAATGCGGCACCGCCAGCCTCCTCGACCGGCGCGAGCTGGGTGTCGTGAACGTCGGCGGCCCCGGCACCGTCTCTGCGGCTGGCGAAACCTTTGCGATGGAGAAGGGCGACGTCCTCTACCTCGGTCGCGGTCTAGGCCCCGTGACCTTTGCGGGGCAGGGGCGGTTCTACCTCACCTCCGCCCCCGCCCATGCCAGCCTCCCCGCCCGGCTGATCCGCCTTGCCGAGGCCAAGTCCTTCACCACCGGCGCTGCCGAAACCGCCAACCACCGCACGATCTACCAGTTCATCCACCCAGAGGTGATGGAAAGCTGCCAACTGGTTCTCGGCTATACCAAATTCCACGGCGGCTCCGTGTGGAACACCATGCCCGCGCACCTCCATGACCGGCGGATGGAGGCGTATTTCTACTTTGATCTCGCACCCGAGGCCCGCGTCTTTCACATGATGGGACGGCCAGAGGAAACCCGCCACCTCGTCGTCGCCAACGAAGTGGCGGTCCTGTCACCGCCCTGGTCCATCCATTGCGGGGCAGGGACCGGCAGCTATACCTTCGTCTGGGCGATGGCGGGCGACAATGTCGATTACAAGGACGTCGAGATGGTTGGCATGGGGGACCTTAGGTGACCCTATTCTCGCTTGAGGGCCGCCACGCGCTGGTGACCGGCGCGAATACCGGCATCGGTCAGGCAATCGCCGTCGCGCTGCATAAGGCGGGGGCCAAGGTGACCGCCGCATCCCGCCGCGAGTGTGACGAGACGCTTTCCCTGATCCCCGGCGCAAAAGCCATCCGCCTCGATTTTGCCGACCCGATGGCCGCCCGCGATACCTTCACAGGCCAAGACTACGACATCCTGATCAACAACGCCGGCACCATCCGCCGCGCCGACAGCCTCGACTTCACCGAAGCCGACTGGGACGAGGTGATGGACGTCAACCTCAAGTCTGTCTTCTTCACCGCCCAGGCCTTCGCCAAATCCCTCACCCAGCGCCAAGCCGCCGGGGCGATCATCAACATCGCCTCGCTCCTGTCCTTTCAAGGCGGCATCCGCGTGCCGTCCTACACCGCCGCAAAGCATGGCGTGGCGGGGCTGACGAAGCTTCTCGCCAACGAATGGGCTGCGAAGGGCATCAACGTGAACGCCATCGCGCCGGGCTATATCGAGACGAACAACACCGAGGCCCTGCGTGCCGACCCCGACCGCAACGAGTCGATCCTCGCCCGCATTCCCGCCGGGCGCTGGGGCCGTCCGGAAGACATCGCCGGGACCGCAGTCTTTCTTGCCTCTCCCGCCGCAGCCTATATTCACGGAGCAATCCTCAACGTCGATGGAGGCTGGCTTGCCCGTTGACCTGCGCCGCATCCGTCCGGCACCAAAAACCGGCATCGTCCATCTTGGGCTTGGGGCCTTCTTCCGCGCGCATGGCGCGTTCTACATTCAGGAAGCGATGGCTGTGTCCGGTGGTGACTGGGGCGTGCTTGGCGTCTCGCTGAAACGTCCCGATGTCCGCGATGCCTTGCAGCCGCAAGACGGACTCTACCATGCGCTTGAACTTGGCCACCATGGCCAGACGGCGCAGATCGTAACAAGCGTCACCGGAGTCCTTGTCGCACCCGAAAACCCTCGGGCCGTTCTGGCCGCCATGGCCGACCCGGCTGTCAGGATCGTTTCGCTGACGGTCACCGAAAAGGGCTATTGCCACGAACCGGCGACCGGAAGGCTTGACGCCGACCATCCCGATATTGCCCATGACCTGACGGATGCGGTGCCACGATCAGCCATCGGCTTTCTTGTTCGCGCGCTTGATCTGCGTCGCCATGACGGTCTGCGGCCCTTTACCGTCCTGACCTGTGACAACCTGCCGAACAATGGCGCGCTACTGCGTGGCCTGACGCTGGACTTCGCCCAACGCATCGATCCCGCGCTGGCCAAGTGGATCGAAACCGAGGGTTGCTTTCCATCGACCATGGTCGACCGCATCGTGCCTGCCACCACGCCGGAAACCCTTGCCACCGTCAAGCGGCTGACCGGCCAAAGCGACGCCGCGCCGGTGCAGCATGAACCCTTCCGGCAATGGGTGGTCGAGGACAATTTCGTCGACAACCAGCGCCCGGATCTTGCCGCTGTCGGGGTCGAACTGGTGTCCGACGTCACTCCTTACGAACACATGAAACTGCGGATGCTGAACGGCACGCATTCCTCGCTCGCCTACCTCGGCTACCTCGCCGGCTACGAAACCATAGCGGATTGCATGACCGACCCCGTCCTTGCCAGCTTCGTCCGTGATCTTTGGACCAATGAGATCATCCCCGCCTTGACCCCGCCACCCGGTGCTGACCTGAATGCCTATGCCCTTGCCCTGCATGACCGTTACCAAAACCCCGGCATCCGTCACCGCACCTGGCAGATCGCAATGGACGGCAGCCAGAAACTGCCGCAACGCATCCTTGGCACATTGGCCGAGAACCGGGCGGCCGGACGCGACAGTCCCGGCCTGACCCTCGCAGTCGCTGGGTGGATGCGCTATGTGGGGGGCGTCGACGAGAAGGGTGACCCCATCGACGTGCGTGACCCCCTTGCCGCCCGGCTGCGTGCCGCATCTGACACTCAGCAAACGCCAGAAGGCAAGGTCGCGGCACTTCTTGCCTTTCACGAAATCTTCCCGCCCGACCTTGCCGCCGCGCTGCAACCGGGCCTGACGCTTGCGTTTACGTCCCTGCTGGAAAAGGGCGCGCGTCGCGCCGTGGAGTGTCTGCGATGATTGAAAGTTGGCGCTGGTATGGGCCTTACGACAAAATCGCCTTGCCCGAGATCGCCCAAACCGGGGCCAGTGGCATCGTCACCGCGCTCCACGAAATTCCTTATGGCGAGGTCTGGCCCTCCGATCTGATTTCGGTCCGCAACGCCCAGATCAAGGCGGCGGGTTTTGAATGGGCCGTCGTCGAAAGCCTGCCGGTCCACGAACGCATCAAGCGCGGCGAAGGCGACCTGACGCAGCTTTTCGCCAACTACCGGCAATCGATGGCGAACCTGGCCGCCAACGGCATCCACACGATCTGCTACAACTTCATGCCGCTGATCGACTGGACCCGCACCGACCTTGCCGCTCCCGTTGCCCGCGGCGGCACCTGCCTGCGCTTTTCGGCCCCGAAGATGGCCGCGTTCGAGTTGCACATGCTGGGCCGACAGGCCGCCGAAGCCGACTATCCGGAGGAGGTGCGCAAGGACGCTGCCGTCTGGTTCCAGCAATCCTCCGAGGCGGATCGCGAGACGCTTCTGCACTCCATCATGTCCGGCCTGCCGGGGGCCTATGACCGCTATGACATCGCCGGCCTGACATCGGCCTTGCGAGGCTATGACGGCATCAGCCGCAGCGACCTGCGCGCCAACTATCGCCGCTTCCTCAATGAGGTTATCCCAGCGGCGGAAGAACTTGGCATGCGGCTTTGCGTTCACCCCGACGACCCGCCGCGAGATCTTCTAGGCCTGCCGCGCATCGTGTCGGACGCCGAGGGTATCGCCTTTGCGCTGGACGCGGTGCCGGCCCGCGCCAATGGGCTGACGCTCTGCTCCGGCTCGCTTGGCGCAAATCCGGCAAATGATGTGCCCGCCATCGCCCGCCAGTTTGCCGACCGCATCCATTTCGCCCACCTGCGCAATGTCCGCAAAGACCCGGATGGCAGCTTTGAAGAGGCGGCGCATCTGGAGGGTGACACCGACATGGTCGCCCTGATCGACGTACTCCTTGGCGAAGAACGCCGCCGCACCGCCGAAGGACGCGAGGACGCCACTTTCCCTTTCCGCCCTGACCATGGGCATGAGCTTCTGTCCGACATCGGTCGCGGCACGCATCCAGGTTATCCGTTGATTGGCCGGCTGCGCGGCCTTGCCGAACTGCGCGGCGTTGTCGCGGCGCTCAAGAGGTGACGCGAGAACGGCATCTTCTCGCCTAAGGTCCCTTGATCAGGCTGTGCGTGCCTTGCGTTCCCGTCAGCCGGCGCGTTCGTCCACAACGATGCCGCGCATGTCGTCCAGCGGCACATAACCCCGCAGCATGGTGCCGTTGATCACGAAGGTCGGCGTGCCGTTGATCTGCATGGTCTGGCCAAGCGCGTGGTTGCTGTCGATCACCGCTGCGACCTCCGCCGACGCCATCTTTGCCAAAAGCGGCGCGGGATCGTGGCCCAATTCGCCGGCAAGCCGCGACAGAACCTCAGGCGTCGGTTCCCCACGCAGGGTGATCAGCGCGTCATGGGCGGCCTTGTAGGCGTCGTCGCCATGCAGCATCCGCACCGCGATCGCGAACTGCGACGAAACGATCGAGCCTTCGCCAAGGATCGGATACTCCTTCACGATATAGCGGATGTTGCCGTCCGCCTGCACCAGCTCGTTCACCTCGTCATGCGCCTTGCGGCAATAGCCGCAGCGGTAGTCCATGAATTCGACCAGTGTCACGTCGCCGGTCGGGTTGCCGCCAACCCAGTCGTCGCCATCGGCGAAAAGCGCTGCGGCGTTGGCTTGCAGCATCTCGGCGTCGCGTGCGCTGGCCATCTTCTCGTCGCGGCGCTGCAACTCGTCCATCGCCTCGATCAGCACTTCTGGGTTCTCCAGAAGATAGGCGCGCACCTCGTCGCGAAACGCCGCGCGCTCTTCGTCGGTCATCTCGCCAAGTCCGCCGGCAAGGGCGGTCGTGGCAATGAGGCTGGTCGCTAGACCAAGGGCGAGGCGGCGCATGGGCAAATCCTTCAGAGGCAACGGGTCTTCGTCAGCAGTGCGCCAGACCTTAGGGCGCTGCACCGGTCAAGATCAAGCCGCGCGCTGCGGCGTCCCGGTAAAGTGATGCACGGGTACGCAAGCACGAAGGCGAATTTACTTTCATCGATCATCGCGGGATAACGGCGGCGATGATCGGTCTCGCCTCGCTCCTTACACGCATTCTGGCCCTGGCCTTTGCGCTTTGCCTCGCTACTGGCGGGGCAGGGGCGCAAGACCTGTCGGCTTTGGCGCGCTTCGATCCCGACGCCTCGTCGGTGGTCACGAAGGACGGCGAAACCCGCCTAGTGCTGGCGATCAGCCAGCCGGTGCCCTGGCGCGTTCGGGTGCTGGACAATCCCGCAAGGCTGATCCTTGACGTGCGCGAGGTCGACTGGGGCGGCATCAACCGTCTGGTCATCCGCGGAGCAGTCGGGGGCTTGCGCGCCGGCGTGTTCCGCCCCGGTTGGTCGCGTCTGGTGATCGATCTTGCCGGGCCGACCGAAATTGTAGAGGCCGACATGGCCACCGACGGCGGCGGGGCGCGGGTTCGCCTGACCCTGCGCCCGACCGATGCGGCAAGTTTTGCCGCAGCCGCCGCTCGGCCGGAACCGCCCGAATGGGCCGCAGCCAGCCCGGCAAACCTGCCGCCTGCCGAACGTCGCGGCTCCGGCCCGATCGTCGTGGTGCTCGATCCCGGCCATGGCGGCATCGATCCCGGCGCCGAACGCGACGGCCACACCGAAGCCGACCTGATGCTGACATTCGCACGCGAATTGAAGGATCTGCTCGTGCGCGACGGTCGCTTCAGCGTTGTGATGACCCGCGAGGAAGACCTTTTTGTCCCGCTTGAGGCCCGGATTTCCATCGCGCGCGAGGCCGAGGCCGATCTCTTCCTTTCCCTCCACGCCGACGCCCTGTCCGAGGGCGAAGCGCATGGCGCGACCCTCTACACCCTGTCCGACGAGGCGTCGGACGCTGCGGCCGAGGCTTTGGCCGAACGGCACGACCGTGACGATCTGCTGGCTGGCATCGACCTGACCGATCAGGATGATCTGGTGGCCGAAGTGCTGATGGACATGGCCCGTACCGAAACCGAACCGCGCACCGACCGGCTGGCCGACAGCCTGGTCGCGGCAATCAAGGGGGCAGGGCTTCGGATGCACCGCCACCCGCGCCAGCAAGCCGGGTTCTCCGTGCTGAAATCGCCCGATATTCCGTCGATCCTGCTTGAGGTCGGTTTTCTGTCGTCGGCCCGCGACCTCAAGCGCATCCTCGACCCTGATTGGCGCGCCCAGATGGCCGAGGCGGTGTTGCAAGGCATCCTGACATGGTCAGAAGCCGATACCGCCGTCCGCGCGGTTTCCGCACCGTGACCGCTTTGCCGCAGGGGGCAGGTTGTCGCTTCTGTGATCCGCATGTGACGTCCAAGGTTTTGACCTGCCGCCGCGTCTGGTATACTGCGACCCTGCAACCGTAGGAGTGGTCTTTGCTTAGGTTCATCGGCTCGGCCTTGGGCGGAATTTTCACGACGCTGACGCTGGGCTTGCTGTTCGCGGCGCTGACGGCCGGGGCGATCTTCTACATGTATTCGCGCGACCTGCCGAGCCATGAGAGCCTGGCGCAATACACGCCCGCGACGATCAGCCGGATCTATTCCGGCGAAGGCCGGATCATCGACGAGTTTGCCAAGGAACGCCGGCTGTTCGTGCCCAGCGAGGATATTCCCGATCTGGTGAAGCACGCCTTCGTTTCCGCCGAGGACAAGAACTTCTACACCCACCACGGCTATGACGCGCGCGGCATGGTCGCGGCGCTGGTCGAAGCCGTGCAGTCGCGCGGTGAATCGCTGCGCGGTGCCTCCACCATCACCCAGCAGGTGATGAAGAACTTCCTGCTGGACGGCAGCCGTTCGGTCGAACGCAAGATCAAGGAGATCATCCTCGCCACCCGGCTTGAGGAAACCCTGTCCAAGGACAAGATTCTCGAACTCTATCTGAACGAGATTTTTCTCGGCAAGAACTCCTACGGCGTCGCCGCCGCGTCGCAGACCTACTTCAACAAGCCGTTGTCCGCTCTCGCCCCACACGAGGCAGCTATGCTGGCCGCGATGCCGCAAGCCCCGGGCAAGTATGACCCGGTCACCGCCAAGGACCGTGTCACTGACCGGCGCAACTACGTCCTGCGCGAGATGTGGCAGAACGGCTATATCGACGAGGCAACCTACCTTTCGGAAGTGGAGCAGCCGCTGCGTTCCGTGCAGAATGGCGACTTCGAGGCGTTTCGCGAGGCGCTGCCACCGCGCAGCTATTTCACCGACGAAATCCGTCGCCAGTTGTCCGGCACCTTCGGCGAGGAAGAGTTCTTCTCCGGCGGCCTGACGATCCGCGCGACCGTCGACCCCGAATTGCAGGTCGCCGCCGCCGACGCGTTGCGCGCCGAACTGGAAAGCTTTGACCGTGGGCAGGGTGTCTGGCGCGGAACGGGCCTTACGCTTCCGGCCGAGGCGCTGGCTTCCGACGCTGGCTGGCGCGAGGCGCTCGCCGCTTTGCAGGTTCCACGCGACGTGAAGTCGTGGTTCCCGGCGGTCGTTCTCGAGGTCGGCGAAAACGACGCCCGCATCGGCATCGAAGGCGTCGCCGATGACGAGGATGGCCACTACATCCCGGCCGAGGATGTAACCTGGGCCCGCAAGCGGCTGGAGGGCGGCGAGCTTGGCCGCAGGGCGCAGGTCGCTGGCGACCTTTTGTCCGTCGGCGATGTCGTCCTTGTCCGCGCCGTCACCAATGACGACGGCACCTTCAACCGCTGGTCGCTGCGTCAGGTCCCCGAGGTTCAGGGCGCCTTCATGGCGATGGACGTGAACACCGGGCGCGTGCTTGCCATGCAGGGCGGCTTTTCCTACCAGGACTCGGTCTTCAACCGCACCACGCAAGCCACCCGCCAGCCCGGTTCCAGCTTCAAGCCCTTTGTCTACGCCGCAGCCCTCGATTCCGGGTTCACCCCCGCCACCATCGTCGTCGACGCCCCGATCGAGATCGACACACCCCAGGGCCTCTGGACGCCGAAGAACGCGTCTAACAAGTTCTACGGCCCGGCCCCCCTGCGCACCGGCATCGAACAGTCGCGCAACCTGATGACCATCCGTATCGCGCAGGAAATCACCATGCGCACCGTCGCGGGCTACGCCGAACGCTTCGGGGTCTATGACCGGATGAACCCGTTTCTTGCCAACGCGCTTGGCGCGCAGGAAACCACGCTGTTCAAGATGGTCGCGGCCTACGCCATGTTCGCCAACGGTGGCGAGCGGGTGGAACCCACCCTCGTCGACCGGGTGCAGGACCGGTTCGGCAACACGGTCTACCGCCACGACCAGCGCGACTGCGCCGACTGCACCGCGGCCAGCCTGCCGCAAGGGCAGGGCGTGCAGATCACCTCGAACCGCGAACGCGTGATGAACGCGATCACCGCCTACCAGCTCACCTCGATGATGGAAGGCGTGGTCCAGCGCGGTACCGCGCGTGGCATCAACCTGCCGGTCCCGGTCGCAGGCAAGACCGGCACGACCAACGATGCCAAGGACGTCTGGTTCATCGGCTACACCTCGAACATCGCGGCCGGCTGCTACATCGGCTATGACCAGCCGCGCACGCTGGCCGACAATGCCTCGGGCGGCGGCTACTGCGGCCCGGTGTTCGAGCGTTTCATGCAGACCGCCATCAAGAAATACGGCGGTGGTGAATTCCGCGTGCCGCCCGGCGGCTACTTCCTCAAGATCGACCGGTTCAGCGGCCAGCAATTGCCCGACGATGCCACCGGCGACAATGTCGTCGCGGAATACTTCCGCGAAGGCGAAGAGCCGATGTTCGGCCTTGGCGCGATGGTCGATGGCGGCTTTGCGATGGGGCAGAACCTGCCGCTCTTTGCCTATGGCGAAACCGATGGCGGCCAAAGCAGTGCCACCGTCACCAATGCCGACGGCGAAACCGTGGTCGTGCCGAAAAAGGCCGATTTCGGCACCGTCTCGTCAGGCGGCCTTTACTGACCCCGCCCAACCGCAGCGGCCCGCACCCTTGCCGGGGCGCGGGCTTGCCGTTATGACCGCCCGCTGAACCCTTCCGCTTTGCCAAGCTTCCGCGACGACCCCGAGGACCGAACGAATGCGCGCCGAAACCCAAGCCAACATCGAAGCGATCCAGAAATCCCTCAAGCTTCTGGCGCAGCGGATGGATTGGGAAACCGCCCCGCATCGGCTGGAGGAATTCGACGCGATGATCGAGGCGCCGGATTTGTGGAACGACCCGGCCAAGGCGCAAAAGCTGATGCGTGACCGGCAGTCGCTGATGGATGCCGTCGCCACCTACAAGCAGATCGACGCCGGCCTGAAGGATAACGTCGAACTGATCGAACTTGGCGAAGCCGAGGGCGATACCGAAATCGTCACCGAGGCCGAAGCAGCCCTGACCGAACTGACGCGCACCGCCGCCGCGAAGGAACTGGAAGCCCTTCTGAACGGCGAGGCTGACGGCAACGACACCTTCCTTGAAATCAACGCCGGCGCCGGCGGCACCGAAAGCTGCGACTGGGCTTCGATGCTGGCGCGGATGTATGTCCGCTGGGCCGAAAAGCGCGGCTTCACCGTCGAACTTCAGTCGGAAAGCGAAGGCGACGGGGCAGGGATCAAATCCGCCTCCTACAAGATTTCCGGCAAGAACGCCTATGGCTGGCTGAAATCCGAGGCGGGCGTGCACCGCCTCGTCCGCATCTCGCCCTACGATTCAGCCGCCCGCCGTCACACCTCGTTCTGCTCGGTCTGGGTCTATCCCGTGGTCGACGACAACATCGAGATCGACGTGCAGGACAAGGACATCCGGATCGACACCTTCCGCTCGTCGGGCGCGGGCGGACAGCACGTCAACAAGACCGACTCGGCGGTACGCATCACCCACTTCCCTTCCGGCATCGTGGTGACCTCGTCGCTGAAATCGCAGCACCAGAACCGCGACATCGCGATGAAGGCGCTGAAATCCCGCCTCTACCAGATCGAACTCGACAAGCGGAACGCCGCGATCAACGAGGCGCATGAAAACAAGGGCGATGCGGGCTGGGGCAACCAGATCCGGTCCTACGTCCTGCAACCCTACCAGATGGTCAAGGATCTGCGCACCGGGTACGAGACCTCCGATACCGCCGGTGTGCTTGACGGCGACCTTGACGGCTTCATGTCCGCCACGCTCGCGCTTAACGCCAGCGGCAAGAAACGCGGCGATTTCGGCTCTGATCTGGACTGACGCCATCTTGCCATACGGCGCGCTTGGGGCGTAACCTCGCCCCATGACCACAGTTGATCCGCCCATCACGCCCGAAATCAACGAGCTTGAGCTTTCCGATCTGCGTGAAAGCCTCGCGCTCGGCTGGCGCGATTTCACCCGCGCTCCGCTCTATGGCCTCGCTTTCGCGGCGGTCTACGTGTTTGGCGGCTGGCTGATCTTCTGGGCGATGACCGCCAAGGGCCAGATTTGGTGGACGCTGCCGGCAAGCGCCGGGTTCCCGATTCTCGGCCCCTTCATTGCCTGCGGCTTTTACGAGATTTCGCGTCGGCTGGAACTGGGGGAACCGCTCGACGCGGCGGGTATCTTCGGGGTGATACTGCGCCAGAAAGACCGCCAGATACCCTCCATCGCTGCGGTGATCGTGGTGTTCTTCCTGTTCTGGAACTTCCTTGCCCACATGATCTTCGCGCTTTTTCTCGGCAACGCGACGATGACCAACGTCTCCTCCTCGCTGACCATCTTCACCACGCCCGAGGGCATGATGATGCTGGTCATCGGCACCATCGTCGGCGCAGTCTTTGCAACGCTTCTCTTCAGCCTTACAGTCGTCAGCCTGCCGATGCTTCTCGACCGCGAGGTCGATTTCGTCACGGCGATGCTGAAAAGCTTTGCGCTGGTGCAGGAAAACGCGGTCCTGATGCTGGGCTGGGGCGCGATGATCGGCGTGCTTCTGTTCCTCGCGATGCTGCCGTGGTTTCTGGGGTTGTTCATCGTGCTGCCGGTTCTGGGCCACGCAACGTGGCACCTCTACCGCCGCGCGATCACCTGACGCGCCGCACCGAGGCCAGCGCCAGCACCGCCGCCACGGCCGCTGCGGCCGACCCGATCATCGCAACCTGACGAAACGCCGCTCCCGTTGCCGCCAGATGCGCGGCGTCCGCGCCCGGCAGGCCAAATCCCGGCAGGCCGTCGCCCGCCGCGCCATAAGACGCCGCTGCAATGCGCCCGAGGAGTGCGACGGCGATAAGCCCCGCCACCCGCGCGACCGCGTTGTTGATCCCGGACGCGGCACCTTGTTCGCCGTCCGGCACCTCCGCCATCACCGCCGCCGTCAGCGGGGCGACCAGCAGCCCCAGCCCCAGCCCCGCCAGCGCCATCAACGGGACGACTTCGGTCCAGAACGCTGCTCCCACTGCCACCGACGCCAGCCCGCCATAGGCCAGCGCCACCAGCACGGCCCCCGCCGTCATCAGGGGGGCCGGGCCGTAACGGTCGGCCCAGCGCCCCGCCTGTGCCGACAACACCCCGATCAGAACCGAGATCGGCACAAAGGCCGCCGTCACCTCGACCTCGTTCACCCCCCAGGCTGTCACGGCTGTCATCGGCAGATAGAACATCACCCCGTTCAAGGCGAAATACAGCGCCAGCGTCACCGCGTTGGTCACGGCAAAGGCGCGGTTGCGAAAGAGGCCCAGCCGGATCATCGGGGCAGGGGTGCGCGCCTCCCACCACAGAAACAGCCCCAGCGCAGCGACCGCCGCCAGACCCACGCCCGGCCCCGCCTCTGGAACCGTCAGCGCATAGGCCATCAACCCCAGCCCCAGCGTCGCCAGTGCCGCGCCGACCGTGTCGATCCGCACGCCGGGCCGTCCGACATCCGCAAGCACCCGGCCCCGCAACAGCCACACCGCCAACAGCCCCAACGGCAGGTTCAGCCCGAAGATCATCCGCCACCCGGCCTCGCCGCCCCAGTGGACCAGCATCCCCCCCAGCACCGGGCCCAGCGCCGTCGTCGCCGTCGACGCTGCCGCCCAAAGCCCCAGCGCCCGGCCACGCTCGGCCCGCGGATAGGCGCGCGAGATGATCGCCATCGACCCCGGTACCATCAGCGCGGCACCCACGCCCTTGGCCGCCCGCGCCGCGATCAACTGCCCGGCATCCAGCGCGAAAGCACAGGCGATCGATCCCGCCACGAACAGCCAGATGCCCCAGACGAACACCCGCGCCGTGCCGAACCGGTCACCCGCCGCGCCGCCCACCAGCACCAGCGATGACAACACCAAGAGATAGGAAGCGTTGATCCACTGCGCCTCGATCAGGCTGGCACCCAGCGCGGTCCGCATCGCCGGAATCGCGATCGAGGTCACCGACGAATCGATGAACCCCATCGACGACGCCAGAATCGCCGCCCACAGGATCAGCGTCCGGTCCTCGGCCCGGCAAAAGGAAACGGGCACCGGTTCACCCGATGCCCGCATGGTCATGTCCGTCGTCACAATGGGGTCAGCCCGCGTCCCCGGCAGCCAGGGCGTCCGGCCGCATCGACGGCATAGTGGCGCTGGTCACCCGGCCATTGGCCAAGGGGTCTTCCTGCCGCTGGACCGAGCCTTCGAAATGTGCGCCGCTTTCGATCGCGATGGTCTTGTGGATGATGTCGCCCTCGACGCGTGCGGTCGAGGTCAGGCGGACCTTCAGCCCGCGCACCCGACCGATCACCCGGCCATTGACCACGATGTCGTCAGCAACGATCTCGCCCCGGATGGTGGCGCTTTCGCCCACCGTCAACAGATGCGCGCGGATATCACCCTCGACCGTGCCTTCGACCTGGATGTCACCCGAGGTGCGCAGATTGCCGACCACCGTAAGGTCCGACGAAAGGACCGAGGCGGCGGCCTTGCCCTTCGGTGCCGAAGGGGTGAAGTCCATCGCGGGTTTCGACATCATGGGGGCCTCCGGGGCTTTGGGCTTCTCAGCTTCAGCCTTGGGGCCGGGCTCGTTGATGCGGCTCTTAGAAAACATTTTTCCCTGCCTTTATGAAGGTCATCGGGTTCACGGCAGTGCCGTTCTGACGGACCTCGTAGTGAAGATGCGTGCCGGTGGACCGGCCTGAATTGCCCATATCACCGATCCTGTCGCCGCGCGATACCCTTTGTCCCACTTCGACGCGGATCTCACTCAGATGAGCGTAACGTGTCTCCATGCCGAACTCGTGCCGGATCTTCACCAGACGGCCATACCCGTTGTCCCAGCCGGCATGGGTGATCACCCCGTCGGCGGTGGCATAGATCGGCGTGCCGGTCGACCCGGCCATGTCGGTGCCTTCGTGCATCCGTGTGCCATAGCCCTTGGGGTCCTTGCGATAGCCAAAGCCGCTGGTCCAGCGAAAGCTGTCCTTCACAGGCATTGCGAAGGGCGCCTTGAACGCGGCAAGCCGATACAGGTTCATCCGGTCCAGACCGCCCAGAATCTCATTGGCGCGTACTTCCTCGGGCGTCAGTCCGCCACCGCTGGTCGATACCGAAATCGGCGTCAGCGGCCCACCCTGGCCGGAATAACCCTGCCGCACGGCGTCCAGCAGCGCGTCGGGCGACATGCCGGCCTCACGGAACATGTTGTCGAGCGGTTCCATCGAAACGGTGACCGCTTCTTCAAGCTTGGCGAAGATCGCATCGTTGCGCAGTTGCAGGTCGCGCTTTTCCGCCACGACGGCTTCGGTTTCCTCGCGGGCGGCGTTGGCTGCGTCCAGCATGGCGTCGCGTTCCTCGGCGGTCGCGCCCAGCGCACCGGTCAGAATTTCCAGCGTCGCCACGGTATCGGCCGCACGGCCCATTTCGGTTGCGCCGCCGGCCTGCTCATCCAGCGCAAGAATCGCATTGTCCGCAGCCAGTCGCGCCTCGTCACGCTCCTTTATGGTGCGCCGCAGGGTGTTCTGGATCACGTCGATCCCGGTTTCCAGTTCACGCCGCCGGTCTTCAGACGCCAGCAACCGCTCCTGCATGTCGGATACCTGTGCGAGTGCGACGTTGAACCGCTCCTGCGCGCGCGCTGCCTCTTCGGCGCGCAGGTCGCGGTCTGCCGACAGGCCGTTCAGCCGTGTCTCGTACATAGCCTGCTGGCGGGCCGACTGTTCGCGGGCCGAACCAGCGCCAATGCTGTCCATCATGATCAGTGCGGTCGCAACGATCGTCCATGCCAGCGCCAGCGTGCCGCCAACCAGCGCAACTGCCTGCGTCGATGGGCGCAACCGGATGAACCGGGTTTCGGTGTCAGATTTCAGGAACAGCCGCTGCTCAGGAAGATAGCGTTCCAGCTGATGATTAATTCGGTAAGCGAGGCGCGTCAGCACGTTGCAATCATCCCGTGGTCACTCCCCCCAAGTCATGGCGCGATACCTGTGGCAAAGGCACCGTCAAAGCTCGACCTGATTAGCCAGCCCGTTGCAAGCCCGCAACATTTTTGACCCGCCAAGGGCATTTTCCGCTTGCGAGGCGGCCAAGATAGGCGGGAAACCGCCGATCAATCGGGGGTTGAGCGTCTTGACGCGGCTTGGCTGTCGCTCACGAGGGGCCAATAGAAATCTGGCGGCAACCCGGCGTCGGCACGTTTTGCCTCGTTGAACGGCGGTTTCAGCCCGCCATGAAAATAGCGCCGCACAAGCGCGTGGAACTCGTCCTTCGGGTCGGTTCCGGCACGCCCGCAAAGCCAGTTAAACCATTTGGAGCCATAGGCGACGTGGGCCACCTCTTCGCTGTAGATCACCTCCAGCGCGGCCATCGCTTGGGTGTTGCCAGCTTTGCGGAACACCTCGATCATCCCCGGCGTGACGTCCAGCCCACGCGCTTCCAGGACCATCGGCACTACGGCCAACCGGCCAAGCAGGTCGTCCGCGGTGTCTTCCGCGGCGCGCCACATGCCGGCATGCGCGGGAAGGGCGCCATAGTGGCTGCCCAGCGCCTCAAGGCAATCACACATGAGGTTGAAGTGCTTGGCCTCTTCGTCGGCAGCCTTCACCCAGTCGTCATAAAAGCCCAATGGCATCGGCGTGGCGGTGTAGCGGGCGATCACATCCCAATGCAGGTCGACCGCGTTCAATTCGATATGCGCCACGGCATGTAGCAGGGCGATGCGGCCTTCCGGCGACCCCGGCTTGCGGTGCGGCACGTCCTTCGGGGCCAAGAGTTCGGGGCGTTCCGGTCGGGCAGGGCGCAAGGGCGGGGTTGCGTGACCGACGTTGAGGGGCTTGCCCGCCGCACGCGCGGCAAGCCAGGTTGCGGCATGACGGCGGCCAAGCGCGGTCTTGGCCCGCCCGTCCGCCGTTGTCAGCACCTCGACCGCCATTTCCGCCAAAGTGGTCACGCCAGCCCTCCCGCCCCGGTTTCGCGCCGCGACACCCCCACCTCAAGTGATGAAGATTTCGTTAAGCCCGCCCCGCAAGTCATTGATATCTTATGTGGACAGCTCTCTGCCCACCGTGGGCGCATGCGCTCACAGTGCCTTGACCGCCGCCAATACCTCGTTGGCATGGCCCTTGACGCTGACCTTCGGCCAGACCCGCGCCACCTTGCCCTCGCCATCGATCAGCACAGTGGTCCGCTCGACCCCCATGTAGGTCTTGCCGTACATGCTCTTCTCCAGCCAGACCCCGTAATCCTCGCAGGTCTGCCCCGCCTCATCCGAGACCAGCACGATCGAAAGCCCGTGTTTCTTGCAGAACTTGTCGTGGCTCTTGACGCTGTCTTTCGACACCCCAATCACCGTCGCCCCCGCCGCCGTGAATTCCTCCAGCCGCGCGCTGAAATCCTGCGCTTCCAGGGTACAGCCGGGGGTGTCGTCCTTTGGGTAGAAATAAAGCACCACCTTGCCCGGCCGCAGCGCCGACAACGTGACCGTCTCCCCTCCGTCACGGGGAAGGGTGAAATCGGGTGCGGTTGCGCCTTCGGAAATCATGGGCAGCTCCTTGCTGTTTGCGGTGTTGTTACTTCCGGTTCTAGTTGCCTTCGGGCAAAGATAAAGGCAAGGACGGCTGAAGTTCGACGACAGGGACTTTCCGCGCCAGACGGAACGCCCGGAGGTAATCGCAGCGGGGCTAGCGGGCTTACATGCAGGACGCAGAGGCCGCGAAACCGGCCGCAGAACCGGTCGACGCCGCGCCCGACACAGGATCGGGCCGTCGCGCTGGCCTTGCGCGCCTGCTTCGCCCCTCCAGCCGGCGGCGCAAGAATAGCCGCTTCAGCCTGACCATTGTCCTTACCCTCGTCCTGCTTGCGCTCGGGTTCGGCTTTCTGACGATGGCCTATTCGGGGAAATCGATCCGGATGCCGGTCTGGGCGGTCGCGGAACTGGAAACCCGGTTGAATGCCGGTCTTGCCGAGTCGCGGCTGACGAACACGTCGCTTGCCCTTGGCTCGGTCGAACTGGGCGTCGCTCGCGATTTCGTGCCGAGTTTGCGGCTGGGCGATATTCGACTGCTGGAGCCCTCCGGTCGCGCGCTCCTCACACTGCCGGAAGCGGAGGTCGCGTTTGATCCGCAGGCGCTTCTCGCGGGTAAGGTTCGCCCCAGCACTCTGAGATTGATCGGGACGCGCCTTGCCGTGCGTCGCGATGCCATGGGCCGGATCGACCTTTCATTCGGAGCGGTGGGAAGCGGCCCGTCCCCAAAGAGCTTCCCCGAGCTTCTTGATGCCGCGAACGCCCTGTTGGCCGCCCCCGTGCTCTCGAGCCTCGGGCGCGTCGAGGCCGAAGCGCTGACACTGTCGTTGAGCGATGCACGAACCGGGCGCACCTGGGAGATCGGCGATGGCCGACTTCTGGTGGAAATTCGTCCCGAGGAAACCGCAGCGGAACTTGGTCTGACCCTTCTGCAAGGCGCGGTTCCGGCTCAGGCGACAATTTCGATCGTATCGTCGCGTTCGTCTCGGTCAGCACGGGTGGCGGCCACCGTCGACAAGGTCGACGCTCGCGACATCGCGGCCTTTTCGCCGCCGCTGGCGTGGCTGGGTTCGGTCCGCGCACCGATTTCCGGCCGCTTCGCTGCGACGGTCGGAGAGGATGGTGGCCTCGCCGATATGAACGCCGAACTTCGGCTGGGCAAGGGCGCGCTTGAGCCGGGGCGGGACGCTCGTTCCATCCCGTTCGAACAGGCCGAGATGACCCTCGGCTTTGATCCAACGCTCGGGCGCATCACTCTGGCGAACCTGTCTGTTGAAAGCACCTCGCTGCGCCTGAAAGCAACCGGGAAGACCGACCTTGTCACTGCTGATGGCGCTCCGTCCGCGCCGGGGGTCTTGCCGGATGCGTTTCTGGGGCAGATCGCCTTTTCCGAGGTGATGGTCGATCCCGAGGGGCTGTTCGAGGAGCCGATCCGGTTCACTCAAGGTGCGCTTGACGTCCGGCTCCGGCTTGACCCGTTCCGGCTTGATATCGGGCAGCTTTCGCTGGTCGAGGCAGAGGAGCGGTTGCATCTTTCGGGCAGCATAACTGCGGAAGAGGGTGGCTGGTCGGGGGGGCTGGACGTCGGGCTGGACCGCATCGGTACGGATCGGCTGTTGAAGCTCTGGCCTGTCTCCGCCGTGCCGAAGACGCGGGCCTGGCTGGAAGCGAATGTGGGGCAGGGCACGCTCTACGATGTGACCGCTGCCTTGCGTTTCGCCCCTGATGCCGCGCCGCGGTTTTCCCTTGGGTATGAATTTGCCGATACCGAGGTGCGCTTCGTCAAGACCTTGCCGCCGATCCTGGATGGCACCGGTCACGCAACCCTTGAAAACAACGTCTACACCGTCTTTTTGGACAAAGGGCATGTCATCGCGCCCGAGGGTGGGCGGATCGAAGCGGACGGGACGGTGTTTCAGGTGCCGGACATCACCCAGCGGCCGGCGATGGCACATGTCAGTCTGGTCACGCAATCCGACCTTACGGCCGCCTTGTCGCTGCTCGATCAGGATCCGTTCTACTTTCTGTCGAAGGCTGGACAGCCGGTCAATCTGGGCGTGGGCAGGGCAGAACTGACGGCTGAACTGGCACTTCCGCTGCAACCGCGTGTGACAATACAGGAAGTTACCTACACCGTTTCAGGCAAGGTGCGGGACTTCTCCTCCACTGCGCTGGTGCCGGGTCGGGTGTTGGCCGCACCTGTGGTGGATGTTGTCGTGGATGCTGACGGATTACGTCTTTCCGGCGCAGGGACACTGGGCATCTTGCCAATCGACGTGACATATGTGCAGGGCTTCGGGCCTGATCAAAAGGGCCGGGCGAGGGTCAATGGAACGGTGACCCTTTCGGACGCGGCGTTGCGTGATCTGGGTATCGAGCTGCCGCGTGGCACGTTGAGCGGGGACGCGCCCGCCGCCATCGATGTCGACCTGCGAAAGGGCGAACAGCCGCGGCTGACGCTGACATCGACACTCGCGGGCATGGGGCTTTCGCTTCCGGCCCTGTCATTCAGCAAGCCCGCCAGAACCCGTTCGTCACTAGATCTGGAAGCGACGCTGGGTCGCGCACCGACAGTGGAGCGGATTAGCCTATCGGCACCGGGATTGACGGCGACCGGCCAGATCACAACACGAGAGGGCGGTGGGTTGGACGTTGCGCGCTTTGCCTCGGTCGAAGCCGGTGACTGGCTCGATGCCGAGGTTGTCCTGACCGGTACGGGCCGTGGCGGTGCGGTCGACATCGCGGTAACGGGCGGCAGCCTCGACATTCGCAAGCTGCCCGATCGCGAGGGTGGGTTGGATGGTGGCGGCGGCAGCCCGCTGAACCTGCGGCTTGATCGGCTGGTGGTGTCGGATGGCATCAGCTTTACCGATTTCCGCGGAGCCTTTGGCCAGAACGGCGGTTTCAACGGCCAGTTTTCTGCCTCGGTCAACGGCCAGGGCGCGGTCAACGGCGCGGTCGCCCCGGCACCCGGAGGCACGGCGATACGGATCACTTCCGACAACGCCGGGACAATCATGGCGGCTGCGGGCATCTTCGACAAAGGGCGCGGCGGCACGCTGGACATGACCCTCGTCCCGCGCGGCCCCGCCGGGCATTACAATGGCCGCGCGACGTTCAGTCGGCTGCGCGTGCAGGATGCGCCGGGGCTTGCCGAGCTGTTGAGTGCAATTTCCGTGGTAGGTTTGCTGGAGCAATTGAACGGCGAGGGTTTGGCGTTCAATAGTGGAGAAATGTCTTTCATCCTGACGCCTGAGGCGGTGGAAATCACCCAAGGTTCTGCCGTCGGCGCGTCGCTTGGCATTTCCTTCGCCGGGCTTTACCGCAGCGCCGGCAAGCAACTGGCTTTGCAGGGTGTAATCTCGCCGATTTATCTGGTGAACGGAATCGGTGCGATCTTCTCGCGTCGGGGGGAAGGCATGTTCGGTTTCAACTACAGCCTCACCGGCACCGCCGATGATCCTATCGTGTCGGTGAACCCGCTGTCGATCTTCACCCCCGGCATGTTCCGCGAGATTTTCCGCGCCGCCCCACCCAAACTGGAGGACAATGGCGGATGAAACTGTCGGACTTCGATTTCGATCTGCCGGAAGACCTTATCGCGACCCGCCCGGCGCGACCGCGCACCCATGCGCGGCTGCTGCTTGCCGAGGGCGACCGCATTACAGACCGCCACGTCTATGACCTTCCCGAAATTTTTCGACCCGGCGACCGGCTGGTGCTGAACAACACGAGGGTCATTCCGGCGCGGCTTTTCGGCCAGCGCACCCGTGGTGAGGCGACCGCGCGGATCGAAGTCACGCTCCTTGACCCTACCGCCACCGGTTGGCGCGCGCTGGCCAAGCCTCTACGCAAGGTCAACGAGGGCGAGGAGATCCGGTTTTCGGATGTGCTTTCGGCGACGGTGACCGGTAAATCCGCTACCGACCTGACATTGGCTTTCAACCTGACCGGCGATGATTTCGATGCCGCGCTGAATGACGCCGGTGCCATGCCCTTGCCGCCTTACATCGCTGGAAAGCGGGCGGCAGATGATCAGGATCGTACCGATTACCAGACGGTTTTTGCACGCCACGCCGGAGCGGTCGCCGCGCCAACGGCATCGCTGCACTTTGACGAGCCGCTGTTGCGTGCCCTTGCGGAGATGGGGGTGACGTTTACCGAAGTCACCTTGCATGTCGGCGCGGGGACCTTCCTGCCGGTCAAGGTCGATGACGTGACCACACACAGGATGCACGCCGAATGGGGCCGGGTGACCGCCGCCGCTGCAAACGAGATCAACGCAACGAAACGGGCCGGGGGTCGTATCATTCCGGTTGGGACGACCGCGCTGCGCCTGATCGAATCCGCTGCGTCCGAAGACGGAACGCTGCACCCCTGGGAGGGGCCGACCGATATCTTCATCTATCCCGGCTACAAATTCCGTGTCACCACTGCGTTGATGACGAATTTCCACCTGCCGAAATCGACGCTGATGATGCTGGTTTCGGCGCTGATGGGCAAGCGAGCCATCGACCAGATCTATGCCCATGCTATTGCGTCAGGCTATCGCTTCTTTTCCTACGGGGACAGTTCGCTCTTGATTCCCGATCCCCCGTCCGACCAGTGAAGGCCACCATATGCTGAAAGTTCTGACGCAGTCCTGGCCGCTCCTGATGGGCGTGATGCTGCTGATGGTCGGCAACGGCATCCAGGGCACGCTTCTCGGCATTCGTGGCAATCTGGAAGGTTTTTCGACCTACCAGCTTTCTTATATCATGGCCGCCTACTTCCTCGGCTTCCTGTTCGGCTCTTGGGCGGCACCGAAGATGATCCGCCGCGTTGGTCATGTGCGGGTCTTTGCTGCGCTCGGGTCGCTCATCTCGGCGATCCTGGTGATCTATCCGGTGTTTCCCGACTGGATGGCATGGACAGCGCTGCGCGTGCTGGCGGGTTTCTGCTTTTCGGGCATCTACATCACCGCGGAAAGCTGGATCAACAACACCGCGACGAACGAAACACGGGGTCAGGCCCTCTCAGCTTATATGATCGTCCAGATGCTTGGGATCATTGCCAGCCAGGTACTGCTGAACGTGCCCGATGCGTCGGGCTTTGCGCTTTTCATCATCCCGTCGGTCCTTGTGTCGCTTGCTTTCCTGCCGATTTTGCTGGCGCCGACGCCAGCGCCGGCGTTCGACAGCACGCAGCGATTGCCGTTTGCGTCGCTGTTTCGCATTTCTCCCTTGGGCTGCATCGGAATGCTTCTGACCGGCGGCATCTTTTCGGCAATGTTCGGTATGGCGGCGGTCTGGGGTGCGCAGGCCGGGCTGACCATCCGCGACATCTCGATCTTTGTCGGTGCGCTTTATGTCGGTGGTCTGGTGCTGCAGTACCCGATCGGCTGGTTGTCAGACCGCATCGACCGCCGTCAGTTGATCATGGTCTTGTCGGCCATCGCATCGCTGACCATGCTTGTCGCGGCGCTGCTGCCACTGCCGTTCACCGCGTTGATCGTTGTGGCGCTGCTGCTTGGCGGCATCACCAACCCCGTCTACGCCCTGCTGATTGCCTACACCAACGATTTCCTGACGCGTGAGGAAATGGCAGCCGCCTCGGCCGGACTGATTTTCCTCAACGGCTTCGGTGCGATCTTCGGGCCGACAGCGACCGGCTACCTGATGGAAACCACCGGCCCGCGCGGCTTTTTCCTGTTCATCGCCATCCTTTACATCGCGCTCACAGCCTACGCTCTGTGGCGCATGACGCGTCGCGCCGCACCGTCGGTCACCGGTGCGTTCCGTGGCGTGAGCCCCGCAGCGTCGCCGCTTGCTGTCGAGGCCGTTCTTACCGAAGGGCAGGCGGCACGACCCTGACATCGGGATTGCAGCGGCCCCGTTTCCCTGCAAGGCTGCTGGACCTAGGGAGGAAATCCGATGTCAGATCCCGTCGAAGTTCTGGATTTTTGGCTGGGTGAGATTGGGCCGAAGGGTTGGTACGCCGGCACGCCCGAGATCGACGCAGCCGTAAGCGAGCGTTTCTCAGACCTCTGGCAGGCCGCGCAGGGTGGCGGACTGGAGCATTGGGTTGAGGGTACGGTTGGAACACTTGCCTACCTGATCGTGACGGACCAGTTTCCGCGCAACATCCATCGTGGCAGCGCGTTGGCCTTCTCTACGGATGCGCGTGCGCTGGCGGCGGCAAAACGGGCAGTTGCGGAAGGGTGGGACATGAACGCCCCGGAACCGGAGCGCCAGTTCTTCTACATGCCCTTCGAACACTCTGAAGATCCAGCCGATCAGGAAATTGCAGTGCAGTTGCTGACCGAGCGCATGGCATCCGATCCGGAAATGTCGCTGCATGCCCGCGCGCATCAGGAGATCATCCGCCGTTATGGCCGGTTTCCCACCCGCAACGAAGCGCTGGATCGCGAAAGCAGCCCTGACGAGCAAAGCTATCTCGACAGCGGTGGCTACATGGCCTTGGTCAACGCGCTGCGCAGCCATGCAAGCGATGCATAGAGGCGCGGCGCGTCCTTTGTTGCTTGGGGAATAAAAATAGTTTAACGGCAAACTACTTTTTCTGAGGAGGGAAAGATGGCAGGCCAAAGCTTCGACGTTATCGTGATCGGTGCAGGACCGGGGGGCTATGTGGCCGCCATCCGCGCCAGCCAGCTTGGCCTCAAGGTCGCGATCATCGAGAGGGAAAATCTCGGTGGCATTTGTCTGAACTGGGGCTGCATCCCGACCAAGGCCATGCTGCGGTCCGCTGAGGTATTCCACCTGATGCACCGTGCCAAGGAGTTTGGCCTAAAGGCTGACGGCATCGGTTACGACCTTCCTGCCGTTGTCGCCCGCTCGCGCGGGGTGGCCAAGCAGCTTTCGGGCGGCATCGGCCACCTGATGAAAAAGCACAAGGTAACCGTGTTCATGGGCACCGCCACACTGCCCGGAAAAGGCGCGGTGGAAGTAAAGACTGACAAGGCGACCGAAACCCTGACGGCCAAATCCATCATCCTCGCCACCGGCGCCCGGGCAAGGGAACTGCCGGGGCTTGAGGCGGACGGAGATCTGGTCTGGTCTTACCGTCACGCGCTGGTCGCAACCCGGATGCCGAAGAAGCTCCTCGTCATCGGTTCGGGCGCAATCGGAATCGAATTTGCATCGTTCTTCAACACCCTCGGCGCAGACACCACCGTCGTTGAAGTGATGGACCGCATCCTTCCGGTCGAAGACGCCGAAATCGCGGCCTTTGCCAAGAAATCCTTTGTGAAGCAGGGCATGAAAATCCTCGAAAAGGCGAGCGTCAAGAAGCTGGACCGCAAGCCGGGGCAGGGCGTAGCTGCCCATATCGAGATCGGTGGCAAGGTCGAAACCCACGAATTCGACACTGTGATCTCTGCCGTCGGCATCGTTGGGAACGTCGAAAACCTCGGGCTCGAAGCGCTCGGCGTCAAGATTGACCGGACCCATGTCGTCACCGACGAATTCTGCCGCACCGGTGTCGAGGGGCTCTATGCCATCGGCGACATTGCCGGTGCGCCCTGGCTTGCCCACAAGGCCAGCCACGAAGGCGTCATGGTGGCCGAACTGATCGCTGGCAAGCATCCACATCCGATCAAGCCCAACTCCATTGCCGGCTGCACCTATTGCCATCCGCAGATTGCCTCGGTCGGCTTAACCGAAGCCCGCGCGAAAGAAGCGGGTCACGAGATCAAGGTCGGTCGCTTCCCCTTCATCGGCAACGGCAAGGCGATCGCTCTGGGTGAGGCCGAAGGCATGATCAAGACGATCTTCGACGCCAAGACGGGCGAGTTGCTTGGGGCGCATATGGTTGGTGCAGAAGTCACGGAACTGATCCAGGGCTACGTCATCGGTCGCACGCTCGAGACGACCGAGGAAGACTTGATGAACACGGTCTTCCCACACCCGACCCTCAGCGAGATGATGCATGAATCCGTGCTGGATGCCTACGGCCGGGCGCTGCACATCTAAGACTTCGCTTTCGCAAAAATCTCCCTCGAAGCGGTGGGCCTGCGAGGCCGCACCGGTGACCAGAGAAGCGCGCGGCGGCCACGGCCGCCGCTCCACATGATCGCTGGTGTATCCGGGCGCGCGGAGCTACCTATCTGCGATGCGCCAGACCCCGCCCATGCTTCTTGTCCTTCTTCTCTGGTGCGCCGGACTTGGGGCCGCCGCCCAGTTCGGCAAGATTTCCATTCTGTATGAACCCCTGCGCGGCAGCTACGGCGCGAACGGTGAGGTGGCGCTCGGGCTGGTCGTCTCCATCGTGGGGGTGGTCGGCCTGGTTTTCGGCACCACGGCCGGCCTTCTCGTCGCCCGTGTCGGCCCCCGGCGCGCGATTGTGGCGGCGCTGGCGGCGGGGGCGGCGATGTCGGCCGTGCAGTCGGCGTTCCCGTCCTATCCGTTGATGCTGGCCTCCCGGATCATCGAAGGTGCCTCGCACCTCGGCATCGTGGTCGTCGGGCCCACCATGATCGCGGCCCTCGCGCCCGAGGCGAAGCGGCCGCTTGCGATGACGCTGTGGTCCTCGTTCTTCGGCGTCACCTATGCCGTGCTGGCGCTAATCGGCCCGCTCGTAACCCCGATCGGCCTGTTTCTTGGCCATGCTGGCTACATGGCGGCACTCGCGGTCGTCCTCGCCGTCACGCTGCCGAAAGACCCGCGCGTCGCGCCGGCCCCGATGACCAACCTTCTCGGTCAGCACGCGCAGATCTACGCCTCGCCGCGCCTTGCCGCTCCGGCAATGGGGTTTTGCTTTTACACGTTCCTTTATGTCGCGATCCTGACGCTTCTGCCGCCCGAAACGCCGGTCACCCACCGCGCCCTTATCGCGGCAGGAATGCCGCTCGCGTCGATTGCGGTCTCGCTCACCCTTGGCGTCCGTCTCCTCCGCCGGATTTCCGCGGTTCACCTCGTGCAATATGGCTATGCCGCGGCTATTCCGGGCTTCCTGTTGCTATGGGCGTTCTGGGGCAATGGGGCGGGCATGGTTGTTGCCGGTTTCTGGCTCTCTGCCGCGCTTGGCATCGTGCAGGGGGCCAGCTTTGCCTCGATCCCGGAACTGAACGCCACGCCCGAGGCCCGCACCAAAAGTGCCGGCGCCATCGCGCAGCTTGGCAACCTCGGGACAACCACTGGCACGCCGGTGCTGGCAGCGCTGCTGGCCGCGTCTGGCCCAGCCGGTCTCGTCCTCGCCGCGAGCTTGCTCTGCGCGCTAGGCATCCTCCTGCACAGCTTTCAGGCCCGCCGCCGCGTCATCGAGACTCACCCGCGACGTCCTATCTGTTGCCGCGGCATCCGGGGGATAGCATGGCTGAACAGAAGTTCATCGAAGTGCGCGGCGCGCGTGAGCACAACCTCAAAGGCGTCGACGTGTCGATTCCGCGTGACCAACTGGTGGTGATCACAGGGCTATCCGGCTCGGGCAAGTCTTCGCTCGCATTCGACACCATCTACGCCGAAGGCCAGCGCCGCTATGTGGAATCGCTCAGCGCCTACGCCCGGCAGTTCCTCGACATGATGGGCAAGCCGGATGTTGACCACATCTCAGGTCTCAGCCCGGCGATTTCCATCGAACAGAAGACCACGTCAAAGAACCCGCGCTCCACCGTTGGCACGGTGACGGAAATCTACGACTACCTTCGCCTGCTTTTCGCCCGCGTCGGCACGCCCTATTCTCCGGCCACGGGCCTGCCGATCACAGCGATGCAAGTGCAGGACATGGTTGATGCCGTTATGGCGATGCCGGAAGGCACACGCGCCTATCTTCTGGCCCCGATCATCCGGGACCGGAAGGGCGAGTACAAGAAAGAGTTCCTCGACCTTCGCAAACAGGGCTTCCAGCGGGTCAAGGTAAACGGCACTTTCCACGAGTTGGAAGACCCGCCGGTTCTGGACAAGAAATTCCGTCACAACATTGACGTCGTGGTCGACCGTATCGTGGTGAAAGAGGGGATCGAAACCCGCCTCGCCGACAGCTTCCGCACCGCCCTAAACCTTGCCGACGGCATCGCCGTGATTGAACTGGCCGAGGGCGACGAGCCGCCACGCATCACCTATTCGGAGAAATTTGCCTGTCCGGTCAGCGGTTTCACCATCGCAGAGATCGAGCCGCGACTTTTCTCCTTCAACGCGCCATTCGGCGCCTGCCCGGTCTGCGATGGTCTTGGGGTGGAGCTCTTTTTCGACGACCGCCTTGTTGTGCCGGATCAGAACCTGACCCTGCTGCAGGGGGCCATCGCGCCGTGGTCGAAGTCGAAATCTCCCTATTTCACCCAGACCATCGAGGCGCTGGCCAACCACTACAGCTTTGACAAAAAGACGAAGTGGAAAGATCTGCCAGACGCGGTGAAAGAGGTTTTCCTGCGCGGTTCGGGCGGTGAAGAGATTCAGTTCCGCTACGACGAGGGTGGCCGCGTATACCAGGTGAAACGCATCTTTGAAGGCGTCATTCCCAACATGGAACGCCGGTACCGCGAAACGGACTCTGCCTGGAGCCGTGAGGAAATGGAGCGGTTCCAGAACAATCGCGCTTGTGGAGCATGCGGCGGCTACCGACTGAAGCCCGAGGCGCTGGCCGTCAAGATCGCCGGCATGCACATCGGTCAGGTTGTCCAAATGTCGATCACCGAGGCGTTCGACTGGATCGGCACGGTTCCCGACACGCTTGGGCAGCAGAAGAACGAAATCGCCCGCGCGATCCTCAAGGAGATCCGTGAGCGCCTCGGATTTCTTGTCAATGTCGGCCTGAATTATCTGACGATGAGCCGCAATGCCGGCACTTTATCGGGTGGCGAGTCACAACGTATCAGACTTGCCAGCCAGATCGGTTCTGGCCTGACAGGTGTGCTTTACGTGCTTGACGAACCCTCGATCGGCTTGCACCAGCGTGACAACGACCGACTGCTTACGACGCTCAAGCGTCTGCGCGACACTGGCAATACCGTTCTGGTTGTCGAACATGACGAGGATGCGATCCGCGAGGCGGACTATGTGTTCGACATGGGGCCGGGTGCTGGCGTCCACGGCGGCCGTGTCATCAGCCACGGCACCCCGGATGAGGTTGCCGCCGATCCGGCCAGCCTGACGGGGCAGTACCTTTCCGGCGCGCGCGAGATTGCGGTGCCCAAGACCCGCCGCAAGGGCAACGGGAAAAAGCTCACCGTTGTAGGGGCTTGCGGCAATAACCTCAAGAATGTCACGGCTGAATTCCCGCTTGGCAAGTTCGTCTGCGTCACCGGCGTTTCGGGTGGTGGCAAGTCGACCCTGACCATCGAAACGCTGTTCAAGACCGCCGCAAGCCGCCTGAACGGCGCGCATGAAACGCCCGCTCCCTGCGAGACTATCAAGGGGTTCGAACACCTCGACAAGGTGATCGACATTGATCAGCGCGCGATCGGCCGTACCCCGCGGTCGAACCCCGCCACCTATACCGGCGCCTTCACGCCGATCCGCGACTGGTTTGCCGGTCTACCCGAGGCCAAGGCCCGCGGCTATCAGCCCGGTCGCTTCAGCTTCAACGTGAAGGGCGGGCGCTGTGAGGCGTGCCAGGGCGACGGCGTGCTCAAGATCGAGATGAACTTTTTGCCTGACGTGTATGTCACCTGCGAGACCTGCAAGGGGCAACGCTACAATCGCGAAACTCTTGAAGTAAAGTTCAAGAACAAAAGCATAGCCGATGTTCTTGATCTTACCTGCGAAGACGCCCGCGAGTTTTTCCAAGCCGTCCCCGCGATCCGCGAGAAGATGGATGCGCTGTGCGAGGTGGGCCTTGGCTACATCAAGGTCGGCCAGCAGGCCACCACGCTTTCAGGCGGCGAGGCGCAGCGGGTAAAGCTCTCCAAGGAACTCAGCCGCCGAGCGACCGGCCGCACCCTTTATATTCTCGACGAACCGACCACCGGCCTTCACTTCGAGGACGTGAGGAAACTCCTCGAAGTGCTCCACTCGCTTGTTGATCAGGGGAACACTGTGGTGGTCATCGAACATAACCTCGACGTCGTGAAGACCGCCGACTGGGTCATCGACATCGGCCCGGAGGGTGGCGACGGCGGCGGCGAGATCGTGGCGACCGGTACGCCGGAAGACATTGCCAAGGTTGCAGCCAGCCACACCGGCCGCTACCTGAAGGACATGCTGAAGCCGCGCCGCGTGGCGGCGGAATAGTCAGTCGAGCAGAATATCCAAGGCGCGGTACAGCGTCAGGATGCGCCCCGTCTGGCTATCCACCTTCATGATGCGGTTGCCGACGACAACATACTCCTCACCCGCGCGCAGGGGCGGCAGTTCGTAACGGTCGGGATAGCGGATGACATGCCGAATGTCGTCGCGCTCCACGACCTCACCCGCATGCCAGGTGACGCCCTTCTTTGCTTGTCCCGGCGGCACGCAAGGCACGGCCTTTTTCGCCAGCCCTGGCGGGCAGTGCTTAGGTTGTGCCTCGCCCGCGACTGGCAGCGCAAGCGCGCAGGCGGCAACGAAGGCGGCGATGGTCTGATGGTTCGGCATTGTCGGTCTCCTTGACCAATCAATGCCCGAACCCCCGGCCCCGTTCCACAAGCGCGGGCAAAACTGCCCGCCCATCGGCGCCTGGCCGCTTCAGGCCTTTTTCATCGGGCAAGTGCTGATCCCAAGCACGGTATAGAGCGGGCACCAGCCAAGCAACCCGGTCAGCACCGGCACGATGCCGATCAGCTTGGCGTAATGCCAGAAGCCCTGACCTTGATCGACGAAGAACCAGACCAACAGAGCCAGACCCACAGCCACCCGCAGCGCACGATCGACAGTGCCTTCATTCGTCTTGAACATGATCTTCCCCTTTTCTGCAGCCCGAAACGCTTGGGCATGGGGCTATTCTATGCCCGGTAAAGCGAGCCGTCTGTGACGTGGTCACATATCCATCGCTGCACGCTGGCGCAGAGCGCCTGCGTTGGTGATCTGCACGCTGCCCCGGTCGGTCGCAACCCAGCCTGCCTTGGCGAATGCGTCCAGACGCCGCGTCACGACTTCGCGCGCCGATCCGATCCGGGCGGCAAGCTCGGCTTGCGTCGCATGCACCACCCCGTTCTCGGCAAGGGTCAGCAGCGCCTCTGCCAGCCGAGCCTCCACCCGGCCAAACGCTACCCGCTCCAGAAGCCGCGTCACATCCTGCATCCGTTGTCCGAATGCGCGCATGACGTAGCCGCGAAAGGCGGCGTCGCGGTCCATCAGCCCAAGAAACAAGGGTTTTGGAATGATCACAGCACGCACATCGGTTGCGGTCAGCGCCTCGCCGGCATAGGGGTCGTCGCCCATCAGACCGAGTGTCGTCTGCACGCAGGATTGCCCCGGTTCCACCGCATACAGCAGGATTTCGCGGCCTGACGGCCCGGTCAAGAAGACCTCGATCCGTCCCTCCAACAGTACGACGAACCCTTCCGCGGCGTCGCCCTGACGAAAGAGAACCGTCCCCCGTGCCACATCGTGCAGAGGCAACGCCGCAAGCCGCGCTGCGCTGTCGGACGCAAGGCCCGTTATCGCGGTTTCCCATCCCATGCCTCGTATCAAAGCGCGCAGTAGCGGGGCAGGGCAAGCGAAAAGGCCGCCCCGAAGGGCGGCCTGATCATCAATCCATCTGCTTGAAGTTCAGGCTCGCGCCTTCCTTGATGCCCGAGGGCCAGCGCGAGGTGATCGTCTTCGTCCGGGTGTAGAACCGGAAGGCGTCCGGCCCGTGCTGGTTCAGGTCGCCGAATGCCGATTTCTTCCAGCCGCCAAAGGTGTGATAAGCCAGCGGCACAGGGATCGGCACGTTGATCCCGATCATCCCCACGTTGACCCGGTTGGCGAAATCGCGCGCCGTATCGCCGTCACGGGTGAAGATCGCGGTGCCGTTGCCATATTCATGGTCCATCGCATAGCCGAGCGCTTCTTCGTAGGTCTTGGCGCGCACGGTCGACAGAACCGGCCCGAAAATCTCCTTGCGGTAGATTTCCATGTCGGTCGTTACGTGGTCGAAGAGATGCGGCCCGACGAAGAAGCCATCCTCATAGCCCTGCAGCTTGAAGCCGCGCCCATCGACAACCAGCTTGGCGCCAGCCGCCACACCCGATTCCACCAGCCGAAGGATATTGGCCTTGGCTGCAGCCGTTACGACAGGGCCATAATCCACATCATTTCCAGCGGTGTAGGGGCCGACCTTCAACTTCTCGATCCGTGGAATGAGCTTGGCGATCAACGCGTCCGCCGTCGCATCGCCGACCGGCACAGCGACCGAAATTGCCATGCAGCGTTCGCCCGCAGCCCCGTAACCCGCACCCACCAGCGCGTCGGCCGCCTGGTCAAGGTCGGCGTCCGGCATGATGATCATGTGGTTCTTGGCGCCGCCAAAGCACTGCACCCGCTTGCCGTTGGAACAGCCGCGTCCGTAGATGTATTCCGCAATCGGGGTGGACCCGACAAAGCCAATCCCCGCGATCACCGGGTTATCGAGGATGGCGTCGACAGACTCCTTGTCGCCGTTCACCACCTGCAACACGCCGTCTGGCAGACCGGCTTCCTGCATCAGGGCGGCCAGCATCATCGGCACCGAAGGGTCACGTTCCGAAGGCTTCAGGATGAAAGCGTTGCCGCAGGCCAGCGCGGGTCCCATTTTCCAAAGCGGGATCATCGCCGGAAAGTTGAACGGCGTGATTCCCGCCGCCACGCCAAGGGGTTGGCGCATCGAATACATGTCGATGCCCGGCCCGGCGCTGTCGGTGAATTCGCCCTTCAGCATCTGTGGCGCGCCGATGCAGAACTCCATCACCTCAAGGCCGCGCTGAATGTCGCCCTTGGCGTCCGGCACGGTCTTGCCGTGTTCCGACGACAGCGCCTCGGCCAGTTTCTGCATGTCGCGGTTCAGCAGTCGCACGAATTCCATCATCACGCGCGCGCGGCGCTGCGGGTTGGTGGCGCCCCACTTCACCTGCGCCTGCGCCGCATCTGCGGCTGCCGCGTCAAGTTCGGCCTTCGAAGCCAGCGCGACCCGCGCCTGTACTTCGCCTGTGGCTGGGTTGAACACATCGGCAAAGCGGCCCGAGGTGCCTTTAACTTCGCGCCCGTTGATCCAGTGACCGATCTCTCTCATCGCAGTTCTCCCTTGGTTGTCCACAGAATAGCCTTGCGTAAATGCTGGGAAAAGGGGCAATAACTCAAAAGGGTTTTGCAAAAACGCAAAGGTGCTGCTTGGATTGGGACGACCTTCGCATCTTCCTTGCCGTGGCGCGCAGTGAAAGCCTGTCAGCCGCCGGAAAACGGCTGAAGATCGATCCGGCGACCGTTGGCCGTCGCGTCGCGCGGCTTGAAACCCAGATCGCCGCGCGCTTGTTCGCCAAATCTCCACAAGGCTACGCCCTGACCGAGGAAGGCACCCGCCTTCTGCCCCATGCCGAGGCAGCCGAAGCGGCACTGGACCGTGCTGGCGAGGCGCTCTCCGGTCCCGAAGGCCTGACCGGCCAGATCCGCCTCGGCGCGCCTGACGGTTGCGCCAATTACCTCCTGCCGCAGGTTCTGGCGCGGATCTGCGACGCGAACCCCGGCCTGGAAGTCCAGATCGTCGCGCTGCCACGCGTCTTCAACCTGTCGAAGCGCGAGGCTGACATGGCCATCGCCGTCTCGCGCCCGGAAGCGGGCCGCCTGACCGTGCAGAAGCTTACCGATTATCACCTGCATCTCGCCGCCAGTCGTGCCTACCTTGCCGCTGCGCCCCCGATTTCCGGCCCGGAGGATCTGAAGGATCACCGCTTCGTCGGCTACATCCCCGACATGATTTTTGACAAGGAACTGGACTACCTGACCGAAATCGGAGCAGGGCCTGCCACGCTGACCTCCAACTCCGTTTCGGTCCAGCTGAACTGGTTGCGGCACGGGGCAGGGGTTGGCGTCGTCCATGACTTTGCTCTTCCGGCCGCGCCGGAATTGGCGCGCATCATCCCCGCCCGTATTCACTTGACCCGCGCATTCTGGCTGATCCGCCATGAAGGCGACGGCCGCGTTTTGCGCCTGAACCGCTTTGCCGATCTGCTGACCCGCGAGGTCCGCACCGAAATGGCGCGTCTTGAGGCTGCTTCCGCCACCCAATCCTACGCTTGACAGAATCCGCGTCCGGGCGGACCCTTGGCCTCCCATAGCAGAGGAGGCGTCCATGCTTGTGCAACAGATCCTCAAATCCAAAGGCGACGACGGTGTCGTGACGGTGCCACCTGCCACCACAGTCGCCAAGACGGCAGAGCTTCTGTCCTCGCGCCGAATCGGCGCGGTGATTGTTTCGCCCGATGGCAAGCGGGTCGCGGGCATCTTGTCCGAACGTGACATCGTACGGGAACTTGGCCGTCGCGGTCCGGTCTGCCTGTCCGATCCGGTCGAAGCGCTGATGACGGCAAAGCTTGTCACCTGCGGCCGCAACGACCGCACGGACGAAGTTCTCCAGCGCATGACCGACGGTCGTTTCCGCCACATGCCAGTGATGGAGGGCGACCAGATGGTCGGCCTGATCTCCATCGGAGACGTGGTGAAAGCGCGACTGATGGAACTGTCGGCCGAGAAGGATGCGCTCGAAGGCATGATCAAAGGCTTTTGACGCTTCGCTTTTTCCCTCTTGCACCCCGTCACGCAATCTTGTTGCGTGAGGGGCAGCGGCAGAGGGGGCGGCAGCCATGCGCATCGGTCTTTATCCCGGAACCTTCGATCCGGTGACGCTTGGCCATGTCGACATCATCCAGCGCGGCATGGCGCTGGTTGATCGGCTGGTCATCGGCGTTGCCATTAATCGTGACAAGGGGCCGCTCTTCAGCTTGGAAGAACGCGTCGCGATGGTCGAAGCCGAATGCGCGGCGATCACGGCCAAGACCGGCGGCGAAATTGTCGTGCATCCATTCGAGAACCTGCTGATCGACTGCGCCCGCGATGTTGGCGCGACGATCATCTTGCGCGGCCTGCGGGCCGTCGCCGATTTCGAGTATGAATTCCAGATGGTTGGCATGAACCGCGCGCTTGATGCGTCGATCGAGACGGTGTTCATGATGGCCGATGCCCGGCGTCAGGCGATTGCCTCGAAGCTGGTCAAGGAAATCGCCCGCCTTGGCGGTGACGTGTCAAAGTTCGTGACGCCGCCCGTCGAAGCGGCCCTGAAGCGCAAGTATGGCTGACATGCAAAGGGGGCCCAAAGGCCCCCGGATGGTCGTGCTGTAAGCCTGCCTTCAGGCGGCGGTGCCGTAAACAGCTTCGCGGGCAATACGCTCGGCGTCGCCACGGTGGATGCCAAGGTCCAATGCGATATCCAGCGGCATGTTGGCAATCTCGTCACGGGTTTGCCGATAAAGCGCATAATTGCGAGCAGCGGTTTTCAGCATGTCGATTGCGGTAATCATCTTCGTCTTCCTTTTCATCATGCAGGGGTCTGCTTTTTCTCCCCGCGTGGCCATGATGTAGGAAAAGCGGTACCGCTAACAACGGACAATGCTGCGGTGCGGCTATGCGTCTGACGCATGGCTCGTGCAAAAACGAAGGGGCAGCCAAATGGCTGCCCGATCGAAGTCTAAACGTATGTTGCGGTCAGATCAGCTTGCCCATCGCAACGGCAGTGTCCGCCATGCGGTTCGAAAAGCCCCATTCGTTGTCATACCATGACAGGATCGACACGAAGGTGCCGTCCATGACCTTGGTCTGGTCCATGTGGAACACGCTGGAATGCGGGTCGTGATTGAAGTCTGACGACACCAGCTTCTCCTCGGTATAGCCGAGGATTCCCTTCAACCGGCCTTCCGCAGCCGCCTTGATCGCGCCGTTCACCTCTGGTCGACGACCGACACGTTCGGCGTCGGCACCCGCATCGCGAACCCGTCCAGCTTGCCTTTCAGTTCCGGCAGCACCAGACCCACCGCCTTCGCAGCGCCGGTCGAGGTCGGGATCATGCTCAGCGCCGCCGCACGGCCGCGGTAGAGGTCCTTGTGCATGGTATCCAGCGTCGGCTGGTCGCCGGTGTAAGAGTGGATGGTGGTCATCATCCCCTTTTCGATCCCTATCGCCTGGTTCAGCACCTGGGCCACCGGCGAAAGGCAGTTTGTCGTGCAGGAGGCGTTCGACACAACCAGATCCGACGACGTCAGCGTGTCATGGTTCACACCATAGACGATCGTCTTGTCGGCTCCGTCGCCCGGCGCAGAAATCAAGACCCGCTTGGACCCGTTCTCCAGATGCGCCTGGCACTTTTCCTTCGAGGTAAAGATGCCGGTGCATTCCATCACGATGTCGACGTTCGACCATGGCAGGTCGGCCGGGTTCTTCATCGCCGTCACCAGCATGTGACCGCGGCCGACGTCGATCCAGTCGGCGCCCGTGGTCACCGTGGCGGGAAACCGGCCATGCACGCTGTCGTAGCGCAGGAGGTGGGCGTTGGTCTCCACCGGGCCAAGATCGTTGATGGCCACCACCTCGATATCGGTGCGGCCGGATTCCACGATGGCGCGCAGCACATTGCGGCCGATACGCCCGAAGCCATTGATTGCGACTTTGACTGTCATGACACTCTCCTTGAACCGGATGCGACTCAGCGTCGCCTGATGGCGGAACCATCCTCAGATGCCCGCAAATTACAACCTTAGACTGGCGGACCTAGCGCCAAAAGGCCACCCATTCCACCAGATCGACGAACTTGCGCACGGTGAACATCAGCCCGGCCCCGTCATTCGCCAACAGGTCGGCCCCAATGACCAGAGCGAGGGCAGCCCCAAGATAAACCGCGATTGTGTTTGTCAATGTCGCGTCCCGAATTCCGGCTTACGTCCTATACGGCATTTCTGAAGGCCGCGTGAAGGCGAGATTGTCACGGGCTTTGCTTCGTGTCGCAACCCGCGCTAAGTGATGCCTGCACCACAGGAGGCTTTTGAATGAGCGGACTTCTCGCATTGCTCGACGATGTCGCGGCCATCGCCAAGGTCGCCGCCGCTTCGGTTGACGATATCGCCGCCGCTGCCACGAAGGCTGGTGCGAAAGCTGCCGGTGTCGTGATCGATGATGCGGCGGTGACGCCAAAGTATGTGCACGGTTTTTCCGCCGACCGGGAATTGCCGATCATCTGGCGCATCTCGCTTGGCTCGCTGAAGAACAAACTGATCGTCCTCTTGCCCGGACTTCTGGCGCTTGATCACTTCGCGCCGGCACTGATCACCCCGCTTCTGATGCTGGGGGGCGCCTATCTCTGTTTCGAGGGTGCCGAAAAAGTCTACCATGCGCTCGCTCCGCACAGCGACGACGTGGTGGAGCAGGATTTCGACACCAAGGACCCCGCTCACCTTGAAGAGGAAAAGGTCGCCGGTGCGATCAAGACCGACTTTATCCTGTCGGCCGAGATCATGACCATCGCGTTGGCCACGATCGAAAGCCCAAGCTTCTGGATGCAGGCGATCACCCTTGCGGTGGTGGGCGCCTTCATCACCGTGGCGGTGTATGGCGCAGTGGCGCTGATCGTGAAGATGGATGACGTCGGTCTGCACATGGCCGCAACCGGCCGCACCGGCGCGGGCCGGGCGTTTGGCCGGGGTCTGGTGCTGGCGATGCCAAAGCTGATGGCCTTTCTGTCCACTGTCGGCACGGCGGCGATGCTTTGGGTTGGTGGCAACATCGTGATCCACGGGCTTGAAGTGACGCATCTTTGGGCCTGGCCCTACGAGACAATTCATCACATCGCCGAGATGGCTGCGCAGGCTGTCGGCGTTGTGCAGGGCTTCATCGCATGGGTGGTCACCGCGGCGCTTGACGGCGTGTTCGGGCTGATCCTCGGCACCTTGCTCATCCCTGTCGCGACCCGCATCATTGGCCCCTTGGTTGCGGCGGTCACTGGCAAGAAGTCGACCGCGCACTGACGGAACCCCACTGTCGGCGGCGCGTTGAACCGCTGACACCAAAAAGGGGGCTGCCATGAACCGCGAGGATTTCAACGCCTTGGAAGACCGCATCCGCGCTCGCGCCGAACGCTTGTGGGAAGCGGCCGGGCGGCCGGAAGGTTCACACCAGCTGTTTCTGGACGAAGCCCGCGAGCTGGTCGCCATCGAAGAGGTCGAACCGCCGACAGTGGACCCCGAAGACGCTGCCGAACCACCGGTCGAAGAAGCTTCTATCCAGCGTAATCTCGGAGAGTTTCCGACCCTCGTCGATCAGGGAGAGGAGCAGACCTATCCCGATGACCCGCCGAAATTGGATGACGACGGTGACATCCATCTGTCTGACGGCGATGCCTCGGAAACCGGCGGCGTGCTGCCTAACGAAGACCTCCTTGACGAAGACCTGCCAGAAGTCTCACTGGCCGACGCCGACGTAACCTCAAGTTCCCTGGACGCGGATGACGGCCCGGTCAACGATGATCTGAACGACGACGGCAGGCCCGATCCGACCGACCTGGATGCCGAAGGCGAGATGAAGGCGGGCGACGAATACGAGGAAGCCGCCGTCGATGCCGACGCCGAGCGCGATGCCATCGGCAACCCCGACGCCGAAGACGACCTCAATCCTTGAGGTTACCAAGGTAGACCGTCTCGGCCAGCCGATGTGCCAAGGCCGAGACAAGGTCGCTCCGTGTCACGATCCCGACGATACGGCCATGGACGACCACCGGCACGGCCTCGCTGCCGCCATCCGACATCAAGGGCAACAGCGCGCCAACCGGGGTTTCCGGCGTGGCGCGTGGCATTACCACCTGCATGATGTCAGCCGCCCGAAGGCGTTGCCGACTGCGTGTCATCAGCCGTGCAAATCCCCGGTGCAGGGGAACAGCCTCCACCGCAGCTTTGCGGATCAGGTCGATCTGCAAAATTACTCCTGCCAGTTGGCCATCTGGCCGGACCACGGGCAACGAGGTGAACTCATGCGTCCTGAACAGCCCCGCCACCACCATTAGCGTCGCCCCTGGGGCCACCGTCACCAGATCGCGTGACATGATGTCGGCGCAGGTGAAGCCCTCCATGTGCCGTGCTGCCGCCGCTTCTTCGGCGGCACCGATCAGTCGGGCAAGGTCCGCCACACCAAGGTTGGCGGATTGTCGGTAATCTTCAAGGATAGTGGCCAGTTCGGCAGGGTCCAGACCAACGCGGTTCTGCGGGGCAGGGTCTGCGGTGCCATGCGGGCCGGGACTTGCCGGCTGGCGAAACGGATAGACGCGCCCCACGCCCTTGTTCCAAAGGATCGCCGCCCCGATCAGTGTTGCCGTGCCGATCGCCACGGTCACGACCACTGCCGCCGACGGGTGCAACGCCACCAGCAGCGCCACAGCCCCACCGGGGGGATGCAGCGCCCGTGCCACCAGCATCGCCGTAATCGCAAAGGAAACTGCAACCGGGGCCAGCCAGACACCCTGCGGCACCACCTGCGCGACCACCAGGGCAATCAGCGCCGACAGGGTGTTGCCGACAAATGCCGACCATGGTTGCGCCAAAGGGCTGTTCGGCACTGCGTATAGCAGGACCGAACTTGCCCCGAACGGTGCCAGCAGGGCCGCGCCGCCGTCTGCCACATGCAGCACCGCCGCCGCTGCCAGAAGACTGGCCAATGCGCCGCCGCCGGCTCGCATCAGGTCAACCGGTTGGGCGCGGCCTATGGCCGGTCCGAACCCTCGCAGCCAGACGCGCATCGCGCCCGCCTCAGATAAGTGCCTTCGCCTTGGCGACCACGGCCTCTGCAGTGATGCCGAATTCTTTGTAGAGCCGCTCCATAGGCGCCGAAGCGCCGAAGGTCGACATGCCCACGAAATCCGCCTTTGCCTCACGGCCACGCTCGCCCAGAAGCCAGCGGTCCCAGCCCTGCCGCACGCCCGCCTCGACGGCGATCCGCACCGGACCGGCGGGCAGCACGCGCTTGCGCCATGCCTCGTCTTGCGCTGCAAACAACTCCATGCATGGCATCGACACAACCCGCGTGCCGATCCCTTCGGCTTCCAGCGCGTCGCGCGCCTTCAGCGCAATCTCCACCTCCGACCCGGTTGCCATCAGGATCACCTGACGCTTGCCGGTGGCCTCGGCCAGAACGTAGCCACCCTTCGCCACCATGTTGGTGTTTGTATGTGCCTTGCGCACCGCCGGAAGGTTCTGGCGGCTAAGTGCAAGCACCGTCGGCCGCTTTTCTTCGCTCAGGGCGATTTCCCAGGCTTCCGCCGTTTCCACCAGATCAGCAGGCCGGATCACCAGCGTGTTCGGCGTGCCGCGCGAAATCGCCAGATGCTCCACGGGTTGGTGGGTCGGGCCGTCCTCGCCCAGACCGATGGAATCATGCGTCATCACATAGACGACCGGAACTCCCATCAGCGCTGACAACCGCATCGAGGGACGTGCGTAATCGGTAAAGCACATGAAGGTGCCGCCATAGGGCCGGATCCCGCCATGCAGCGCCATGCCATTCATCGCCGCTGCCATGCCATGCTCGCGGATGCCGTAATAGACGTAGCGACCCTTGCGGTCCTCTGCCGTGAACACGCCGAGATCGGCGGTCTTGGTGTTGTTCGATCCGGTCAGGTCCGCAGACCCGCCGATGGTTTCCATCGCTACCGGATTTACTGCTGCCAGAACCTTTTCCGATGCTGCCCGTGTGGCAAGCTTCGGCAGGTCGGCCACGGCCTGCTTTTTCACCGCGCGGATGGCCGCGCCAAGCTTTGGCGCGGCGGATCCGGCGAAAACCCTGTCGAACTCCGCCTTGCGCCCAGCGGGCAGGGCGGCCAACCGTGCTTCCCACTCCGCCCGTGCCTTTGCACCCTTGGCCCCCAGCGATTCCCACCACGACTTGATGTTGGCAGGAACTTCGAACGCAGCGCCCTTCCAGCCATAAGCATCCTTCGCTGCCTGCAACTGCCCCGCGTCAGTCAGCGCGCCATGGCCTTTGGAGGTGTCCTGCGCGGCATGGCCAATCGCGATATGCGTCTTGCAGGCGATCATCGCCGGGCGCGGGCTGGCCTTGGCTGCAACAATCGCGCGGTCAATGTCCGCCGGATCATGCCCGTCGCAGGAAAACACATCCCAGCCCGCCGCCGCAAAACGCGCCTTCTGATCGGTCACGTCGGACAAGGAAACCTTGCCGTCGATGGTGATGCCGTTGTCGTCCCACAGCACGATCAGCCGCGACAGTTGCAGCTTGCCCGCAAGGCCGATCGCCTCGTGGCTGACGCCTTCCATCAGGCAGCCGTCACCTGCGATGACATAGGTGTGGTGGTCCTGCACCTTGGCGCCGAAGCGCGCCCGCAGGTTTTCTTCGGCAATCGCAAACCCGACCGAATTTGCGATGCCTTGGCCCAGCGGCCCCGTGGTCGTCTCGACCCCGGCGACATGCCCGTATTCAGGGTGCCCTGCGGTGATCTTGCCCCACTGCCGGAAGCCCTTGATCTGGTCGAGCGTCATGTCCTCATAACCGGTGAGGTACAGGAGCGAATAGATCAGCATCGATCCGTGGCCTGCCGACAGGATGAAGCGGTCGCGGTCCGGCCAGCGCGGAGCCTTGGGGTCGAACTTCAGGTGGTTGGCAAACAGCACCGTCGCCACGTCGGCCATGCCCATCGGCATCCCCGAGTGGCCGGAATTCGCCGCCGCCACCGCATCAAGCGTCAGCGCGCGGATCGCGGTTGCGCGCATCCAGTGGTCAGGGTTGGTTCGTGGCAAGGGGCAGGGCAGGGGTTCGACAAGGCTCCTATCGGCCCGCCGTGGCAATATCAAGCACGACGCCCAAGGCATTGGGAAGAAAGGCCAGTCGCATCTGCCGGGTTTCACGCTAAGATCGGCTTCGACCGGGCAGTACGCGATTCGCGCTGCCCCAAAGGGCGCGATTGCGGCCACCGGATGGTAAAGGGTGTGGAATGCAGGACATCACGGCTCTCGAAAAACGGATCACCGCAGCGCTTGAGCGGATCGGCAAAGGCGTCGACCGTATCTCCAGCGCGCCAAAGGCAACGATGGCCGCCGCGCCAGCGCCAGCGCCGGATTCGGCGCTCCGTGCTCAGCTTGAAGAGGAAAAGACCCTCACCGCGCAACTTCAGGAACGCATCCGCGTGATGAAGGAACGCGAAAGCCAAGGCAGCCTGCAGGAAAAGATCGAACGCCTGACCCAGCAGCTTGATGTTCAGGGCCTTGAATTGCAGCGCATGCGCCGCACCGCCGCTACCTTGCGTGACCAGCTCGCGCAGTTGCGCCAGGCCCAGGCGGCCGGTGTCATCGAGCCTAACCTGATCACCGGATGACCGAAATGTCTGAAATGGATGAAATTCTCGCGGCGCTCGAGCCGCATCTGGCGGAGGCTGGCAATGCCTGATCTTGAAGTCACCATCGGCGGCCGCCCGTTTCAGGTCTCGTGCCAACCGGGCGAAGAACACTTCTTGCGTTCAGCCGCCGCCATGCTCGACGCCGAGGCAGCACCCCTGATCGCCCAGATGGGACGCCTGCCGGAAGCAAAGATGCTTCTGATGGCGGGCCTTCTTCTGGCCGACAAGACGGCGGCACTGGAGGACGAGTTGCGCAGCGTCCGCGCCAAGATGGCTGAACTCGAGGCGCGCCCTGTCACCACCCGTGATGTAACCGTGATCCCGCCGCAGATTGCCGAAACACTCGCAGAAATCGCCGCCCGCGCCGAAGCGATGGCCACCCGCGTCGAGGAGAAGTCCCGCGCATGAGGGCGTGGTTCGCTGGCCTCGCTCTGCTGATTCCTGCCGTCGGCCACGCCGCGCCCGAGGTTGTGACCGGGCGCTACCTCTGTGATCGCGGCGTGGAAATTCCTTCAACCACAGTGACGACCGCCGATGGCGGTGTCGTCGTGCTGCACGTCGAAGGCAGGCAGATAACGCTTTTCAGCGAACCCGCCGCATCCGGCGTTCGCTACGGCTGGCCATCAGGCGGCTCGCATTACGTCTGGTGGACGAAAGGCGATGCTGCGACCCTTTACTGGAAGACACCCGAAAGCGAGGCCATGCTGACGGCCTGCGCTCTCAAGGGGTAAGCAGGGCGATCTGCCCCTTGCTCAGGCGTTGGCTTCCCTGATCTTCTCGGCGGCTGCCTTGTCGAAGGCCACGCCCTTGGCTTCGAGAAGCTGGTCCAGCTCGCCAGACAGGGTCATTTCGGTCACGATATCGCAGCCGCCAACGAACTCGCCCTTCACATAAAGCTGCGGGATGGTCGGCCAGTCGCTGAAATCCTTGATGCCCTGCCGGATTTCCGCATCGGCCAGCACGTTCACATCCTGATACTCAATGCCCATGAAATTCAGAACCCCCGCGACCCGGCTGGAGAAGCCGCACTGCGGCATCATCTTCGTGCCTTTCATGAACAGCACGACGTCGTTCTTTTCGACGGTATCCCGGATCTGGTCTTGCGCAGTCATCTTGCGTTCTCCTGTGTGTTCGGTTCGGGCTCGGCGTCGCCGCGCCCCATGTCGCGCCCGGCCAGATACGAGGCCATGCGCCGTTCCATTTCCGCGGCCGCCGCCTGGCGCCGCTCAAAATCATCGTCCGGCTGACCGCCCACCTTGCGCTTGTGCCTGGCCCGCAAGATCGACACGACGCCCACAACGGTCATCGCAACCGGTATCAAGCTTCCCAATCCCGGCCCCGTAGCCATCGTGCTCAGTCCGGTGCCTTGGTGGTCAGCGCCAAGGCGTGCAACTCGCCATGCGAACCGTCCATCTTGCCTTTCAATGCGGCGTAGACAGCCCTCTGCTGTTGCACCCGGTTCATCCCCTTGAAGCTCGCGTCAATCACCTCGGCGGCAAAATGCTGGCCGTCATCGCCGTCGACCGTGATCTTGGCTTCCGGAAAGCTGGCCCGGATCAGGTTCTCGATGTCGCGCGCGGTAATCGGCATGGGGTATCCTCGTTATCCTGACAAAATATGTATGCCTGCGAGGTTTGGCCCGCAAGCCCTCAGCCATTTCGCCCGGTCTCACCGCTTTCAATTCACGGGTTCGGCTTCACGAAACCGCAATGGCAAAGGCCGAACGATAGAGGTTGGACAAATCGGCCAAAGGCGCGGCATCTGGGCCGAACCGCACCGCGTCGCCGCCAAAACGGCCGACAGCCGTGACCGGTACCCCGGCCGCCCGGCCTGCCGCGATCAACTCTTCGCTCCGGTCGGTGGCGACCAGATAGCGCGCCTGATCCTCGCCGAACAGCGTCGCGATGTCGCCCGCGTCAAGGGTCAGTCCGATCCCGGCCGCCTCGGCCATTTCGAAACCGGCAAGCGCAAGGCCGCCGTCCGCAAGATCAGTGCAGGCCCGCAATGCCTTGCGGTTTGCCCGGACAAACTCACCGTTCCGCCGTTCCGCCGCCAGATCGACTGCAGGTGCGTCGCCGGCCTCGATGCCAAAGGCTTCGGCCAGCAGTGCCGATTGCCCCAGATGCCCGCGCGTTTCACCGATCAGTACCGCGACATCGCCCTCGCGTGGCACTCCGGCGATCAGATCATCAAGCGAGGCGAGAATTCCCACAGCGCCAATCGTCGGTGTCGGCAGGATGCCCTTGCCGTCCGTCTCGTTGTAAAGGCTGACGTTGCCTGACACGATCGGCATGTCCAAGGCCTTCACGGCCTCGCCGATACCTTTGATCGCACCGACGAACTGGCCCATGATCTCGGGCTTTTCGGGGTTGCCGAAATTCAGGTTGTCGGTCGTGGCCAATGGTCGTGCGCCAACCGCACAGAGGTTGCGCCAAGCCTCCGCCACCGCCTGCTTGCCGCCCTCGAACGGGTTGGCTTGCACATAGCGCGGCGTCACGTCGCTGGTGAAGGCCAGCGCCTTGCCGGTGCCATGCACCCTGACGACACCTGCACCGGCCCCCGGTGCCACCACGGTGTCAGCGCCCACCTGGCTGTCATACTGCTCATAAACCCAAGCCTTGTGCGCGTAGGACGGTGAGCCGATCAGCGCACGCAGCGCAGCAATCGGCGCAATCTGCGGCACGGCTCCCAAAGGCGCTGGGGCAGGGGTCTCGACCCAAGGCCGGTCATACTCCGGGGCCGAGGATGCCAGCTTCGACAAAGGCAAATCCGCCTTCACTTCGTTGCCGTGCAGGATCAGGAACCGGTCTTCCGGGATTGTCTCGCCTACGATTGCGAAATCGAGGTCCCACTTGACGAAGATCGCCCGCGCTTGCGTTTCCATCTCGGGTTTCAGCACCATGAGCATCCGCTCCTGGCTTTCCGACAGCATCATCTCGTAGGCCGTCATGCCCGTCTCGCGCTGCGGCACGTCGTCCAGTTGCAGCTTGATGCCAAGCCCGCCCTTGTCGCCCATTTCAACCGCTGAACAGGTCAGCCCGGCAGCGCCCATGTCCTGAATCGAAATCACAGCCCCCGAAGCCATCAACTCCAGACACGCCTCCAGGAGACGCTTTTCGGTAAAGGGGTCTCCGACCTGCACGGTCGGGCGCTTTTCCTCAATGGTGTCGTCGAACTCGGCCGAGGCCATGGTCGCGCCGCCAACGCCGTCGCGGCCTGTCTTGGCCCCAAGATAGACCACCGGCATGCCGACGCCCGAAGCCACCGAGTAGAAGATTTTGTCCGCATCCGCCAATCCGGCGGCAAAGGCGTTGACCAGACAGTTGCCGTTGTAGCTGCGGTGAAACCGGACCTCGCCACCCACGGTCGGCACGCCAAAGGCGTTGCCATAAGAACCGACGCCCTCGACCACACCTTTTACCAGATGCGCGGTCTTGGGGTGGCTCGGCAGACCGAACGACAGGGCATTCATCGCCGCAATCGGCCGCGCACCCATGGTGAACACGTCACGCAGGATACCGCCCACCCCTGTCGCAGCGCCCTGGTGCGGCTCGATATATGACGGGTGGTTGTGGCTCTCCATCTTGAAGATCACCGCCTGCCCGTCGCCGATATCGACAACCCCGGCATTTTCGCCCGGCCCGCAGATCACCTGCGGCCCGGTCGTCGGCAGTGTGCGCAGCCATTTCTTCGATGACTTGTAGGAACAGTGCTCGTTCCACATGGCGGAAAAGATGCCAAGCTCGGTGAATGTCGGCTCCCGACCGATGATCTCGAGCAGGCGCTCGTATTCGTCCGGCTTTAACCCGTGGCTGGCAACCAGGTCCGGCGTGATCGCGGGCTCTTGCATGGCATCCCCTCTGGCACTCTCGCCGCCTCTTAAGGGAAAGACTGCACAAGGGCAAACCACCGAGCCATGCGGGCCAACAAATTTTTTTTCAAAAGTTCTCGTCAGCGATGTCGAAATTCGCAAACTGGAGGCGTCCTTGGGTCACGAAACCTGAACACAAAGGAAACCACAGAATGTCCTTTCCGATCACCTCGCTGTATGCGCTGCTATTGATCCCGATCTTCCTTGTCCTGTTCTTCCGTGTCTCCGGACGCCGGACTGACCTCAAGGCTTCGATCGGCCACGCCAACGACGCCATCCTTCACGAACGAATCCGTCATCATGGCAATTTCGTCGAATGGGTGCCCTTCGTGCTCCTCCTCCTCGCTCTGGCCGAGGCGAACGGCGGCAACTCCGTCGCGCTGCACTCTGCCGGGGGCTTCCTTGTCGCAGGCCGCATCCTGCATCCGTTCGGGCTTAAGGCTGACAATCCGACCCACATCCTGCGTGTCGCGGGCAATTCGCTGAACCTTCTGGCGACCGTCATCTTGTTGGTCGTCCTGACGATGGCCCGCTTCGGCTTTTGACACTCCAACGCCCTGAAATCCACGGACAAGGAACCTTAAAATGAAATACATGATCCTCCTGTACGGTGCCCCGGAAAACGAACCCGCCTACGGCACGCCGGAGTTTGAAAAGATGATGAGCGATTTCGGAGCACTCAGCGCCAAGATGGTGGCGGACGGCGTTCTTGAATCGGGCGAAGGCCTTCAAGGCATCGAAACTGCAACATCCTTGCGCATTCGTGGTGGCAAAGTGGAAACGATGGACGGTCCCTTCGCAACAACGAAGGAACACCTCGGCGGGTACTATGTGATCAAAGTCCCGGACCTTGATATCGCGATGCGCTACGCCGCGATGATGCCGCCGGCGCATTGGGGCACCGTCGAGGTCCGGCCTCTGATGGACTACAATCCAACTGGCAACTGACATGACCCAGGCCGCCTCCCAAGCCATCGCAGTCGCGCGCGCCATTGACGACGTGATGCGCAATGACCGGGGGTGGCTGACTGCTGCGCTTATCGCGCGGCTGAAGGACTTCCAGTTGGCCGAAGACGCGCTGCAAGACGCCGCGATTTCGGCCATAAGCCACTGGGGCAGGGCAGGCCTCCCCGCTTCGCCTCAGGGCTGGCTGCTGCGGGTCGCGTTGCGCAAGGCTATCGATCGACTGCGTCACGCCGGGCGCGAGGATCGCAAGGCGCTGGACCAAGCCGTTCTTGCCAGTGACGAGGCCGACGAGGAAGAGGCCCAAACCATCCCCGACGACCGCCTGCGCCTGATCTTCACTTGCTGCCACCCGGCGCTTGAGGAAAAGTCTCGCATCGCGCTGACCTTGCGCAGCCTGTGCGGCCTGACCACCGCCCAGGTTGCCGCCGTCTTTCTGGATGCCGAACCGACGATGGGCCAGCGCCTGTCGCGCGCCAAGGCCAAGATTGCCGCCGCCCGTATTCCCTTCGCGATCCCAGGGCCCGAGGATCTGGTCGTCCGGCTGGAGTCCGTCCTGACCACGGTCTACCTCATTTTCACCGCAGGTTATGCCAAGGGTTCGCAGTCTGGCGTCGACCGGTGCATCGAGGCGATCTACTTGGCTCGGTTGCTCGTGCCGTTGGCCCCCGACCAGCCTGAAGTCGAAGCGGCGCTGGCGCTTCTGCTTCTGACCCAGGCCCGCGCTGCCGCTCGGGTCGGAGCGGACGGCGAGACCCTTCCGCCGGATCGGCAGGTGCGCGACCTTTGGAACAGGGACCAACGTGACGAGGGTCTGGCGCTTCTCGACACAGCCATTGCCCGGCGCGCTCCGGGACCTTTCCAGCTCAAGGCCGCAATTGCCGCCTTGCATATGCAGGACACCGGCCCCGATTGGCCGCAGATTGCTGCCCTTTACGCCCGCCTTTATGATTTCGAGCCGACGCCCGTCATCGCACTGAACCATGCCGTGGCGCTGGCAGAAAGCGGACATCTTGCCCAAGCTTTGGCACAGGTCGACGATTTGGCGCCCGCTCTCGACGGCTACCAGCCGTTCCATGCCGCGCGGGCTGCCCTGCTGGCGCGATCCGGGCAGGTGGGTGCCGCTCGTCTGGATTTCGACCGCGCCATCGTCCTGGCGAACTCCGAGGCCGACCGCGCCTTCCTCCGGTCGCGCCTCGCCGCCCTCGGCTGAGTGCCCGGTTCCGCGTGTCACGGAACAAACAAGCCCTTCGTCAGTTGAAGAGCCCGTACGCCGGAAACGGCACCAAACGAGGAGTCATTTAATGTTCACTCTGAAGTCCCTGTCCGTCGCGACTGTCATTGCCACTCTGGCCGCCGCGCCTGCTTTCGCACTCGAGGTTGGCGCCGACGCAATGCTCGGTGCCGCGCCGGAAGACATGTCCACGGTCAGAATGGTGGAAGACAGCGCGTTTATGGGCAACGAGGTCCGCACCAAGGACCAGATCGTCATCGGTCAGGTTGACGGCGTCTACGAAGGCCCTGCCGGCGAGCAGGTCGTGGTGATCACCCTCAACAGCGATGTTGCCGCGAAATCGAGCGTCAAGACCTTCACCGTCCCGCTGCGCTCGGACATGACCGCCGACGGCTCGCTGACCCTCGGCTGGACCGAAGCCGAGCTTTTCCCGGCCCTCTCGAGCAATCTGGAGAAGTCGGCCCACACGTCGTCGGATGACAACGTGGACACGACGGGCAACGATGCCGCGGATGACGCCAGCGACGGCGACGGCACAAGCGGTAGCGATTGACACCAAGCGCCCTGAACGAGCGAGGCCCGGCTTTTAGCCGGGCCTTTTTCTGTCCGGTGCCCCCGGCCAAAAAAAAGGCCGAGCTTCCGCTCGGCCAAGTCCAACAGGGAGGTATGAGGCGATGAGAGAAAACTCATCATCTCCTCGCTGCCTGAATTAGTGGCGACTGTGCCCGCTAACAAGTCTGGAATGCCCGATCCTACGGCAATCCCGCCATGCAATTCGTGCATAGCTCGTTGGGGTTACCCCACCGTCGGTCCCTCGTCTTGCTGACGGCGCCGATAGGTCATGATCTCGTCGGTGACGAAATCGCGGAACGCGGCTACCCGCTTGGAATGGCGCAGTTCTTCCGGGTAGGCCAGAAACACCGGTACTTCCGCGCTCTGTACGTCATCCAAGACCCGGACGAGGTGAGGAAAATCCTCGGTAATGTAATCCGGCAGCACGCCGATCCCGAGGTGGTTCAAGACCGCCTGCAGCACGCCAAAATAATTGTTCACCGTCAGGGTGGACGGGATGTCGTGGCCCATAAGCTCCTGCACCAGAAGCGCCCCGGCTGCGACCTGCGGCGTGCCCGCGTGCTGGCTGATCAGCCGATGCTGGCTGAAATCGTCCATCGTGCGGGGGGTGCCGTTGGCGGCCAGGTATTCCGGCGTCGCATAAAGGCGCATCTTGATGTTCATCAGACGCTTGCGGATCAGGTCGGCCTGACTTGGCTCCTTCATCCGGATTGCCACGTCCGCCTCGCGCATCGGCAGGTCAAGAACCCGCTCTTCCAGCATCAGGTCGATCTTCAGCGCCGGATATTTCTCGTAAAGCCGCGCCAGCCTCGGGGCCAGCCAAAGCGTTCCGAAGCCAGTGGTCGTCGTGACCCGCAATTCGCCGAACACCTCGTCCTCGCTGTCGCGAATGCGCGCTGCGGTCGCGTCCAGCCGCTTCACCATCGCCTGCGTCGCGTCGAACAGAAGCTCCCCCTGTTCGGTCAGGATCAAGCCGCGCGCATGCCGGTGAAACAAGGTCACAGCGAGGCTTTCCTCCAGCGCGCGGATCTGCCGACTGACAGCGGATTGGCTCAGGTGCAGCACATCCCCGGCATGGGTCAGGCTGCCCTTGTCGGCCACTGCGTGGAAAATTCTCAGTTTGTCCCAGTCCATCGCCTGTCCCACCCCTCAACTGTCATACGCTACCATGGCACAGCCTACATAGGGAAACCTCACCGCATGTAAATGCGTCCCTCCCTTAACCTGCGTCGCGCCGCCGATACGCCTTCGCTCTTTCACGGCGCAACCGGGCGGCTTATGCTTGGCCCAAAGCTGGGCAAAAGTACCCCGGCACCGGGCAGGAAAGGCAGCATCATGGCGGTAGGCGTGTTCGATTCGGGGCTCGGCGGGCTGACCGTGCTTGATGCCGTGGCCCGCAGGTTGCCCGATGTGCCCTTTGTCTATTTCGGTGACAACGCGCACGCGCCCTACGGTGTGCGTACCCCCGACGACATCTTCAACCTCACGACAGCCGCTACCGAACGCCTTTGGGCGGAAGGCTGCGACCTTGTCATCCTCGCCTGCAACACCGCCTCCGCCGCGGCGCTGAAGCGGATGCAGGAAACCTGGGTCCCGAAAACCAAGCGCGTCCTCGGCGTGTTCGTCCCCTTGATCGAGACGCTTACCGAACGCCAGTGGGGCGACAATTCCCCGCCGCGTGAGGTTGATGTAAAGCACGTCGCACTCTTCGCCACCCCCGCCACCGTCGCCTCCCGCGCCTTCCAGCGCGAACTGGCCTTCCGCGCCATCGGCGTCGATGTCGAGGCACAACCTTGCGGCGGCGTCGTCGATGCGATCGAGCAAGGTGACGAGATTCTCGCCGAAGCGCTTGTCCGCTCCCATGTCGAGGCGCTGAAACGCCGGATGCCACACCCGCAGGTCGCCGTCCTCGGCTGCACGCATTACCCCCTGATGGAAAAGACTTTCGCCGAGGCGCTGGGGCCGGGCGTAAAGGTCTACTCCCAAGCCAACCTCGTTGCCGAAAGCCTCGCAGACTACCTGACCCGCCGTCCTGAAATGATCGGACCGGGCAAGAAGTCGAAGTTCCTGACCACTGGCGACCCGCGCTCGGTCAGCGATCGCGCGACCCAGTTCATGCGCAAGGAAGTGAAGTTCGAGGCGGCGTGAGCCATGGCCCAGCGGATTGCATCCTGCCGTGCCTTCTTGGTGTTGGTGCTACAGCCAGTGATGCTTGCGTGCCTCGTCCTTCTGCTCGGTCCCGCCAGTCGCGCCACGGCGCAGGATTTCGGTTTTCTCGGTCAGGAGTTCGACGCGCGGCCGCTCACCACGGATGAAAAGCGTCTCCTGCAACTGGCGCTGGAGTTCGAGGGTTTTTATTCCGGGCTGATCGACGGGGCATGGGGCTCGCGCAGCCAGCAGGCGATCGACGCCTACGCCGCGGCCAAGCACCAGGAACCGCGCTCGTCCCTGTGGCATGCGGCCGACCTCATCGTCGCCAATGTCGGGCAGATTGTCGATAACGGCTGGGATTTTGAATACTTCCCAACCCTGAACGTCTCGTTCCTTGTGCCGAAAAATGCTCTGGACGATGAGGTGGACACCGATGAATTCATCAACTTCGCGCACCGCACCTCGTCGCTCGCCTATTCGCTGTCGCTCGGCGATGCCGCGCAGGTTGCGCGCCTGCACGGATTTGCAGTTCAGGCCGACAGTGGCGCCGAACCCATTTACACCGTCCGTCGACCAGATCTCGTCATTACCAGTACACATGACCGCGATGGTCGGATCCTTTACTTTCGCTCCGACCGGCAAAGCAATCTGTGGTCCAGCGTGCTTCTTTCAGTCAGTGCGAAGGACGCCAACATCCTCGCCGCTGTCGCAGCCTCGATTACGCCAAGGCGGGCCGCGCCGCTCCGCTTCACCGAGGGCGAGGCCCTTGACCGCACGGTTCAGAATTACCTGGCCGCGATGGACGCACTGACCAGTGACGAAAACGCCACGCTGCCCGACGGCGCGAATGCCAGTGACACACCCGAAGGCTCCGGACCCGACGGCTCCGGAACCGGGTTCTTCGTGTCGTCGGATGGCCACGTCCTGACTAACAACCATGTCGTCGATGGCTGCTTCCGAATTACCGTCAACGGTTCGCCCGCAAGCATCGTGCGTGCGTCGCCAGATCAGGATCTCGCGCTGGTCAAGCTAGCCAAGTCGCCCGTCAGCTACGCCACCTTCGCAGACAGGCCAGCCCGACTAAACTCCGACGTAACCGTGGTCGGTTGTCCGCTGGCGGGGGTTTTGGGCGGGATGAACGTGACGCGGGGATCGGTTTCCAGCCTCTCCGGCATCGGCGGTGACGTGACGACGATGCAGATCACCGCGCCGGTTCAGCCGGGCAATTCCGGCGGCCCGGTCGTTGATGAGGCGGGGCGCGTGGTGGGGGTTGTGGTGGCAAAGCTTGACGCGAAATTGGCGATGGAAAACACCGGCGACATTCCACAAAACGTGAACTTCGCCATCCGCGGCGAGCTTGCGACCCTATTTCTTGGCTCGGCAGGGGTGGAACCGCAGATTGCCGGAAGCGCTGAACCCTTGCCGCCCGAAGCGCTGGCCGAAAGCGTTGCAGCCTTTACCGCCTACATCGAATGCAGCCGGTAAAAGGCCGCGCCGTCGCCAACGCAAACCTTACCGAACCCTAAACGTCCACAGATAAGCCATTGATTTCACGTGGCACGAAAAACTGCCCACCGTGGACATCAATCCTTGGAACGACCGACGTAGGAGTTGTCCTCGGTGTTGATCTCGATCCGCGTCCCCGGCCCGATATGAGGCGGCACCATGACCCGCAGGCCGTTCGAGCAAGTTGCCGGCTTGTAGGAAGACGACGCCGTCTGTCCCTTTACCACCGGTTCCGTCTCGGTGATCTCGACCACCACGCGCTGCGGGAACTCGATGGCGATGCAGACGCCTTCAAAGGTCTTGAGATAGACCTTCATCCCATCCGTCAGAAAGACCTTGCCGTCGCCGACCACGTCGGGATGAACCGTGATCTGCTCATAGCTTTCCGGCTCCATGAAATGGAAACCCTCGCCATCCTCATAAAGGAAATCATACTCACGCTCGTCCACCGTGGCCTTCTCGACCATTTCGGTGGTGCGCCACCGTTCGGCTACCTTCACGCCATCCGAAATCCGCCGCATGTCGACGGACGTTGTCGGGGTGCCTTTGCCGGGGTGGAAGTTCTCGGCTTTGAGGACGACATAGAGACGGCCGTCCAGATCGACGACGTTGCCCTTGCGGAGCGAGGAGGCGATGACTTTCAAAGCGCGGTCCTTGTGGTTGGCAGGCTGGGCCCGTAGATGGGCATCGCCGCGCGCTTAACCCATCCCAGGGGGAATTTCCAGATGAAACCCGCCGATCCCTGGTGGACACCCACCCGACATGCCGACCGTCGCCCGCTGCTTCTGGCGCGCGGCAGGGTACAGGCCGCGATCCGCGGTTGGCTTGCGTTGGAGGGCTTTACCGAGGTGGATCCGGCCGCGCTGCAGGCCAGCCCGGGAAACGAGGCGCATCTGCATGGCTTCGCGACGAACGCTATCGGGAATGATGGCGAGGGGCGGGTGATGTACCTCCACACCTCGCCCGAGTTCGCGATGAAAAAGCTGCTGGCGGCAGGGGAGACGAGAATCCACGCCTTTGCCCATGTCTGGCGGAACCGGGAGCGGGGGGTGCTGCACAGCCCGGAGTTCACGATGCTGGAGTGGTATCGGGTGGGCGAGGGGTATGAGCGGTTGATGGAGGATACCGTGGCTTTCCTGCGGCTCGCGGCCGAGGCGGCGGGGGCCTCTGTCCTGCGGTTTCGCGACCGGGTTTGCGATCCCTTTGCCGAGCCGGAACGGCTTTCGGTGGCGGAGGCGTTCGAGCGGTATGCGGGGGTCGATCTGATGGCCTCCATCTACCCGACCGGGGAGGTTTCAGCGGAGCGGCTGGGGGGCGAGCTGGACCGGGTGGGGGTCAGGCGGGCTGGTGACGACACATGGTCCGACATGATGAGCCGGGTGCTTTCGGAGAAGGTCGAGCCGCATCTCGGGATGGGGCGGGTCACGATCCTTGATCGCTACCCGGCGGCGGAGGCGGCGCTGGCGCGGCGGGTGGTGGGGGACCCTCGGGTGGCGGAACGGTTCGAGGTTTATGCCTGCGGGGTGGAGCTGGCCAACGGGTTCGGAGAGCTGACCGACGCGGAGGAGCAGCGGCGACGGTTCGAGGCGGAGATGGACGAGAAGGAGCGCGTCTATGGGGAGCGGTATCCGCTGGACGAGGATTTCCTTGCGGCCCTGAAGATCATGCCGGAGGCGGCGGGGATCGCGATGGGGTTCGACCGGGTGGTGATGCTGGCCACGGGCGCGCCGCGGATCGAGGATGTGATGTGGGTGCCGGTGGGGTGAGTGTCCACGGTGGGACAAAATTCGCGCCCAGCAATTTCAATGGCTTGCAAGTGGACATTAACCACTTGTTAGTGATTGCCAACCGTGCCCGGCCCCCGTCGTTGGACTTGCAATTTCGCCCGTGAGGGCGCAAAGACGCGCGGCAAGGACATGCTGTCACGAACCGTCGAGGAGGCAAAGCCATGACCCACAAGATCGCCATTCTGGGCGCTTCGGGCTATACCGGGGCGGAATTGGTGCGCCTGATCGCGACGCATCCGGCGATGGAGATCGTGGCACTGTCGGCTGACCGCAAGGCGGGGATGCAGATGGCGGAGGTGTTTCCCTTTCTGCGCCACCTGAAGCTGCCGCAACTGATGAAGATCGACGAGATCGATTTTTCCAATGTTGACCTGTGCTTCTGTGCGCTTCCTCATGCAACGACGCAGGAGGTCATTGCCAAGTTGCCGCGTGATCTGAAGATCGTTGATCTGAGCGCCGATTTTCGGCTGCGCGACGTGGCGGAGTATCAGAAGTGGTACGGTCAAGCGCACACCGCGCCAGACTTGCAGGCCGGAGCGGTTTACGGGTTGACCGAGTTTTACCGCGACGAGATCCGGTCTGCGCGGCTGGTCGCGGGCACGGGCTGCAATGCGGCGACCGGGCAGTTTGCGCTGCGCCCGTTGATTGCGGCAGGGGTAATCGATCTCGATGACATCCTGATCGACCTGAAGGCGGGCGTGTCCGGCGCAGGGCGCAGCCTGAAAGAGAACCTGCTTCACGCGGAATTGTCCGGCGGGACGCACAGCTATTCGGCGGGCGGCAAGCACCGGCATCTGGGCGAGTTCGATCAGGAGTTTTCCAAAGTGGCAGGGCGGCCGGTTCAAGTGCAGTTCACGCCGCACCTCTTGCCGATGAACCGGGGCATTCTCGCGTCTGTATACGTCAAGGGTGACGCGAAGATCGTCCATCAGACGCTTGAAAAAGCTTATGAAAACGAACCATTCCTGAAGGTTCTTCCGTTTGGCAGCTTGCCTTCGACGCGCGATATCGCCGGGTCGAACTTCTGTCATCTGGGGGTGATCGGCGACCGCAAGCCGGGGCTGGCGATGGTTGTGGCGGTGCTGGACAACCTGACCAAGGGGTCGAGCGGGCAGGCGATCCAAAACGCGAACCTCATGCTGGGGCTGGATGAGACGACCGGGTTGATGCTGGCGCCGGTCTTTCCCTGACAGGGGCGACGGCCGGCGGGCTTGACCAGGGTCAATGCCAACACGATCTGATGTGCTAGAAGCGGGCAGGTGGAACGGAGCAGGCAATGGCGGGCAGTCAGGAATTTCGCGGGCTAAAGGGCCTGAAAAAGCGTCGGCGCGTGCAGGTGATCATGCTTGCGTCGCTTTCGCTTATCGCGGCGGTGGCGGTGATCTATTTCCTGGTGCCGTCAACGGCGGTGAACTTCTTTCGCAGCCCGACCGAGGTGGTGACGACGCCGCCGCCCGCCGAAGAGGTGTTCCGCATCGGTGGTCTGGTGGAGGAAGGCACGCTGTTGCGTGGCGAAGGGGCGACGGTCGAGTTTTCGGTGACCGACACCAACGCCTCGGTGCCGGTGCGCTATACCGGGGTGTTGCCCGATCTGTTCGGCGAGGGTGAAGGGATGGTCGCGCTTGGCCGGATGGAAGGCGACACGTTTGTCGCGACGGAAGTGCTGGCCCGGCATGACGAGACCTATATGCCAAAGGAAGTGGTGGATGCGCTGAAGGAACAGGGCGTCTATCAGGAGCCCGAGCCGGAGAGCTGACCAAGCGCGCGCTGGGGTGAGGCGGAGTTAACGGAGATTTCCGAAGGTTGGGCGGTTGCCTGAACCGGAGGGGTCGATGGGGTCTGTCAGGGAAATCGCCGAAGAGATCGTTGCCCGCGAGGGTGGCTTTGTGAACGACCCGGATGATCCCGGGGGGGCCACCAACCACGGCGTCACGATCCACACCTTGCGCCGATTGGGGATCGACGTGAACCGCGATACGCGGATCGACGTGGCCGATGTGCGCGCGCTGACGCGCGGGCAGGCGGTGGATATCTACATCGAACATTATTTCACGCGGCCCGGGATTGCCGCCTTGCCCGAGGTTTTGCAGGCGAGCGTGTTTGACATGTATGTCAACGCTGGTGGCAATGCGGTGAAGATCTTGCAGCGTTTGCTTGGGGATATGGGGTTTCCTTGCGACCCCGACGGGATGATAGGGCCGCAGACGATCCGGGCGGCGCAGATGGCTTATGAGGCGGCACCGTCGCACCTGGCGGATGCCTACGGGATCGCGCGACGGAATTACTATTATGCAATCGGTGACCGCCGGCCGGCGAGCCGCAAGTTCGCGCGGCGGCGGGACGGTGGCAAGGGTGGCTGGATCGTGCGGGCCGAGGAGTTCATCGCCCCGCGCTATCACCTGAGCGAGGCGCAGCACCGGGCGCGGGTGGCGGTATGGGGGTAATCGGGCGGTTGGTCGGCGCGCCGGGGGCCGTGACGGCGCTGGGGGAGGCTGCGAAGGGGATGGCGGAGGTGTTCGTGCCTTCGGCCACCAAGCGGATGGAGTTGTCGGCCGAGGCGCAGATGGCGGCCTTGCGGCAGTTGGGTGAGGAGTATGAGAATCCCTCGGTCGGGTGGTTTGACCGGCTGGTGAACGGGGTGAACCGGTTGCCGCGGCCGATGCTGGCGTTCGGGACGATCGGGCTTTTCGTCTATGCGATGGTGGACCCGGTGGCGTTCGCGAACCGGATGGTCGGGTTGAACGCGGTGCCGGAGCCGCTCTGGTGGCTGCTGGGGGCGGTGGTGGCGTTCTACTTTGGCGCGCGCGAGACGCATTATTTCCGGACCCGGTCGGTTCAGGTGCCGATGGGGTTGGCCGGGGCGGGGGGCGAGGCGAACCCGGCTCTGGAGGACTGGCGCGCGGGGTGAGCGATCCTTGACCTCTATCGCTGCCTCTGGCATGGCCTTCGGCATGACAGGGGATGTGATCAAATGAACCTTTTCGCCGATATTCGCGAGCTGGTGGTGGCCGAGCTTCAGGCCTTGCAGGCGGCGGGCGTGTTGCCGGGGGGCCTCGATTTCGCGGGGGTGGCGGTGGAGCCGCCGCGCGATGCCGGACACGGGCAGTTGGCGACGAATGCCGCGATGGTGCTGGCGAAACCGGCGGGGATGGCTCCGCGCGCGATTGCCGAGGCGCTGGCGGCGCGGTTGATGGAAGATCCACGTGTGGCGGGGGCGGATGTGGCGGGGCCGGGGTTCTTGAACCTGCGGCTGGTGGACGCAGCCTGGCAGGGGCTGGTGCGCGCGGTCTTGGAGACCGGGACGGAATATGGCCGCTCGGCGCTGGGGCAGGGGCGGCGGGTGAACGTGGAGTTCGTCAGCGCCAACCCTACGGGTCCGATGCATGTGGCCCATGCGCGCGGTGCGGTTGTGGGCGATGCGCTGGCGGCGCTGTTGGCCTATGCCGGGTATGACGTGACGCGGGAGTATTACATCAACGACGGCGGCGGGCAGGTCGATGTGCTGGCCCGTTCCGCGTTCGAGCGGTACCGCGAGGCGCATGGGCTGAGCCCGGAGATTGCCGAGGGGCTTTATCCGGGTGATTACCTTATACCGGTCGGTGAGGCCTTGAAGGCGAAGTATGGCGACAGCCTTCTGGAGCAGCCGGAAAGCGTGTGGCTGGCCGATGTGCGGGCGTTTTCCACCGACATGATGATGGCGATGATCCGCGAGGATCTGGCGGCGCTTGGTGTGACGATGGACGTCTATTCCAGCGAGAAGGCGCTTTACGGCACCGGCCAGATCGAGGCGGCGCTGGAGGCGTTGCGGGCGAAGGGCTTGATCTACACGGGCACGCTGGAGCCGCCGAAAGGCAAGGCGCCCGAAGATTGGGAGGCGCGCGAGCAGACGCTGTTCCGGTCAACCGCCTATGGTGACGATCAGGACCGGCCGGTGCAGAAATCGGATGGCAGCTGGACCTATTTCGCGCCCGATATCGCTTACCACTACAACAAGGTCGTGCGCGGCTTTGACGAGTTGATCAACATCTTCGGTGCCGACCATTCGGGCTATGTGAAGCGTTTGAAAGCGGTCGTGTCGGCGCTGTCGGAAAATCGCGTCACGCTGGACATCAAGCTGATCCAGCTGGTGAAGCTGCTCAAGGGCGGGCAGATCGTGAAGATGTCGAAGCGGGCGGGGACGTTCGTCACGCTGCGCGACCTGATCGACGAAGTCGGCCCCGACGTCGTGCGGTTTGTCATGCTGACGCGCAAGAATGACGTGGCGCTGGATTTCGATTTCGACAAGGTGACGGAGCAGTCGAAGGACAACCCGGTCTTTTATGTGCAGTACGCCAATGCCCGGTTGAACTCGATCCTGCGCAAGGCGCGCGAGGCGGGTATCGACGTGACGGATGCGGTTCTGGCCAATGCAGACCTGAGCCTTCTGTCGAGCGAGGCCGAGATCGCCGTGGCACGAAAACTGGCGGAATGGCCGCGTCTGGTGGAGATTGCCGCGAAGGGCAACGAGCCGCATCGGGTGGCGTTTTACCTTTACGAGGTGGCGTCCGACTTCCACGGATTGTGGAACAAGGGCAATGACGACGCCTCGTTGCGGTTCCTGCAGGATGATCCGCAAGTTTCGCAGGCAAAAATCGCCCTCGCACGGGCCGTGGGCGTTGTTATTTGCGCCGGTCTTGGTATCTTGGGTGTCACTCCGGTCGAGGAAATGC